>WNGK01006771.1_pt1 | contig 19255 bp, 15 predicted proteins | sample 5400601 | NCBI WGS metagenome assembly WNGK01 (sample SAMN13153376, study PRJNA577476) | soil metagenome | isolation source: 60 cm soil or saprolite under Garry oak tree replicate 1 | place: USA:California | collected 2016-06-15
GGGCGGCGCTTCGTACATTTCCGGTAGCCATAAGCCGCTGTACATGATGCAGGGGCTGGACGGCAGTTTCGACGCGGTCTTGTTCGTCTCCTATCACGGGTCGGTGGGCGCACCGGCGGGCCTGTCGCATACCTACAACCCGCGCGCGGTGATCGAAGCGCGGCTGGCTGGCGCGGTGACCGGCGAGGCCGGCATCAACGCGCTGGTCGCAGCGCATTATGGCGTCCCCGTCGTGCTGGTCACCGGGGACCGGTGCGCGTGTGAGGAGACGGCGGCGCTGATTCCCGGCGTGCACGGCGCGGTCGTCAAGGAGCACGTCAGCAGGCTGGCCGCGCACAGCCTGCACCCGGACAGCGCCTGCGCGCTGATTCGCGAGACCGCGCAGCGAGCGGTGGCCGGGGCCGCCGCCGCGGCGCCGCCGCCGCTCGGGTCGGCCGTCCTGGAGATCTCGGTCCGGACGACGGACATCGCCGAGGCCGCGACGTGGGTCCGCGGGGTGGAGCGGACCGGGCCGCGGGAGCTTCGGTTCGGCGGCGCCGACCCGCTGGCGGTGTACCGCTCGTTCTGCGCCGCGATTCTCCTCACCCGGTCCATCGCGGAAGTCGTGTGAGCACCGTGCTGGAGGCATGCCGATGAACGCCCTGCCGGAGGCGCGCCGATGAGCACCGTGCCGGAGGCACGCCGATGAGCACCGCGTCGCAGGCGCCGATGAGCGCCCTGCCGGAGGCGCGTTCGCGGGTCGCCGTGGTGACGGGTGCGGCGGGCGGGATCGGCTCGGCGATCTGCCGCCGGCTGGCCGCCGACGGCTTCACCGTGGCCTGCGTGGACCTGCGCGAGGCCGATGTGGCCGGGCTGATCAGCGATCTCCCGGCCGCCCGGGGCTATGCCGCGGACCTGCGCGACGCCGCATCGGTGCACCGGGTCGCCGCCAGCATCAGGCGGGACTTCGGCGAGCCGTGGCTGCTCGTCAACGCCGCTGGCGTGTTCAGCATCCAGCTGCTGCCCGATCTGGACGAGCAGGAATGGGACAGGATCCTGGACACCAACCTCAAGGGGCCGTTCCTGGCCTGCCGTGAGTTCCTGCCCGCCATGATTGCGGCCCACGAAGGCTGCATCGTGAACATAGCGTCGACGGCCGGAGTGCGCGGCGGCAGGCGGCGCGCCGCCTACTGCGCGTCGAAGGGCGGCCTCGTGCTGCTGACCAGGAGCCTGGCCATCGACCACGGCCCGGACGGAGTGCGGGTGAACTGCGTCTGCCCCGGCCTGATCGATACCGAGATGGCCGACTGGATCCGCCATGACGCCACGGCGATGGCCCGGTTCGATGCGGGCACACCGGCCGGGCGGATCGGGTCGCCTGCCGAGATCGCCGCCGCTGTCGCGTTCCTGGCCTCCGAGAACGCGAGCTACCTGCATGGCACGGTGGTGATGGCGGACGGTGGCGTGACCGCGTGAGGTTAGCTCCAGGTGAGTAGGCAGTTGTCTGACGATCAAGGGACGAATGGCGGCGCGACTTCCGCCGACGGCCAGGTGACGCGGCCGGGTGCCGCGGCAGCGGCGCCCGATGCCGCGGCCGCGGCGCGGCGCGATGTCCAGGCCGCGGCGCGGCGCGGTGTCCCGGCCGTGGTACCGCCGGGCGTCCCGGCCGTGGTACCGCCGGGCGGCGCGGCGGCCGGACGGCCAGCCATCCAGCCAGCGCGTCGGCGCGCGGCGACCCGGCGCACCGCGGGCACCTCGCCGGCCGGCCAGCGCCGCGCGTCCCGGCTGATCGACATCGCCGAGGCGGTCGGCGTGCACACGTCGACCGTGTCGCGCGTGCTCAACGGCGATCCGGCCCAGTCCGTCCGGCCGGAGATCTATCAGCAGATCCTGACCACGGCCAGGCAGCAGGGCTACCGTCCCAACGCTCTGGCCAGAGGGCTGAAGCGGCGCCGCACCGGCGCCTTCGCGTTCGTCATCCCGCTGCTGCGCAACCCGATCTGGGTCCGGCTTCAGCGCGGGGCACTGCAGCGGGCCGCGGAGCGCGGCTACGTCGTCATGATCATGGAGGAGCCCGCTGACGCCCACCAGCCGCCGGGGGCCTACCGGTACCTGGTCGACGAGAGCCGCGCGGACGGTCTGCTGATCGCGACCTCGCTGCGGGTCAGCGAGCACGCCGACGGCGTGCCGGCCGCTCCGCACGTCTACGTCAACCGCAGGGGCCCGCACCGCGGCAATAACGTCGTGATGGACGAGCCGGGAGCGGCCCGGCTGTTCATCGAGCACGTCGCCGGGCTCGGCCACCGCAGCGTCTGCATCATCGACGGGCGGCCAGAGGTGGACACGGTGCATCGCCGGGTCGCGGCGGCAAGGCGGACCTGCGCCGCCCGCGGGATCAGCCTTACCGTGCTGCACGCGGCGGCCACCGAGGAGGGCGGCTGGGACGCTGCCCAGACACTGCTCCGCAGCGACGCGCGGCCCACGGCCTGCGCGGTCGGCAGCCTCAACCAGCTCTTCGGCGTCATGGCCGCGCTCCGCGCGGCGGCCATACCAGTGCCCGGGGCGATGTCGCTGGTGAGCTTCGACGAGGACGAGTGCCTGGCGTTCCTCGATGTCCCCGTGACCAGCGTCGCGATGCCGCTGGCTGAGCTGGGCAGCGCGGCCGTGGACGCGCTGATCGCGCGGGTGGAGGGGAGCCAGGAGCGCGACGTCCTGGTCCGCGAGCCGATGAGCATGGTCCACCGGGACTCGGTCGCTCCCTGCCGGGAGAGCCATCCCCCGGTCAGCCGGGCGTGCGACTGACCGGGGGCGGCCGTTTGCGGGCCCGCCCGTACTCCCGTCCGCCCGCACCGGCCCCCGGTGGTCCGCCCGCGGCGATCCCGCCCGCGGCCCCATGATCACGGAAGCCCGTCAGCGGGTTCTGCTGACTAGCTTCCGTGATCACGCGCCGAGGGGCGGAGCGGTGGGGGCGGAGCGGTGGGAGGGACGGGAGCGACGGGAGCGACGGGCTTAGCGGGTGACGGGCAGGGGGTCGGTGGACAGGCTTTCCTCGCCCTCGAGCAGGGCGGGTGCCCGCTCCAGCGCCTGCGGTCGCCACCTGCCGAGCACGAGTGCGTAGATGACTCCGACCGCGATCAGCCCGATCGTCAGCCAGGGGAGCGTGTTGAACGGGCTCGCCTGACCGGGCCGCAGGTCACCCCAGATCGGGATGGCCAGCACGATCACGCCTATCACCGGGGTCACCACCCACAGCCAGACGTTCTTGTGTATGCCGTTGCGGCGGAACTTGGCCCACTCAACCACGAGCGCGACGTTGGCCACCAGGTACATGATGATCAGCCCGAGAATCCCGTAGGTGCCGAGGAAGCTTGACGCGGTCCCCGGGTCGGTGAACGCGGTGGAGACCACGCCGATCAGGATGCTCGGCGCGACGAACGCGACCGCGGCGGCGGCCGGGGTCTTGAACCGCGGGTTCACCCCGGCCAGCGCCCGGCTCCACAGCCCGCCGCGGGCGCCGGCGAAGATGACCCGCGATGTCTGGGTGTTCGCCGCGACGTAGGAACTGGTCACGCTGGACAGGAACACCCAGGTGATCACGGGGGCCAGGAACGACAGGAACGACTTGGCCGCGGTGTGGAACGGGTTCGGGTCCGACGCGAGCGTGCCGGCGTGCCCGACGCCGAAGGCGGTCACCAGCGCGTAGGAGCCGATCACGTAGATCACGCCGCTCACCAGGACGGTGCCGAGCACGGCGATCGGCACGTTCCGGCGGGGATTGCGGGTCTCCTCAGCCAGCGGCGCGGCTGCCTCGAACCCGCCGAACGCCAGCACGGCCAGGCTGAACGCCAGCAGCACGTCACTCGACTTGCCGCCCGGCCACGTGAACGGGGTCGCCGACAGCCCGCTGTTGCCGCCCTTAGCCAGGATCGTCAGGCTGAGCGCGAGCAGCAGGATCACCTCGAAGACGTACAGCGCGATGGTGACCCGCACGCCGAACTTCAGCCCGACGACGACCGGTGCCACCACGAGCGCGCCGTAGATGATCGTGACGATCTGGGTGATGCCCCAGATGTGCGGATTGCCCAGCACGTTCTGCACGATGTAGCTGCCGACGAAGATGTAGATGCCGCCGAACGCGATGATGTAGCCGAGCACGGTGATCACGCCCACCGCCACCGCGACCTTGGTGCCGATCGCGCGGGTGATGTAGGTGATGAAGGAGCCCGCGCTCGGGTAGATGCCGGAGAACTGAGCCAGGCTGCTGGCGGTGGCTCCCATCCCGATCATGGAGATCAGGAAGATCAGCGGTGCCGACGCGCCGGCGTAGAAGACCATGAAGCCGGTCGTGAAGAAGAGGTTGAAGGCCGGGGCGACCTGAGCCAGGCCCGGCATGATGATGCCGAACAGGCCGAGCTGATCGCGCCTGAGGCGGTCAGGAGCGGGGGAGTGGGTGACGGCCATAGCTAGCCCCTTCCATGCCGTCGGACAAAATCGAGGTAGGTCTTGTTGAACTCGGCCGGGTGTTCCCACAGGCAGGCGTGCCCGCCCTTGGTGGTAGACCATTCCGAGCCCGGGATGCCGTCGTGGATCCGCCGGGACAGCGCGACGGGAATGAGGATGTCCTGTTCGCCAGCGAGCACGAGCGACGGCGTGCTGATCTGGCCCAGCCGGTCAGTGGTGTCGTGGTTCTGGATCACCGCGAGCTGCGCCAGGTAAGCGTGGACCGGCTGGTCCATGTAGCGCATCGCGGTCTCGAATTCCGCCAGGTCGCCGCCCCTCGCTTCGAAGAACGGCAGCGTGAACGCCCAGAGAGTGACGTCCCGCATGACGAAGGGCACGCCGAGTACGGGTGCCATGTCCGCCCACATGGCGAACATCCGCGAGCAGAACGGTCCCGGCGCGGCATACGTGCAGCCGAACGTGGCGGTACGCAGGTCGGCCGGGTAGGCGAGGGCGTATTCCTGGGCGATCATCCCGCCCATCGACACCCCCATCAGGTGGAAATCGGCGACGCCGAGCAGGTCGACGAGCGCCTTGGCGTCGTCGGCCAGCATCCGGCTTGAATACGGTCCGGCCGGCTTGGCGCTCGCACCGATGCCCCTGTTATCGATGCGAAGCACCCGGTAGCCGGCCGCGAGGAAATCGTCCAGCTGGGCGAACCAGGTCTCGACGTCGTCGGCGAGGCCGTTGATCAGGACGATCGTCTCCTCGCCGTCGCCGTCGAGCTTGTAATGCAGGTCGATGTCATTGACCTTCGCTATCGGCATCGGGATTACCTCCTGATCGGACCCGGATACGGGCGTGCAGTTCGGTGAGCATGGCCTCGGTCAGCGAGAAGTGCTCGGCCGCCAGCTCGGCCGCGCGGTCAGCGTTCCCGGCGATGACCGCCTCGGCCAGCTGCGGGTGCTGCGCCATCGCCCGCTGCCTGACCTGCGGCGTATAGGGCTCGGCGTCGAAGCCGAGGCTCACCTCGCGCCTGATGCTCGCGCTGAGCTCAACGAGCCGGCTGCTGTGACAGGCCCGGGCTATCGCCTGGTGCACGGCATGGTCGGCCAGGTGCGAGGCGTCGCGATCGGTGGCGCGCGCGTACTCGCCGACGGCCTTGCGAATCGCCCCGATGTCCCGCATGTCGCGCCGCTCCGCGGCCGTCCGCGCGATCGTCTGCTCGATCAGCCGCCGGAAGTCGAGGATCTCGGTCAGATCGGCCCAGGCCGGCACGAGAGTGCGGCGGATCATGTCGTCGGCGCCCGGCCGCAGGCTCGTCCTGACGAAGGTGCCGCCGGTCCGTCCGCGCTTGGTGATCACGTAGCCGGCCGCCGCCAGCCGCTGCAGCGCCTCCCGTACCGTGGTCCGGCTTACCTCGAGCATGGCGGCGAGGTCCCGCTCCGTCGGCAGCCGCTGGTCGGGCACGAACTCCCCGAGCGCGATCGCCGTCACGATCCGCTCGGCGATGCGCTCGCCGGCGGTCGGCATCGTGATCGGGGCGAGGTACTCGGTCACGATGTCGCCCCCGGCGCGCCCCGGCCGCCCGGCGCGCCCCGGCCGCCCGGCGCGCCCCGGCCGCCCGGCGCGCCGCGGCCGCCCGGCCCGTAGAAACCCGCGATGAACCTGGCCAGCGCCCGGGCGCCGGTCACGATGCTGGCCAGTTCGACCGCCTCGTCGATGGCGTGAATGTTGCGCGCCCGCGGTCCGTAAGCCAGCGCCGGCACGCCGAACTGATTGAGGTAGAACCGCGCGTCCGTAGTCGCGCCGATCGGCGCGCGCCCCGGCGGCGCCCCGGTCGCCGACAGGTGCGCGCTGGCCATCGCGTCCGCAAGCCAGTGATCGGCGGGCAGCAGGTGACCTTCGGCGCGGAAGCCCACCGGGCGGATCACGGGCGGGCGGCCGGCCAGCCACGGATCGTCCGAACCCGCGGCCAGCACCGTGGCGCTGACCCGCTGCAGGGCCTCGTCCGGGCTCCAGTCGCGGGGGAAGCCGACCCTGACCCGCAGCCGCGCCCGTCCGGGAACGCTCGACGCCCAGTCCCCGGCGGTGATTGTTCCGACGTTGACGTTGTACGGCCGGGCGATGCCGCCGAAGGCCGGATCGTCCGCCGACTCGTTCATCTCGTCTTCCAAGCCGGCCAGCGCGCGCAGGATCGCCGGAACGCTGCCGATCGGATTCTTGGCGCGGTCCGCCGCCTCGGCGTGGGCGGGAATCCCCGCTACCTCGATTTCCACCCACAGCACGCCGATGCCGCCGAGCAGCAGATCCAGCCCGGTCGGCTCAAGCACGATCACGGCATCGCCCAGCACGCCGGCGGTGCAGGCCGCGAGCGTGCCGTTACCCGTGCACTCCTCCTCGATCACCGACAGGAAGCTGAGCTCGCCGGACAGCGCGTCCGGCATGACCTGGCGCAGCGCCGCCACCGCGAGCGTGCCGAGCGCGAACCCGCCCTTCATGTCCCCGGCACCGCGACCGGTCAGCCAGCCATCGGACCTGACCGGTACGAAGGGATCGGACGACCACAGCGCCGCTTCCGCGGGGACCACGTCGACATGCCCGTTCAGCAGCAGCGACGGCGAGCCGCCCGCGTTGATCCGCCCCAGCACGTTCGGCCGCCCGGCGTAGGAGACCTGCGCAACGCCGCCAGGGGCGGCCGCCCCTGTCTGGTCGGGGACGGGCAGCTCGCTGACCGCGAAGCCCAGTCCGGCGAGCTCCGCGGCGACGACGTCCTGCGCGCCGCGCTCGGCTCCCACCGTGCTCGGCGACGCGACGAGCCGCTCGAGAAAGGAGAAGGCCGACGCGGCCCCCTGATCGATTGCCGCGTCGACATCCGCCCACCGAGCTGCGCCGACCAGGGTCATCTCGATCCATATCTTGGTCTAGTGGCCTGATGTTTAGACCATTTTGCGCAACGAGGGCCCGCCCGTCAATGCCTGACGCAGGACGGCCCCAGCGCCCGCGGCGGGCGGCGCGGCGCGAGGCGGGCGGCCCAGGCTGGCAGTACGTGGGCCCGGGAGGCCTCGAGGCGGGCGGCGGCCGGCTCCGGCCGTTCTCTGCCGATGCCGGAAAATCGTGACCTTGCAGCCGGTTAGTCGGCTGTGTCGTACATCGGCTAACCTGCCGCTGGGCGGATGACGGTAAGTCGACGCCACTTGATCCGGAGGAGCCCATGAAGCGCTTGCGGTCGCGACGGGCGAGAATCATCGCCTGGATCTCGGTCGCTCTCGCTGGCATTCTCCTCGTCGTGTCGGTCGGGACCTACCTGGCCGTGCACATGGAGCTCGCCGGAATCACGCACGTTCCCAGGATCGACTCGGGCCAGCGTCCGCAGCAGTACACCAACGCGCTGAACATCCTGCTGCTCGGCTCGGACACCAGGAAGGGGCACAACGCCGCCATCGGCGGCCAGAACGGATGCTCCTGCTCGGACACGATAATGATCGCGCACATCTCGCCCGGGCATCACAACATCACCGTCGTCAGCGTCCCGAGGGACACGGTCGTGCCGCTCTACAAATGCTCGCCGTGGCAGGGCACGCCGGGTCAGCAAGCTGATCCTTACGCGGTCGAGCGGATCAACGCCACGCTGGCGGCCGGCGGTCCCGAGTGCGTGCGCGAGACCGTCGAGCAGCAGACGGGCATCTTCGTCAACGACGTCATGGAACTGAATTTCACCGGTTTCGAACAGGTCATCAACGATATCGGCGGGGTCAATGTCTGCCTGCCGTTCGCGATCCATAACACCATCACGGCCACCGAGGGCTCGGGCCTGGACCTGAAAGCCGGCGAGCACCACATCAACGGACGCGTGGCGCTCGAGTTCTGGCGCACTCGCTACAACGTGGCCGACGGATCCGACATCGCGCGGATCGCTCGCGACCAGTACCTGATGGCCCAGATCGTCAAGGGCGTGCTGCGCAGCGGGCTGCTCCGCAGCCCGTCCAAGATCTACACCGTCATCGGCGACATCGCCAACGCGATGACCACCGACGCGAGCAACGCCGAGTTGCTCCACGTCGCGACCAGCCTGCGCGGAATCTCAGCCGCGGACGTCCAGTTCATCACCGCGCCCTGGCAGTCTTACCCGTACGACCCCAACGAGGTGGAGTTCGCCCAGCCGCAGGCCGATGCCGTCTTCTGGGCGCTCGCGCATGATACGGCGGTCCCGGTGACCAGGAAGGGCAAGAGCCACGTCCGGACCGACGGGGTCAAGGGCCAGCGCAGCGGCCCGATCGACGAGGGCCCGGCGGGCGCGCTGGAGACGCTTATTCCCTCTCAGGTGAAGGTCATGGTGCTGAACGGCTCAAGCACGGCCGATCACACCGGCATGGCGGCCGCCGGGCTGACCAGCCGCGGGTTCGATGTCGTCGGCACCGGATACGCCGCGACTACCACGTACCGGAAGTCGGTGATCGAGTACGGGAGCATCGCCGACCTGCCTGCGGCCAGGACGCTGCGCGGGCAGTTCTCCTCGGTCGCGATGAGGCTGGTGCCAGGGCTGACGGCGGGAACAGTCGACGCGATACTCGGCTCGGACTTCACGCACCTCGCGCAGGCCAAGCCGACGTCGCGGGCGTCGATAGCCTCGCTGTCCAGCAATTACGGCGGCATCAACGCCAGCGTTTCCTGCCGCAATAGCGCCTTCTATGCGGCCAACGGGACACCGCAGGCCCAGTCGTCGTCCTGCGCGTGCTAGCGAGAGACAACCAGGCGCTGGGATAACCAGCGGACCGAGCGGGCGGCGGCTCGCTGGAAGTACGCTGAGCGGCGCTGGCCAGCCCACGATGGCAAGGACGTGTCCGCTCTGGGATCCGCGGCCGGGAACTGGCCGCCTGCCAACGGCGTTCAGCTTTAGAGTGGTATGGCCCCATCTGATAGCCATGTCGTGCCGCCCTGGAGGAGCGCATGAGGCCACGACAGCCCAGTCGGCGATCCCGGGCCCACGGGTCCGGCCGGCCAGCACGGTCCGCGCAGTCGCGGCGCCGGCGTGTCGTCGCGTCGCTGTCGATCGTGGCGGCCATGGTCGTGACTATCGCCGTCCTCGGCGGCTACTTCACGGTGCGGGCGAAGCTCGATGCCATCGGGCGGATCGTGATGGCCGATAGGAAGAACCGCCCGCACAAGTACAACAGCGCGCTGAACATCCTGCTGCTGGGATCGGACACCAGGTCGGGCCACAACGCCGCCATCGGCGGGAAGGTCGGCTGCAACTGCTCGGACACGATCATGATCGCGCACATTTCACCCGGCCGCGGCCGGGTGACGGTGCTCAGCATCCCCCGCGACACGGTCGTGCCCTACTTCGCCTGTGACGCGGTCCAGGGAACGCGGGGCCAGCAGGCCAACCCGAACGCGTTCGAGCGGATCAATGCCACGCTGCTAGCCGGCGGTCCTGAGTGCGTAAGGACGACCGTCGAGCAGCAGACGGGGATCAGGATCGACAACATCATCCAGGTGGACTTCACCGGCTTCCAGAAGGTCGTCAACGATGTCGGCGGTGTCAACGTCTGCGTGCCGGTGGCCATCAACGATCCGATCCGTACCCTGTCAAGCGGCGACGTCGTCGGCTCTGGCCTGAAGCTGTCGGCCGGCCAGCATCACATCACCGGGCGAGTCGCGCTCCAGTTCTGGCGGGCTCGATACGCGCTCGCCGACGGCGGTGACCTGGCCAGGATCCAGCGGGATCAGTACCTGCTGGCCCAGATCGTCAAGGGCGTGCTGCACAGCGGGCTGCTCACCAGCCCGTCGAAGCTGTACTCCGTGATCAGCGACGTCGCCGGATCGATGTCCACCGACGCCAGCTCCAGCGACCTGGTCAGGATCGCGACGAGCCTGAGCCACGTGTCGACCAGCGACATCCAGTTCGTCACGGCGCCGGCCGTACCTTACCCGAAGGACGTCAACGAGCTTGAGTTCGCGCCCCAGGCCCAGGCCGTCTTCTCGGCCATCGCGCAGGATCAGAAGCTGCCGAAGACACCGCACGCCATGAAGAAGGGCCGAGGCGGCGCGCTGCCGACGACGAGCCCGTCCCTGGTGAAGGTGACGGTCCTGAACGGGACGACGATCCCGCAGCTAGCGGCCAAGGTGTCCACCGAGCTGTCCGGCCGCGGCTTCGCCATCGTGGGACAGCCCGCGGACGCCGCTACCTCGAATTACGTCCACACCGTGATCGAGTACGGCTCGAAGGCCGAGCAGGCCGCGGTGAACACGCTGAAGCAGCAGATCCCAGGGGCGACCGTGAAACTGGCTTCCAGCGTAACGGCGGGGACACTCCAGCTGATCCTGGGGTCCCGCTTCCGCGCGCTCGCCGCCCCGACCAAGCCTCTCGGGACGATCTCGGGCAGCTTCAATGCGAGCAGCCACTGCCGCAACAGCTCCTTCTTCGGGGCGAACCTGGCCAAGCCCTCGGGTAAGGTCCGTTGCGCATGCTGATCACAGCCGGAGGTGGCGGATGAAGTACGTGAACCTTGGCCAGACCGGTCTTCGGGTCTCGCGGGTCTGCCTCGGGATGATGAGCTACGGGAACGACAGTGACCGGCCGTGGGTGCTCGACGAGGATGCGGCCGAGCCGATCGTCAAGGCGGCCGTCGAAGGCGGCATCACGTTCTTCGACACCGCCGACGTCTACTCCGGCGGCGCGAGCGAGGTGGCGACCGGGCGCCTGCTCGGCAAGTTCCTCGGCCGCGACGAGGTCGTCGTCGCGACCAAGGTGCACGGCGCCATGGGACCTGGCGAGAACGACAGAGGGCTATCCCGCAAGCACATCCTGTCCGGTATCGACGCCTCGCTGCGGCGGCTGAACATGGACTACGTCGACCTCTACCAGATCCACCGGTGGGACAGCCGGACGCCGATCGAGGAGACCATGCAGGCGCTCGACGACGTCGTGCGGGCAGGAAAGACGCGGTACATCGGCGCCAGCTCGATGTTCGCCTGGCAGTTCGCCAAGGCACAGTATGGCGCCGACGCCCATGGCTGGACCAGGTTCAGCTCGATGCAGAATCATTACAACCTGCTCTACCGCGAGGAGGAGCGGGAGATGATCCCGCAGTGCATCGACCAGGGCGTCGGGGTGATCCCGTGGAGCCCGCTGGCCAGGGGCGTACTGGCCGGAAACCGCACCAGGTCGGGCGAACGGCACACCACCAGGTCAGGAACCGATCCCTTCAGCGACTCGCTCTACGCCGCGCCGTCGGACTTCGACATCGTCGACCGGGTATCGCAGGTGGCGGCCGGGCGCGGCGTTCCGCCCGCCCAGGTCGCGCTCGCCTGGCTGCTGCATCGCCCAGGCGTGTCCGCGCCGATCGTCGGCGCGACCAGGCAAGGGCATCTGACCGACGCGCTCGCGGCTGAGCAGCTCGAGCTCAGCGGCGAGGAGATTCGCGCGCTGGAAGAGCTGTACGTCCCGCATCCGGTGCTCGGACATTAGTGAAAGCCGCGTAGAACGCGCCAATCGGGCTGGCTGGCCAAAGTTATTAGCCATGAAGCAGTCACGTCGTTCCGTTCCGCCCGCCGATTCTGCCATGCCGAGTTATTATGATCGTTAATTAATTTTGCCAGCAGAACGGGTCCGCATTGCCCGGGAATAGTAATTCTGGCATTGCGCCGCGGACCGTTTCATAACGGCGGAACCAGCTCGGGCGGCGATCTGGGCCGATCGCCCGCTATGGGCGGCCGAGGCGTTCGGCGACCTGGATGCCGACGTGCGACAGTCGATCGCGCGGAAGCTGGGCCGGGCCAGGGGGCGGGAGATGCAAGCGGTGCGCTGGAGAAGGCCGGGGATCGTCGTTGCGCTGGTCGCGGCAACCGCTTGCGCGCTCGTCACCCCGATCACCTGGGCCGGCGCCGCGAGCAGCCCGGTCAGCGCCACGGCCGGCCGCTACCTGCGGGTCGGCACTGCGCTGCGTGCCAGCCCGGCCCGGCCCGGCGGCCCGGCCGTGGTCAGGATCCTCAAGGTCGCGGCGGCCGGGGCCGCTCCGCTCGTGCCGGACGCGGCCGGCGGCTCCAAGCGCGGGCTTCCCGCACCGCGGCTGAGTGCCGCGATGCTGCTCGCCGGGCAGATCAGGCAGGCTCAGGCGCGCGCGTACCTGGCCCGCGCGCACCCGCCGGAGGCCAGGGATCTGGCCGCCACCCAGCGAGCCCAGATCCGCAATTACTTCTGCGGGCCGGCCGCGGTGACCGAAATGCTGGCCCAGCTGAACGTCGTCCTGCATCAGCAGGCCGCGGCCCGGGATCTCGGCACCGATCGGTCGGGCACCGACTGGTCGAATGCGCATGGCTATCCGGTGCCGCGGGTGCTTAATGCTCACCAGACGCGCAATAGGTACGTCGCGGTTACCCTTCCCTGGTCGCCCACCGCAGCTCAGATCGGCGTTTTCAAAATGGATCTGGTGCGCGATATCAGCAGGGGATCCGGCGTGCCCCTGGCCGGAAATGGATACGAGGTTCCCGGTGGCCCGCATTTGGTCGGTCATCCGGCGGGGCAGGCGATTATGCACTGGTTCGACATTCGCGGTTACTCGCATTCCGGCGCGGTAACCGACTACGAGGATTCGGTTCACGGTGCGTCGAGCATCGGGTGGAGTGCCGGCGTCCCGGCCTACTCATCTCTGTCGACGGCCACGATGGTGTACATACTCGGGGCGCGCGGCTACGTCTGGTAGCTGGCTTCGGGCATGAGATCGACGAGATGGCGGCGTTCCTGCCCGGCGGCGGCGGTGACCGCCATGCTGGCGATGACGGGCTGCGCCGGGGGGCTGGCCAAGCCCGGTGCCGCGAGCCGGGTCAGCCAGGCCCGCGGACCGGTCGCCCGGTTCTGCCCGGGCCGGCCTGCTGGCCCCGTGACGACCGCGCTGACCCGGGCCGTGCCCGCGTCCCTGCGAGGCGAGATCGTCCCGCTCGGCGTCTCGGCCGACGGCGCGACGGCCTACGTATCGGCCTGGACGCGGCGCTTCGCCGGAGTGGCCGCGCTCAGCCTGGCCACGGGAGCTCTGCATCCGATCGCCAGGTTCGGCAACCGGGCGACCGACCAGGCCGACGGCGCGTGGGGCGGGCGATGGCTCGTCTGGGAGCAGACGTACTCGCTCAGCAGCCTGGACCACTTCACCGTCTTCGGCTGGGATTCCGGCACCGGCCGGCTAGTGCGGCTCGGCCGCTCGCTAGTTTCGCCCGGTGGTGCGCCGTGGCCGAGCCCGTGGCACGCCCCCGCGGTTAGCGGGTCCTTCGCCGCGTGGGCGCAGGGCTACGGCCCCGGCGGCCTGGTCGAGATACGCCTCGCGGACTTGCGCACCGGGCGAGTGCGCGTGATCGCCAGGGGCCATGTCCAGGCACCGTTCTTCGACGGTGGCCTGCTGGTCTGGCCGGCTTCCGGCCGGCCGGGCGCGCCGACCCGGCTGCACGCTTACGCCACGGCGACCGGCCGGGCCGCCACGCTGCCGCCGGTGCTGCGCCGGATCAGGGGAACGGATTTCGTGGCGTCCGACGGGATGCGCACCGCGTATCTCGGTCCGGCCCGGAGGACGCTCTACTATTCACCGGCGCCCGGTCAGGCCGCGTCCGTCGTGCTCAGAGTGCGGGCCGGGATTTCGTTCTCAAATATCGGCATGGCGCAGGGCGCGATCGCCTGGACGACCACCCTGGCCACCTACCTGGCCAGCACCACCACCGTCGGGTACGTCCAGGTGACGCCGGCGTTCGGCTTCGCCGTGACTGACGCCGGCCCGGCCGTGCTGGTCTCCGACGCGCCGGCCAGGAAGGCGGCCCATCCGCGGCTGGCGCTGCACGTGCTCGACGCCGCGGGCATCGGCCGCGGCACCTGCTAGCGTCGCGGCGGCGGCCCGCAGTCTGGGCACAGGCCGAAAAGCTCCACCGTATGCCCGACCTCGGAGAAGCCGGCCTGCTGCGCGACCTCGTCGGCCCAGCGCTCGACCGCCTTGCCTTCCACCTCGACGCTCCGGCCGCAGTTGCGGCAGGTGAGGTGGTGATGATGGGTGTCGGTCTGGCAGCGCCGGTACAGGATCTCGCCGCTTGAGTCCCTGATCGCGTCGACCCGGCCGGTCTCGCTGAGCACCTGGAGGTGCCGGTAGACCGTGGTCAGGCCGACCTGCTCGCCGCGTTCGCGCAGCTCGGCGTGGATCTGCTGGGCGCTGCAGAACCCCGGCAGCCGGTCGAGCACGGCGGCGACGGCCTCGGCCTGCCGGGTGCCGCGAACCCGGGTACCGCGCGGCCGTCCCCCAGGCGCGCTCGCGGGGAGGTTCACAACTCGCACGGTAGCAGCCTGCCGGGCATGCCCCGCCCGGCCTGCGGGAGGATGGGGGAATGGCTGACCGGCTGCGGAATGCGACAAGTCCCTACCTGCTCCAGCACGCCGACAACCCGGTTGACTGGTGGCAGTGGAGTGACGAGGCGTTCGATGAGGCCCGGCGCCGTGATGTTCCCGTGCTGCTGTCGGTCGGCTACTCGGCCTGCCACTGGTGCCACGTGATGGCCCACGAGTCGTTCGAGGACGAGCCCACCGCCCGGATCGTGAACGACAACGTCGTGCCGATCAAGGTGGACCGCGAGGAGCGCCCCGATGTCGACGCCGTCTACATGACGGCGACGCAGGCGATGACCGGCCAGGGCGGCTGGCCGATGACGGTCTTCCTGACGCCCGACCGGGAGCCCTTCTACTGCGGTACGTACTATCCGCGCGAGCACTTCCAGCAGCTGGTCATGGCCGTCGCGCGGGCCTGGAGCCAGGACCGGGCGAACGTCGCTGGCCAGGCGCGCAAGGTCGCTGAGGTGCTGGCCGAGACCGGCGGGCTGGACTCGGCCGCCGGGGACGGCGCCGGCGGGGGCGGGCCGGCCGGGCGAGGAGCCGGCGCTCCGGTCGCCTTGGTCGCCCCGGTCGCAGCGGAGATCAGCGACGCTGCGGTCACCTTGCTGGCCAGGCGGTACGACTCCCGGCACGGCGGGTTCGGCGGGGCGCCGAAGTTTCCGCCGTCTTCGGTGCTCGAATTCCTGCTCCGGCATTCCGAGCGAGCGCAGAACCAGCCCGCCGCCGGCCAGTCTCAGCTCCCGCCGGCGGGCCAGTCTCAGGTCCCGCCCGCCGACGAGGCGCTGGCCATGGTGGCCGGGACCGCCGAGGCGATGGCCAGGGGCGGCATCTACGACCAGCTGGGCGGCGGCTTCGCCAGGTACAGTGTCGACGCCGAATGGGTCGTGCCGCACTTCGAGAAGATGCTCTACGACAACGCGCAGCTAGCGCGGGTCTATGCGCACTGGTGGCGGCGATCAGGCGACGACCTCGCGCGGCGAGTCGCGGAGCAGACGTGTGACTGGATGCTCGCGGACCTGAGGACCAGTGACGGCGGCTTGGCGAGCGCTCTGGATGCCGACAGCGAAGGAGAAGAGGGAGCGTTCTACGTCTGGACTCCGGCTGAGCTCGCCGAGGTGCTCGGCCCGGCTGACGGGGCGTATGCGGCTCAGTTGTTCGCCGTCTCGGCGGGCGGCACGTTCGAGCGCGGCCGTTCTGTGCTGCAGTTGCCCGCCGATCCGGCCGATCCGCAGCGGTACGGGCGGGTCAGGTCGGCGCTGCTCGCCGCTCGGGCCACCCGAGTCTGGCCGGCCAGGGACGCCAAGGTCGTAGCGGCCTGGAACGGGCTGGCGATCACGGCCCTAGCCGAAGCCGGGCTGCTCTTCGACCGTGCCGACTACATCGAGGCCGCCCGCGCCGCCGCGGACCTGCTGACGCGGGCTCACCTGAGCGACGGACGGCTGGCCAGGACGTCCATGAACGGGGTCGCCGGCCCGAGTGCGGGCGTCCTGGAGGACTACGCCAACGTAGCGGCCGGGTTGCTCGCGCTGGCGGGAGTGACCGGCGAGGAGCAGTGGGTCACCATCGCCGGAGAGTTGCTGGAGATCACGATCGAGCGGTTCCGCCACGTGCGCGGCGGCTTCTACGACACGGCTGACGACAGCGAGCGGCTGATCTACCGGCCGGCCGACCCGGCCGACGGCCCGACGCCGTCAGGAACCTTCGCCGTCGCCGGCGCCCTGCTGAGCTACTCGGCCCTGACCGGGTCGGCCAGGCATCGCGAGGCGGCGGCCGCAGCGCTGGGCGCGGCTCGTGACCTCGCTGCCCGGTACCCGCAGGCGGCCGGCTGGGGGCTCGCCGTGGCCGAGGCCTTCCTCGCCGGTCCCGACGAGATCGCGGTCGTCGGCCCGCGGGAGGACGACCGGACCCGAGCCCTGCACCGGGCTGCGCTGCTCGGCTCGACGCCGGGGGCAGTGATCGCCATCGGTGAGGGTGACGGACCTGCGGCCGCCGCGGCTGGGCCGGCTGCCGGGGCTGGGCCGGCTGCCGGGCAGGAGAGCGGCATCCCGCTGCTGTCCGGTCGGGGACTGGTCGGCGGCCAGCCCGCCGCGTACGTGTGCCGGGGATTCACCTGTCGGCTGCCGGTCACCACGGTGGATGACCTGCTCACGGCACTGCGGCCCCCAGCGGATGGTGACGTGTGAGGGCCGGATCCCACGCTGACCGGTGATCCGGCGCGTGGCTGGTCACGACCCGCTTGCGGCCCTTCCCTGCGGTCGCTTGCGGCCCTTCGCGGCGGTCGCTTGCGGCCCTTCCCGGCGGTCGCTGGCGGCCCTTCCTGGCGGTCGCTGGCGCGCTGGCCGAGCGTCCGCCGCCTGACTGCTTTGTCATCGGCAGGACACCCGCTGGTTACGTTGCGCACCTAACATCGGTGGGTAGGAAGCCGTCATCGGACCGGTCGGCACTTTCATGTGTCGTCCAACCCGGGCATAATGCCGGGTAGCGCGAGAGAAGCCCCCGAGCGGAAGGGACCGAGTTGCCTTCAGTGGCGCGTAGGCTGCTCCCCGTCGTCGCATTTGTTGTTGTCCTCTGCGTCGCTATGACGGGGATTCTCGGCCAGGCCAGATCCCGGCTTACGCCGCCGAACGCGCAGCCCGCGCGATCGGCCGGGGTGGCTCAGCGCTCGGCAGGTAGCTCGCCGACTGGTGCCGGCGTCAGCGCGTTTGTCGGCGCCATCCCCGGTGTTCACAGCGGTCTGCCTGGAAACCGCGCTTTGCCGGGCCAGAGCCAGTCGCCGGGCCAGAGCCAGTCGCCGGGCCAGCGCTCGTCGCCGGGAAAGAGCCAGTCGCCGGGCCAGAGCCAGTCGCCGGGACAGCGGCGGTCAGGGGGAAGGCTGCAGGCGACCACCTCGGCCGTGCTCGCGAAGCCGCTGCCCTCGTCTGCTGGCAGCCGCGCACCAGGCCTTCGCCGCCTGCTGCAGGCTGATGTGCTCGTGGTCGGGCAGCGGGCGCTTCCTTCTGGTCTGCTGGCCCGGCTCCGGCGGCTCGGCGTGGTCGCGGCGGCGGTGCCGGTCGACGCCGGGCGGGTTCGCGTGAATGGCGTCTTTGTGAACGTTCTGGGCGTCAACCCGGCTGCGTTCCGGCCGTTCGCGGCCAGGCCGACGGCCCGTTCTGACACGCTGTGGCAAAACGTCGCCGCGGGCGGCATGGCCATCTCCTACACGATGGGCAAGCAGGACCGGCTGAAGCTGAACAAGCCCGTGCAGGTCACCGGGGCCAGCGTGAAGACGCTGCCGGTGGCCGGATTCGGCACCGTCGGCATCGGCGGGGTCGATGCGGTGGTTTCCGATGCAGTCGCGCGGTCACTTGGCCTGCCGGCCGCGAACGCGATCGTCATCAGCGCGCCGCACGCCAGGCTCGACCGGCTGATGGCCAGGATCAAGCGTCTCGCACCGGCCAATACCGCGGTGGCCGCACTCGTGACCCAGGTGGTCATGGGCACGACGACGGTGACATCAAGCGCGGCTGGCGCAGCCGGGGTCAGCACCGGCCAGGGGCTGACGGCGGTCGAGACGGCCAAGTTCCTGGCGGCGGCGAAGAGCCGGCTCGGCATGCCGTACGTCTGGGGCGGTTCCGGTCCGACGCAGTTCGACTGCTCAGGCCTGGTGCAATGGTCGATGGCGCAGGCCGGGATCGTGATGCCACGTGTGGCGGCCGACCAGGCGCGAACCGGCCCGTTGCTGCCACTCAGTCAGTTGCAGCCCGGTGACCTGCTCTTCTATCACACTGACCCGACGGCTCCGAACTTCATCTCGCACGTGGCCATCTACATCGGCAACGGCCAGATGCTCCAGGCACCCGAGCCGGGCATGAACGTCGAGATCGTGGCAGCCGACTTCGGCGCGGGCTTCGCCGGGGCGGTACGCGTCTACCCGAAGATCTCTGCCGCGGTCGCCGGTAACCCGGCTGGCTGAGTCACTGGCAGGCCGGCTGGCTGAGGCGTCGGCAGGCGTTGCCGGACGCCTGCCGGGATCGCGGCTGCCGCGCTTTCGGGCTGCGGTACGGCTTTAGCCCGGTTCCTCGCTGATTATCTCGTCACACAGGCCCAGGCACACGGTGCAGATCCGCGCGTCACCGGCCGCCGCCATGGCCTCGACCTGGCGGCGCTTGCCGCAGAAGCTGCACCCCTTGTCCAGGCCCGCCTTGCTCACCTGCCGGATCACGGCCATGGGGGTGCTGGCCGTCGCTCCGGCCGTGGCCAGCACGGTGTGCACGCGGCCAGTACAACGGTCGCAGATGCGGGCATCCGGCCCGGCGATCAGCTTCTCGACCTGCTTTTGGCGGTCCCCGCAGAACGAGCACGACAGCAGCGCACCGGAACCGGCTGGCCGCCGCGCCAGCTTCGGCTTCCCCCGGTCGCTGCCACGATCTGATGAACGCGCTGGTGACTCAGGCCGAACTCGTCGGCGATCTCGCGCAGCGACCCGCCCGCCAG
>WNGK01009068.1_pt1 | contig 19254 bp, 19 predicted proteins | sample 5400601 | NCBI WGS metagenome assembly WNGK01 (sample SAMN13153376, study PRJNA577476) | soil metagenome | isolation source: 60 cm soil or saprolite under Garry oak tree replicate 1 | place: USA:California | collected 2016-06-15
TAAGGTGCATCAGATGGCCGTCCACGTTCACCAAGCTGCCGAGTGGCGTGGGCGTAGCTACGGCTAAAGATTGTTACGCTGATTTTGATGCCGGCAGCAATAGCAGCCACAGAATCCAAAATACAGACGCGCCGTGGAGATAAAATCTACGAAACATTCTTCGGCCCCCTTCTTTTGAAGGTTACGCTCAAATTAGCCACCCAACGTCCGAATTAACCGGGCGCGCGCACAACCTCGAAATCATCAAAGCCACGCGCCCGCAGCGAGGGCCGTCAGGCCCGAGTGTTGGTCGCAGAGCGAGCCTCTAACGAAACTCAGCGCGAGCGTTACCCGCGCGTGCGGGCGAGATCAGCACCCCGGCCGGGCAGCCCGCCGCCCGCGCTCCCAGTGAAGACATCACACAAATACGAGCTTTCCACTCGTCTCATTCCAACGCCAGATACGCTCTTGCCCATACAGGTGAACGCCTCCCAACCAGAGATCGATCCCGTTCAGTGCCACGAAATCTGCTTCGCCTGTCAACACGGCCTTCCCTACTTCAGTTATCTCAAAGCTGCTGTCTCGAATTTCTTTTGACGACAGCCGCTGACCGGCACCCGTGCCCTCTGCAATTTGGAGTAGCGGTTCTCGCGTGTCACTGACACCTTTCAAGGCGAGCCAGAATTGAAAGTCTCCAAGACCGAAGGCCGGCTCAGCATCGAAGAAAGCTGGGAACAGGAGCGTAGACTTTTTCACTCCACTTTGGATTAATCGAAGGGCGGTATTTTCGATACCACCCAGACCGTTCAGCATCGAGGGGAAACGTCTGAGGTGGGCCTCCAGTGCGGGCCGCAGGAAAGGCATTGCCGAGGTATCTCCCTCGAGGAGCTTTTCAATTTCCGTCGGATCGGGCGAACGGTAAGCAGCCCAGCCTGCAGTGGCCAATTTTAGTTCTCCAGATGAGACTTCATGCCGCGAGGGAAAGAGTGAAACGAGCTGTTCAGCATTTAACTGACCCAGCCCGCGAAACTTTGCTATGCCTGGAAAGCCTCCGATACAGATCAAACTCAGCTTCGTCGTCCCCAGTTCCCGCGATGCAAACCAGTTGAGCAGGTACAGCAGGTTGGTTTCGCAAAAGAGATCATGCTCAAACCAGAGCACCACCTCATCGTGCTCGGGATAACTCGCAAGCGCGATTTCCTGATCGCGCAGTCCCTGCTCGCATTCAGAAAGAGGGACGCCATAGTACGAAGAAAGATGGCGGGCCCTTACTTGCAGCCACTCTTCTCCTTCCACGGACGCTGGTGCCGGACCTGCAACAAGAGCCTCGCGGCAGGAGATTATGTCGCCTTCAACAGACGATTGTCTCAGAGTGTTTGCCGACGAATCGCCGTCCAGGATATGCAACATTTTATCTTCCGTTTACGAAACTTGAAAAACATGTCGATCGCCTCGTCCTAGTCCAGCACGAGCAAACTCATGATTTTCACCTTGTTCATGGATCTCTCTCGATTGTTTTGACCCCTCGGACGCAGCTAGTCTAGCAACTGCCGGGCCGACGGGAATTGTAGAAAAACGACGTTGTTGGCTGCACGAATACGAAGCCAAACTGGAATCGCAAGAATAACCGGCGCGCAATTGCGGCCCGTCGAAGCTGTTGTTAGGCGGCTTCGCTCAATTATGTTGGCCGAACTTTGTCCAACTCAACGAATGCGGGGAAGTTAGTCATTAGTGCAACCCTCTGTCCTCCTTCTTAATCATCGCTAACCTATATGGATAAGAATTGACTGACAAGAAATAATCAGCCGGCGGTACTCGTTCCGCAGGGAACGGTTAATCAGGGGCGAGACCCGAGAGATCTGCCAAAGCGCGAGAAAGTGAGTCGAAGGCTCGCGTTCGCCTCTAGCTGCAAATGATCGACCGCCAACTGCAAGTAATTTGATACGCAGCTATACCGCGTTAGACTGTCGTTGTGACTTCAAACGCGGTGGCACGATTCATCAAATCACGTCCGTACTGGTTAATGATAGCCGCTGCCTGCTTGATACCGGCGCTAGTCAGTTCCTTTAGCACCTATATCAACTGGCGTCTGAGCGGGAACGGAAGCGCACACACTGGGGTGACGTCCTGTTCGCTGGTGGTGACTGGATCTTCTTTGGAGAGCTTACGCCTATCACCGTTGCACTCGCCCATCGTTATCCGTTAAGACGCGACAAGATCTCCCGCACGGTTTTCGCGCATCTCACCGGCGCTGTGGTTTTGTGTCTCGCATGGGCTTCAATCGGTTTCCTGCTGGCAATGTTGTTGAATCGATATCCAGCGGAGGGCAACTCATGGGATTCCGACTCGCTGCTTCAGCTTCTCGAAGCGCGGCTCGCCGCGAAGACTGTCAAAGGCCGGATCCACTCCCAGCAGTATTATCCACCCCGCTCGCTCATCCGCAGCTTTCTCCAGCAACTCAATCGCTCTGGTCTTATCGTTCAATGAGGTATGGACCAAGGCGAGATCCCAAGTCGAAACAAAGGTCGCATCTGATGGAACTTCCAGTCGGTGCAGAATTTTGATTGCCTCAGATTTCTGTCCCGAGACCGCGTATGCCTGGGCCAAGTCGGCCAGAATCCTCTCGGTTTCGCCGGCGATGGTTTTGGCCTCTTCGAATTTGGCAATTGCTTTGCTGTATTCACCCTTTCTCAGGTAGCTGGCTCCTAAATCCAGTAAGGCTGGAACGTATTTGGGATCCATTTCCAAAGTCTTGGTGAATTGATAAACCGACTGATCGAATTCGCGGCCTTGGTAATAGATCCAACCATGGACGGAATTGATGATTAGCGACAGCGGATCGAGTTCCTGCGCGCGTTTAATTTCCGCGACAGCTTCCGCCTGCCGGCTGGAACTCACCAGGCAGATGCTATAGAAGTGATGAGCGGAAGCGTAATTTGGATTGAGCGCGATGGCCCGTCGGAATCCCGACTCCGAAGCCTTCCAGTCGCGCTCGTAGAGCAAGGTTACATAAGCCAGGGATGTCTGCGCCTCCGGAAGGTGATCATCGAGTTCCAACGCCTTGAGCGCCGCGGCCTTCGCCTTGCTATACGAATCGCTGGGTGGCGCATATCTCCAGTTCGCGAGAATGATGTAGGAATCGGCCAGGCCGGCATAGGCCAGCGCATAGTTTGGGTCCTGCTCGATTGCCTGATGAAAGTACTCAATTCCTTTGCGCAGGCCGACTTCAGTTCTCTTGTTCCAGAAGTAACGGCCTTTCACGTAAAGCTGATAGGCCAGAACATTGTCGGTGTAACTCTTGCGACCTGACGCTTGTCCTTCAGGTGCGAACTGCAAACGCAAATGGTTAGCGATGTTCTGCGCCAACTCTTGCTGCAAAAACGAAAGGTCGGTCGCCTTGCGATCGTAATGCTCGCCCCAGAGGTGGCTGCGGTCGCGCGCGTCGATCAACTCGACGCTGACTGAGAGATCGTTGCCATGCTGCGAAATCCTCCCCATCAGAACCGCCTGCACACCCAGCTCGTTGCCCACCTTCTGTGGATCGATCTCTTTGCCTTTGTAACGAAAGACGGAGTTGTGCGCGATCATCTTCAGACGAGAAGCCCGCGACAGACCGTTGATGAGATTTTCAGTCAGTCCGTCCGAGAGATATTCCAATTCCTGATCGCCTTCGGCATGCGCGAAAGGCATCACGGCGACCGATTCAATCGTCTTCGGCGTTCCGGTTGAGCGCGTGCGCCGAGCAATTAAAGCGACGAGTACTCCCAGGAAAATCAATCCCAGGATCACCGGCGCAATCAGCCAAAATCTTCTCGGTTTCTTGCCCGCAACAACCGCAGGTTTAGTTAAGAGCGTGGTGGAAGCCGGTGACAGAGCGAGTGGCGTTTCGCCAAGATCTTCTTCGACTCGCACGGTCAGGCGCCGTGTCGTGCGCTTTTCGAGAATCGTTTCCTCTGCCGGCTGAATGATTTCATTTACTTCAGCCGAAAAACGATAGCCGTGCTTCGGCAGCGTCTCGATGGTTACTTCCCCGCCGGAATTGAGGAGTTTTCGCAGCCGGGAAACATATTTGGCCAGATTGTTTTCCTCGACAAAAATACCCGGCCAAATCGTCTCCAGCATCTCTTCCTTGCTCAAAGCCCGGCCATTGTTTTCAACCAGCAGCAGCAAAGTGTCGAATTCCTTCGCCGGCAGATGAATTGGTTGGCCGTCCATCAGCAAAGTCTTCTCCCGCGGATCCAGAACGAACTTTCCGAATTCGTAGATGATTCGTTGATTTGCGGGTTCTTCCTTCACGGCAGAAAAGATTCAGAACAAAGTCAGGAAAACTCCAAGACGTTTTTGCGGCCTCGGGGAAGAATGGGCCAAACGAAAACGTCGCTGGAATCTTAGTCTCGCTGAGGTACCCAAGGCAACTTTAGGAATTTAGATAAAAAGGATGAAACGAACAACTGAAGTTATTTATGAAACCGAAGAGTTGACCACGGTCAAAGTCCATCGTGGTTTTAAAGGGTTTTGCCAGCAATGCAACGCCTTCGTTGAGATGCTGCCGACGGAAGCCGCCGCCGCGCTGACCGGATTGGGGGAGCGCGAGATTTTCCGTTTGATTGAAATCGGTGAGATTCATTTTGTTGAAGCCGAAAGAGTTTTTGTTTGTCGGGATTCTTTGGTGAATAGGTCAAAGCTGTTGCCCACGGGCGAGAAGGAAATGATTGAAGGTTCATAGAGTCTGTCGAACTGAGGCTTTTAAAGGAGGCACCATGAAGTTAACTAACCACCAGAAGTACAAAAAGCAACAACTCACCAGGGCGGCATCGCAGAAGATTGTCAGAAAGAGGCTACGCTGGTTCGCCATCGCGATCTGCGTTATTGCGATCGGCGTAGCAGCGACAGTGGCTTTCGCGGTAACGCCTGCAAATGGTGGGAGCGTCGGCGGCACCACCATCGTGGTGGACAACACGGCGGGCGATCAGCTCGACCCCCACGTGAGCGGGAACATCGCTGCTTACACCGACGCGAGCGACCCCAGCGGGCAGGCGCTGATCCGCTACTACGACTTCCTCAACCCCGTTTCGCCGAACGCTGCGATTCCTCCCAGCACTCCCGACGACATCGACACGCTCTCGGACTTGAACGGCATTCACATCGCGTTCGCCCGCTACAACCCCTCGACCGGCGTACGGGCGTGCATGGTCTACGACGTCGTCAGCCACAACACGATCGAGATCGGCTCCGGCACGCAGGCCTTCGCGACGGCGCTGGGCGGCGACACGGTCGCGTTCGTGAACGGCTCGCCTGGCGAGATCATGGTTGGCCGCATCTCCAATCCGTCCGGCCCGCTCGTCGACGTCAGCGCCAATTCCGACAACGACGTGAGCCCCGCAGTCTCCCCGGCGGGCGACCTGGTGGTCTGGGCCTCGTGCGTTCTCTTCGACTGCGGCATCATGAAGGCGACGCTCTCGGGCGGCGTGTGGAGCGCCCCTGCAGTCGTCCGCAGCGCGCCCGCGGCGAACCCGGACACGGACGGTACCAACATCGTCTACGACTCGAGCGGCGACATTTTCTACCAGCCTGCCGGCGGTGGCGCTGCCACCCAGCTCGTCATCGACGGCGTCCAGCGGAACCCGAGCATCGCGGGAGGCGTGATCGCGTTCGAGAGCTCGGTCGATGGCACCTCGCCGGCCGATCTCTTCGTCTACCAGATCGCCACCAACACGCTCTTCCGCGTGACCGACACGCCGTTCACCAACGAAACGCTCAACGACGTGACCGTGCTCCCCAACGGCGACGTGCGCGTCGTCTGGGCGGCCGATGACGATTCGTCGCAGGCGTTCGCGCGCAACATCTACGCCCGCACGTTCAGCCTTCCGGCCGTGACTCCCGTGACTCCTAGTTTCCAGGTCTGCTTGCTCTACGACCCGCTCGTCGCGAGAAAGAGCGGCACCACTTATCCGATCAAGCTGCAACTCTGCGACGCGAACGGCCAGAACCTCTCGTCGCCGTCCGTCGTGCTGCACGCCATCAGCGTCACGCAGGCGAGCACCAACGCGCCCGGCCCGCTGGACGATACCGGAAACGCGAATCCTGATTTCGATTTCCGCTACGACGCGACGCTCGGCGACACCGGGGGCTACATCTTCAACCTGAGCCTGCGAGGCTTCCCCACAGGCACCTACAACCTGAACTTCCGCGCGGGAAATGACCCGGCGCTCCATTCCGCGCGCTTTGCCGTCAAGTAGACAAAAAGGAGATACCATGAAGTCAACTAACCACGATAAGGCCAAAGAGATTCGGGCAAAACGAGATCGCGGAGCACTTAGTGCTTTGGTGTTGGTGCTCGGCAGTTTTTTATTGACGCTCGCCGGCCCACCGAAAGCATCAGCGCAGCAGTATTACAACTCGTTTTCCAAAATGGTGAGCTTGACGAGCATGTGGCAGAACAATTTCTACAGCGACATAATCAGAGCAAACGCGTCAAGAGGCTCATTTAGAGAACTTGCGGGTGCCACCAGAATCACCCAACAGGAAATACAGAATCTATGCAAACCGTTTCCGTGCGGGAATGAGTCGAATTTAAACCGTGCACCGTCGCAGCCTGTCTACCCGTCGGCAGTGCCGAATCGTCCGCCGGCAGCTCCGACCAATTATCCGATAACCGCAACGGACTTTCGACCAGTAAGCGGCCGTATCGTGCCGGACGAGATTAGCCGTATGTCCCAGGGTACCGCTGAGGAGAAAGAACTGCTTCGAAACCTGAGCAACCAGTTTCTTGACGCGTTCGAGAAAGAAGGTCGCAAGAACAATATAGCGAATTCCTTCGCCTTCCTTACCTCGATAAGCATGCAGATCGTGATCGGTAGAGATCTGTCGGATGCCGAAGAGCAGCAGCTTATATCGGGATTCAATAATTCGATCGCGTACACGCCGCAATGGGTATCGATGAGTGCGCGGGATAAACAGGTACTTCTTGAGTGTGCCGTGATCAGCGGCGGGATGATGGCGTTTCTTCACGCCCAGGGCAAGCAGCACAACGACGCCAAAATGCAGGCCGATGCGCAAGTGATGGCGAAGGCTGTATTGGGATATTTCTTTGGCGTACAGCTCCCGTAGCCGGATCCGGCTGTGAGGAGAAATATTGTGAAATCGCCGCCGCGGATCGCGCCGTATTTGGATATTCACGAAAAGGAGGATCGATTATGAAAACAAAAATTATTGTAATTGCATTAGCCTGCTTGTTGTTGGGATCTCTATCGGCTCAGGCGCAGAGACAAACAACTCCGCGAACGATTGAGTTCGCAAAACTCAGCGACTATGTCAACGATTCGGACCACCGGCGTGACGGCGAGCGTCTGATCGTGACCGACGTTCCGCCGATCGGTCCGTTGACGTATGAAAAGCGGAACAAAATATATTATTTCCGGTCGGATGAATCAGGCGATGTAGGAAGTACTTTTCACACCTCGCCGGCCCTTGCCAAAAGTCTCCGGCAGCATCTGAAGCTAGGTGATTATTTGTCCGTGCTCATATATTGCACCCTGGTCCAATTCGTTGGCGACCAAGACGTCTATCGCTCACCGTTTGTGACCAAGGTCGAAGGGTTTGATGGACATGGGAGGCTCGCCTGGACCGCGGTTGGGCCGCAGCCCGCGAAGCTAAAGATGCCGCAGTAGCCGATTACTGACTATAGGAGGTGTGACATGCTGCCCAAGATCCAAATAATAATGGTGTGCCTGATCGTGGCCGGCACGGCTGGCTGCAGCCTGTTTTCCTTCAAAACAGATGAGGTTGTTCTTGCCGCTACGGAAGTTGGCACGCCCCAAGGCGAGAGAATAACAAAGGAAATCGGTCCCGCTGGCGGCACGCTGTCGAGCCAGGATGGACGCCTGACGGTTACCGTCCCACCAAACGCCGTAACCGAAAACGTAGCGTTCTCGGTCCAATCGATAAGCAACAAAGCCGAGGACGGTGTCGGGCTTGCGTACCGTCTCGAACCAAGGGGGAAAACGTTTAAAACCCCACTGCAGCTCTCGATTCGCTATAACGAGGAGGATGTTGCGGGCACCTACCCTCAGGCGCTTAGGCTTGCGTACCAAGATGAAAAAGGAGCATGGCATGAACAGGGTTCAACCGCAATGGATACAGTTAACAACCAAATAACTGTTTCCACGACTCATTTGAGCGACTGGTCGATGAACTACGGCACGGCCTATCGGGTCATTCCTGGAAAGGCCGTTGTTTATGTTGGTCAAAGCGTGGAGATCCGGACATGGAAATGTGAGTATATTATGTTTGCGTATTGGTTCCAGAAGAAAAAACCATGCAGCGGAATCCTTGGTGAATTTACGCTGAAGGGTTCAGGCACGCTAACTCCCTCGACGGTCGGTCCTACCCGGATCGTTTATACTGCCCCTGCTAAGAAACCCACGCCAAATGTTGTCACGGTTGGTTTCCGCATTAATTATGGCGACTTTTGGCACGCGGAGGATATGCGTTACTTGGAAACAAAGATCACGATCCTTGACCATGCCTATCGGGCCACCGGCCATCACGGGGCCTTGGAATTGTCGGGCGTGATCTGCAGTCTCGATCAGCCATTTTCGATCCACGGCACGATCATGGGGTACCCGATGAATTACATATTCAATTTTACTCCCTCGTCCAGCAGTGCCGGCACCGTAGATATTGCGGGCTCCGGGTATTTGGTTACGGCAAAGGGAAGCGGGACCTATACGATCGAAGGCCGCGACAGCGATAAGCCCCGGATCGCGATGACAGCAACGACCACGGGTCACATTCCAGTCGGCTCGGCTACCGGGAAAGGCACGGGTGATTTCGTCGAACTCGTTCCTCTAGATACAAATGAGTGTAGCGAACCCCCGCCACCACCGCCTCCTCCTCCGCCGCGCCCAAACCCTGACATGCGCGGGCGTAAATATAAATCGCTTTAACTAATGACCATCCTCTGAGGACACGACTGAAATCGCCCGGATCCTTTGGGGTTGACGGGTTACTGAACTGAGTTCGCATGATAATCGCGAGGGCAGCGGTACATACCCGATCGAAGGTCTCGAAACTGACAAGCCACGAATCGCAATTACATGAGTGTAAATAGAGATTGAGTGAAAAGCCGAAGATCACGATCGGGAGGCAGGACAAACTTCAGACCGTCATGGAGTTTGTGGGACAAGCTTTAGTTTGTCGGCGGGCAACGAGCCCATTCAAGAGTCGATGTCTAGCGCCAACGGAAACCAGTGTGCTTACTCGCCGCCTTCCTAGTGTCCTGGCTGCCTGCTGGAATGAACCCTGTATCTCGAGAGCCCCCAGCACAGGGTAGGGCGGCAATTGTAGCGGAGTTGGGGTTGACGTGCCAGGGATTGATGGATACGTCCCTAAATCAATTCCTTCGCCATTTCCCAGACTTTGCAAACCGTTCTCCAATTGCGATCAGTCATCGGCACACCGAGCAATTTCTCGGAATTTGCAGCGAGCTTGGATCTGCCCACCCCTGCGGGTGCATGCAGATAAAACACCTTATCGATAAGATGAAATCTTTCCCCATCCCTCTTCAGGCTTTCGAGCGTCTTCAAATTAGGATTCTCCGGTGCGCAGGCAAGAAAGCCCAAGTGCAACACTTTTGGGTCGTTCTCCGCTTCGGGGAACGGATTTTTCTTGATAGCCCTTTCGATTTCTTCGAGCTCCAACAACAGAACGTGCGATTCGAATCCACGGCGCTGCTTGATTTCAGCCTTTATCTTCTTTGAAAGCCGTGAGGCGTCTTTCTCCTTGCTCTCAAACACCGCATTGCCGCTTTGGATGTAGGTCGTGATGTTTCGAGAGCCGAGGTCTTCAAGGACCGCAACAAACTCTTTCATCGGCAGGGCATTCCTTCCACCAAGGTTAACGGCTCGGAGAAGTGCAATATAAATCTTCATATGATCACCACTTCGGCCATAAATGACCGAGGAGAATCGAGCAGGCCAAGCCCGCTCGGTATATTGGCGTGCCTATTCCTTCTGCAAGGGCCTCGCCTCTCTGGGGCTCTACTTTCTAATACTTAGGAAAGTCCCTTCGCGTAACTCTTCGAATGCTTGTCGGAGTTGCTCCTGCGTGTTCATGACGATTGGCCCATACCACGCCACCGGCTCTTTGAGTGGACAGGCATCTCAGAAGTCACTTCATCCGACTCCTGCTTGATGATGGTAAATTCGATCCTTCCCTCGATTTTCATTTGGAGGTCACTCCTTATACCGCGCCGCTACGCCACGAAGAAACGGGACCAGATTCCGCGCTCCGCTACGAATTATGTTCGGGGCAGTCACGTGCGTATGTGTCATGTCCCGGGCTCCGCTATCAAGCGACCGCAACATCGGCGATCTGAATCCGGACGCCGGACGAGCAAACACGCGTGATCTGGACGGTGGTCGCCCGACGACCCGGCGAAGCGTTGGGAAGATCAACCCACCGAAGGTCGTGTAGTCGAAGCAATAGTGCGAGGTCTGGCCAAAACTAAAGTAGCTTCGCGCTCAGATGAATTTCCGTCCCGGCGAGTGCCTTCGATACGGGACAGTTCTGCTTGGCATCAAGTGCATACCTTTGAAATGTCGCGTCGTCGATGCCGGGAACGTCGGCTTCCGTCTCAAGCTCAATCTGGATGATAGAGAACGCCTCGCCAACTTTTTCCAGTTTCACTTTCGCGCCGGTGTGGATACGTGCCGGCGTGATGCCTGCGCGAGAAAGTTGCGCAGTTAGCGCCATCGTGAAGCAACCAGCGTGAGCTGCACCTATCAACTCTTCCGGATTGGTCGCCGATTGTCCTTCTTCAAATCGAGACTTAAAAGAGTATGGACCATCGAACGCGCCGCTACCGACTTTCAGCCTCCCGCTGCCTTCGGCCAGATTTCCCTTCCATTCCGCTTCTGCTTTGCGTATCGGCATAAATCTCCTTTCAGATGTTGGTCCATAATCTTTGCAAATCAGGCGGACGGTGCCAGCCACAGGGAAGCATTCCGCACATATGTCTTTATGTCGCCAAGCCTCTGAGGGTGTTTTCTGATTTCGTCGCTGGGTGGTTCTGCGACAAAACTTGGGCAGCCTTTCGAGGTGTCCCAGTTATAGTCAACTAAGTGATGAAAGCTGGAATCGGCGATGGCTCGCCCCAGCGTATTGCTGTGGCCATCAGTCACCCTTTCAAACGCAACGACCAAGTTGAAAGGCCGATGCGTCACTTGGCTTACGCCGGTCGCAATCACCCGCGCGTCCTCTTCTCCTTCTGGAACACCGACACCGCCTTCGTGCGGGTGTGCGGGAAAATACTCAATCACGCCGGAAGCGGAGTTAGGATTGCGCAGCAGTTCGTGGATTGGCTCGACCGCAGTGATGCGCTGGTAGCCCCCGTTGCTGCCAGAATGATAATTCGGCCACAAGATCGTTTTCGTATCCCGATCATCGCGCGCGTGGCGGGACTCGTCCGGATCCGGATGTTTAGTGTGAAAGAAATGCGCGCGGCCCACGCCTCCCAAGGTACAAAGCGACGATCCCAAATCCTGATGATCGCGCGTCGTGAGAATTCCGCCCCCTCTCTGGCGAAAACGAGTGATGCCCTGACAATCGGCCACCGTTAATCCATCGCCTGCGTCCACCGCGAAGAGCCATAGTTCATCGAAATCAGTCTCGTCGAGCCTGCTTAACACCTGATCGTTGCCGTCGGCGTTGATTTCGCGATTGCGTGAGGTTACCTCGCAGAGCGGGCTATCTCGATCGTCGGTGATTGAACTCAAATGTTCGCGTAGCAGAGAAAAGCGATCGATATTCCAATCATCCTCGGCTGGCCCAATCGTCGTTTGCAATAGGATCCGAACTTGTCTGCTCATAAGCTTGTCTACCTTCAATCGTCTTTGTCATAGCATTGTTGGGTCACCGCAGACCAGCTACGCAAGCTGTGGCTGCATCCGCGGCAAGCTACTGTACTTCTCAATCATACGTGAAATCGACTCTTTGCTGGTTGCACCAATCACGCGGTCAACTTCCTTTCCGTCGCTGAAGAGAATCAAGGTCGGAATGCCTCTGATTCCGTAGGCTTCGGCGGTAACTGGATTATCATCCACATTCAGCTTTACGACTGTGGCGCTCTCCGAGTACTGTTCGGCGATCGCCTCAACCGTCGGCGCCAGCATTCGGCAAGGGCCGCACCATGCAGCCCAAAAATCAACCAGCACCGGTTTTTCGGATTGCAGGACTTCCCGCTCAAAAGAATTGTCGGTTACGTCTTTAACTCTTTCGCTCATTTCTTTATAACCCCTTGACTGGATTGCTATTCATTTTGTCTATGTCTGAGATACTACTTGTTTGGACCACTCTGAGACTCCTCAGGTATTACCTCGAGGCTCAATTTCTCCGTGCCCCTGATGACTACCAGAGACGATTTGTGTCCGATGCGATCCTCTGACAACAGCTTATGAAGATCATCGATGCCGGCAGTCGGGTGATCGTCCAAGCCAATAATGATGTCTCCTTCGCGCACTCCCCCTTTTCTTGCCGGGCTGTTACCTTCGAAAGATACAATTAGGATTCCGCTCTCAACGGCAAGGTTATAGTAGCGCACGATTCGGCGTGGAAGCGGAACGTTCTGTCCAGCCAGGCCTATATAGCTGCGACTGACTTTACCGTCGCGAATGAGACGGCTGGCAACGAACTTGGCTGTATCGATCGAAGTAGCAAAGGAGATCCCCTGAGCCGGCAGAATCATCGCCGTGTTGACGCCGATCACTTCTCCGCGTGAGTTAACCAGTGGCCCACCCGAATTGCCGGGATTGAGCGCAGCATCAGTTTGAATCACAGCGTCCATTAATCGGCCCGACTGCGCGCGCAGCGAGCGCCCCAGCGCGCTTACCACTCCGGCAGTGACGCTGTATTGAAAGCCATACGGATTCCCGATGGCCACCACCAGTTGCCCCACCCGAATCTTTTGCGACTCACCCAGATGGGCGGGCACCAAATTGGGAGCATTAATTCTGATTACTGCCAGATCAGTGTCCGGATCGTCTCCGATCAAATCCGCCTGGTACTTGCGACCGTCTGAGACGGTGACCTCGATTTTCTTGGCACTGTGGACAACGTGACTATTCGTCAGAATGAAGCCGTCGGGGGTGAAGATGAAACCTGAGCCGCTGGCCCGAGCTTCCTGCGGCAATCGTGGAGCGTTTCCTCTTCTGCTCCTAATGGGTTGCTGGACCTCGATATAGACAACCGACGGGCTGACTTTCTCCGCTGCGGCGATCACCGCGCGGGAATACGCGTCCATGAGGTCTTCGCCCGGTTCCGAGGGAACCAAATGATCCCTTGTAGTCCGTGCGTCCTCAGACTCAAACCGTTCGCCATTGAGTAATTCCATTGCCTTCTGCATGTTGATCAAACTCCTAAACGAATTTGTTGGGCGGTTAGAAACGATTCGAAATTTGTTCCTCCCTGATTCAGGCCGCCGAAAAAAGAGCAGCCGCTTCTCCAGCAGTCAATTCTTTGTTGTAAACAGCAGTCGCGGGCTGTTGGCTACGACCTCCTTCATGCAAGAAACCCGTATCGACGGCCGCAAATCCGATCTCTTCAATCAAGCGCGCGACGATCTCTTTCGCCTCCGAGTCGTCTCCGGCGATGAAAATCGCGCGTCTCCGCTCGAGCGGCGCACTCGTGTCGCCTCGAGTCGCCAGATGTTCAGACCAAATGGTGTTAAAGCCTTTGACCAATCGCGCGCCCTTCAAGTGCGAGGCCAGCAGTTCGCTCGAAGTAGTCTCGTCATTGTCGAGTTCAGCGAATTTTCCATCGCGCTGCGGATAGTAGTTCCCGGCGTCGATTACAACCTTGCCCTTAAGAGCATCTGCAGGGAGCGTTCTGAATTTGCCGAACGGAATGGCAACCAGCACCACATCGCCGAACCGCGCCGTGTCCTCAATCGTCGTTGCTCTCGCGTTTCCACCTAGCTCTGCAACGAGCGCTTCCAGGCCTTGGCCGCCACGCGAGTTACTGAGCGCGACTTCATGCCCGGCGTGCACGAATAGCCGCGCCACGTTCGCCCCTATGTTTCCCGAACCAATGATTCCTATTCTCATCTCCGTCTATCCCTTCTTTAGTTGTCAGGGTGCATTGCCGAACAGTTCCGCGAATCCGTGCGTAGCTTCTTCGGACTTCTTTCCGTGCAATTCTCTTATCCATCTGTTGACGACTGTGACCGCATCTCGCTTTGTATTTTCACGATGGCCCCGGGCACTGGTTGGTCTCTTAACTGAGCCAACCGTTTGCGATTCGTCGCGCTCCGCACGCTTGATGATCTTGATTTGTTTGCCGCTAAGCATCGGTACTCCTCTCCGTTTCAACTCCAGGCTGGCTCATGCCGCCGTCTGCAACAATCTCCGCTCCCAGCGGGAAGGAAGAGTCAGTACCGGCGAGGAAGAGCGCGGTCCAGGCTATCTCTTCGGTTCGGCCGAACCGTTTGGCTAGATTCACCGCTGAGAATCGCTCATTGTTGCCACCCGCCGCCAAGAGCTTTATACAATTGGACCAGCGACAATAGTTCGTTACGCTTCGTCTGAGTCAGACTCAACTCGGCATTAAACAGATCCCGATCTGCATCCAGAGCGTTGAGCAGGGTATCGACACCTCCCTCGTATCTCAGATAAGCAAGCCGGGATCGGTCCAGCAACGTTGTCACCAGGAGTTCCTGCTGCGTGCGAATCTCCTTCACTTTGCGATATTGGACTAATGCATTCGACACATCACGAAATGCTGTCTGAATTGTTTGCTGATACTGAACCAGTGCCAAATCCTGTTGAGCTTTCGCGAATTTCACATTCGATTTAAGCCGGCCCGCTGTAAATATCGGTTGGGTGATCTGCGGAATGAAACTCCAGGCGCTGCTTGGGCCGGTGAACAGATTCGAGAGCTGATTGCTTTGAAAGCCCAGCAGGCCCGTCAAACTGATCCGAGGGAAATATGCGGCTTTGGCGGCATTGACAAGCGCGTGCTGAGCCACCAGGTTCTCCTCTGCGGCGCGAATGTCCGGGCGTCGCTCAAGCAAAGAAGATGGCAAGCCTGGGGGCACCGCCGGTAGTTCTTGTTGCTGAGTTAGAGACTGACCGCGCGCAATCGATCCCGGGTTATTGCCCAGGAGCAAACTAATCTGATTCTCGGTCTGCTCGATCTCTCGTTCAGTATCCGGAATCGTCTCGGACGCCTGATAAACCAATTCTTCAGCTTGACGGACATCCAACATTGTCGCCACGCCACCTTGCTGGCGTAGCTTGATGAGCCTTAGCGAGTCTTCTCGAGTAGCGAGGGTACGCTTGTCAATATCCAGTTCGCTGTCGAGTTCGAGCAGACTGAAATATCCCGTTGCGACATCACCCACAACCGTGGTCATTACCGCTTTGCGGTCCTCCTTAGAAGCTTGCAACTCCGCACGCGCGGCTTTAGTTTGCTGGCGCAAGCGTCCCCAAACGTCCAGCTCAAAGGTAAGGAGACTCAGGAAAACACTGCCAATACTGCGTGTTCGACCGCCTTGCCCCGAAGCACCCACGGATCCGTTTCGAGACGCTCGCGCTGTAGTAAGATCGGCACTACCCTCAAACTGAGGAAACTGATCAGATCGTGCGAGACCCAGATTGGCGCGCGCAGCATTGATTCGCGCGACCGCCGCGCGCAGATCGTAGTTCTGGATCATTGCTGTCCTGACCAGCTTTTGTAGCTCTTCGTCCTTGAAGACTTCAAACCATTTGAGGTCGCCGATAGAAGTCTGATCAGTTGGAGCGACGGTGTCGCTGCCGCGAAATGCGTCAGGCGCTTTGACGGCCGGACGCTCGTATCGCTTTTGGCCGGCCACCTTGCCTGCCATCAAACTAACGACGATCACGACAATTATGAATCGCTTTGTCATCGCTTCCTTCAAGCCAAACCATTAATCCCCCGCCGCAGGCTCCGGCGTCGGCAAACTGATTTCGGGCGTGGCTTTCCTGCTAAGCCTCATCGTGAACTTTTCCACCAGATAGAAGGTCGCCGGGATAATGAAAATCGCGATGGAGGTGGCGGCCAGCATTCCAACGATCACGACCGTGCCCAGGATGCGCCGCGAGGCCGCGCCCGCCCCCGAAGCAATCCATAACGGTCCCGACCCGAAGATGAATGCGAAAGAAGTCATCAGAATTGGCCGCAGGCGCAAACGCGCCCCTTCGAGCGCTGCGTCAATCAAGTCGCGACCCTTTTCCAATTCCGCCTTGGCAAACTCGACGATTAGAATCGCGTTCTTCGCCGCGAGACCAATCAGAACGATTAGTCCGATCTGCGCATAGACGTCGAGGTCGTAGCCGCGCAGCCAGAGGCCGAGGAACGCGCCAAAGATCGCGATCGGTATTGTAAGCAGAACCGAGAATGGCAGAGACCAACTCTCGTACAGGGCGGCCAGGATCAGGAACACAAATACCAGCGAAAGTGCGAATACAGTTGTCGTTGTTCCTGAGGCCTTCCTCTCCTGATAAGAGAGGTCTGCCCAGTCGTAACCAATTTCGGCCGGAAGTGCCTGCTTTGCCACGTCTTCGAGAGCAGCCATGGCTTGCCCTGAGCTGTAGCCGGGCGCGGCAGATCCAATCACCTGTGCCGCACGATAAACATTGAAGCGGTTGGTATACTCGGGACCAGAGATTCTACGCGTCGTTACGAGCGACGAAAGCGGAACCATGTTGCCATCGTTGTTGCGCACGTAATACTGTTCGATGTCGCGGTCGCTGAGACGCTCTTCGCCCTCCGCCTGTAGGAAGACTCGCCATTGTCTGCCGAAGCGGTTGAACTGATTCAGGAAGAGGCCGCCCAGGTAGGCTTGCATAGTCTGATATACGTCGGCCACAGCAACTCCCTGCTTCAGCACCTTGTCCCGATCTACGTCCGCGTAAATCTGGGGCGCCGTCGCCGAGAACTGGGAGCCGACCCCGGCGAGCTCCGGGCGTTGGCGGGCCGCGGCGAGAAATTTTTGCAGATTCTGATCGAGCAGCTCGACCGGTCCGCCACTTCGATCCTGGAGCCAGAACGAAAATCCTCCCGAGTTTCCAAGGCCCGGAATCGCCGGGGGACTAAAAGCAAACGCCATCGCCTCGGGGACTTCGCTTGCCAGCCTGGCGTTAACGCTCTTCAGAATTTCCTGGGCTGTCTGCTTGCGCTCGCTCCAGGGCTGCAGCGAGATAAAGCAAAAACCGTTGTAGCTCGCCGAGACTCGATTCAACAGACTGAATCCGTTAATGCTGGTGACAAACTGCACCCCATCGGTTTGCTTGAGAATATTTTCGACTTTGCGCGAGACCTGATCCGTTCGCTCCAGCGACGCCGCAGGCGGAAGCTGAATGTTGAGAAAAAGAAAACCATAGTCCTCTTCGGGAAGAAAGCTGCTCGGCAGCCTGTTCCCGAAGAAACCATCGACGGCCGCAAATCCCACCAGAATTACCACAGCGATCAATGCCTTGCGGATTAGTCCACGGCTTAAGCTGACATAACCACGCGTGGCCTTCGCAAACCAGCGATTGAACGCGCCGAAGGGCCGAGCGAGCAGGCCGCGCGCTTCTTTGCGTGGCCGCAGCATCATCGCCGCCAGCGCCGGCGACAACGTCAACGCGTTGAAGGCCGAAATGACAACAGAGACAGCGATCGTGACAGCGAACTGTTTGTTCAAGCGCCCTTGAATTCCGCTGACCAACGCAACCGGGATAAAGACTGAGGCCAGGATGAGCGCGATGCTGATGACAGGCCCTGAAACTTCCTCCATCGCCCTGAGCGTCGCGTCGCGCGGGCTCATGCCTTCCTCGATGTGATGCTCGACCGCTTCTACGACGACGATCGCATCATCTACGACCAATCCAATTGCCAGCACGAGAGCAAAAAGCGATAGCGTATTGATCGAGAAGCCGAGTAGCGGGAAGACAGCGAACGTACCGATCAGCGACACGGGCACCGCGATCATCGGGATCAGCGTCGCGCGCCAGTTTTGCAAAAAGATATAGACCACAAGGATGACCAGGACGATCGCAATCAGTAACGTCTGAATGATCTCACTGATGCCTTCCGTGACCGAGCGGGTGGTATCGAGCCCAATCGCGTAATCGAAATCGGCGGGAAACCGCTGCTTCAGATCCGCCATCGTCTTCTTGACACCGTCGGCCACCGCCAGCGCGTTCGAGCCGGGCGCCTGAAACACGGCGATGATCCCCGCAGGCTGGCCGGTGAAGCGAGCGATCTGCTGATAGTTCTGCGCGCCGAGCTCAATCCGCGCTACGTCTTTGAGCCGCACGACTGAGCCGTCCGGATTTGAACGCACCACTACCTGACCGAACTCTTCCGGAGTCTGAAGCCGTCCCTGCGCGCGCAGCGTGTAAGTCATCTCCTTTCCCTTCGGCGCGGGTTCAGCCCCAACCTGGCCGGCGGGATTAACGGTGCTCTGTTGCTGAACCGCTCGCGCAAGATCGGGAACGGTCAACCCAAGCTTGGCAAGCAGATCAGGTTTGACCCAGATGCGCATCGCATAATCGCTGGCGCCGAACAGGCGGACCTCACCCACGCCAGGAACCCGATAGAGTGCGTCGTTGATGTTTATGTTCGCGTAGTTCGCAAGAAAAAGTGAATCGTGAGTTTGATGCGGCGAATAGATTGCAAATGCCAGGGTAGGTATTCCCGTTGACTTGCGCATGTTCAGACCAAACTGATTCACGTCGGCCGGAAGGTTTGGCTGCGCCTGGGCCACGCGGTTTTGTACGTTGACCTGGTCGATGTTGGGATTCGTGTCGATGTCGAAAGTAACGGTAAGCGTCATCGTACCGTCGTTCGCATTCGTCGATTGCATGTAGAGCATGTTGTCAACACCGCTCATCTGTTGTTCCAGCGGCGTCGCTACTGACTGCTCGATCGTCACGGCATCGGCCCCCGTGTACGTCGTGTTGACGATAATCTGCGGCGGTACGATTTCCGGAAACTGGGCCACTGGCAGCCCCGCCATTGCAACGAGTCCGCCGATGACCGTAACGATGGCGATGACCATCGCTACAATCGGCCGGTTAATGAAAAGCTTGGATATCATTGACTGGTCCTTATGAAAGCCTGCGGAGCAGGCGACAGCATAAAGCCTGGGGTGGAGCGCAGCGCAACCCCAGGGACCGGTTGTAAAAAGAGAACGTCAGCCCGCGAGAGCGGGCGGCAGAGCGGAACGGGAGCAATCGATGTTAACGAGACGAATGAGCTTAACGAAACGGCTGA
>WNGK01003392.1_pt1 | contig 19252 bp, 15 predicted proteins | sample 5400601 | NCBI WGS metagenome assembly WNGK01 (sample SAMN13153376, study PRJNA577476) | soil metagenome | isolation source: 60 cm soil or saprolite under Garry oak tree replicate 1 | place: USA:California | collected 2016-06-15
CAGAGGTAACCTGCCCTACTTTCTGGTGACGACCGCGATCGCCACACTCGCCTACCACACGCTGTACTTCCTAATCCTGCAAGCGCTGGGCAACAGCATGCCGCCACTTATCGAGACGTACGCCACCGCGGCCCCGGCCGCGCTATTGAATACGCTGCTCGTGGCGCCCACTTTCATCCTGTGCCGCCGACTGGTGCGCGCGCTGGCGGGCTGGACGCAACTCCGCCTGTAGACTGGGCGGCGAACGATGCGCGAAAGCCGCTGGCAGCAGTTCGACTTCGTCATCGTGGCGTGTGTGCTCGGCCTTGTGCTTGCAGGCGTCGCCATGATCCACAGTGCCACCTGCCCGTCGCCGTGCACTGGGCTGCTGCCGCCGAGTAGCTATGCCCTGCGTCAGGGAGTGTCGGCTGCCGCCGGATTCGCCCTGCTGGTCGGGATCAGCCTGATCGACTATCGGATCTACCGGGTCTACGCCTACCACCTGTACGGCTTCGCGGTCGCCCTGCTCGTGCTGGTGCTGATCATCGGCCGGGGCGGCAGCGACGCGGACTATGGCTCCAAGCGTTGGATCTATCTCGGCCTGTTCGATCTGCAGGCGTCCGAGGTCGCCAAGCTGGCGGTGCTGGTGATGCTGGCGCGCGTGTTCGGCGACAAGCCTGAGGGACCGGTCTCGTTCAGACGCTTGATGGTCTCGCTCGGACTGGTCATGGTGCCGGTCGGGCTGGTGTTCGTTGAGCCTGACCTGGGCTCATCGCTTTCGTTCCTGATGATCTGGGTGACGATGCTGCTGGTGGCGAGCATCCGTTGGCGGCACGCCTTGCTGCTGAGCGTCGGAGCTGTGGTCGCCTCACCGCTGGTATGGCTCGGCATGAGGGACTACATGCGTGAGCGGCTGGTGACTTTTCTCGGCACACTGGTCGACCTCGAGCACGCCGCCTTCGACGAGGGCTACAACGTGCTGCAAGCACGCATCTCGATTGGCTCGGGTGGACTCTTCGGCCGTGGTTACCTCGAAGGTACCCAGAGCCAGCTCGGCTTCCTGCGCATCACCCAGTCCGACTTCATCTTTTCGGCAGCGGCCGAAGAGCTGGGGTTCATCGGCGCTGCCGTGCTGTTCTGCCTGTTCGTCATGCTGCTGTTCAGGCTGACTCGCGCGGCCGACATGTCGCGGGACGACTTTGGGCGGCTGCTCACGTTTGGCGTCGCCGCGATGATCCTGTTCGCGGCGGTGGCCAATCTCGGTGCCAACCTGACGCTCCTGCCAGTCACGGGGATTCCGTTGCCGTTCATTAGCTACGGCCGAACTTCGCTGCTGACCAACCTCGCCGCACTGGGTATTGTCCAGAGCGTCCTGCTGTACCGACTAAAGTACCGGTACTGACCGTCCGCGCGGGATGAAAGGAACGCACAAATGCCGCAGCTCATAGGCCTCGTTATCGTTGTCATCCTTCTCTTCATGCTTGCAACGGCGTCAATCAAGATCGTCCAGGAGTACGAGCGCGGCGTCATCTTCCGATTGGGACGCCTCATGGGTGCCCGCGGGCCTGGTCTGTTCTTCATCATTCCCGGCGCGGAGTCGATGCGCAAAGTCGACCTGCGCATTGTGACGCTCGAAGTCCCCGCGCAGGAAGCGATCACGCGCGACAACGTCACCGTCAAGGTCAACGCGGTTGTCTATTTCCGCGTCGTCAACCCTGAGGACGCCGTCGTCAAGGCACTCGACTTCATTCGAGCGACCTCGCTCATCGCGCAGACGACGCTCCGAAGCATTCTCGGCCAGTCCGACCTGGACCACCTGCTCAGCGAACGAGACAAGATCAACGCCGAGCTGCAGCAAGTCATCGATCAGCAGACGGATGCCTGGGGCGTCAAGGTGACCAGCGTTGAGGTGCGTGACGTTGAGCTGCCGCAGTCGATGCAGCGCGCCATGGCGCGCCAGGCTGAGGCCGAGCGCGAGAAGCGGGCAAAGATCATTCACGCCCAGGGCGAGTTCGAGGCTAGCCAACAGCTGTCGGCGGCCGCGCAGGTCATCGGCAGGGAACCTGCCACGCTGCAGCTGCGCTACCTGCAGACGCTGACCGAAATCGCGGCCGAGAAGAACAGCACGATCGTCTTTCCGCTGCCGATCGACTTGCTGCAGGGCTGCATCTTCACCCATAGCGAATCGCAGAAATTCTGGCCTCCCGGCATGAACAGAGGGGTTCATGGCGTGGGGGCTTGTGTGCTTTGTGGACCGGTGTTTGATCCGAGGCCTATACTTGAGGTTCTCGTCGAATCCTGATTGAAGTTCCGCTGCCGTGCCGCCGCGCGGCGCACCCCGATTGATCTTCCCTACCGTTCCGTTTTTACCGTCCCGTTTTTGCCGTTCCGTCTTTACCGTCCCGTCGTCCCTGTCCCGCTCTTTTTCTTGTTCGCGTCGTCGCCGCGCACTACGGAGGTGTGAGTAAGCCCATGGCGCTCGCAGAGGCTCGTCCTGTCTCCCTCGCTCTCGCGGACGGTGCTGCCAGGCACTCGTTCGCGCGAATCGCCGAGGTCGCGCCCATCCCTAATCTGATCAAAGTCCAGCGCGACTCTTTCGACTGGTTCCTCCGCGAGGGCCTCAAAGAGCTCTTTGCTGAGATTTCACCAATTCAAGACTTCACCAGTCGCAATATGGACCTCGAGCTGGCCGTGCCTGGGCCAGACGGTGAGCCTGGCTACTCGTTTGGCCTGCCCAAGATGAGCGAGGACGAGTGCCGCGAGCACGACGTCACCTACGCGGCACCTCTCAAAGTGCGCATGCGCCTCAAGATCAAGTCGGGTGAAAACGCCGGCGAGATCAAAGAGCAGGACATCTTCATGGGCGATTTCCCGCTCATGACGGACAACGGCACCTTCATTATTAATGGCGCCGAGCGCGTCGTCGTCTCCCAGCTGGTGCGCTCACCTGGCGTGTACTTCACCACCGAGGAAGATCCGACGAGCGGTCGCGAGCTGTGCATGGGCAAGCTCATCCCCAGTCGCGGCGCATGGCTCGAATTCGAGACCTCCTCGCGCGACGTCATGTCGGTCAAGGTCGACCGCAAGCGCAAGATTCCGGTCACGACGCTGCTGCGGGCGCTACCCCGCGTCGTGCCCGACTTCACGGCTGTCCAGAAGGGCACCGACGAAGAGATCATGAAGCTGTTCGAGGGCATCGACGAAGGCAGCGATCACCACTTTGTTCGCGCCACGCTCGACAAAGATCCGGCCTCGAACGCCGAAGAGGCGCTGCTCGAGTTCTACCGACGACTGCGGCCAGGCGATCCGCCGAACGCGGACAACGCGCGCAGCCTGCTGAACTCGCTGTTCTTCAACTTCCGCCGCTACGACCTGGGCAAGGTGGGCCGCTACAAGGTCAACAAGCGGCTCAGTCTGCAGACCGACATCACGGTCCGCATTCTCACGCCCTACGATCTCGTCGAAATCGTGCGCGAGATGGTCCGCATCAACCACGAAAAGGGCACCGCGGACGATATCGATCACCTCGGCAACCGTCGCGTGCGAGCGGTCGGCGAGTTGATCCAGAACCAATTCCGTGTCGGCCTGCTGCGCATGGAGCGCGTGGTCAAAGAGCGTATGTCGATCACCGACCCGGCCACCGCCACGCCCTCGTCGCTCACCAACATTCGACCCGTCGTTGCCTCGATGCGCGAGTTCTTCGGCGGCTCACAGCTCAGCCAGTTCATGGATCAGACCAACCCGCTGGCCGAGCTGACCCACAAGCGGCGCCTGTCAGCGCTGGGGCCGGGCGGTCTGAGTCGTGACCGTGCGGGCTTTGAAGTCCGCGATGTGCACCACTCGCACTACGGCCGTATTTGCCCGATCGAGACGCCTGAAGGCCCGAACATCGGTCTGATCGGCTCGCTGGCGACGTACGGCCGCATCAACGAGTACGGCTTCATCGAAACACCGTACCGTCGCGTGCTGCGCCAGGTCGAGAACAAGCCCGAGCAATTGGTCGGTCAGTTCCTGCGTGGCGACCTGAAGTCGGAAGACGGCAAGGTTGTCGGCACCGCCGGCACGGCCATTGACGAAAAGCTTGCCGAGAAGATTGCCAAGACCTCGCACAAGTGGATCGACGTGCGGCCGCACGTCACGGAAGAAATCCGCCACCTCACGGCCGACGAAGAGGACCGCTTCATCATCGCCCAGGCCAACGTGCATGTGAACGCCGACGGCACACTGACTGAGGAGCTCGTCTCGGCACGCCATGGCGAGCGTTTCCTGACGGTGCGCGCCGAGCAGGTCGACTACATGGACGTCTCGCCGAAGCAGACGATGTCGGTCGCGGGTGCGCTCATCCCGTTCCTCGAGCACGACGACGCGAATCGCGCCTTGATGGGCTCGAACATGCAGCGCCAGGCAGTGCCACTGCTGAAGCCTTCGGCACCACTGGTCGGCACCGGCATGGAGGAGCGCACGGCGCGCGACTCGGGCCAGGTCGCCCTGTCCCCCGTCGATGGCATCGTCGAAAGCGTGACCGGCGAACAGATCGTGGTGCGCGATGCAGAGGGCCAGCTCCACGTGCGGCGCTTGCGGAAGTACATCCGTACCAACCAGGGCACGTGCTTTACCCAGCGACCAATCGTCGTGCGCGGCCAACGCGTCCGACGCGATCAGCCACTGGCCGACTCGTCGTCAACCGACGCTGGCGAGCTGGCGCTCGGTCAAAACGTGCTGGTGGCCTTCATGAGCTGGGAGGGTGGCAACTTCGAGGACGCCATCCTGCTCTGCGAAAAGCTGGTGCGCGACGATACATTCACCTCGATTCACATCGAGAAGCATGAGGTCGAGGCGCGCGACACCAAGCTAGGCCCAGAAGAGATCACGCGCGATATCCCGAACGTCGGCGAGGACTCTCTGCGAGACCTCGACGAGAACGGCATCATCCGTGTCGGCGCTGAAGTCAAGGCTGGCGACATCCTGGTGGGCAAGATCACGCCAAAGGGTGAAACCGAGCTGACCGCCGAGGAGCGCCTGCTGCGCGCCATCTTCGGTGAAAAGGCGCGTGAAGTGAAGGACACCAGCCTGCGTGTGCCACACGGCGAGCGCGGCAAGATCGTCAACGTTCAGGTGTTCGAGCGCGACTCAGACGCGGAGCTGCCGGCTGGCGTCAACAAAATGGTGCGCGTCTCGATCGCCCAGAAGCGCAAGATCTCGGCTGGCGACAAGATGGCAGGCCGCCACGGCAACAAGGGCGTCGTCTCGCGCATCCTGCCGCAGGAGGACATGCCGTTCCTGCCGGACGGGCGACCGGTGGACATCATCCTTAACCCACTCGGCGTGCCGAGCCGTATGAACGTCGGCCAGATTCTTGAGACGCACCTCGGCTGGGCTGCCGATCAGATCGGCGTCAAGTTCGCGACGCCTGTGTTCGACGGCGCGACAGAAGCCGACATCCGCGATCAGCTCAAGCGCGCCGGCTTGCCGGAGTCGGGCAAAATCCGCCTGCGCGACGGCCGCACTGGCGAGCCATTCGATCAGGAAGTCACAGTCGGCTACATCTATATGTTGAAGCTGGTCCACCTGGTCGAGGACAAGATCCACGCTCGCTCGACGGGTCCGTACTCGCTGATTACCCAGCAGCCGCTGGGTGGCAAGGCGCAGTTCGGTGGCCAGCGCTTCGGCGAGATGGAAGTCTGGGCTCTGGAAGCCTACGGCGCGGCGCATACGCTCCAGGAGATCCTGACCGTCAAGTCAGACGACGTTGTCGGTCGCGTAAAGACCTACGAAGCGATCGTCAAAGGCGAGGATATCTTCCAGCCAGGTGTGCCCGAAAGCTTCAAAGTTCTCGTCAAAGAACTCCAGAGTTTGGGCCTTGCCGTCGAGGTGTTGAACGAAGAGGAAGAAGAAGTGACATTCGCTGAGGATGTCGATGGTGGCGATGTTCGGTCGCTAGACATCAACATCTCGGGCTTTGAACGAGGGGACATCGAATAAATGCTCGAAGTAAACAACTTTAACGCTGTCAGGATTACCCTCGCTTCACCAGACCAGATCCGCTCGTGGTCAAGAGGCGAAGTCACAAAGCCTGAGACGATCAACTACCGCACGCTCAAGCCCGAGCGCGACGGCCTGTTCTGCGAGCGCATCTTCGGTCCCCAGAAGGACTGGGAATGCGCCTGCGGCAAGTACAAGCGCGTCCGCTACAAGGGCATCGTGTGCGACAAGTGCGGTGTTGAGGTCACGCGTGCGAAGGTGCGCCGCGAGCGCATGGGCCACATCGAGTTGGCCTCGCCGGTCAGCCACATCTGGTTCGTGAAGGGCACGCCCAGCCGCATCGGCTTGCTGTTGGACATGACCCCGCGCACGCTCGAGCAGATCCTGTACTTCGCCAAGTACGTCGTGATCGACGTACACGAGAATCAGCGTCAGCGGCTCGTGGGCGCTATCCAACAGGACACCGAAGGGAAGATCGCGCGGCAGGAGCGTGCACACCAGGAGAAGCTCGATGAACTCACGGGCGACCTGAATCGCGAGATGCAGCGCCTTGAAGAGGAGAAAACCGAGCGGCTCCGCGAGCTTGAGGTTCGCAAGGACGATGCGACAAGGACGGCTACCGAGCGCGCAGCTGAAATCGAATCGCAGCTCAAGGAGCTCGACGGCCAGGTACTCGAGGATGACATCACGTTCGAGCCCGCTCAGGCGCCCGTCGTGCGCAGCGGCGACCGTGTTGGGCCCGACGCGCGTCGCACGTTAATCGAAGCGGTCAAGGAGTACATGGATCGCCTCGAGCTGGGCTCCAAGAGCGATCAGGAGAGTGTCGCCGCGCCATACGACGCGGAGATCGACAAACTCAAGGTCGAGATTCAGGCGAAGGCACAGACCGTCAAAGACGAGGGCGGCAGCGAAGCTGAGCTGCGAGGCGGTGCCGACGCGAAGATCAAGAAGCTCGAATCCATCAAGCCGCGCGACACCCTCTCCGAGATGGAGTTCCGCGACCTGCAGGACATGGCCGGGCGGATGTTCCGCGCGGGCATGGGCGCCGAAGCCATCCGCGACTTGCTACGCAACATCTCGCTCGATGAGCTGAGCGCGCAGCTGCGGCTCGAGACACACTCGACCAGCGGCCAGAAGCGCAAGAAGGCCACCAAGCGGCTGCGCGTGGTGGAGTCGTTCCGCAAGAGCGGTAACCGCCCCGAGTGGATGATCATGACCACGCTGCCCGTGCTGCCGCCTGACTTGCGGCCGATGGTGCAGCTGGACGGCGGTCGCTTCGCGACGTCGGATCTGAACGATCTCTATCGTCGGGTCATCAACCGCAACAATCGGTTGAAGCGACTTCTGGAGTTGCAGGCGCCAGAAATCATCATACGTAATGAAAAGCGCATGCTCCAGGAGGCGGTCGATTCGCTGATCGACAACGGTCGACGCGGACGACCGGTAAGTGGCTCGTCCAATCACAAGCTCAAGAGTCTGTCGGACATGCTCAAGGGCAAGCAGGGTCGCTTCCGGCAGAACCTGCTGGGCAAGCGTGTCGACTACTCGGGTCGGTCGGTCATCGTGGTCGGTCCAACCCTCCAGCTTCATCAGTGCGGCCTGCCAAAGAAAATGGCTTTGGAATTGTTCAAGCCGTTCGTGATGAGAAAACTGGTCGAGAAGGGCCTGGCACACAACATCAAGTCGGCGAAGCGCATCGTCGAGCGCGTGCGACCCGAAGTGTGGGACGTGCTCGAGGACGTCATCCAGGACCATCCGGTCCTGCTGAACCGCGCACCAACGCTGCACCGGCTCGGTATCCAGGCATTCGAGCCGATCCTGATCGAGGGCAGCGCCATCCAGATCCACCCGCTCGTCTGCTCGGCCTTCAACGCCGACTTCGACGGTGACCAGATGGCCGTCCACGTGCCTCTCTCGGCCGCGGCCAAGAAGGAAGCCCGCGAGCAGATGCTCAGCGTCAACAACCTGCTCCAGCCATCGAACGGCGACCCGATCGTCGCCCCAACGCTGGACATGGTGCTCGGGGTCTACTACCTGACCACCAATCGCCCGAATGCCAAGGGCGAAGGCAAGGCGTTCTCGGACTTCGACGACGCCAAGCTGGCCTACGACATCGGCGTGATCGACCTGCAGGCGACGATCAAGCTGCGTGTCCCCACGACTCTGCCAGTCAATGGCGAAGCCGACGAGGAGGCGTACCCGAGCTCGCAAATCGTTACCACGACGATGGGTCGGGCGATCTTCAACGACGCGATCAACAGCGTCCTGCGCCACCACGGCCAGGAGCCGCTGCCCTATTTCAACGAAGTCGTCGATCGCGCCGGTCTCAAGCGCATCGTCGCGGCGCTCATCCGTCGCTACGGCAACGAGGACACCGCCCAGGTGCTCGATGCCATCAAGCGGTTGGGCTTCCGCTACGCGACGCAGTCGGGCGTGACCATCGCCATCTCGGACATCACCATGCCCAGCGAAAAGGACCAGATCCTCAAGCTGGCCGACGAAGAGGTGCAGCGCATCGAGCGCGACTATCGCCGCGGTCTGATCACCGACGACGAGCGCTACAACGAGGTCATCGAGGTCTGGACCAAGTGCAAGGACCAGGTCACCAAGGCAGTCTCTGGTGTGCTCGATCCGTTCGGCCCGGTGGCGATGATGGCCCAGTCGGGCGCGAAGGGCAACATCCAGCAGATCTCGCAGATGTCGGGCATGCGCGGCCTGATGGCCGACCCATCGGGTCGAATCATCGAGCTGCCGATCCGCTCGTCGTTCCGTGATGGCCTGACGGTCCTCGAGTACTTCCTGTCCACCCACGGCGCGCGCAAGGGTCTGGCTGACACGGCTATCCGGACAGCCGACTCGGGCTACCTGACGCGGCGTCTGATCGACGTCTCGCAAAACGTGATCGTGTACGAGGAGGACTGTGGTACCGAGCAGGGCATCTGGATCAACGACCTGGTCGAGCCCGCACGACGCGATCTGCGCCTGGCGCAGCTGCCTGGTCGCGTGCTGGCTCAGGATTGTGTCGACGAGGCGACCGGCGAGGTCATCGCCGAGCGCAGCACAATCATCGACGAATACGTTCGGGATGCCATCGCGGCCGGCCGCGAGATCCCGCAGCTCTACCTCCGCTCACCGCTGACCTGTGAGGCCCGACACGGCATCTGCCAGTACTGCTACGGCTGGCACATGGGTACGCGTCGCCTCGTGGCGATCGGCGATGCGGTCGGTATCGTCGCCGCGCAGTCCATCGGTGAGCCAGGTACGCAGCTCACCATGCGTACGTTCCACACGGGTGGCGTCGCGGGTATCGACATCACTTCGGGTCTGCCCCGCGTTGAGGAGCTGTTCGAGGCACGCGTGCCGAAGGGCAAGGCCATCCTGGCCGAGCTCGACGGCGTGGTCGAGCTGCAGCGCAACGAGGATAGCCGCATCATCAAGGTCATCTCGCGGCAGACCTATCGCGATGAGCACGATCTGCCAGCGGGCTACCGACCAGTCGTCGAAAACACCGCCTGGGTCGAGATTGGCCAGCCCGTGGCGGTCAGCGACAACGAAAACGATCCGCCGATCGTCGCTCGTCTCACGGGTACCGCCGAGGTATCCAAGGGCAAACTCACGATCACGGCCGAGGAGCGTGAAGAGCGCGAGTACACCGTGCCCGCCTCTGCGCGACTCAAGGTCGAGGATGGCCAGCCTGTCCAGGCGGGTGATCTGTTGACCGAGGGTTCGAAGGATCCTGAAGAGGTTCTCCGTATCCAGGGTCGTGATGCGGTTCAGCGCTACCTGATCGACGAGGTCCAGGAGGTGTACCGGTCGCAGGGTGTGAGCATCAACGACAAGCACATCGAGGTCATCGCCCGCCAGATGCTTCGCAAGCTGCGGGTTGACCAGACGGGCGATACCGAAATGTTGCCCGGTGAGCTTGTCGACCGGTTCGAGTTCGAAGACAAGAACCGTCAGGTGCTCGCGGAAGGCGGCGAGCCTTCGACCGCGCTGCCAGTCCTGTTGGGCGTCACGAAGGCGTCGCTCAACACGGAATCGTTCCTCGCGGCGGCCTCGTTCCAGGAGACGACGAAGGTCCTCACCGAAGCGGCCATCTCGGGCAAGGTCGACAAGCTGCTCGGCCTCAAGGAGAACGTCATCATCGGCAAGCTCATCCCGGCGGGCACTGGCCTCGCGGCGCGCAATCAGGCACGCCGCGAGCGCCTGGCCGCGCAGCAGCAGCTCATGCTGGAATCGGGTCCGCTGCCGGCCGGCTTGCTGCTCGAAGACGGCCAGCCGGTGACCATCGGCAGTCCGCTTGGCGAAGGCCTGGCGGGCGTCGGCGTGGCCGATCGTCCCCCGACACGCCTCGAGGACCTCGAGGATGACGAGGACGACGAAGAGCTGCTCGAGGACGAAGAGGAAGTCGATCTCGACGCGACACCGTAGCCGTCAGCTTTCAGCTATCAGCAATCAGCAGGTTGGCCCGTAACGCTAACCGCTGACGGCTGATGGCTGGACCGCTCGCGCAGTTGCCGCTAAGAACGCGGCGCCCGTACACTCTCCGATTGGTGCCTGAAGAAGGAAGGGCTTAGTACTTCATTGCCAACGATCAGCCAGCTCGTCCGCAAAGGGCGGGCAAAGCTCAAGAAGAAGACCGCCGCGCCAGCGCTGCGCTTCAACTACAACGCGCTGCGCCAGCGTCGCTACGCTGTGCCCAAGGGAAACCCGCTCAAGCGGGGCGTCTGCGTGCAAGTGCGCACGATGACGCCAAAGAAGCCCAATTCGGCATTGCGCAAGATCGCGCGCGTTCGGCTGACCAACGGCATGGAAGTCACCGCCTACATTCCTGGTGAGGGCCACAATTTGCAGGAGCACTCCGTCGTGCTCGTGCGAGGCGGCCGCGTCAAGGACTTGCCCGGCGTGCGATACCACATCGTCCGCGGCGCACTCGACGCGGGCGGCGTCAAAGACCGCAAGCAGGGTCGGTCAAAGTACGGAGCGAAAGCTCCCAAGGCTCCCGCAAGGTAGCCGGTTTCATGCGGCGGCTCTAAAAGAGCCGAGACATATCGGTCCCGCGTCAACAGCGGGTAATAGGCCTCTGAGCCACCAGGTACTTTCACGAACGCCGTCAAAAGCGGCGGTCCTCTGTACCGCTTGAACAAGGCTCGTTCGTATAGCTATTGGCCGTTGGCTATTAGTTCTTAGCAGGTTCGTCGCGCGAGCCGGCTAACAGCTAATTGCTAACAGCTTCTCCGAGGAGAAAAAATGCCCAGACGCGCCCGCGTCGTCAAACGAGAAGTACCGCCGGACCCCCGTTTCGGGAGCCGCACGCTCACGCGCTTTATGAACAAATTGATGCTCAACGGCAAGAAAAGTCTTGCCGAGCGAATCGTCTATACCGCGCTCGACTCGATCGAACGGACATCGCGGCGTAGCCCGCTGGACGTGTTCGATACAGCCCTGCGCAACGCCACTCCACTGCTCGAGGTCAAACCTCGCCGTGTAGGTGGTGCGACCTACCAGGTGCCGGTCGAGATCAAGGGCGACCGCAAACAGTCGCTTGCGATGCGCTGGCTGATCGCTTCAGCGCGAGGCCGAGGCGGCAAAAGCATGTCAGAAAAACTCGCGTCCGAGTTGCTGGACGCATCGAATAACACGGGCGCGACCATCCGCAAGCGCGACGAAACCCACCGAATGGCGGAGGCGAACAAGGCTTTCAGTCACTACCGCTGGTAGTAATCCCCATGGCAAACACTAACGACCTCGAACGAACCAGAAATATCGGCATCATCGCCCACATCGACGCGGGCAAAACAACCACGACCGAGCGCATCCTTTACTACACTGGCCGCACCTACAAGATCGGTGAAGTCCATGAAGGCACGGCCACGATGGACTGGATGGAACAGGAGCGCGAGCGGGGTATCACCATCACCGCGGCCGCGACCACGGCCGAGTGGAAGGGCTACCGCATCAACATCATCGACACGCCGGGCCACGTGGACTTCACGGTCGAGGTCGAGCGGTCGCTGCGCGTGCTGGATGGCGGCGTGGTCGTCTTCGATGCTGTCGCCGGGGTCGAGCCTCAGTCAGAAACCGTGTGGCGCCAGGCTGACAAGTACAGCGTGCCGCGCATCTGCTTCGTCAACAAGATGGATCGCACGGGCGCCAGTTTTCCCAGAACGCTCCAGATGATCATTGACCGTCTTGGGGCGAACCCGGTGCCCGTTCAGCTACCCATCGGCTCGGAAAGCAACTATCGCGGAGTTGTGGACCTGCTCGACCAGAGAGCCCTGACCTTCGGAGAGAAGCCGAACGATCCGATTCAGGAAGGCCCAATACCGCCCGAACTGGCGGAGGAGGCCGCACGGGGGCGACAAGAGGCAATCGAAAAGATCGTCGAGTTCGACGACGCCCTCCTCGAGCGCTTCTTTGCCGAGGAAGAGATTTCCGTTGCCGAGTTGAAAGCCGCCCTGCGCAAGGCCACCATCGCTGGCAAGCTGATCCCTGTGCTGGTCGGCAGCGCCCTCAAGAACAAAGGCGTTCGCCCACTCCTGGACGCCGTCATCGATTACCTGCCGTCGCCGCTCGACATCCCGCCGGTGACTGGCGTGAACCCGCGCACGAATGCTGAAGAGGTCCGCCACCCCGATCCTGCCGAGCCGTTCTGCGCGCTCGCGTTCAAGATCGTGACCGACCCGTTCGTCGGCAAGCTGGCGTTCATCCGCGTGTACTCGGGCACGCTCAAGACGGGCTCGTATGCCTATAACTCGTCGCGCGATCAGCGTGAGCGCGTCGGCCGCCTGGTGCAGCTGCACGCCAACGAGCGCAAGGACGTCCCGGAGGTCAAAGCCGGCGAGATCGCCGCGATCGTGGGACCCAAGGGCACCGTCACCGGCGACACGCTGTGCGACGAGACGAAGCCGATCGTGCTCGAGTCGATCACGTTCCCCGAGCCGGTCATCCGTGTGGCGATCGAGCCGAAGACCAAGCCAGACCAGGACAAGATGGGCATCGCGCTGAACAAGCTCAGCGACGAGGACCCGACGTTCCGCGTCTACAGCGATCCCGAGACCGGCCAGACGATCATCGCCGGCATGGGCGAGCTGCACCTCGAGGTCCTCGTCGATCGACTGATGCGCGAGCATCGTGTGGATGCGAACGTCGGCCGGCCGCAGGTGGCCTACCGCGAAAGCATCACCCAGCATGCCAGGGCGCGCGACCCGTTCAAGCGCCAGACGGGTGGCCGCGGCATGTACGGCGACGTCGAGCTGACGGTTGAGCCACTGCCGCCTGGCACGGGTAACCAGTTCGAGTGGAAGATCGTCGGTGGCACCGTGCCGCGCGAATACGCGACCGCGGTCGAAGCGGGTGCCCGCGAGGCTGTGGAAGGCGGCGTGATCGCCAACTACCCGATGGTCGACGTCAAAGTGACGGCTGTCGATGGCTCGTACCACGAGGTGGACTCGAATGAGATGGCCTTTAAGGTTGCCGCCTCACAAACGACGAAGGCGGCCTTGAGGAAGGCCAATCCGCAGCTGCTGGAACCCATGATGGAGGTGGAAGTAACCACAGCGGACGATTTCCTGGGCGACGTGATGGGCGACTTGAACAGCCGCCGCGGACAGGTAGAAGGTATGGAGCCGCGTGGCAACGCACAGGTGGTGCGCGCCAAGGTGCCATTGGCCGAGATGTTCGGCTACGCGACTGACCTGCGCAGCATGACTCAGGGCCGAGCAACGTATTCAATGCAGTTTTCGCACTATCAAGCCGTACCTCGAGACATCGGGACGGGCATCGCCGCCAAAGCCGGCGCACACGCTAGATGAGATTCGGGAGAGGTCTACACAACTCACATGGGTAAGCAAATTTTCCAGCGCACAAAGCCACACGTAAACGTCGGCACCATTGGGCACGTCGACCACGGCAAGACCACTTTGACCGCGGCCATTACCAAGGTCCTCGGTATGAAGGGCAAGGCCAAGTTCACGTCCTTCGCCGAGATCGACAAAGCCCCCGAGGAGCGTGCTCGCGGCATCACCATCGCCATTGCTCACGTCGAATACGAGACCGACAAGCGCCACTACGCGCACGTGGACTGCCCGGGCCACGCCGACTACATCAAGAACATGATCACCGGCGCCGCTCAGATGGACGGCGCGATTCTGGTCGTGTCCGCGCCCGACGGCCCGATGCCGCAGACGCGCGAGCACGTGCTGCTCGCTCGCCAGGTCGAGGTGCCGGCCATCGTCGTCTACCTCAACAAGGTCGACCTGATGGAAGACGAGGAGCTGCTCGAGCTCGTCGAGATGGAGCTGCGCGAGCTGCTCAGCAAGTACAACTTCCCCGGCGACGACATTCCGATCGTCCGCGGCTCGGCCGTCAAGGCGCTCGAGTCGGCCAGTACTGACCCGGATGCGCCGGAGTACAAGTCCATCGTCGACCTGATGAACGCTGTCGACGATTACATCCCGACCCCCGAGCGGGCGATCGATCGGCCATTCCTGATGCCGATCGAGGATGTCTTCGGCATCAAGGGCCGCGGCACGGTCGTCACAGGCCGTATCGAGCGCGGCAAGGTCAAGTCAGGCGAAGAGATCGAGATCATCGGTTTCGGGGTGACCCGCAAGACGGTCGTCACGGGCGTCGAGATGTTCCAGAAGACGCTGGCCGAAGGCGGCATTGCTGGCGACAACGTCGGCTGCTTGCTGCGTGGCGTTGAGCGCACGGATGTCGAGCGCGGCCAGGTGCTGGCCAAGCCGGGCAGCATCACCCCGCACACCCAGTTCAACGCCGAGGTGTACGTCCTCTCCAAGGAAGAGGGAGGCCGTCACACGCCGTTCTTCAACGGCTACCGGCCGCAATTCTACATGCGCACAACCGACGTCACGGGCACCATCAAGATCCCCGAGGGGATGGAGATGGTCATGCCAGGCGACAACGTGCAGATGGAGATCGAGCTGATCACGCCGGTCGCCATCGAGGAAGGCTTGCGCTTCGCGATTCGCGAAGGCGGCCGAACCGTGGGTGCCGGCGCTGTCACCAGGGTCCTCAAGTAGGGCGCGCGGGCGTCAGGGACCGCTGAGTAAGCAATGCCAAAGCAGCGCATCCGGATCCGATTGAAGGCGTTCGATCACAAGATCCTGGACCAATCCGCGCAGCAAATCGTCGAGACCGCGGAGCGCACGGGGGCAGTCGTGGCTGGCCCCGTGCCACTGCCTACCCGGATCGAACGGTTCACGGTGATCCGCGGCCCATTCATCGACAAGGACTCGCGGGAACAGTTCGAGATGCGCACGCACAAGCGGCTCATCGACGTCCTGGAGCCCACCTCCAAGACGGTCGATGCGCTGATGCGCCTCAACGTCCCGGCCGGCGTCGACATCGAAATCAAACTATGAAAGAGACATCAGAACTCAGAAATCTGAACTCAGACTTCGTGTCCCTCGCGGCGTCTGACGTCTGTCTTCTGACATCTGACTTCTTCCTATGATTCAGGCTCTTCTTGGTCGAAAACTCGGAATGACCCGGATCTTCGACGAAAACGGTGTAGTCACGGCTTCCACGCTCGTAGAAGCCGGGCCGTGCTTCATCACCCAGCTGCGCACCCTCGAGTCGGACGGCTACACCGCGGTCCAGCTCGGGTTCGGCGCGAGGCCACGGCCCAACCGGCCGCAGAAGGGCCATCTCAAGAAGGCTGGGTTACCCGATCGCCAGGGGCTCGACGCGCTGCGCGAGGTGCCCGCCGACAACCTCGAGGAGCTGGAGCTGGGTGCGCGCATCGACGCCAGCATGTTTGCGCAGGGCGAGATCGTCGACGTCATCGGCACGTCCAAGGGCAAGGGGTTTGGCGGCGTGGTCAAGCGCCACAATTTCAGTGGTGGCCCGAAAACGCATGGTCAGTCCGACCGCTGGCGCCACTCTGGCTCGGTCGGCTCGGGCACGACGCCTGGGCGTACGTTCAAGGGCATGCGCATGGCGGGCCACCTGGGAGACGACCGGGTGACGGTCAAGAACCTGCGCATCCTGTCGGTGGATCCGGAGCGGAACCTGGTCGCCCTGCGCGGGGCGATCCCCGGGCCGAAGGGCGGGCTCGTGGTCATCCGCAAAAAGCCGCTGGAGGAGTACTGACAGATGGTCAAGTCCAACGTGGTTGACCTTCACGGCGGCGTCTTGAGGAGCATCGACCTCGACGATCGCGTCTTCGGCATCGAGCCGAATGCGGCCGTCGTGCACCAGGCGGTGGTCACCCAGGAAGCCAACGCTCGCCAGGGCACGCACGACACGCGCACGCGTGGCGAAGTCGCGGGCGGTGGCAAGAAGCCGTACCGCCAGAAGGGCACGGGCTACGCCCGTCAGGGATCCAAGCGCGCACCCCACTACAGGGGTGGCGGCGTGGTGTTCGGCCCCCACCCGCGGTCCTACGAGAAGGCACTGCCGCGCAAGATGCGGCGGCTGGCGATGCGCTCTGCCCTGTCCGCGCGCCTCGCCGAAGAGGCCGTGACCGTGATTGACGCATTCGCTCTGGACGCGCCGAAGACAAAGCGGCTGCTGGAAGCCCTCTCAACGCTGGGCGCCTCGGAAGGCGCATTGATCGTCCTCGGCGAGCGAAACGACGGCTTGTGGCGCGCGGCGCGCAACCTTGACCACGTTCACGTGGTGACGCCGAACGGGCTGAACCTGCTGGACGTCCTGCGACACAGGCGCGTGATTCTCGCCGAATCGGCAGTGCACGAGCTCACGCGTACGCTGACCACCGATCTCGCGACGGCCGCTCCAGTGGTGGAGAGCGCGACCGTGGAGAGCGCGACTGTGGAGAGTGCCGAATGAGCCTCGATGCTTTCAGCACCATCATCCGCCCGGTCGTCTCTGAAAAGAGCACCGTCCTCGGCGATCAGGGCAAGTACATCTTCGAAGTCGCGCCCGACGCCAACAAAATCCAGATCAAGCACGCCGTCGAAGAGGCCTTCGCCAACAAGAAGGTGCAAGTCGAGGCGGTGAACATCCTGCACGTAAGAGGCAAGGTGCGCCGCCGCGGCCGATCGGTGGGCATGACGCGCTCGTGGAAGAAGGCCGTCGTGACGCTGCGAGCCGGCCAACGCCTCGATCTCTTTGAAGGTGTCTAAGGTGACTGATGCCCGTTAAGACGTACAAACCCACATCGCCTGGCCGTCGCGGGATGTCGGTGTCGACCTTCGAGGAGATCACCAAGAAGTCCCCCGAGCGCGCCCTGACCGAACCGCTGAAGAAGACGGCCGGTCGCAACAACAACGGCCGCATCACCACCCGCCATCGCGGCGGTGGGCACAAGCGGCTGTACAGGATCATCGATTGGAAGCGGAACAAGATCGGCATTCAGGGGCGCGTCATCGCGATCGAGTACGACCCGAACCGCTCGGCGCGTATCGCGCTCATCGAATACGAAGACAACGAACGCCGCTACATCCTCTGCCCGGTGGGTGTGCGGGTCGGGATGCGGCTGAGCAGCGGTCCCGAGGCTGATCTCTCGCCGGGCAATGCGCTCGCTTTGAGAGACATCCCGGTAGGCTCGATCATCCACAACATCGAGCTCAAGCCAGGCCGTGGTGGCCAGATGGTGCGCGGCGCTGGCGTCGGTGCCCAGTTGATGGCCAAGGAAGGCTCGTGGGCCCAGGTGCGCTTGCCATCTGGCGAGGTGCGACTGGTGCACGTCGAGTGCATGGCCACGCTTGGCCAGGTTGGCAATCCCGAGCACGCGACGCTCAGCATTGGCAAGGCGGGTCGGACGCGTCACATGGGCATCCGTCCGACTGTGCGCGGCTCAGCGATGAACCCGCGCGACCATCCGCACGGAGGCGGAGAAGGCAAAGCCCCGATCGGCGGTCAGCCGCAGACCAAGTGGGGCAAAGTGGCCATGGGTAAGAAGACGCGCCATCGCAAAGCGACGAACAAGTTCATCGTGCGGAAGAGGGCTAAGTGACGGCGCTTCGCTACCGCTCGCGCCGGGAGTGTTCTCTCCGAGGGTCTAAGGGGCGGAGCCCCTTAGAGATCCCCATCTTCAATCGCGGGAACTCCGAGGGCGCCGCAGGCCCACGAGAGTGGCGTCTGAATCGCGGGAACTCCGAGGACGCCGCAGGCCCACGAGAGTGGCGTCTGAATCGCAGGGATTTCAAAGGGGCCGCCGGCCCCTTTGACCCCCGAAGGGTTAGTACAGGGCGGAGCGAAGCGATCGCTCGTGAGAGGACGGAATGAGCAGAAGTCTTAAGAAGGGTCCGTTCGTGGACGCCAAGCTGATGAAGCGCGTCGTCGCGATGAACTCGGGCGGCCGCAAGGAGGTGCTCCGCACCTGGTCGCGCGATTCCACTATCTTCCCCGAGATGGTGGGCCACACCATCGCCGTCCACGACGGGCGCCGCCACGTGCCCATCTACGTCACTGAAAACATGGTCGGCCACAAGCTCGGCGAGTTCGCCCTCACTCGCCTCTTCCGTGGCCACACCGCCCGCGGCGACAAGGCAACAGGAGCCCGCTGATGGCAGGCGTCGAAGTCCGCGCTGTCCAGCGCCACATCCGCATGTCACCCCAGAAGGTCCGCCTGGTGCTCGACGTTGTGCGCGGAAAAAACGCCCGCGAGGCGCTGGCAATTCTGAAGTTCCTGCCCCAACGGGCAGCACGGCCGGTAGCCGCGGCGGTACGGTCGGCGGTCGCCAACGCCGAAAACAACTTCAACATGGACCCCGAGGAGCTGATCATCACGCGCTGCGCGGCAGACGAGGGCCGCACCCTCAAACGCTGGCGGCCTCGCGCGCGAGGCCGTGTCAATCAGATTTTGAAGCGTTCCAGCCACATCACCGTGGTGGTTGCCGAGAAGGAGGCCTCTTAGAAATGGGACAGAAGGTTCACCCGATCGGCTTCCGCCTCGGCATCAAAGTCGGCGAGCGATCGGTCAAAGATTGGGATGGGCGCTGGTTCGCCACGGGCAAGGAGTACTCCGATCTCCTGCTCGAGGACGTCCGTGTGCGCGAGCACATCCTGACGCGCATGGCCGACGCTGGCGTTGCCAAAGTCGAGATCGAGCGCTCGGCCAACATGATCACGGTCACCATCCACGCCGCCAAACCTGGCATCGTGATCGGCAAGAGCGGCGTCAAGGTCGAAGAGCTGCGGCGCACGCTCGAGGCAAAGACTGGCAAGCGGATCCGCGTCACGATCCAGGAGATCCGTCAGCCCGAGATCAACGCGATGCTCGTTGCCCGCAGCATCGCCGACCAGCTCGAAAAGCGCGTCGCGTTCCGACGGGCGATGAAACAGGCCGTGCAGCGCGCTC
>WNGK01006089.1_pt1 | contig 19243 bp, 16 predicted proteins | sample 5400601 | NCBI WGS metagenome assembly WNGK01 (sample SAMN13153376, study PRJNA577476) | soil metagenome | isolation source: 60 cm soil or saprolite under Garry oak tree replicate 1 | place: USA:California | collected 2016-06-15
GACATGTTCTTCGCACTCGGGGCCAATTGCACACACTACGGTGGACCATTGGCGAAAGGGCTTATCGTTGGAGACGAGGTGCGTTGCCCGTTGCACCACGCCTGTTTCAGCCTGCGCACCGGACAAGCACTTCGTGGGCCCGCCTTCGACTCGATTCCATGTTGGCGTGTTGAGCGAATCGGCAACACTCTCTTCGTAAGAGAAAAGCTTTCTCATCCCACAGTGGAGTCAGCCTCCGTGTCCTCTGGCGGCGTGCGACGTCCCGGGTCCATCGTGATTGTCGGCGGCGGCGCCGCCGGATTTGCGGCTGCCGATACCTTGCGGCGTGAAGGGTACGACGGCCCGGTGACGCTCATCAGCGCCGATGAATTCGCGCCGTACGACCGTCCCAATCTTTCCAAGGAATATTTGACCGGACAAGCGCCCGAAGAATGGATTCCGCTGCGTTCGCCCGACTACTACGCCGATAACCACATCGACCTGGTTCTCAACGCCCGCGTATCGGCGTTGGATGCGAAGCAGAAGCGAATTGAGCTGCAAAATGGAACGGCTTATGACTTCGATGCCCTGCTGATCGCTACAGGTGCCGATCCGGTGAAAATACCCGTGCCGGGCGCGTCCGACTCGCACCTTCACTATCTTCGTACCTTCGCCGACAGCACGGCCCTAGCCCGGAAGGCCGCCTCGGCCACGCAGGTGATCGTGGTCGGCGCAAGCTTCATCGGCCTCGAAGTCGCCGCGTCCCTGCGGGAACGTGGAATTCGCGTGCATGTCGTAGCTCCGGAACAGCAGCCGCTCGAACGAGTGTTGGGCCCTGAGATTGGCGGGATGATCCGCCGACTTCACGAGACGCACGGCGTCGTCTTCCACCTCGGACAGACGGTTGCGCGCGTCAATGGAAACAGGGCCGCTCTCAGCGGCGGCGATGAAATCGATGCCGACTTCCTGGTTCTTGGTGTCGGCGTGAGTCCGTCATTGTCGCTCGCGAAAGAGGCCGGACTGAAGATCGATCGCGGCATTGTGGTGGACCAATACCTCGAAACGAGCGTCCCTGGGATTTTTGCAGCCGGTGACGTCGCGCGGTGGCCTGATCCCCTTACCGGCCAATTGGTTCGCATTGAGCATTGGGTGGTGGCTGAACGGCAAGGGCAGGTCGCGGCCCGTAACATGCTCGGGCGGAGAGAGCGTTTTGAAGCCGTGCCGTTCTTCTGGACGCAGCAATTCGGCGTTTCGATGAGATACGTCGGTCACGCTGAGAAATGGGACCAGGTGGAGATCGAGGGTAACCTGGAAGAGATGAACTGCGCTGTTACTTACAAACTGAACGGACGTCGACTTGCGGTTGCAACCATCTCTCGCGATCTGCTCAACCTCGAGGTCGAAGCCGCGATGGAAGCATCCATCTCAAAGCACGCCGTCGGCATCGCTTAGCGGAAGCGATTGTCATTCAAACGGAGGGCACTGTCGCCATCGTCCCGATGGGGATTCCAGACAACAGAGAATTACGTCAGTTCCGTGCTTCTCGCTGCTGACTATACTGGTTCCTGCCGATTTGAATCTTTGGCTCTTGTGTTTGATCCTCACGCTCATTTCGGCGGCGCACTCCACCCGGATAGCCCGCCAGTCATTTGACTGTCTCGAAGCAGTCCATGCGGCGAGGACCGCCTCATCCCAACATGAAGGGTTTAGTCTCCGCTATAGAAAGACTGAGGCCGCTACCTCCTTTGGGGTACAGCGCGCGTAGGAATGGTACAGCGCTCTGCACGCGGGAAAGGGCAGCCGACTCAACCATCCCAGGGCTGAGCTTCAATTCGCTCCGTATACCGGCACTGCTGCGCCGCGGATCAGCGTCGCCTCGTCGCTGCAGAGGAACAGAATCACACCGGCGATCTCCTCGGGCTTGGGCCACTTCCTATGGTCTGCGCCTGGCATCGCTTTCCGATTGGCGTCCGTGTCGATGATGCTCGGCAACACGGTGTTGACGCGCACACCGGTGCCCGTCAGATCCGCGGCCAACGAATCCATCATTGCCAGGGCCGCTGCTTTCGAAGCTGCGTAAGCGCTCGCTCCGGCGGCATGATCGACCGCGGCCCGCGACGAAATATTCACGACCGCGCCGAAGCCTTGCTTCAGCATCCCCGGAATCACAGTTCGCGAAAGCACAAAACCCGAGCGTACATTCAATAACATCATCCGGTCGAATACCGCCGCCTCCGTCTGCCACAATGCCAATCCACCCGCGTAGGCTCCCACGGTGTTGATCATCACGTCCAAGCGTCCGAGCTCCTGCACCAGCTTCGTCGCATCCTCTTCCTTCGTCACGTCCACACGATATCCGGACAACGAGGTCATGTTCTCCCCCGCCAGCTTCTTCAGTGCCGTAAACTCCTCCTCCACACGGTACGTCACGTGAACCCTCGCCCCTTCCTTCAGGAACGACAACGACACTGCACGGCCTAGTCCGCCCGTGCCACCCGCCACTAGTACTTCTTTGTCCTTGAATCGCTCTGCCATTGAAAGGTCTCCCATTCTTGCTCCTGCGCTGTTAGTCATATTTTCACCGGCCCCCTGGCACTTCTGGTTTCGCATCCCCGCGAGAATATCTTCGTTATCTTTCATCGCTTGGCGGTTCGCATCCCCATATATGGGTATAAGCGAACGGTCAGCTATCTCCACCGAAGAGTTCTCGAAGAACGAGATTTTCGAACTCACCAAAAGAGTGCAGGTCCCAGGCTACGAGTTGACCCGCAGTCTATGCGATGGGCTTGGACTCGCTAGGCCGCGTGCAATTCTAGGATTCTATCTACAATTCGAGTTCGGGACCATGGTTGCTTGGGCAATGAGGGAGATCGCCACCGAATCGATGTGACCGGTCGCTCCGACGAATGATGCGCCTAATCTCAATCCCAGCAGGAGTGCAAGGAGACAATTCTGGATGGCCTCGTCGCATGGACGATTCAGATCGCGCCTGGCAGAAAAGCGTGAATATTAAGCGATGCGGTTTACGAGTGCCGATTCAGCTTCCGAAGGAATTCGCAATTGACGGCGTCAGTCCCGTTGCTCACTCGGGAGCGAAAACGCTCGAGCTACTGCTGAGCCGCGAGCAGATCGCTCTCTGCCTGCTGCATCGTAATGTCCGGAGGCAGCGGCCTGAAATCGTTCTTCACATCGTCTTCCTGTTCCGAAATGGTATGGAAGATAAGCGCGTGTCCCTGTATGTGGACGTGCGTTTCGGTAATCTGCCAGACGTTCTGCCCGGTCTGACGGCGTTCCACGTCGAAGGTGCCGCCAGCATCCAACCCGCCAAGCAGTCCGCCGAGAATCTTTACATCCTTAATGAGTTTTCCTTTGAGGCTGGCGATGCGGTGCTGCTCCGTATCCACAAGCATGTCGCCTTCCATGGCGGCAAACACGCGGGCTTCCAGATCAGGCGGATGGAAACTTGGATCGGGTCTGAAGTGAAGAACTGTGTTGCTTCCCCTCTCGCCTTCGTTGGTCCAAATGAAGGCTTTGGGAAGCAACTCCAGCATTTCAGCGGCCTGTTTGTCGTCGTGCTGCTCGCCTTTGCGCTGCTTGTTCTGTGCTCCCGGATCTGCGATGTAGGACTCCATGCGATGTCGCTGCTCGTCAAGCGATAGCACCTTCCCATCGATCTGAAGCAGGCGTCGCAGATTGCCGTTCGTGGTCTCGGCCACCCATTGCTTTACGGGATGTTCCGGTTTTTGATCGTTCTCAAAGTAGAGCCAATGGGAATGATCGGCCAAGTCCTTCGCCAATTCAGTCGTCACCGCCTCCTGCACAAATTGCCGGGCATCCTGAGCGGAGCCGGCCGCGAGAGCGGGCCCGAGAACGATGGGCAGAAGCAGCCAGGAAATGTTCCTGCGCATGATCAATCTCCGGAGTGGCCGGGCCATGATCCGCAATCAGCCCAACTATTTAGATGCGAGAGTTCGCGCGGGCGGAGAAGCATGAGCCCCGGCGTCCCATGCAGCCGGCAGTCCGGCTAGAATGGAATCGCATCGTGCCTGCGATTAGAGATCGACGCGGCATTGCTAGGAGCGATCATCATGCCCAAGTCCCCCCTTTCCGATGCGGAGATCACCTCACGGGTGCAGTCACTCGACTCGTGGCAGGTGGAACACGGCGAACTGATGCGCACATTCTCCTTCGCGGATTTCCGCGCCGCGCTCGGGTTTGTCAACCAGGTTGGAGAATTGGCCGAAGCGGCCGGTCATCACCCAGACATCGACATTCGCTATAATCGGGTTCGCCTGGCCTTGGTGACTCACGACGCCGGTGGGCTGACCGCAAATGATTTCGATCTGGCCAGGAAGATTAACGGCCTGCACAGCGCATAAGCGAATCTGCCTCGATCCCCGATCTCGGCGAACGCTCCGGCTGTTTGCGCCCGATTGCATCAATCAACGGGCTCGAGGTGCGCAGTAAAGTGGCGCAGGAACGGCGCTTCGTATTTGAGGCGCATCCCGCGGATCCTCTCGCGGTTCTTCCAGACTTCAAGAATCACTTCAACTAAGTAGTCGATGTGGCTCTGCGTATACACACGACGAGGAATCGCCAGTCGAACGAGATCCATCTGAGCAGCGCCGGCGAACATCAATGTGCCGATCTCGACAGAACGAACTCCGCCCTCAAGATAGAGTTCGGCGGCAAGTGCGACGCCTGGGAATTGACCTGAAGGGACGTGCGGCAGAAATCCGCGCGCATCCAGATAGATGGCATGTCCGCCGGGCGGCTGCACGATGGGCACACCTTCCGCGGCGATGTGGTTGCCCAGGTACGCAGTGGACGCGATGCGATAGCGCAAATAGTCCTCTTCGAGCGCCTCCTGCACTCCGACGGCAATCGCTTCGAGATCGCGCCCCGCGAGCCCGCCGTACGTCGGATAGCCCTCGGTGAGGATTAGCAGATCCTTCTCCTGTTGAGCGAGCAGGTCGTCATTGGTGCAGAGGAATCCACCGATGTTCGCCATGCCATCTTTCTTTGCGGACATTGTGCACCCATCGCCCAGGCGGAACATCTCCTGCGCAATTTCCTTGGGGGTGCGGTCGGCGTGGCCGGGCTCGCGCAGTTTGATGAACCACGCGTTCTCGGCAAATCGGCAAGCGTCAAAGTAGAGAGGAATGCCGTGACGCCTGCACACGGCGCTCACCTGCCGCGCATTCTCCATCGATACCGGTTGGCCCCCGCCGGAATTGTTGGTCACCGTAAGCATGACCAGCGGAATGCGTTTGCGGCCTACGCGCTCGATCAACGACTCCAGCGCTTCCACGTCCATATTGCCTTTGAAGGGATGCTGCAGCGCGGGCTGGCGGCCTTCCGGAATTAGCAGATCGACCGCCTCCGCTCCCGTAAACTCCACATTGGCGCGAGTGGTATCGAAGTGCGTGTTGTTCGGGACAACATCCCCCTTCTTGCAAGCCACGCCAAAGAGAATCCGCTCGGCAGCGCGGCCTTGGTGCGTGGGAATAACGTGTTTGAATCCGAAAATGTCCTGCACCGAATTCCGGAAACGGTCGAAGCTGCGACTGCCCGCGTAGCTTTCGTCGCCCTCCATAATGGCTGCCCACTGATGCGTGGACATGGCGCCCGTACCGGAGTCGGTGAGAAGGTCGATGAGCACATCGTCCGCATGGAGTAGGAAGAGATTGTGATGCGCGGCTTTGAGCAATTGTTCGCGCTGCTCGCGCGTAGTCCAACGGATCGGTTCCACGCTCTTGATGCGGAACGGTTCGATGATGGTCTTGACTGACATCCGTATCCCTTCCGAGGCGCGGGGCGACTCGCAAAACCACTGTACAACCTCAGCGCGGGATTCCCTTGGCGTATGAGTTTGCTGCCGAGTGGAAGGAAAGAGACGATGAGTTGCAAGCCGAGTCCCTGATCCGATAGAGTTGCCCATCTCGAGCACTCTCAAAATCATCAGTATGCAGTTCACGGGAGATCTTCCATGCTTTCTCGCTTTCAGCAATCTGTCCACGCGCGTGTTTGCGCCATGGTATTTGTGCTGAGCCCGACAATGTCGCTCGCTCAGAACACAAGTTCCACCCCACCGCCTGTCATAGATGTGCACGTTCACGCGATGGACGAATCCTTCCCCGGCGGCCCAATGTGTCCGAATGAGTCGAAGTTTCTGGCATCCGACCCAAGTACAAAGGAGGCTCCATTCGGCTGGAGCCAGGAGGACTGCACCCCCAAGCTCTATCCCGCTGTCAAAGGGCAATATCTGAAAGAGGTCGTCGCTGATATGGAACGGCTGAACGTCACCGCGGTCGTATTCGGCGATCCCAAAAGCGTGCAGAGATGGAGAGACGCCGCGCCGGGCCGCGTAATTCCTGGCACAAGCTTCAACGAGGGAATGACGCCCGGCAAACGCGTCGCACTCGATGAATTGCGCAAGCACTTCACCGCGGACGGATTCAAAGTCATGGGCGAGATCGGCCTCCAATATGAGGGCCTCTCCCCCAGCGATCCCTCAGTCGACGCCTACTTCGCACTCGCAGAAGAACTCGACATCCCGGTGGCAATTCACATGGGCACGGGCGGTTCCGGCCGAGCCAACGTTGCAAGCCCCAAGTTCCGCGGCTCCATGGGAAACCCGCTCCTGTTGGAAGACCTGCTGGCGCGCCATCCCAAGTTGCGCGTCCAGGTGATGCACGCCGGCTATCCCATGATCGACAACATGCTCACGTTGCTCCAGGCCAACTCCCATGTCTACGTCGACGTCGCAGGATTGATCTGGAGCTACCCCCTCAAAGAAGTCAATCACTACATCCAGCGCCTGGTCGAAGCTGGTTTTGAAGACCGCGTCATGTTCGGAACCGACCAGCTGCAGTGGCCCAAGTTGATGGCCTATTCCATCAGCATCATCCAGAATGCCGACTACCTATCCCCCGAGCAGAAGCGCGACATCCTCTACAACAACGCCGCCCGTTTCCTCAGGCTCGACACCGCTAAAAGCAAATAGCTCTGCGGGAGGACCACGAACTCGGCGCAAAGCAGTAGGCCAATTCGAGGGCGGTTCAGCGGGCAATCAACAGGGAACAGCCGCCAGCGAAAGCTGACCGAATAGCTGTTTTAGAATGCTGGGGAATGTGGGATCCAGAGCTTGAACAATTTGCTGTAAGTTGTTCAATAATTGGCTCCGCAGGTAGGACTCGAACCTACAACCCTTCGGTTAACAGCCGAATGCTCTGCCATTGAGCTACTGCGGAATGACTGGCGTCAGATTGTCCTCTTTAAAAGTAGCAGAGACCGTCCAGTGCGTCAAAAACAAACGACTTCCACTGACTCCCTCGAAGCATCCCACCGCAAAGATAATGAAACCGCCGTGAACCCGGTGCCATAATCATAATGGAACCGGAACTACCCGCAGGAGGGCACCGCATGTCCCGCATTTCCACGCTCGATCGCAGCGAAGTAACTCCCGATATGGCAGCGCTCTACGACAAGGCGTTCGCCCAGCGCGGCAACGTGCCTAACATGTTTCGGGTGATGGCGCACCGGCCAGAAATCTTCGCAACCATGCAAGCGCATTTTGCGGCGGTACTCAACACCGGAACCGTATCTACCAAGCTGAAAGAGCTCATCATCGTCCGCACCAGCCAGGTGAACGACACGCCGTATTGCCTGGCCAGCCATACCATCCTCGCTCGCGGGTTGGGATGGACCGACGATCAGCTAAGTCACCTTGCAAACTGGCAGCAGCGCGTGGACTTTACACCCGCCGAAAAGGCCGCATTGCACCTCGCGGAAACCGTAACGCGCGACGCGCATGCGGTGACCGACGAGCAGTTTACGGAGTTGCGCGGCTTCTACTCCGAGGGAGAGATCGTTGAGCTGCTTTGCGCGATCGGGCTCTTCAACTACTTCAACCGGTTCAACAATGCGCTCAAAATGGAGCCCACAAAGCCGGGCGAAGGCGGTTGCGCCGCGCCCCCGCAAGAGACCATCGCTACCCATGGCTTGCGTTGATCATGGCTTGCGTTGATCCGGTACGATAGAAGCAGGAGCTCTTTTCTACCGCATGAAATTGCAACTTCCCGCGGGCCCGTTCCGCGCATATCTCTTTGACTGCGACGGCACCATCGTCGACTCCATGCCGCTGCACTATGTCGCATGGAAAACCTCTCTCGCCCAATACAACTGCGTCTACGAAGAGAAGCTGTTCTACGCGTGGGGAGGCCGGCCGATCCGCGAAATCATCCGCCTGCTCAATGAAATGCAGGGCCTCGACCTGCCGGTAGACGAAGTGGCGGAAAAGAAGGAAGAGCTGTACCTCTCCCTGCTGCCGCGGCTCAAGGCGATTCCTGAGGTCATCGAGCACATCGACGCGCAGCATGGGCGCATCCCCTTTGCCGTCGTTTCAGGCAGCCGCCGCAGCTCCGTCGTTGGGTCGCTCACTGCGCTCGGGCTGCTCGACAAATTCGATACGCTGGTGTGCGCTGAAGACTACAAGCGCGGCAAACCGGCCCCCGACGGATTCCTGCTGGCTGCGGAGCGGCTTGGCGTCACCCCGTCAGACTGTCTGGTGTTTGAAGACACCGACCTGGGCATTGAAGCGGCCACGGCCGCGGGCATGCTCTCTGTCAAGGTACCGCTGCCGTTTGAAAGAACGGCCGCGCAGGAATTGAATTCCCAAGTCTGATCGCTTCCGGTTCTGATGGCACCAGGGAACTGCTATGCTCATTCCCACGTAAGGTCCTCTCAGGGAATCACGCGGAGCTTGCATGCCCTCTACTGCATCGGAGTACAGGATTGAGCAGCCGGTCCGAGTGGGCCGCAACAACCTTGCGGTCCTCATCGGCATTGCGGCCGTCTTCGCCGTCGCCCATATTGCCACCAACGGCCGCTATGGCTTCCACCGCGACGAACTGCAATTCCTGAGCGACGCACGCCACCTGGACTGGGGCTTCGTCGCCTATCCGCCGATGACTCCGTTCCTCGAGCACATTGGACTCAGCATCTTCGGACTATCGCTCATCGGCCTGCGCCTGTTCTCGGTGATCGCGCAGGCCATCGTCATCGTAGTCAGCGGGCTCATGGCGCGCGACCTCGGAGGCGGCCGGCTCGCCCAGGTCACCACGGCGCTTGCGGTAGCCCTTTCGCCGCTGCCCATCTTTGAGGCCACCGAGTTTCAGTACACCTCGTTTGGGTTCCTCTGGTACGCGCTGATCGCGTGGTTCATCATCCGCCTGCTGAAGACTGACAATCCGCGCTGGTGGCTCGCAATAGGCGCGGCAGTTGGCCTTGGGCTGCTCACCAAATACTCCATCGCGTTTTATATCGCCGGCATTCTCGGCGGCGTGGTGCTCTCGCGGGCTCGCAAATATCTTGCCAGCCCGTGGTTCTGGGGCGGCATCGCCGTCGCACTGCTCATCTTTCTACCGAACCTGATCTGGCTGGCGCGTCACGACTTCATCTCCTACACCTTTCTGCAGCACATTCACAAGCGCGATGTGGGCGAGGGCCGTGCCGAGGGATTTCTTTCCGGGCAATTCTGGATGTGTGTCAATGCATTCGCCAACGTGGTGTGGATCGCGGGCCTCATCGCCTATCTTCGTGATCGCCGTTACCGCATGCTTGGATGGATGTACCTGGTTCCTCTTGCGCTGTTCTGGGTCGGCAAGGGGCGGTTCTACTACCTGGCCGAAGCGTATCCCATGCTGCTGGCCATGGGCGCTGTCGTGGGCGAACGCTGGGTGAGCCGCCTGCCGCGGTGGGGACGCCGCACTGTGGAAGCGACGTTCTTTGCAGGACTCTTCGCCGTGGGAGCGTACGTCTGCGCCATCCTCGTCCCTCTCGCCCCGAGCGGACCGCTGCGCGATTTCGCGCTCAGCAAAAATGGCGATCTGCGGGAAGAGATCGGCTGGGATGAGTTGGTCAAGACCGTCGCCTCTATTCGCGATTCCCTGCCCCCGGACCAACAAGCCAACCTGGGAATTACGGTGGGCAACTACGGCGAGCAGGGGGCGATTGAAATCCTGGGGGCTGCCTATCACCTGCCGGCGCCCATCAGCACCACCAACTCGGCTTGGTTGCGAGGCTATCCAAGCCCGCCACCGACCACGCTTATCGTTCTGGGCTTGCGGCGCGAACAGGCTGATTCCATCTTCACTGGCTGCCGGCTCGCCGGCCACAATGCAAACTCCCTCGGCGTGGAGAACGAAGAAAGCATGTATCACCCGGACATCTTCGTCTGCGGGCCGCCACGCCTGCCGTGGCCGCAGCTCTGGAAAGAACATCACGACTTCGGCTGATTTTCGGATCTCAGTCCCTACCGTCCTCTTTGAACCGCTGGGGAGAAGTGACCCACCACCCCCCTCCCCTCCCCCCTGCTGCACCACTTTCGGTGCAAATTTCGCCAACTAATGACTGCGAGCCGGAAGATGGGGTCTACCCCAAGTGACCCACCCCTCCCCCCGCATCGCCCTTTGTTCGCCTTTTGACCCGCCAGGCGGTAGGCGGCGGGAACGGCCGGAGCATCAAGGATGTCGGTCATGGCGGACTCCTGTGGCGCTAGTTTGCGCGCCAAAATGAAACGCCCGCGCAGAGGCGGGCGTTGAGAGATTTCCTTCTACTTCTATTGTAACAAATCGGGAGGGGTTAATTCCCGGTCCGAAGAGGTTTATTTGATGCCTGGAATCAGTGGTTTACGGGTGGGATGTGATGACGGGCACTGACAGGTATTTTCGGGGGTCCCTGAGTCCTTAACCGTAGGTTGAGGTGAGACTGGGGAGTATGGTCTCCCGTCCTAGGTCTCTGACCGCGTGATTTTATTCAATTGAGGTTCGTGCCATCCCAGGTTAGGCGCAAAAACAAAGACGCGCCGAACCCGGGGCACCCAGATGTTGGTAAAACAACAAACGGTCAGAGACCTAGTACAACAGCACGGCGAGCCGGTACTGTGTAAACGCCACCTGGTCGCCGCGCGGCTGGCACGCTCCCACATCGGCGGAATGATATTCGCGCGAGCCAAGCCGCCCGACGAGCGACTGCGGGAGATGCTCAAGGTCGGCTCCCTGCCAGCGCATCACGAATCCTGGCTGATTTCCCGTAAGCGTGTGTGGCAAGCCCTTATCCAGTTCGCATGCGGCGCGCGCGTCCCTGGGGTCGGTGCGAATAGCGAGTCCGCTCATGTGAATGAGTTTCGCAACGGAAGATTCAATCTGCGCGATGCTCAGCAAGCGCACCGCCGTCTCAAAGTCAGCAACAGCATAGAGCGATCCACGGCTCTCAATCACGGCTATTCCCACATGGTCCACTTCAGGACTAAGCAGGTTTCTGCGGTGCCCCGGCGAATTCATCCAGCCCTCGTGGATCTGTCCCGGATAGGCACCGACCGCAATGTTTTCTTCGATCAGCCCGAAGTGTGCACCCGCTCGCGAGGCCCGCTCGGATAGATCAAGCTCGCCACCGTAGCGATGCGCAATCGCTCCTTCGGCCACCATGCGCTCACAATGTTTACGTGCGGCTTCAGCCAGTGCTGGATCCCACGCAAGAGGCGCCACTCCAGCATGTTCCCGCGCCTGGTTGCCCATCGCGAACAACTGCTCCGCCGCCCCCGCCTCCGCACGGCCCGCACCGCGCTGCGCGGCCAACTGCGAAATCCCGATGCACACCACTGCCGCACCCACAACGAACCATCGCCGCAAATATGTCATATCTTTATTAAACCCAAGCCGGTCGAAGGTGTCGCTGTATTCTTTGTCTAGCCGATGGCTTTTTTTGATTCCCTCCGCACCCGCGTTCGCCGCCAGCCGCTTGCAGTTGTGGGCGTGGTGTTGCTCGCGGCGTTTGTCGTGGGCGGGCTGGCCGCTCCCTGGCTGGCGCCCCGCGATCCGGCCAGCATCGATCTCCTGCATCGGCTCGATGGCCCGTCTGCCGCCCATTGGGCCGGCACCGATGAGTTGGGCCGCGACACTCTCTCGCGCCTGCTGTGGGGCGCGCGCCTTTCCCTTGCCGTTTCGGTCACGGTGGTTGCCGTTTCGCTTGCGCTGGGGCTCGCCCTCGGAGGCCTTGCCGGTTACCTGGGCGGCTGGATCGACACGGCGCTCACCACCTTCGCCATGAACACGTTCCTCGCGCTGCCGGGCATTCTGCTGGCCATCGCGTTCGCGGCGTTTCTGGGGCCGGGATTCGCAAATCTCGTGCTGGCGCTGGCCATCGGCGGTTGGGCAGGCTACGCACGCCTCGTCCGCGCCCAGGTCATGTCGGTGCGCGACCGCGAATATGTCGACGCCGCGCGTGCCCTCGGAGCCGGCGGCCTGCGCACCTTCTTCCGCCACATCCTGCCTAACATCGCCCAGCCTATCCTCGTGCAGGCGGCCATCGGTATGGCCGGCGTCATCCTCGCGGAGGCCACACTCTCATTCCTCGGTCTTGGCATTCCCGCCCCGGTGCCAAGCTGGGGCGGCATGCTCAACGACGCCCGCTCGCACCTGTTCGACTCCCCGCACCTCGTGCTCTTCCCTGCCGCCGCCGTGGCGGGCGCCGTGCTCGGTTTCAACTTCCTGGGCGACGCCCTCCGTGACCAGCTCGATCCACGCACGCGGCTGGAGATGGGTTTGTGAACATCGGCGTGATCAGCGACACGCATGGCCTTCTGCGGCCAGAGGTGCTCCCGAAACTCCAAGGCGTAGAAAGCATCCTGCATCTCGGCGACGTAGGCGATGCAAAGATCCTCGAATCGAGGGCGGCTATCTCTATCTGCTCCACAATATCGAGACGCTTCACCTCGATCCCGCAGCCGCCAAGTTCTCCGCCGTACTCTATGGGCACTCGCACAAGGCCAGCATCTCCCGCCACAAGGGCGTGCTCTATTTCAATCCGGGATCGTGCGGGCCGCGGCGCTTCAATCTCGCGGTCACCATTGGTTTCCTGCACGTAGGCCCGAACGGCACGCTCAAACCCGAGATTGTCGACCTCGAAATCCCGCTGAAGGACTGATTACCTGCGCATGCGCGGATTCACCCAGCGATAAATCACGTCCGTCAGCAGGTTCACAAGCACGTAAGTCAGTCCGATGGCTAAGAGGCAGCCTTGGACCAGCGCATAGTCGCGGTTGGAGATGGCGTCTACTACGAGTCGGCCAAGGCCGGGCCAGCTGAAGATTTTTTCGGTGATGATGGCGCCGGCCAGCAACGCTCCGAATTGGAGGCCAACCACGGTGACGATGGGCACTCTCGCTCAGGCCCTTGGCGCGCGCGGTGCGGATGTAATCGTTGCCGAGCTCCTCGAGCATCGCGGTGCGCACCATGCGCGTGAGAATGGCGGCCAGCGACGCGCCCATCGCGATGGACGGAAGCACGAGGTAGTGCCAGTCGATCCCACGGCTGCCCCCATTGTTCGCGCCGGAGACCGGCAGCCAACCCAACAGAATCGAAAACACCAGGATCAGTACCGGTCCCAACGCCAGCCCTGGCACTGAGAGTCCAAAGAGGCTCACGACAGAGATCGCCTGGTCAGTGATGCTCCCGCGGCGGACTGCCGCGGCAATGCCCGCCGGAAGCGCCAGGGCCAGCCCCAGCACCAACGCAGCCAGGGTCAGCGCCAGCGTGTAGGGATAGCGCTGCGCAATAAGATGCGCCACCGAGTCGTGCATACGGATGGAACTGCCCAGGTCGCCGTGCACGACTCCGTTCCAATAGCGCAGGTATTGCATTTGAAGCGGCAAATCAAGCCCGTATTGATGCCGCAAAGCGCCAATGTCCGCCGGGGTCGCGCCCTCGCCGAGTATGGCGAGAATAGGATCGCCCGGCACCAGGTGGATGAGCAGAAACACCAGGGAGACCACCAGCCATACGACGGGCAGGGTCAGCGCGAGGCGGGTGAGAGTCTGCTTCATGGCTTGCTCTTCACAATAAATTATGAGCCGTGCGAAGACCCATGGCGGCGAATACCCCGCAGTGACAACCGATTGAGGCGGCGAATCATATCGCAAGACCGGAAGCTCAGCTAGTAACATGGAATCATGCCGCTTTTTGCGGCGCCCGGTTCATGCCTGCAAAGAAAAAATCCGTCAAAGTTCTGCGTTGCCCCACGTGCGGCATGCTGGTCCGGCCCAAGGACGAGGACTTCCCTTTCTGCTCCGATCGCTGCCGCAAGATCGATCTCGGCAAATGGGCGATGGGAGTCTACAAGATCAGTTCGCCCGTGCTTGATCCCGAGGTGCTAGAGGACCTGGGAGAGTTCGGCGGCGGCCACGATAAAAGCTCGCGAGATGAGTAACTCCGCGGTTCAAGCTGCGGCGCCGGCAGGGCGAAAGACCTTCTGGGCCTGGACCATTGCCACCTTCTTCGGCGCGGGACTGGGCAAGCCCGGACCGGGCACCTGGGGATCTGCCGCAGCGGTTCTGTTGTGGGCTGCCGTGGGTTGGGGACTTCATCCCTCTCCGCAGGCGATGCTGCTGCTGCTCTGCTGCGGCATTGCGCTGACACTTTTGCTGGGCGTTCCGGCAGCGTCCATCGTTGCGCGTGAGAGTGGCAGGGAGGATCCCGGCTTCGTGGTGATCGACGAAGTGGCGGGCCAATGGATCACGCTGCTGCTGAGCCCAGTCGACTGGCGCAGCGGAGTTATCGCATTCGTGCTGTTCCGGTTGTTCGATATCACCAAGCCATTCCCGATCCGCCGGATCGAGCGGCTACCTGCCGGTTGGGGCATCGTCTTCGACGACGTGGGCGCAGGGTTGTATGCTTGGGGTGTCGCCTCGCTTTTGCGCATCTGGCTATAGCCTGGCGAGTCAGACCCTAAAAATGGCCCGTCTTCGCGCCCAATCCGAGACCGTCCCCGCACCCCGCATTGACGATGTCATTCCACCCGCCGCCCTACCTGGCGGAGAAGTGGAGCTGGTCGGCGCGAACCTGGGACCCGTTGCCGGCACTGCCCCGACAGTTCTGGTGGACGGCTCCCCGGCGCACCTTTTGATGAGCCGCCCGACGCGCCTCGTATTCAAGGTGCCCGATCTGGCCGGCACGGGAATGCTGGAGGTTCGCACCCCCTCATCGATCAGCAACGCCGCGCCCCTCCGCGTTGCGCGCGAACTGAGCGAGGGCCTGCACCCCGTGACCAGCCCCGCCGTGAGCCGCTCGGGCATGGTGTACGCCACCATTTCGGGACCGCGCGGGAAGTCGACGCCGGTTTCGGTGGTGCGCGTGAGCCCGGACGGACGCGGCACTCCCTTCGTTACCGGAATTCTGAATGCGACGGGCTTGGCCTTCAATCCCGAGGGCGACCTCTTCGTTACTTCGCGGGCGGAGGGCACCGTGTATCGTGTCGACCCCGCGGGCGAGTTCACCGTCTACGCCGAGGGCATGGGCGTGGCCACCGGCGCCGCCTTCGACCGCGAAGGCAACCTGTTTGTCGGCGACCGCAGCGGCACCGTATTCAAGATCAACACCGATCGCAAGATTTTTGTGCACGCAACGCTCGAGCCCAGCGTCTCCGCCTATCACCTGGCGGTGAATCGCAAGGGAACGCTGTTCGTAACTGGCCCGACACTTTCGTCGAACGACGCGATCTGGGCCATTGAACCCAACGGCGACGCGCGTGCGTGGTACCGCGGCCTGGGCCGTCCGCAGGGCCTCGCGATTGCCCGCGATGGCAGCCTCTATGTCGCTGCGAGTCTGCACGGGCATCGCGGCGTAGTGCGCATCACGCAGGCGGGGGAAACCAGCCTGGCGCTTTCCGGTACCAACATTGTCGGCCTGGCTTTTTCGCCGCTCGGCAGCACCGTCCTGGCGACCAATGAAGCCGTTTATGATGTGGATTTGGGCGTCGAGGGCCAAAATCTTTTTTAGCTTCCAGCCTCTAGCTTCTAGCCTCCAGCTTATTCGTGCAATTGCTGCTTTTGAGGCAAGCCAGACCTCCGCTCATCGACATCGAGCTAGAAGCTGAATGCTAGGAGCTAGAAGCTGCATTTATGAAATCCGAAATTATTGCCGTCGGCTCCGAGATGCTCACGCCGTACCGGCAGGACACGAATTCCCTCTTCCTCACCGAAAAGCTGAACGAGATCGGCGTCACGGTTGCTTTTAAAACCATAGTTGGCGACCGTCGCAAGGATCTTGTGAGCGCGATCCGCGGTGCGCTTGCACGCACAGACATCGTTCTCGTGATGGGCGGCCTCGGCCCTACGGAAGACGACCTGACGCGCGAAGCCGTGGCCGAAGCGCTTTCGCTCACGCTGCGGCGCGAAGCTCCGCTGGTGGCGGCACTGCATGCGCGCGCTGCCACATGGCGCATCACCATGCCGGACAACAACCTGAAGCAGGCGGACGTGATCGAGAGCGCCACCATTCTGCCCAATCCCAACGGCAGCGCTCCCGGCCAGTGGCTCGACGTTCTCTTCGAGGGCTACCGCAAGCTGATTGCGCTCATTCCGGGGCCGCCCAGTGAGTGCGAGCCGTTGTTTGAGGCCGAGTGCCTGCCGCGGCTACGGGCGGTGGTTCCGCAGCGGTTCATCGCCAAGCGCACGCTGAAGGCCGCGATGATTCCAGAGTCGCAGGCCGACAAGTTGCTGGCGTCGATTTACAAGACTTACACCGACGTGGAGACGACGATTCTCGCGCACAACGGCGACATCCAGCTCACGCTGCTATGTTCCAAGAAGAACCTGGAAACCGCGCAGCAGCGGGTGGATGAGCTGGCGAGCCGCATGGAAGAGGCTCTCGACGATTGGCTCTACTCGTCGGAAGGGGATTCGCTGGAGCAGATTGTGCTCTTTTACCTCGGCCTGCGCCAAGCCACGCTCGCCACGGCGGAAAGTTGCACCGGGGGACTCATCGCGCAGCGCATCACAGCGATTCCTGGTAGTTCACGATCGTTTCTTGGCGGGGCAGTCGTGTATTCAGATGAGCTGAAGACGGCCTTCGCGGGCGTTCCGCCTGAACTCATCGAACAGCACGGCGCCGTGAGCGAGGAGGTCGCAAAGGCTCTTGCCGCGGGGATTCGCCAGCGCACGGGCGCGACGATCGGTCTTGGCATAACGGGAATTGCCGGGCCCACCGGTGGCACGGAAACCAAGCCTGTCGGGCTGGTGTACATCGCAGTGAGCGATGGACAGCGGACCGACGTTCTTGAGCGCACCTTCCGCGGCCCCAGAACCCGGATCCGCGAATGGAGCGCGCAACAGGCCCTCGACCTGGTTCGCCGCCGCCTCATGTAATGCTGCTGGCTCAACTGATCGCTAATAAAAAGGACAGGCACATGTAGCGCCTGCCCTTTGAATCGCGCGTCTGAACGTCAGTCGGTCAGCTCCATGGTCACCTTCGCTCCGCCCATTGAAGCCACGACGGCCGACATCTTTACCACTTTGTGCGAGTCCTTTGCCACCCACACGGTTTTGGTGTCCGAACCGCCATCGGCCGATGTCACATCCACCCGATAGGTATCGAACGACCCCGCGGGCACCGTCACCTTCTCCATGCCGGCCACATTCAATTGCTGCAGCTTCACCTTCTGTGTTTGGAAATCGAAGTTGCGGAAGGTAGTGGTATAGCCCTCGGCCAGCGGCAGGCACGCAATCACCTGTTCGGACCCGGCTGCGTCGGCAAACAATGGACCGCCCAGGTCCACCGCAATCGACCGATCCTGCCCGTTCATGCTCATCTTGCCCGAGGCTTTGTTATCCGCAAAATCGATATCGATCGACACCGGACCCTGCTGCACATTGCGCTTCTGCAGCAGCAGCGTGGCCTTCTCCAGCGTGGCCTTGTCGATGGCGTTGCCCTGCGGCATTTCGATCTCGTTCGTGGCCGTCCACGACGCTCCGCCATCCGCAATGGCGGTTGAGGCCTTAAGGTTCATGGTCTGTCCGCCGGCTTCGATGGTCAGATTGAAGTGGTAAGTCCCAGCCTGCAGATCCATTGCTGGCTTGGGAGCGCCCACCGCACCCGCATCCACCTTCTTCGCCAGCGACACGGTCTTCGGGTCCACCGTGATCTCCTTCAGCCGCGCCACTTCCTCTGCTGTCCCTCCCTCCTGGTAACGTCCGCCCAGGTGGCTGGCCAGAAACTTCTCCGACGCCATGAAGAGCGCAAGATTGTTGATGGGCCGCTGAAACCCGTGGCCCTCATCGGGGGCCAGGATGTACTCCACTGGAAATCCGCGGTCGCGCAGCGCAATCACAATCTGCTCCGCCTCTCGCCGGTTCACACGCGGATCGTTGGCGCCCTGCGCCACCAGCAGCGGCGTCTTGATATGGCTGGCCGAGTTCAGAGGCGACGCTTCCGTCAGTTTTGCCTTCCCTTCCGCGGTGTTCACGTCTCCCATGCGAACTGCGAACACCTTGCGAATCGACTCCCAGTACGGCGGAATCGACTCGAGCAGCGTGATCAGATTCGAGGGCCCCACAATGTCCACCGCTGCTGCGTAGGTGTCAGGAGTAAACGCAACGCCGGCCAGCGTGGCATAACCGCCATATGAACCGCCCATGATCCCCACCCGCTTGGGATCTGCGATACCTTCCGCGACCATGTACTTCACACCCCAGGTCACGTCGTCCTGCATCTTGAGGCCCCACTCCAGGTTGCCGGCATCCAGAAACTTCCTGCCATATCCCGTGGAGGCGCGGAAGTTCGGCATCAGCACCGCGTATCCGCGATTCGCGAAGAACTGCGCCAGGGCGTTGTAACCCCACATGTCGCGTCCCCAGGGGCCGCCATGCGGAATCACCAGCGCCGGCAGATTTTTCGCCGGCACGCCGCGAGGCAACGTAAGATACGCCGGAATCTCCAGCCCGTCTGACGACTTGTAGCTCACTGCCCGCATCTCCGCCAAGCCCTCGCGCGGAAGCTTCTCCCGCACCGTGTATTGCGGAGTAATCGTCCTGGTCTTGCGATCGAAAAGCACCGACTTGCCCGGCTCGGTGTCAGCGGCTGCAATCACCAGCCACTTCTGCTCATCCCTTGTGCTGGAGACGACGCTGATCTCCTTGCCGGGAAACTGCTTCTCCAGCCAGCGATAATCGGCGCCATACGCCTTGTCTTTGAAGTAGGTCTTGGCGCGCGCCGCAATGTACCATGTCTCGATCAGCTCGTCGTTCGCCTGGGAGAAGAGCGCTCCACCCAGGTCAACCTTGCCGAGCGGGTCCGACTCCACCATCTCCGTTTTGCCGCTTTGCGGATCCAGCAGCATCAGGGACACCAGATCAGTACCCTTGTTGCTCTCCATGTAAACGTGGCTGTTGTCAGTGTGGAAATGCAGGGGATTGCAGGTCTCGAAGACC
>WNGK01004221.1_pt1 | contig 19240 bp, 16 predicted proteins | sample 5400601 | NCBI WGS metagenome assembly WNGK01 (sample SAMN13153376, study PRJNA577476) | soil metagenome | isolation source: 60 cm soil or saprolite under Garry oak tree replicate 1 | place: USA:California | collected 2016-06-15
ATGCCAGTGCGGCTCGCACCCCCTTTCTGTTCCCATCGAACTTTACTAATTGATTAATCCTAACTCTTCGGCACGGAGCCGGCCGGTTTTGATTCTCCACAAGTCCACGGCTAATTGGCGCGCCACCGCCACGATCGCTTTTTTGCGCGCGGCTCCAGTGGCCAGTGCGCCTTTGGCCAGGATCTGCCGCCACTTGCGCACCGGGTGGTAATCGGGCTGGAAGCGCACCAGCCGCCAGGCTAGTTCCACCAGCGCAGCGCGCAGGCGCGGATTGCCGTGTTTGGTCACGCAGCTTTGCAATCGGCTGTTGCCGCTGGAGTACTCGCCCGGGCAAAGCCCAGTGTAGCTGGCAATCTGGCGCCGATTACTGAAGCGGCGCCAATCGCCAATCTCCCGATCGATGATCACGCTGGTCATCAAGCCCAGTCCGCGCGCTTGATTGGGAGCGGCAGCGCTTTGCAATTGGATCGTAAGCGCACCGATTTTTTGCTGCAATCCGAGCAGGGTCGGTTGACTGTTTTGGAGCAACTCTCTCATCCACTGGGACACTTGGAGCGCAGCAAAAGTGCGCGGCTTCCACCAGCTCTTCACTGGCTCGAAGCCGTGATTGACCATTAGACTGCGCCCCTGGGCTTCGAGTTGTTTTCTCACTTTGACCAATTGCTCCCGCTGCCGGTGCAACGCGCGAAGCTGTTCTTCTTTTTCCGTAGGCACGCGTACCCGCGCCAGCGCATCACGATTACCTTGGACAAAACGGTCCAACTTTAAGCAGGGCGCTTTGGCATCGAGGCTGTCGGTCTTTACTCGCTTGTTGTACTCATCCAACTTCTGCGGACAGACCACGTAACAATAGATCGAGTGCGCGCTCAGTTGCCGCTGCAAAGAAAAACCAAACCCGCAGGCTTCGTAAACCGCATGCACTTCGGCTCCGCCTCCCTTCAGCTTGGCCGCCCAATGCAGAAATGCTGCCTTTTGGAATCGCTGCGGCGGCTTGGGATTGCCACCGCCCACCTGCTCGACCACCACGTAAAAATCCTGGTGCACATCAATCCCAAGCTTGATCGCTCCAGTGCCACCATTAAACTGGCAGCGGGTTTCCTCGTGTGAGGACAACTCAGTGTTATTAACGTAATGCATAGCGCGGGTAGTTTTATCAACTCACCCGCGCTCTTTACATGTCATCTAGGCGATGCAGCGAACCACCGGCAGCTGTACTAAGAAAGTTGAGGGTTGAGAGATGATAGTTGAGAGTAAAGCAAAGGTCACCGCCCCCAGCGGTGGCTCGGCTCCGTCTCATTAGACCTATGCGCCTCCGCGTTCTTTTATGTTGGGCTTGCTTACTCGGCACGGCGGAGCACCCGCTTTCGTCCGAGCCGACAAGTCCCTCCCAAGGATCAGGCGACGAGCGAGCAGTCTGGGATCTTGAGGGTGCCTATTGGCGGTATGTCGAGAATAATGACTTGGCCGCCTATTCAGACTTATGGCACAAGGACTTCCTAGGTTGGCCATCGGTTAGTTCCGTGCCCGTTCGCAAGGATCACATTACCGACTGGATTACCTCGCAAACCAGTAAAGGTTTGGCGTTCAAAACCGTTGAGTTTAAGCCTGCTGGGATTCAAGTCACCGGGGACGTCGCCTTCGCGTGCTATTGGGTAACGTTCAGATGGGTGGACAACGATGGTAGCGGAGCGTCGCACACTCTCCGTATCACACATGCCTGGCTCCGGAGCGGACAGAAGGATTGGCGCATCATAGGTGGGATGTCCATGCCGGAGCCTCAGAGTCCAGCGAAGTGATGAGATGAGCAAGGCTTGAGAGCCTAAGGAAATTTTCTATGAACGTAACGGAACACCCGCGTTTGCTCGCGCGCGTTGCAGGTGCGTTCTACCTGATCATCACTGCGTTCGCCCTATTTGCCTACCTGTATGTTCGCGGTCAAGTGATTGTCGCTGACGACATGGCTCAGACCGCGACCAACATGCTGGCGCATGAGCAGCTCTATCGATTGGGCTTTTCCGCGGCCGTCGTCGTCGTCGTCTGCAATCTGCCGATGGGGCTCATCCTCTTCGAGCTGCTCAAGGTGGTGAATCCACGTCTCGCCTTACTGGCCCTGGTTTTCATCACCGTCTCAACCACCATCGAGGCCGTCAATCTTATCAACTATATCTCGCCTTTGTTCACGCTCAGCCTCCCGGAATACGTCAGCGCCTTCGACGCGGACGAACGACAGGCTCTTGCGCGCGGCGCAATCAGGCTCTTCCCATATGTCTTCAGCGTGAGCCTGACGTTCTTTGGCGTGTTCTGCGCGCTGATCGGGTTGCTCATCCTTCGGTCGAAGTTTTTCCCGCCAATTCTTGGCCTACTGATGATCGTGGCCGGCGTGACTTACTGGAGCAACAGCTTCCGGCTCTTCCTCGCATTGCCGATCCCTTATCTTCAGTGGGTTACGCTGATCGCCGAATTGTCGCTGGCTCTGTGGCTCCTTGTTGTCGGCATGAACGAGGCGAAATGGCAAGCGCACGCTCACGCACTGCAAAACGGCAGCTCGCAGCGCTAGCGAGATCTGCCGCGCTCGCCATTCAGTGATGCGATTTATGGGAGTTGACGCACCTGGGATCAGTTCGAGTACGGCCTAACACCGGCATGCAGCTGACGGCGCTGCGCGCCGCAGCTGATGCCGCGAACGTTAAATGATAAGTGGGTCGTGCGCGGTGGCGTCCGATCAATCGGAAAGTTTTCCGCGCAAAACAGTGAGCGAATACGGCGGGAGTTCGTAGAATGAAGATGCTTTTCGCGTAAAGTGCGCTGGCGGCAGGCTTTGGATTGGGTGTCCATTCGGTCCGTCATCTTGCCAGGCGTACTGCTGCTGGGAAAACTGAATTACATCTACCTGGCCCACAAAACGCATTGGCCGTCGTGCGCCCGCAAAATTGAATTGCACAGCGAGCTGTGCTGCGCGCCTGGGATGCTTGTTAATTGCCAGTAGTGCCCACTGTTTGTCTGGTCGTCGCACCGCGTAGACACTGACAGCAGATGATAACACCGGCTTCGTTTGCTTTATCGTCACGGGAAATATGTCATGCGGCTCATTTGTTGGCTGCATCCATTCCTTTGTGATGATTTGCGCCGCATGGTAACCGGACAGGCGATTGACCTGGTCACTGTCCGGATTCAATTGGAGGATCGTCAGGTTTCCCCAGGAACATTTCAGTTCATCGGCCAGATAGTCTGGCTCGTATCCGTATTGGTACGGCTTGGAGCCGTCCAATGTCAGAAAAGTTCCAACTGTGTCCGCGTTGAAAAGTGCGCCTTCGATATCCACTTCGTGCCGTCCGGCAAAGACCGAATAGCCGTACTCGGTCATCAACCATGGGACCGTTGCAGGCACGCCATCGGCGCGCAAACTGGCCATCGCGGCGCCCAGACGTTTTGGAATTTCCAACAACTGCGGCGCCGCATCGGAGCAGATGTCGTCGAACGGATAAAACTCAAATGAGAAAAAATCGAATGGACATCCCGCAGTGCGAATATGCTTCAGAAATCGATTCATCCACGAGCGATTTCCTGCTGCGTCAGGCCATGTGAGAAGTCGCCACTCGAAATTCTGGAGGCTTGGACCTCCGAGTTTGAGGTTCGGAGAAAGGGCAGAGAGACGGTGAACGACGCCAGCGTAAAGCGTTGCGTAATCCTCTGGTGATACCCACTGGCCGTCGGGTTCTTCGCCAAGTTCGATCCCCTCCAGAGGATATTGCTGTTTCAACAGATAGTTGACCTCGGCGGTCGCGTTCTCCGGCGTGTCGTACAGCACGCCCGCCGGCACGAGAACCGGCAAATGATTAGTTAGTTGACTTCTGAGAATGAAATCCAGACCCGGCTGCTCGATTTTGTGGTCGATGTCCTCGGCTCGATGCCAGGGATCGGTCGATGATACATAGATTATCGTCTGCTCGTATCGACCCGCTGCGTGGCGAACGTAATCATGAAAACGATCGTCGTTATCGATCTTGCCGACCTCAACCTCGCAAATTGCAAATCCAAGCCGATCGCGGATATCGTCCGAGACTCGTGCGCTATTTCGCGAGCTGCGCTTCATCAGAATTCGAATGAACCGAATCGAAAGAGGCTTGGCGCATAGCCGGACTGATTCAGTGCCGCCGGCGGTGTGACCGACTGCGCCCTGTGGGAAAAGACGCCATTCATCTTTTGTATCGCTACGCAGATGCATGGGATCGCTCCCGCTCCAGTATTCCACTCTGTATTGCTCAGCGTACGGCGTGCCCCAGTGAATCCGAATGGAGTTAACCGGCTTTACTGCGCCCAGATCGATCACTACCCACTGCGGATGCGCGTCCTCTGGCTTGCCGGTAAAGTGCGAATCGAGGTAAGGATTGCTTTTCCAAAATGAATCTTCATCACCGTCGACGACGCGCGAATAGCTGTCGTCGTTCGCCTGATCGACTGTGTTTCCACGTCGCGGCAAACGATAGCCGTAGGAAAGATTAATCGGTTCAGCAACTGAATCATCCGAGGTCCAATATCCGCGCTGGTGAGCCGGATCGCTCCACGTGCCCCGCGGGTTCCAATGCCAAACTTCACCCGCAAGCTCAGTGCGCAGCCGATATGTTAAAGGTCCAAGTCCCGCTGAGCGCATCTCAGCAATATTTTTGTCGGTGAACATCCGGGCGCATTCGCCTTGCTCATGACCGTCCACGCCTGCGCCCAATGCTTGAGTTGGCACGCATTGGTTTACGAGTTGATCTGCAAGAACAACGGCAGAAACCGCAAATGGCTTCTCGTCTTTGCCACTTGCTTCTACCGCCAACACTAAATGGAGAAGGACTGAAACTGCCGCTGCACTGGCGAGCCAGTTCATTCGCATACAGCTTGCGAACCACGGGCTCGTTCGACAGGTCCTCATTCGAATGTCTTCTTGCCTGCCATAGGGGCGTCACCAGAGGCAAGCTTGATCGTAACTGGATGCAGCTCTCACGACTGACAGTCATTAAACGATAGCCTGTTTCGGCGCTAATCTCGGCATAGATCATTCTGGCGCGTGTTTTTTTTCTCGTCTTTGACGCGAACAGAAAATTATATGGCACATTGCTCACATGAGGAGAGCTACCATCCGCGAATTGCACATGAACACAGGCAAGCTGGTACGGGCCTCGGCTCATGAGAAAATCATCATCACCGATCGAGGCCAACCCGTCGCATTGCTTCAGAGGACGGAAGGACCTGATTTAGTCGGAAAGCCGTTTCTCAAGCGCGACATTCGTAAAATGCCGAGGGTTAAGGGCGATTCGACAGATTATGTTTCCCGGGATCGCGATGAGCGATGATTTACCTCGACGACGTTGCAGCATTCGATCTTCCTGGCCGCGACTGCGCCACATTTCGGACGCTACGGCATCAGCGTTCATCGAACTTGCTTCTTTTTTCCAGCGTACTCGGCGTGGCGCTGCTCTTAGCCGGCTGTAAGAAGTCGTCGACTGCAGCGCAAGTCGATCCGAACGGCCCTGTGGAGGTTGTGATTCCAGAACATGGCGCATACACCGGCGCGTTCATGGATTTTGGCGATGAGGAGGATGATGTCACCCTTGAGACGATAGAGGATTTTGAGCAGATGGTGGGCAAACATCAGGCCATCATCGCGTCGTCAAGTTATTGGGGAGAACAAAATTTTCCCACCGACAACCTCAATGTTATTTGGCGGCACGGCTCGTTGCCGCTTGTTTTTTGGTCGCCCTGGGACAAGCCCTATGAAGAAGATCGCGGGCCGGACAAGTTCAATTTAAACGAGATCATCGCAGGCAAGTGGGATGCGTACATCGATAAGTGGGCGGACGCTGCCCGGGGTTTTGGTCATCCGTTGATCGTAGTATTCGGTGTTGAAATGAATGGGATGTGGTTCCCGTGGTCGGGAAGTTATTACGGCGGCGCCGAGTGGGATAAAGAGCACAACAATTGGAAAGGCCCAGAAACATTCCGCACCGCCTACCGCCATGTGGTGGATCGCGTCCGGGCACGCGGCGCTTCTAATATCAGGTGGATGTTTCATACCAATAACTATCCGTACCCATACGAAACCTGGAATTGCGCGGCTGCTTACTATCCCGGTTCCGATTACGTCGATTGGCTCGGTCTGAGCGTCTACGGACAGCAATATAAGGACGAACCGAATCCGGACATTCCATCACTCGTGAACTGGCCCTACGAGGAAATAAGCAGGCTCGATCCGCACAAGCCAATCATGATTGCCGAGTGGGCAACTGGTGAGTTTCCGCTCATGACAGCCGAGCGCGACGCGATGCATAAACCGGAGTGGATTAAGCAGGGATTGGAACTTTTTCGTACCCGATATCCGCGCATCAAAGCGGCGCTTTACTGGCATGAGCGCTGGCAAAACGCTGATGGATCTTACAGCAATCTGCGGGTCAATTCTTCCGTGGAATCGCTCCGCGCATATCGTGGGGGCGTCGCAAATCCGAATTGGCTGGGCGATTTGATTCTGCGAGCGCTGCCGAATTCGAAACCGAAATGATGACGTCAATGGTCCGCCGTGGAAATTGCAGGCCAGGCGCTCCGCGCGTGTCAGTTCTTTATTCGCCTATCCCGCTCTTCTGAAAATCGAGAGCTAGTTTCCAGGCACCATCGGACTCGAGCCGCCAAATGCAAAGATAGATGCCGCGTTCATTGGCATCGTCATTGTCGCTCTTGTATTCGCCATATTCGTAAGCGAGATCAATCGGGGTACTTGTGCCCGCGCCCAGTGGCGCGCGCGTCGTTTTTGCATTTTTTTCACCAAGCATTTTTTTGGCAGCTGTCTTGCCAACAGCGGGAAGTTGGCCGCTGCGATAAACGCGAATATCGTTGCTGGCATTATCAATGATTGCGTCGGCTTCATCTTCCTTGAGCGATTCCGCAAAGTTGTGCTCTGTTTTTTCCAGATCGGCGCTCGCAGATTCGGGATGAAGGAGCGCAAAGTTTGGAACGTACATTCTAGTTTCGCTCTCTGTTTCTTGCAGTTGCGGATGGTTCAATCCAACATCGACACCGACTTTCCACACGCCGTTCGCGTTCTTTTGCCAGATTGTTACAAAATGGCCGAACGCATCCGGCTTTTTCGCATCACGCGATTTCCTGTATTCCGATGGCCCTGTCGTGTAACCGAGCTCACCACTCCGCGAGATCGACGCGAAGATCGGTCGCCAGGCTATCACGGGATCCTCTTTTGCTTCCTGCCAAAACTTTTTGCCGTTGACCGCATTGGGCGTGAAGATTACCGCATCGTCGGCAAGAGCAGAGATGGATGCTTCGCGAAATCCTTTTTCGCCGGCAAGTTTAGCGTAAGCCTTTTCCGCAGTGATGAGTGAACTGACGGCTTTCTCAAGATCGACATCTCCCGCTTGCAAGTCTGCTATGGACACCCAAGCGACGAACAAAAAAAATTTCGATGGGTTAGACAAAATCATTGGTTGGCGGCGTCTTGAGCATAAAGACCGTGAAAAGGTCATGGAGAATATCGCCAGCCATGAGGATTGGAAGAGTTGTTTTTCTGAGGTCGCTCCCGGATTGCTGCTGTTCGCCCGACAATGGGTGCAATCAGCCGCCGACGCGGAAGACATTGTCCAGGAAGCCTTCGTTAAGTTCTGGCGGCGCAACTACAAGATTGACAACCGCCCGCTGCTTTATGCCGCCGTGCGTTCCATCGCTCTCGATGTTATTCGGCGTGACAAGCGCCGCGCTCGGCGTGAGGCCAGTGTCTTTGCCGAAGCCGAGCCTGCCATCGATCCGCAGTTTGAATTCGAAGATGAGGCGCAATCCGCGCTCGCCGCGGCAGTGGATTCCTTGCCACACGATCAACGCGAGGTACTCGTATTGAAAATCTGGAACGAGCTCACTTTTAGCGAAATCGCCAGCGCGCTGGACATTTCTCAAAACACGGCCGCATCGCGTTATCGGTACGCCTTGGCCAGCCTGAGGAAAAGTTTACAACCGCAATGAACGATTTCTCCGAGCTCGAGAATGAACTGAGAAAACTGCGTCCCGCGCGGCCTTCGCCCATTCTTTTTGAACGCGTAGAAGAAGCTATGGTGGATCACAGGGCACGTCTATCTCAGCGCAGAACACTCTCGTGGTTCACAGAAGCGCCCCACAAAGCTGCGCTCGGCTTCGGTCTCGCAGCCGCGGCAGTTTTGCTTTTGCTCGCGCGAATTAGCATGGAACAAAGGGGAACCACAGCCAAGACCGGTGCCCCGGTTTCCTCTGTAATGGCGACAAGACCGACTTCTGCCAACGAATTTATTGCCGCCGGCGCGACGCAGATCGTTTACAACTCGCGCGATGAGGGATTGCATTTTGCCGACGGCTCAGAGCAACCCGTGCGGCGCCTTCGCTACCGGACGCACCAGACGTGGCAGTGGCGTAATCCGACCACCGGCGCATCTTTTCGCGTCTCTTACCCCAGCGAGGAAGTCGTCCTCATTCCGGTTTCGGGCCAATGATTAACGAACTAAGACCATGAAAATAAGATCCATCGCTACCGTCGCAGCGATCACCTTCCTGCCGATCGTAGGATTCGCGCAGACACCACCCACGCCGCCACAACCGCCTTCCCATTCTCATCCACCAGGGCCCCCGGGTGGCCAGGAGAGAGCGCCGAAAGTTCCAGTAACATTTCTCGGCGTGGAGACATCGCAAGTACCGAGTGTCGTAAGCGAGCAGCTCGGCTTGGCTAAAGGCCTCGGGTTAGTCGTCGACTACGTGGTCCCCGATAGTCCCGCCGCCGCGGCAGGCATTCAGCCAAACGACATACTCAAAATGCTGAATGACCAGATTCTGATCGAACCGAGCCAATTGCGAAAGCTCCTGCAGACCTTTTCTGAAGGCGCGGAGGTGACGTTGACGATTTTGCGCAAGGGACAGGAACAAAAGCTCACCATTAAGCTTGCAAAGAAAGAAGTGCCGCAGCGTCACTCCTTTATTCCAGGAGGACATGAATGGCATTGGGATTCTGATGGCGCGGGCGATCCCGGCGAAGAGATCGAAGATTTGACGGAACGATTGCAAGAACAATTGGGCGACACACGGCATGGCATCATCCATGGAGCAGTGATGAAAGCTCGCGAGGCGGCAAAGCGCGCGCGGGATGACGCCCGTCGTGCCGCGCGGGAGATTCGTATTTTGAGTAACGATCATGGCGCGCTTCGGTCCACCAGGATTGATCTCGGTAAAGCACAGATCGTTTTCTCCGATGACAAAGGCGAGATGAAGCTGGAAACCGTAGACGGAAAAAAATTGCTCACAGCCAAGGACGCGCAGGGCAAATTGCTCTTCAGCGGCCCGGTCGAAACGAAAGCGGACCTTGATAAAATGCCTGCCGACGTTCGTGAGCGGTACGAGAGACTAGAGCAAAACGACCTGCCGGCAGTTGCGCCGCGAACCGAAGCCGATGACGAGGATTCATCCGATGGCGATGATGATGGAGGAGAAATCCGAGAGTCACTGTCGGAGCAAGTTTCGCTGCAATCATTTTGCCCAGCAGGTTGCTCTGAATTCGCTTTGAGTTGAAGCAGAGGAGGAACTCCGCCGAGCCCCTTAACCTGGTTTGGCCAGCCGCTCGGCGGAGTTTTCCTCGCTGTTAATGTTTTCATAGCAGCGCAACGCGGGCGCTCCGGCGAACATTATCTCGCGCCTTCGGCGATCACTTTGCCATCGTCTTCGGAGAAGCCGATCCACCTTGGTGGAACGTGTTGTCCTCGACGCGTTGGCAAAGCAATGCGGCTTTGCCGCCTGAACTAGATGAGCACGATGGCATTTTCCTTGCCGTGACGAATCCGTGCGCTATAACGGGAGCGCCTAATGGTGCGGGTTTCTTTGCTCACAGCGATCATTGCGATCTCGTCTCCGCTTTACGCACAAATAACGGCACCGTCGCCTACTGCTTTACCCTCCCTGGAGCAGCGTGTCGCCGATCTTGAAGCCTATGTAAACAATTCAGCACGCGGTGCCGATGCAGCGAGCGCGAGAGTTGCATCGAATGTTGCGGGGCCTGGACCGGCTCACAACGGGTGGATGATGACTTGCGCCGCGCTCGTGCTGTTCATGACGCTTCCAGGACTGGCGCTTTTTTATGGCGGCCTCGTTCGCGCAAAAAATGTGCTGTCGGTACTGGCGCAATGTCTCGGCATCGCCGGCCTGGTCACGATCCTTTGGTGGGCGGCGGGTTATTCGCTCGTGTTCTCTCGCGGTTCGCCTTTTCTCGGCGGACTTAGATTCACCTTTTTCCACAACGTCGATTCGAATCCCAATGGCGATTACTCGTACTGGGTTTCGCAGAATGTCTTCGCCATGTATCAACTGATGTTCGCGATCATCACACCCGCATTGATTATCGGGGCTGTTGCAGAACGTATGAAATTCGCGGCTGTGCTCGTCTTTGTCGGGATCTGGATGTTCGCGGTGTATTTTCCGATCGCGCACATGGTCTGGGGAATCGACGGCTGGATGAATGGCGTCTGGAACCCTGCGGCGAAAATTACCGCCATCGATTTCGCGGGCGGCACAGTCGTCCACATGTCATCGGGTTGGTCGGCTCTCGTTCTGTGCATTCTTCTGGGACATCGGCTCGGATTTAGAAAAGAAGTGATGGCGCCCCATAGCATGGTGCTCTGCATGGTGGGAACCGGTTTGCTCTGGGTGGGCTGGTATGGATTTAACGCAGGAAGCGCTCTCGCGCCCGATGGAATTGCCGCCAACGCGTTCATGACAACTACGCTCGCGACTGCGGTGGCTTCTTTCACCTGGGCAATGCTCGAATACGCCTTGCGTGGAAAAGCAAGTGTGCTGGGATTTTGCTCCGGCGCCGTCGGCGGTTTGGTCGTTATTACGCCGGCATGCGGATATGTGACTGCAACTGGCGCGGTGATTATTGGCATCGCTGCCGGCGTTGTCCCGTTTTTTGCCTGCACAAAATTAAAATCGTGGCTCGGATACGACGACGCACTCGACACTTTTGGCATCCATGCCATAGGCGGAACGTTGGGCGCCTTCCTCACCGGCGTGTTTGCTACTGCCAGTGTGAATCCGAATTTGGCCCCGAAAACCTTCGGGGTTGCGACCGCGAATGCCGCCACACTAAATGGTCTGGCGCGAATTGTTGGTCATACGTTATGGATCGAGCAGCTGAAAGCAATTGCGGTTACGATCATGTTCGCGGTGGTGGGAAGCGCGATCATCGGCGCCATTGTCAGGGGGCTGATCGGTTTACGCATTGCACCTGAGATCGAACGGCAAGGCCTCGATATCAATCAGCACGGCGAAGAAGGCTATATCACTTCATGAAGAGCTTGGTCCGGCGTGAATTGCCTTCGAAAGTTTTCGCGAGTTGATCGGCGAATAATGCAAGACAGGGAACATCTACAGCTGCTTGCGATTTTTCATTACGTAGTCGCTGGCTTGGCCGCGCTCTTGTCGTTCTTTCCCCTTTTGTATTCAGTCATCGGCGGATTCTTGCTTTACGCTGCTCATCATCCGGGGCCAGGTAATCAAGAAGCGCCGCCAGCAGTTCTCGGCTGGATTTTTATCGTGCTGGGCGCGCTCTTCTTTATCGCCGGCGTGACAATGGCGATTTGTATTTTAATTGCCGGCCGATCTCTTTCCTGTTGCAAACATTACCAGTTCGCTCTCGTCATGGCCTGCATCGAATGTCTCTTCATTCCCTTCGGAACAATTCTCGGCGTGTTTACGATTATTGTTCTCTCACGCGAATCCGTGAAGGCATTGTTTTCGACAGCGCAACCGCCAGGTTGAAACTCCATTCTACGTTTTAACGGGGAGCAGGCGATCGAGCTGTTCGAATGCCGGCTTCAACCCAGCGGCCCGGGAGATGGCTTCCGGTGCCTCCGCCGACCCAAACATAATGTTTTATCTTTTTCTCTGCTGACGGGCGCAGATCGAAGTCGATGCGCGAATTCGCTCCTGTCGCTTTTACCGTGATGGAGGCTCTTACTGTGGCGCGTTCCGCAAGACTCATCTTATAAACGCCTCTCGGCAACACAGCTGTGTAATGACCCTTGACATCCGTACGCGTGGTAATCGGCGAGGTTTGTCGAGGCTTTTGCTCAAACCGGATTTCGGCATCCTTGAGAGGACGGCCATCGGTGCCCACGACATTTCCCTCGATCGAAGAAGTCTGCGCTGAGAGCGTCGCCGAGAAAGCGAACGAACCTGCGAGAAGAAGATTGGCAACAAAACCCCGCCGAGGCATCAGCTAACACTGCGCCAATCTTGAAAATGTCGCAATGCAGACTGCCGTCAGAGCAGTCAGCCGCGAGAGCTCAAGGCCTCGACCCTGATCCCGACGCTGACGGCGGCAGTCCCCCTTGGGTCGAATTTAATTGTTGCCGCCGTAGGTCTTCGGCGCTGGCTTTCTTGACATTCAAGGCTCCGGCGTCGGCGCTACCCCCGTCGTCAACTTCAACCCACCGGCCGCCGATATGAGTTCCTGTGTTGTTCGGGACCCAGACCTTGTGTTTTCCGCTCTTTGCGGCCGCGGTTGCTCCCGATGACGCCACTGGTTTCAGATCAAAATTCAGTTGCGTCGGCTGATCGGCTTTGGTTTTCGTGTTGTTGATGGAAGCCTTCACCGCGCCGTTCACAACCAGCGTAACCCGGTACACGCCCGCTGCCAAGCCATCGGAAACGTACCGACCATTTCCATCTGTCTTAACGGTTTTGAACAGCTTGCTGCCATCTTTCGTCTCGATTCGGACGTCTGCACCTTTGATCGGTCGCCCATTTGCATCTTTAACCGTTCCCTGAATAGCCGATGCAGCCCAGACGCTCGCAACGGAAAGAATCAACCCAATAAAAACAACCCGTAGTAATTTCATAAATATAATTATCCATTAGTTCCTACAGGAAACAACACGCGAAGTTCCCAAATAATTTGCTGAACGACAAAAAAAGAGCGGGATCGACTCTTGCTGTAGCCGCGCCTCTGTGGGACGCGTGCACACGGCCCACAGGGCCGTGGCTACAAAAACAGAGATACCGCAGCAGTTTTAAAATCGCTTCTTCAATCCGATGTACCAGAACCGGCCTTTGATGGTCGCAATAGACTCATCGTAGCCGTTCTCAAACGAGCCAGCCACAAACGGCGGATCCTCGTCAAACACGTTTTGCATACCGAGCGTGATGGTCGTGTTATTAAGCCACCACTTCCAGTTGCTGCAGCCGTACTTGGCGGTCGAAACTGGAAATACTTCTTTCTCCTTGCCGTCCTTCATCTTCACGTTCTTCCCTCCATCCTTGGCAAAGCCGGGCACCTCCGCCGGTGCAGGCGGTGGCAGGTTAAACGTGTAGTTCAAGATCAGATCAAGCGTGGTCCACGCGGACACTTTGCGCGCACGCTCAGGCAAAGGACCACTTCTTGGCTCATTTAGTTTTGTGGATCCTGTCAGACTGACATTGTCGTCCTCGTACTCACTGGTCCAGTGAACTACGGCGCCCACGTCTAAGCCCTGCATCCATGTGTCAGCCGGGCCGTCGTAGAAGATACTGAAGTTAGCCCGATTCCATGGGAGCGAGCTGGTTAACGCCAATCCCGGCGGGAGAAATGTGCCCGCGATACCAAATGGCTTCGTAGTAGCATTAGGTTGAAACGAAGCGCGAGACAGCCAGGTGCCATTGACCGTGGTCGTCAACCGGCCATAATCTCCGTGGCCAAAAATCGTGGAGTCCAGAATATAGCTTACTTCGTAGTCGAGACCTTCGAAGATTGCGCCGGAAAGGTTTTCACTGGGATCGATCACCAGTACAACCGGCCCAGCCTGACCGGGAACTTCACTGGGCCCACGAAACACGAAGGGCCCGTTCTGCTGAACCCCCGGCGTAGGTGGATTACTCTCGATAAGGAACTGCGCGCTAAGGGCCGACACGATATCGCGCAGGTCAATATGCCACCAGTCGGCGCTCAGTGTCAGGCCCTTGATCCACTTCGGGCTATAAACAATTCCGTAGGTCCATTCATAGGCGACTTCCGGGTGTAGATTGGGGTTTCCTAAAATGCGTTCCTCCACCTGGGAGTTGGTCTGTCGCGAAAATGGATCGGCCACAACTGGGAAGACCTGCGACGAAGCAGGCGTAAGCTCTCCGAGCGTCGGCGCACGGAACCCTTCAGTGTAGCTGCCACGCAAGGTTACGGCACCGATATACTTGGGACCAAGCGGTTGCCAGCGCACGGACACCTTCGGCTTCTGCGCGTTATACCTGGTGTGCGCCGCCGGCAGACCCGGGAACAGTCCAGAAGGTAGCACGGTAGAAGTATTGTTGCTATACCATTCCTCGCGTTCAGCAAAGTCCACCTCGAAACTATGGAACAACGGGAGGTTCCGCGTCGGGCTGGTGAATGGCACCCGCACCTCCTCGTAAATTCCCCACACATCCCGGTTCACACGGAAGCTTTGCCCGTCCACCGAGCCGATGGTTTGGAACGTGTTATTGAGCGCGTCACGATCGCGGGCGAACCTTGGTGCCTCGTACTGGCCGCCAATCGCAAATGAGGCTGGTCCAGCGGGAAGATGGAACAGGTCGCCGTTAATCGTTGCGTAACCCATGAGCAACTCATAGTCGCCGGAGTTATGCAGCGTAACGTAAACCGCTTGCCTGGCCCGCTTGCTGTTATGACCATTAATTCCCAGGAAAGGATCAAACGCTGTAGCTCGATCCGTATCCAAAAGCGCGTCGCGCAACCCAGGCTGGCTCACTTCCCCAACGGAGAGGTCCTGCCCTTCATTGCGAGAATAACGGAAACCCATTTCCCAGTTCCACATCCTGAAGTAATCGCCAAATTCTCCCATCTCGCCATGCAGACCGACGTCGAACAGTTGATCCCAGTAAGTGAATTTTTCGCTTCTCGTTCCGGTGTCCTGGACGGCGCGAAACCGAACACCAGTAGTCATGGGGACTGGCACACCGTTAATAACTAGAGTGGCATCCCCGACTGTGAAGGGATTAAACGGATTCTGGATTGGCACACTAATCCCGCTGGGACTAAAGAAGGTGTTAGTGCCAGGGTTCTTGAATGGGTCGGGCGTAAACGGCACAGCGGCCAGCGAGGAATCGAAAAATGAGCGCGCATATTTGAAGTCGGCAAATGCTGTCAGGTACTTGTCACACAGGTCGCGTGTGAACGAGCCGTAGTATACTTGACGATCTTCCGGCGGCAACGCTGGGGTAACAGCAGCGAAGTTATAGAAGAAGTAGTCGCCACCGCCCCTGTATTTGGTGCCGGTCTGGTCAAGGGTCACTCTTGAGTTATGGATACCAGGAGCGCCCGGATATGCATTTGGATTAACTGCGAAAGGGTTAGCATAAAATGGAGAAGTAGCTGTATTGGGAGCTGAATGTGGCGGTGGCGTATTCAAACCGATCNTGGGGCTTTGACCGAAAAACAGCCTGGGAACCAAGCGGCGGTCTATGACGCGGCCAGGCTCATTGCCGCTGCGAGCATCGAACCCACCCCACGGTATTTGAAACGCGTTGCTGGAAATGTCTCGGTCACGGCTGAAAACGCCACCGGTACGCTCGAAGAAGTCGGCAACTACTACAATGTCGGTCTTGTCATCGCCGGTGCCGGCTTTTAACCATGCCTCCCACTCGCCCATCTCGTTGGATGCTCCCATGTTTGTGTTCCCGTAAGTGCCTCCGATCTCCAGACCGCGGAATTTGTGGATCAAGAAGAAGTTGACCACGCCTGAGATCGCATCGGAGCCATACACCGCCGAGGCGCCATCCTTGAGGATGTCTACGTGATCGATCATCGAGAAGGGGATGAGATTAATATCCACGCCTCCGCTAAAGCCGGCGACGCCAAGCGATCCGTAGGCGACGCGCTTGCCATCATTCAGAACCAACGTCTCCTTTGGCAACAGGCCGTGCAGGTTGAACTGGACAGTCCCGTCACCGCCGTTACCGATGTTCAGGTTGACCGTCCCGCCCGCCTCCTGCGGGATGAATTCCTGCAGGTCTGTTGCGCTGCGGATGCCCAATTTCTCGAGGTCGCTTGGGCGATAGGTGTCCACCGGATTCGGGCCAGTCTCTTCGGCCGTGGGAATGTTTGAGCCGGTCACAATAACCTGGACCGTTGTAACAACAGGTTGGTTGGCTGGTTCCGGAGTAGGCGTGACCTCTTGCCCGTGCGCTGGAGCGGCGCCGGGAAAGGCTCCCATGACGATCAAAAGGTAAATACCTGCGTGGCCGCGTTTGCTATAGGGCATCTCGGGCAATCTCCGCCAACAGGTGTAATAACTTTTCCATCGGCTAACAAGCCTGCCGTCTGTTGTAACTATGATTGGAAGCCCCGAGATTGGAGGAGGAGGACTAATTCTCAGCTGGGAAAAGCGTTAATAGGTCTGCCGGGTTAGCTCGTGCATCTTGTAACTGGCCATCGAAATAGACCCGAACAATAAATCCGCCGTAGCGCTTTTGCTCCATTAAAGGCCTTTGCGTCTTCGGACGCACGTAAGTCGCAACAAGGAACTTCGGCGTTGCGTCTGACCAATCATTCGCTGGCGTGAGCCAGTCGTAACCAACCCGCGCGTCAGCTGGTTTCATTTTGTTGTCCTTTGTAAGGTCGTAAAACGAAACGACAATCTTGACAACGTGGCCATTTGGCGTGCCTGGTCTTGGTCTTACTCCAACCTTGAGCGACAGGTGTGTTTGAGCATTTGGATCGCTCGTCTCTGTGAGAGTTGTCTCGCTGATAGCCAGGATTGCGTTCTGCGAAGCACCGATTCGGTGTAAAAGATTAGGGAAACGCGCGTCGGAATGGAGCGCACGAAATTCGGGAAGAAAGGCGACCCACTGTAATACTCCAGAGTGTTCGGCATAAGCGCGTTCGAGTTCGCGAAAAGCTCCTTCTTTATCCCCAAGCGCGACAGAGACCGCTGCGATTAAAGGCGCTGAGACATATCGTTTTTCCCTCGCCTGTAGAAGCTGAGCAAGAATATTTCGCGCCTCAGTCTGACGACCCATGCGCGTGTACGTGATGGCAAGGCCGCTACTTGGCATATGCATTGCCTCCTGACTCTTGGTGTAGAGCGCGATTGCTTCAGGGAAATTGCCTTTCTCGCGATACGCTGCGGCTAAGACCGAGTCCAGATAAAAGTAATTTGGGTCGAGCTGAAGCGTGCGCTGACCTTCGTCAACCGCAGCATCGATGCGATCATTGGCCAGGTAAGCAGCCGTGGCGACGTAGCTAATAATCGGAGAGACTGGGTCTAACTTCTCTGCTTCCAAAATAAGCTGAAGACCATCTTTAAGTTCGCCGTGAAAGAGGGGATGCAACCCGGCGAAAAGGTGAGCCGGTGCCGAGTTGGGATCGAGTTGTAATGCGCGTTTTAATTCTGCATCCGCGCCAGCCAGGTCCCAGTCGAGGACACGTTTCGCTTCGCTGAGGTAGCAATGCGCTTCAGCATCTTTCTCGTCGAGCGAGATCGCCTTTAAAGCTGCTGCCTTTGATCCCGGGTAAGCATCAAGCGGCTTCACGTAAACGTCGGCCAGAAAATACCAGACCTTCGCAATCCCAGTCCAGGCGCGCGAAAATGTCGGATCTTTCTCTACTGAGCGCTGAAAGAAATTAAGGGCTCTGCGCAGATCCTCCTCGTTGCCTTTGTTCGAGAAGTAAAGGCCTTGCAGGTAGAGGTCGTATACCTCTGTGTTGCGCCGTTCATGGGTGGGAAGAGAAACAGCGAGCTTGAACTTGAGGGCTTCAACAATTGAGCGAGTTATTTCATCCTGCAGCGCAAAGACGCCCGTCAGCTCGCGATCGTAGCTTTCCGTCCAAACATGAAAGCCGCTACGGGTGTCAATCAATTGGGCGTTAATGCGAACGCGGTTACCCTGGCGCTGCAAGCTCCCTTCAAGTACATTTTGGACGTTTAGCTTTTTCCCAACCTCGCTCACGTTCACGCTTTTTCCTTTGAATGAGAACGACGACGCGCGGCCAACGACACGCAGTCCGTCAATCTTTGCGAGCGCGTGAAGAATTTCCTCGCTCATACCATCGCAGAAGTATTCCTGATCTTTCGCCTGGCTAAGATCGAGGAATGGCAAAACCGCTATACTTTTTTGTGGAGGATTAAAGGCCGATGCTCGGAAGAGCTCGCCACGGAATAACCAAATCGCGCCGGCGCCTAGAAGCAGGCCTGCAATACCTGTTGCTACCAGCTTCGGGTTACGCCGCGACCAGCGCCACATTCGCGTTGGTGGCGAGACCGGACGGGCAACAATCGACCGGCCATCGAGCCAGCGTTCCAGATCAGCTGCGAGATCTCCAGCGGACTCGTAGCGCACCTTCGAATCGCGCTCGAGACAGCGTGCACAAATGGTTTCTAAATCGCGGTCGAGCGAGGGTGCGAGCGTGCGCAGTTTGGGCGCCGGCGTTTCCGAGGCCTGTCGAATAACGGAAAGCGGATTGTCGCCCAAAAATGGTGGACGGCCGGTCAGCAAGCCGAAGAGAATCGCGCCAAGACTATAAACATCGGCGGCCGGAGTAAGGTCGGCGGCTGTGCCTTCGGCCTGTTCGGGCGCAATGTAACCCGCAGTTCCGATAGCAGTCAGTGACTTGGTAATGTCCTTGTTGGCGTCCAGCCATTTTGCCAGACCGAAATCGCTCACCAATGGTTCACCTCGGTCGTCGAGCAAAATGTTTCCCGGTTTGAGATCGCGATGGAGAACTCCCCGGCTGTGGGCGTACTCGAGAGCGCGCGCAACTTTTGCCATGAGTTGCACACATTTTCGGGGGTCGTGACTTAGCGAAGGCGCCGCATTCTGCAAGCTTCCGCCTGTTGCGAATTTCATGCTGAAAAACGGAAGACCGTCCTCGCTTTCGCTCACCTCGTATATCGGGAGGACGTTCGGATGATCAAGGCTGGCCGCCGCTTCGGCTTCGCGCCGAAAGCGCACGAGCGTTTCACGTGAATCAGCCTGATAACTTAGAACGCGTTTTACCGCGACAATCCTTCGTGAGTGTCGTTGCCTCGCGCGATAAATTACGCCCATGCCGCCGCGCCCGATCTCGCCGAGGATTTCGTAATTGCCCAGGTGCCATCGTTTATCGGGCGCTTTCACTTCGGCGAGCACGCTTTCATAGCAGCCCTCGATACCTCACTACCCGTTTCCAGTCCCTCAAGCAAGAGACAGCTAACACAAACTCCGGTGTCGAGTCGGGTGGTTG
>WNGK01002688.1_pt1 | contig 19232 bp, 16 predicted proteins | sample 5400601 | NCBI WGS metagenome assembly WNGK01 (sample SAMN13153376, study PRJNA577476) | soil metagenome | isolation source: 60 cm soil or saprolite under Garry oak tree replicate 1 | place: USA:California | collected 2016-06-15
CAGCGCCGCAGGCCCGCGGATAACTATTGGTTGAATGTTGTCCAGATTCCAATGTTACGCGCATTGGGACTGGCGATTTTGTGTGTCTACGTCCTTCTGTATGATCTGTTGATTGATCCGCCGTTTTCTTTGGCCGGATATCTCGCCTTTGTCGCGATCTTGGCGGTCTATTGTCTGGCGTCTTGGCTCGCCTTGCGGAAGGGATATAGGAAGATCAAGCCCGTCGATTTTTCTCTCGTGCTTCTCGTGGCCGATCTTTTTCTCTGGCTACTCGTCGTGCATCGCACGGGAGCCGAGAAAAGCTTATTGTTCTTCGTCGGCGTGGTGTTGGTGTCTCATCAGGCCTACACAACCTTCAAACGCATTTTGATCTTCGCACACCTGACGGTCGGGTCATATCTCTTGCTGATGTTGTACCTCGCTGTAATCGAAGGCCGCCAGATCGATTGGCGAATCGAAGTCCTCAAGATTGCTTACATGTACGGTGCAAATCTCTACCTCGCTCTCACATGGCGGCCCGGTGAGGCTTTGCGGAAACGCAGTGCTGAGATCACGCGAGAGGCGACGCGTCTGAACTGGCAGTTAGTCAAGAAGTCCAAACAACTGGAAGAAGCGAAACTGAAGGCAGAAGCGGCGAACCAGGCGAAGAGCGAATTTCTTGCCAATATGAGTCATGAAATCCGCACGCCGATGAACGCCATTCTCGGCATGGCTGAGTTAGCCATGACCTCCGATCACACGGCCGAACAAAAACGATATCTTGCAACCGTCAAGTCTTCCGCCAATGCTCTGCTGCAGATCATCGACGACATTCTCGATTTTTCCAAAATCGAAGCCCGCAAGCTGGAACTCCATCCCGTCGCCTTTCGGCTTCGCGATACGCTAAACGATACGCTTGAAGTACTCGCCGCGCGGGCCGCTCAAAAAGACCTCGAACTGGCGTGTCAGGTTTCGAATCGCGTGCCTGATTTCCTTATCGGCGATGAAACACGTCTACGACAGGTTCTGATGAACCTTGTCGGAAATGCCATCAAGTTTACCGACAGAGGTGAGGTATTTGTGCGCGTTGACACTGTGGCAAGTGATAGACCTGTACCCAACTTTTCGGTATACGAGAAACCCTCACCCAACTCTCTCCCGGAGGGAGAGGGTTTTCTTGAATTGCATTTTGTTGTCAGGGACACGGGCATCGGGATTCCTAAGGAGAAACAACAGATTATCTTCGAGTCTTTTGTCCAGGCCGACGGATCGACGACCCGGCGATACGGCGGCACCGGCCTGGGATTGGCCATCTGTTCACAACTCGTAAAGTTAATGGGAGGGCGTATCTGGGTCGAAAGCCAGGTCGAACGGGGCAGTTCCTTTCATTTCACTGTTCAGTTGTGCGCAGATCAACCAACAACGGATGCGCAAAAACAGGCGGACGAAGTTTTCAAGAAAGCGGCTTATCCGTTGCGAGTTCTACTTGCGGAAGACAATGAAATCAACCAGCAGGTCGCCGTCGAATTTTTGGAGCTTCGGGGGCATCAGGTCCGAGTTGCAAGCGATGGTAAAGAGGTCCTGCAGGCACTCGCGTCGCTCCGATTCGACGTCGTCCTGATGGATCTTCAGATGCCCCACATGGACGGTTTCCAAGCGACGGCTGCCATCCGAGAGGAGGAAAAGACCACCAGGATTCGTGTACCGATCATCGCGATGACCGGTTATGCGATGAAAGGCGATCGGCAGCGATGTTTTGATGCCGGCATGGATGGATATATTTGTAAGCCTATCCGCTCTCAAGAGCTCTTCGAAATCGTCGAAAGTTTCGGCCCGACGATCACACAGGTAAATAAAGATTTGGCAACTCTCTTGCTCGACAAGGAGTAGGAGAGGTCACCATGAACAGAGTCGCCCATCTGTTGCTCGGCGAAAGCATTCCCATCGAACCGCCCGGCGAGCAACTCCGATCGATAAGCTCTATGCGATATCATCGACGCGCGCCATCCCAATTCGGTCCACAAAGAATTGATATTCAGGTCGGATTCCAAGTTGATCAAACAGCTTCGTGCCGATTTTACGTTCGCTCCGGCGGTGCTGATTACGAAGACGCCATAGCATGTTCGTAGCATTGAAATCGCGACGACAAAAGGGTAAGATGCTCCTCGCTATATGCCAAAACTAGTTTCCCCAATAGTCCACTCCTTGCTAACTCGGTGACACCTCTCCGTATCAAAGTCTTATGAGCAGCATCTTAAAGGGTTCGATGAGGTGACGATGGGCTTTCGCCTTTTTGTTGGAAATCTCCCGTACGACACGACCGAAGATGAGATTCGCGATCATTTTTCGCCTGTCGGCCAGTTGTCCTATGTTTCAATTCCGCTGGACCGGGAAACGGGAAAAAAACGGGGATTCGCATTCGTCGAATTCGCCGAGGCCAGCCAGGCAGAGACCGCAATCCGCCAATTCAACAATCAACCTTTTAAAGGACGGCCGCTTGCCGTAAACGAAGCGCGGGCGAAGGAAACCGGCGCGCGGCCTGCAACTGGATTCCGTCCAAACCCGGGCTTTCGCGCCGGCCCCGCCGCTCCACTGCGCGGCCCGTCAGATTTTTCTGAACCCCCAGCCGGAGAACCTCGCGTCGACCGCCGGAAGAATTTTGGTCCCGATGCTAAACCCGCCCGGAGCCGCCCCCAAAAGTTCAAGCCGGAAGGTGGAAAAAAAGCATTCAAAGAAAAGTTCACGGGTCAGATCTTCGGTGTCGATGATGAAGGCGACGAACGGGACGTCGATATCGATAATTTCGCAACGGGCCTGGATCAGGAAGAAGAGAAATGAACTCGCAATCCATGATCGGTCCTTCCGCCCCGAAAGGTCCGCCCGAACCGATCGATATTGCCGAAGACACCGGTTTAAGGATCGCGAGTTTTGGCTCCACTCGACTGCCGTTAAGCAAGATCGCTTCGATAGCTTCGGGAATTCCATGTCCTCGAATGCGCTCTGAACCATAGCGGGCCATCAACCCGATGATCAGTCCACCGATGATCGGGACCACCATGACAAACCCAACGCGACAAACGCGCTGACGGCTCCGATGCCCAAGGCAAGCGCTGAAATCTTGAGCAGCCGCGTCGTCGTAAAATCACCGAGTTCGTTTGATACTTTTTTGCCTCGATCGAATTGTTTCATGACGTCCTTCGTTGTCCTTTATAAGAGCGTGTGATCCACGAGATCAAACATATCCGTACTACGATGTATTTTTCTACTGTTGCAATGACGTCTCGGAACTTCATGAATCGCGGCTGCGTGCCCAAGTCATCTGAGCATGCGGCCTTCCTTTCATGAGCATTCCCAGGTTCACGTGTCACGAGCGGAACCCGGCGCTCACGAAGCACGTTCGTGAGAGGTCGACAGCGTCAAATGCACCCACACGAGACCGAATCGGGTATAGAATCTCGCGTGCGGTCTACCGCGCAATCAGGCGATAAGGAGCGAATATGTGTGATCAGGATCATTTTGAGAAAGATCGGCAGGACTACGAAACTCTCGGTTTGGTAATAACTCGGCGGCAATTCGGAGTCATGTTGGGTGCGGGCATGGCCATGATGCTGCCGCAGGTCGCGAACGCGGTCACGGTGACCGAATCGGAGGTGAGCGTGATGACACCGGATGGCGCGGCCGACTGCTACTTCGTGCATCCGGCGAGCGGCACGGCTCCAGGCGTTCTGGTGTGGCCGGACATCTTCGGGCTGCGGCCGGCGTTCCGGCAGATGGGTAAACGGCTCGCCGAATCAGGATATTCCGTGCTCGTGGTGAATCCGTTCTATCGCGTCAAGAAAGCCCCGACCGCGGACAAAGGCTCGGCAACCCCAATTCCGCAGCTGTTGCCGCTCGCGCAGGCCCTGACCGAAACCGTGCAGATGACCGATGCTAGGGCGTTCATCGGTTGGCTGGACCGGCAAGCGTCGGTTGCGAAGAACCGGAAGATGGGGACGCAGGGTTATTGCATGGGCGGCCCGATTGCGCTTCGCACTGCGGCCGCAATGCCCGATCGCGTCGGCGCGGCTGCCTCATTCCATGGCGGCGGACTCGTGACCGATATGCCGAACAGCCCGCATCTTCAGGTCGCGAAGACCAAGGCGCAGCTCCTCATTGCGATCGCGGCAAACGACGACATGCGGTCGCCCGAGGAGAAGAACGTTCTGAAAGAGACGTTCGCCAAGGCGAAAATGCCCGCGGAGATCGAAGTCTACGCCGGCGCCGCACACGGCTGGTGCCCTCCGGATTCGCAGGTCTACAACGAGCCACAGGCCGAGAAGGCATGGAGCCGTTTGCTCGTGCTGTACGGAAAAGCTTTGGCCTGAACAGGCTTTGTAGCGGCGGTCTATTTCTTGAGGCTGCGCTATTGCGCTTGCGCTTCGCGGACCGCCGGTATTTCGCTGATTCTGCGAAAAACCGGCGCTCATAGAGCGCCGCTACAGGAGACACCGCTGCTACAGCGGATCAGCAACTCGCCGGAGACCGTGACTTCGGCCCGATCGTCGGGGAAGAGTACCGTCGTGCTGGCATACTCCTGAATGATAGCGGGTCCATCGATTTGTTCACCCGGCGCGAGCGATTCTCTCCGGTAGACGGGACAATCAATCGCATGGCTGTCGAAAATGACGGGGCGTCTTTCCATCAACGCGGGTTCCTCGCGTCGAGAGGGCGGGGGCAGAGCACAAAGCTTCGAGGGAGCCAAAGCGGTAAGATGTGCGTTCACGACTTCCAGCGCCAGATCCGGATCGTGATAGCCAAATCGCGTTTGATGGAGTTCATGAAACGCATTGCGGACGGTGGCCCGGTAATCCTGCGCATAACATTTAGGATCGACAGAAATCGGTAATGAGAAGTCCTGTCCCGTATAGCGCACCTCCAGAAAATGACGCATACGGATATCCGCAGCTCCTATCCGTTCCCGTGCCTGCGATTCCATGTCGGCGGCGATCCCTCCGAGTTCGCTGAAATCGGTCTGATCCAGCGGCCGATAGTATGTACGCACAAAATCGTGCCGAGGCTCGGCCAGGAGCATTCCGCTTGCGGAAAATTGTCCCGGGAAATTCGGAATTACCAGAAGCGGGATGTGAAGCGACCGTGCAACTTCCGCCGCGTGAAGCGGACCGGCGCCGCCGAACCCAATGATGACGAAATCGCGCGGATCGTACCCGCGTTCGACCGACACTTGACGCACGGCGAGCGACATGTTCATTACGGCAATTTTAACGATGGCTCGGGCAGCTTCGGTTTCCGAAAGCCCAAGTGGACGCGCAATACACCGGTTGATGGCTTCGCACGCTGCTTCGATATTCAGCGCCATTTCTCCACCCAAAAAATGATTCGGGTCAAGACGCCCCAACAGAAGATTGGCGTCTGTAACGGTGGGATCCGTTCCGCCTTTGCCATAGCACGCAGGCCCCGGATCCGCGCCGGCGCTCACGGGACCGACCTTGAGTGACCCCGTCTGGTCGACCTTGGCGATACTGCCGCCGCCGGAACCGACTTCCACAGTATCGACGACGGGAAGCATCATCGGCTGGCCTGAAGCGTATCCGCCAATGTGGTAACCGTGCGACATTTGCGGCTCACCGTCGCGCGCAAGATTCGCTTTCGCGGTCGTGCCCCCCATGTCGAAACCAATAACGTTGGTATATCCGAGCGCGGCTCCTGTTCGTGCCGCGGCGATGAATCCACCTACAGGACCGGATTCGAGCATCGCGACCGGCAAATGCCGGGCCACCGGCGAGGACATGAGTCCACCATTGGATTGCATGACCGAAAGATTCCCTCTGAAGCCCTGCTCGCCAAGCATTCGTTCCAACTCTGCGAGGTAGACGTTCACTTTGGGACCGATATACGAGTTTAGAACTGTGGTCGATATCCGTTCGTATTCTCCATACTCTCGAAGAATTTCATGCGAGACGCTGCGATAGGTTTTCGAGTTCAACAATTGCGCCATCTGCTGTTCATGAATCGGATTGTTCCACGAGTGCAGGAAACAAACGGCCACGGATTCCGCACCGCTTGCGCTCACTTGCCTGGCGATGGTCTCTGCCTGAACGACATTCAGAGGAGTGTGTACCTCTCCGGTCGCGAACAGCCGCTCCTCGACTTCGAAGGTGAGATGCCTCGGCACTAGAGGCTCAGCACGCTTGAACCAGATATCGTACGCATCGGGCCGATTTCCACGGCCAATCTTGTATACGTCCCGTGTTCCCTTGGTGACGATCAGCGCGGTGCGGGCGCCTCGACGTTCTAGAACGGTGTTGATCGCAATGGTTGACCCGTGCACGAAGCCATCGATTCCATTTACGCGGACTCCGGCCTTTTTAAGACAGTCGTGAATTCCCTGTTCCAGGCCGGCGGGAGTGCTTGGGCTTTTGGAACTCATCAGTTGGCCGGTGGCGGTGTCATAGCCAAGCAAGTCGGTGAATGTTCCCCCAATATCAACAGCGACGATCAACATAAATCAAAAGGTTCTCCATGAATCAAACCGCTCTTCCACGGCGGTCAATCCCTGGGTGCAGAGAACGCCGAGAACGACAACCACGGTCAAAGAAGCGATCATATCGGTGGTTTTCAACAGCGCGCCATAGTACGAGATGCTGTAGCCCAGCCCCGCTGTAGCGCCGAACAGTTCCCCGACGACGACACCCATGAGCGCGCGACCGATGCCCAGACGAAGACCTGCCATCATCATCGGCACCGTAGCCGGCAGGACGACTTTCCACAACAAGTCGCGATCGGTCGCTCCGAAAGATCGCGCGGCGCGGAGCAGTCCGGGGTTGACGCTCTGAATTCCTTTCAAAGTGCTTGTAGCAATTTGAGTGACCGACAGCAAGAAAGTCATTGCGATGACTGTGGGAACTCCGAGGCCAAACCAGAGCACGAAGATTGGATAGAAAGCGATCAAAGGTGCCGAATATAGGAACCACAAAAACGGATCCAGCGCATATTCGACGGTGCGAAATCGGCCGGCCAGAGCCCCTGCTAGAACCCCAATGACAACAGACAGGCCATAGCCAAACGCAAATTCGCGGAGACTCACCGTCACGTTATGCCATAACTCGCCGGAACGCGCCGCCCGGCTCAAACTTAGTGCAATCGCAGAGGGTTCGGACACGAAGAACGGGTTGATCCAACCGAATCGCACCGCGGATTCCCATACCAATAGGATGACCGCGAATGACGTGATCCCTACAAGTGCGGGAGCCGTTTTCATTCTCCCGCTGTCCATAATCTTTCTTCCAGCGCTCGCACGGCCGACGTCGCCGTAAGTCCGAATAGAGAAACCAGCAAAACGTCGAAGAGCAAGTAGTCGGTTCGGAATTCCGAACCGTAACGCATAATCTCATTCCCCACGCCCGCCTGTGACTGATACATCTCCGCGACGACAACACCCAATACGGCGCGACTCAATCCCAACCGGATGCCGAGGATTACACTCGGAAGCGATGCGGGAAGGATGACCTTCACAAACACGTCCCATTCCCTGGCGGAGAACGATCGCGCCGCCACGATCCACGAACCATCGACTCCGCGAACGCCTGCCATGGCGTTCACAAGGATTGGAATCACTCCACTAACGAAGGCAACTGCGATCTTGGACTGCATCCCAATTCCAAGCCAGACCACAATGATGGGCAGTAGAGCAAGATGAGGCGTTGCGTAAATCGCCATGATCGGGGGGTCCAAGACATAGCGCAGTACCGGAAATCTGCCCAGCACCAAACCCAGGGGCACACCAACTGCGATCGCGAGAGTGAATCCGAAGGCAAACTCCGACAGACTGACGGAGACATCGTGGAGAAACCCGCCCGTGCGGATGATCTCGAGGCCGGCGGCAACCACGCGTGTCGGCTGGCTGGTAAAGGTTGCGTCCACGATGCCGGCTCGCGGCGCAAATTCCCACACCGCGAGGAATGCCATCACCGTGATGGTGGAAACCAAAGTACGGTAGTTGAACATAATCTCAGAGGCATTCCCGAATTTGTCTCCGGTACTCGATGAACCGCTTCGAGTCCGTCGTCTCGACCGTACGCGGACGCGGCAGGTCTACGGAAATGATTTTGGTGATCCGGCCGGGATCCCGGGCCATCACCACGATTTGATCCGCCAGAAAAATCGCTTCGTCGATGCCGTGCGTGACAAACAGCGCCGTTTTCTTGTTTCGCTCCCAGATGGCGAGAAGCTCGCTTCCCATCTCGTCCCGCGTCTGGGCGTCCAGCGATCCGAAAGGTTCATCCAATAGCAGGATTTCCGGATCGACAGCTAACGCTCGTGCGATTCCGACCCGCTGCCGCATCCCGCCCGAGAGCTGGTGCGGATGATAATGCTCGAATCCTTTAAGACCCACCAACTCCACATAGCGGCAGGCGCGCTCGGTGAGGTCCCCTCCGGTCAACCCTCGAGGCCGTTGCAATTCCAATCCGAACCGGACGTTATCGATTACAGTCCGCCAGGGCATCAGAGCGAAATCCTGAAACACTACGGCGCGATCGCGCCCTGGAGCCGAAACCGGTTTTCCGTTGACGCGTACGCACCCGCTGGCAGGCTTGACCAGGCCGGCGATGGATAGCAGCAGACTGCTTTTTCCGCAGCCACTCGGACCCACGATGGTGACGAAGGTTCCGCGCGCGATGTCGAGGTTTACATTGGAAACCGCGATGAGTGTTCCTGCCGCCTTGGGTTTCTCATAAACGACAGTCAGGCTCTCGACTTGAATGTGCGGGGCCGGCTCTACGACGGTGCGAGCGTCCATTGAGAATAGGTGTCCACATAAATCGGGATCCAGAACCTCGTGAGCGGCCAACGCTCTTTATAGCGGCCCGCCTTGATGCCCATATCGAAGAATATGTCGAGGGATTTCTCGTCGGGCAAACGGCCGTCCTCGTAAAGATGGTCGATGACCTCGGTATACGTGCGCTCGACGTACTTCGGATCGATTTGGAGATGTTTGATCAGGGATTGTTCCGCGCGCTGCTTATCCTGCTTCGCCATGCGTACGGCAAGCGTGTGGCCGCGGAGTAAAGCCTTCACTGTGTTCGGGTGGCCGGCTAGAAACGACTCCGTTGCGAAGATGAGGTGTTGCGGATAGTCATCGGACAATTGTTTTTGCGAATAGACGAGCCTGTAACCGCGCTCCTCTGCCAGAAATTTTTCGGGCGTCGAAAAGATGCTGATGTCGAGTTGTCCGGCTTGCATTGCGGCCAATCGCGTCGCGGGAGGACCCGCCTGGACGATCTGCACATCTTTCGAAGGATCGAGGCCATTCACGGTGAGCGCATAGCGGGTGATGAAATCAGTAGAGGAACCATATTGCGTGATGCCGATACGTTTTCCTTTCGCGTCGGCGAGACTCTTTATGAAAGATGCGCCATACCAATCGAAGTCGGGGATGTTGAATCCTCCATAGAAAGCCTTCAGCGGCTGACCCGCATCGATCCCCGAAGTGATTTCAGCCAGCGAAACCACTCCCACGTCGACGGATTTCGAGACGATCGCCCTGATCAGATCCGACCCGCCTCGAAATTCCACTACGTCCGCCCGCAGGCCTTGTTTTGCGAACGTTCCCTCGTCCACTGCCACATAGAGCGGCAGGTAGGTCGCTGCCGGTACCGCTACCCCGATCGTGAGGTGCGTTTTCTCCAGAGCCGATCCGGTCGGCGGCGCACCGGCGGGCGTTTTGCCGCACGCGACAAGCGCTACCGCCACACAAAGCCATATTTTTATTCCCCGGATCATGAAGCACCAGATAGTACACCCAAACATACGTGAATTTTGTGCCTCTTTGTGGCTATACTCTGCACCAGAAAATCGGTTTTAACTTTCAACGGGACGTTCTGAAAACCAAGGGGGAAGTGCAATGAGATGCCCGAGTAAAGAATTTCTCCGGATTAGTGTATTGCTATGTGGCATAGCATTGGCGGTGAATGCCCAGGCGCCAACGCCTCCGGCCCAGGCGCCAACGAAAACGGTACGAGCCGTTCAGAATTTCGTTACGGTGACCGACCAAACACTGCGGGCTCCCAGCCCCCAGGATTGGCCGCTCCATCGGGGCAATTATCAAGCCTGGGGCTACAGTCCGCTCGACCGGATCAATAAAGCCAATGTGAAAAATCTGCAACTGGTCTGGTCTCGCGCCATGGAACCCGGCGTCAACGAGGCCACGCCCCTCGTTTACAACGGCGTAATGTATTTGGGTAATCCCGGCGACGTGATACAGGCGATCGACGCCGCGACGGGCGACCTCCTTTGGGAGTACCGCCATCCGCGGCCGCCAGCCTCGTCGATGCGCAACGCTCTGGGGCAGCGCAAGCGAAGCATTGCCATCTATGGCGACCAGATCTATTTCGTAAGCTGGGACAATGTCGTCGTCTCGCTGGGGGCTCGGAGCGGGGAAGTGGTCTGGCAGGCCAACCGTGGCGGCGACTTGGAGGTCAGCAACTCTACTGGCCCGATTGTCGCTAACGGCGTAGTCATCGCGGGCACTACGTGCCAGTTTTCGAGCCACGGTTGTTATGTCACGGGTCATGACGCGAGAACCGGCCGGGAGCTTTGGCGCAATGAGATGATCCCTCGCCCCGGAGAGCCTGGTGACGAAACATGGGCCGGCGCCCCATTCGAGAAGCGTTGGATGACGGGCGTATGGGGTCAGCTCACCTACGATCCCGAACTCGATCTGGTCTACTATGGTTCGAGTGGCGCCGGACCGGCATCGGAAGCTCAGCGCGGTACGCCGGGCGGAACACTGGCCGGCACGAATACGCGCTTTGCGGTCCGGCCCAAGACCGGCGAAGTGGTTTGGAAACATCAGGTCCTGCCGCGCGACAACTGGGATCAGGAATGCACGTTCGAAATGATGATCATCAATACGCCGGTCAATCCCTCTGCCCCTGACCTGCTCGCGGTCAATCCGAACGCGCGGCGTGGACCTCGCAAGACGCTGACCGGCGTCCCGTGCAAGACCGGAATCGCCTGGAGCTTCGATGCAGCCACCGGCGAATTCCTGTGGGCGAAGCCGACCAACGAGCAGAACATCGTCGCCCGCATCGATCCGAAGGGTCTCGTCACCGTGAACGAGAACGCGGTGCTCAAGGACGTCAACAAGACCTATCACGTGTGCCCAACCTACAACGGCGGACGCGACTGGCCGCAAGGCGCCTACAATCCGAAATCCAACGTCATGTATATACCGCTTTCGAATCTCTGCATTGACTCAACGGCGCGCACCGATCGCGGTGTCGAACCGCAGTTTGTCTACAACACGACGAACGTCGGAAAGTTCGCAACAGGCAAAGACAAGGTTGGCCGTATCGACGCGATCTCGGTCGAGACGGGCAGGACGTTGTGGAGCTGGGAGACGCGCGTATCCAACTACTCCCCAATCCTGGCCACCGGAGGCGGGCTCCTTTTCAACGGCGCCATGGACCGCTACCTGAGAGCTCTTGATACCGACAACGGCCAGGTCGTGTGGCAGACCCGGCTCCCGTCACAGGTCGTCGGCGCCGCGATCACTTATTCGATCAACGGCCGCCAATACATCGCTGTCGCGGCCGGTGGCGGGGCGATCGCTGCCCTCGGAGTGGGTCTGACTCCCGAAGCGGATACCACCAGCGGCAGCAACGCCATGTACGTGTTCGCATTGCCGCAATAGAATTCAGGGACGCATCCTCAATAGGCGGGAGCACGTTGTACGGCAAAAAAGAAAGCGCTACAGTAAACCAGATCATCTGGAGGTCGAGATGCAGAGAACTGCTTTGTTGACGGTTCTGATGACAGCATTTGCGGTGACCGGTTTCTGCGCCGATTGGAACCCGAAGCTTGCGGCCGACTACCTTGATTCGAGACAGAAAGAGTGGTTTGCCTGGCCACGCGCCAAGGTCGAAGGCGGGGTTTGCGTCTCCTGTCATACGGGAGTGACCTATCTGCTGGCCCGCCCGGTGCTCCGGAAGGCTCTCGCCGAGAGCCAGCCGACCGTTTATGAGAAGGGGTTGCTCGAAGGAATTCACGCGCAGGCGGAGGCGGAGGGGAACCGGCAGGGCGCTGAGGCGGTTTTCGCCGCGCTGTTTTTCTCGTTCCAGAACGCGGGCAGCAAGACCTTGAGCGCGGACGCGAAGCGCGCTTTTGACCGGCTGTGGTCTTTGCAAATCCGCGAGGGAAAGGATCGCGGCGCATGGAAGTGGCCCAATGCCAATCACGATCCGTGGTCCACTCCGGATGCGCCGTTCTATGGTGCGTCGCTGGCCGCCCTGGCGGTCGGGACCGCTCCAGCCGAATACCGGGAACGGGCGGATGTCAAGGAGCGGATCGCTGCGTTGACCGATTACCTCGAACGCGAGCGGGCCAATCAGCCGCTCCACAATCGTCTGGCGCTCGTGTGGGCCTCGTCGAAGTTGCCGGCCGCTCTTCCGGCGCCGTTGCGAAAAGCCATCCTCGATGAGATTCTGCGGGTGCAACAACCTGACGGAGGTTGGGCCATCGCGTCTTTAGGGCCATGGAAGCCGCACCCGGAAGCGCCGCCATCGGAGGGAAGCAACAGCTATGCCACTGCTTACGCGGCGTTCATCCTGCAACAGGCAGGCGTGTCGCGCTCCGATAAGGCTGTGGCCCGCGCATTGGATTGGCTCAGAGCGCATCAGGATCGCGAGTCCGGCTCATGGACGGCGGAGTCGCTGAACAGCCGTCACGAACCGGATTCCATGCAATTCCGGTTCATGCAGGATGCAGCGACCGCCTTTGCGAGCCTGGCGCTGCTGGGCAAGTAGACAGTCAGGATTTCCGGATCACCGGAGGAACGACTGTCTCCGGCTTTAGAGGCGGACGCCGGGTATGCCACTCCGTAACTTTTTCATACGCATTTGCGAGCGCGAGCACTTTTCCTTCGGAGAACCGCGGACCGGCAATCATCAATCCGATCGGAAGTCCGTCTTTCGAAAAACCACATGGGATCGAGATCGCGGGCAGTCCGAAAATGTTGAACGGCGTGCAGTTTGAAATGACTTCCGGCTCGCGTGGCTTGGGTTCCTCCTCCCGATTCAGTGAATCGTTGATTGTGCGCGGCGTAATGCGCATGGTCGGCAAGGCAACCAAGTCGAAGTTCGTGAAGGCCATCAATGTTTTTGCGAATGGAGATCAGCCGCCATTGCGCGCTGACGTAATCAATCACTTTCTCGGAACAAGGCTGTCCGGCGGTATCGTTCATGTTCTTGATTGCCGTATCGAGATTCTGACGAACACCAAGGGATTACCGTATTATCGAAACCTGCCGTGCTCGGCAGATGACACTCGACTGTGGTTTTGGTCAACTTCGAAAGGACACCGATTGCTGCCTCGACGGCCTTCATCGTTTCCTCATCGACTTGATCGAAGAACGGCGCCCGCGGAATTCCTAATCGGATTCCTGAAACCGGCTGCTTCATGGACTCCAGATAAAAGTGATGATGTGCTTCACCGGCAATTTACTTCTGCCGAATTCTACACCGTTCGAAATTGCTGGCAGGCATCTAAACGCGCTATATTCACCGGCACGAAATCCATCGGGCAAAACGGGCCGGGGTTCACTCAAGCCCATTCGCGAGGAGGAAAAGCATGCGTATCACGATCTCACGTCGAGAAATGTTGAGCATGGCAGCATCAGCCGGCGGGCTCCTGATCGTGGGCGGCGGCCGGGACGTCCGGGCGCAATCGGCGAAGCGCATCGAACAGATGATGCCCGAGCTCAACGGCATCATCAGCACGTCCGAGCCGATTCGGGAGCTCGCGGCCGGTTATGGCGGCGACATCGGTCCTGCGGAAGGCCCCGTGTGGATCGCGGAGGGCCACTATCTGCTGTTCAACGACATCAACAGTGCAAGGCGGATCAAATACACGCCCGGCCAGGGTGCCGGTGTGGCGATGGAGAAGACCAACGAAGCCAACGGGATGACGCGCGATCTACAGGGACGCGTCGTCTCGGCCGAACACCTGACCCGGCGGGTCACGCGTTACGAGCTTGACGGCAGCCTCACGGTCATTGCCAACAGTTTTCAAGGCAAGCGCCTGCTGCGGCCCAACGATGTTGTCGTGAAGTCCGACGGCTCCATTTATTTCACTGATCCGGGCGGGCCCGCAGCACCCGACCAGTGGGATGTTACGCTCTCCGGCGTCTACCGCGTCTCGGCGGATCTCGGAACGATGTCGCTCGTCGTCGACGACATGGTCCGACCCAACGGGATTGCCTTCTCACACGACGAAAAAATTCTCTATGTTGCAGACTCCCGGCGGCGCCATATTCGAGCCTACGAGGTACTGCCGAACGGCACGACTGCGAAGGACAGCAGCCGCGTGTTCGTGGATCTCGGCGGCGCCGAGTCCGGTGTGCCCGACGGTATGAAGGTCGACACTCAGGGCAACGTTTACAGCGGCGGCGCCGGAGGTCTTTACATCATTGACCCTCGAGGCAGGAAGCTTGGCCGTATCGTCCATGGGCACCCCGCCACCACGAACATCGCCTTCGGCGGCGATGACTGGAAAACGCTTTACTTCACCACCAGAAGCACTCTCTTCTCGGTCAATGTAAAGATCCCTGGCGTGCCGGTGCCGGCAAAGAAGAGAACGGGTTGAGCTATACCGCAGTGGTATCCGGCGCGCACGAAAGCAACTGCCCGCCTAAGTTAAGAGGGCAGAGAGGAGCTTTGAGATGAGAAAGCAGATCTTCACGGGGGCAAGCTTCGCGGCAGTCATAATCGTGGCTTTTTTCGGCGCGATTCCGTCCGCCATCCCGCAGGCCGCGAAGCCAGTCCTCCCGGTTTTCGAGGTCGACCCAAAATTTCCCACGATGCCGGAGCATATGCTGCTGGGTGGTGTCGGTGGAGCGACGGCGGATTCCCATGGCAATGTCTGGGTGTTTCACCGTCCGCACACGCTCGAGGAAGGCAACGCCACGGAAAATGGATACCTGCCGGCTCCACCCGTTGTCGAATTCAGCGCGGGCGGTAAGTATCTCCAGGGATGGGGTGGCCCCGCGAAAGGGGGCCAGTACGAATGGTTTAATCGCGGAGGACTGCATTCGGCCTTCGCGGAGTGTCCGTCCTGCACGGCCGAACGGCGCCTGAATGGCGATGGACGTCCCGGCAGTGGCGAGCACGGCATCGCCGTTGATGCGAAAGACAATGTCTGGCTCACCGGTAACGGCGACGGCGATGGTCATGTCCTCAAGTTCACCAAAGACGGAAAGTTTCTGTTGCAGATCGGGAAGGGCGGCGTGGCTGTCGATAGCAATGACACAACGCACTTGAGCCGGCCGGCAGGGATTACGGTGTACGACAAGACCAACGAGGTGTTTGTTGCCGACGGTTACGGTAACCGACGCGTCATCGTGTTCGACGCCGAGACCGGTGCCTACAAGCGCCACTGGGGCGCGTACGGCAACAAGCCGGACGACAAGGCCTCGAAGGCTCGCCAGGCGAGCGGTTCGGGACCGCAGCAGTTCAACACGCCGCATGGCATTGAGGTCTCCAGAGACGGAATTGTGTATGTAACGGATCGGGCGAACAACCGCGTCCAGTCGTTCACCCTCGAGGGCAAATTCTTGAAGGAAGGATTCATCAAGCGTGAATCGCAAGGGACCGGCACCGCATTCGGCGTTGCGCTTTCGGCCGATACGGAGCAGCGTTTCGTTTATATCGCCGACGGATCAAACGAGCGCATCGCGATTCTGGATCGCAAGTCTCTCGAAGAGATCGGCCACATCGGCAGACCCGGGCGCAAGGCGGGCGAGTTCTTCCATCTGCACAGTCTCGACGTCGATCCGCAGGGAAATATCGTGACGGGCGAGTCGCAGGGCTACCGAGTGCAGAAATTCATTTACAAGGGCCTGTCGACAACGGCCCGATAGGATCTGCCATACGACGCCGCGATATTTTGAAGGCAGCCGCCGGCGCGACCGTAGCAACGGCGTTTGGCCAGAACCGGCCCGCCGACGTTGTTTTGCGTAACGGCAAGATCATCACCCTCGATCGCAGTTCTGCAATTGCGCAGTCCATTGCGATCGCCGGGGACCGCATAGTGGCGGTGGGGCCAAATGCCGCTATGGCGGCGGTCACCGCTCCGGCAACGCGCACCATCGACCTGCGCGGAAAAACAGTCATCCCTGGGCTGATTGATAGCCATGCGCACATGGACCGGGAAGGACTCAAAAACGTCTTTCCTTCGCTCGGCCGTGTCCGTTCGATCCGCGACGTCCAGGATCGGGTCGCCGAACTCGCTCGCCAAAAAGCGCCTGGCGAATGGATCGTGACAATGCCGATTGGTGATCCGCCCTTCTATTTCGATGTTCCCGATATTTTGGCCGAGAAACGCTGGCCGACGCGGAAGGAACTCGATGCCGCGGCCCCGAACCACCCGGTGTTCATTCGATCGATCTGGGGTTTTTGGCGCAGCACGCCGCCGCTGGTGGCCTGCGCCAATACGGAAGCGCTCAAACGCGCCGGCATTACGCGCGATACCGTCTCGCCACTGCGAGAGCTCGTCATCGAGAAGGATGCGAATGGAGACCCGACCGGAGTGTTCATTGAGGACGGGATGCAACCGACGGCCGAGCTGATCTGGTTCCGCAAGCCAACAGAATTTTCGCGCGCCGATCGCGCCCGCGGAATACCGATCGCGGCCAAGGCTTACCACGCGTTCGGCACCACCAGCATCTTCGAGGGGCATGGAGTCGCCAACGAAGTGATCCGGGCCTACAAAGACGCCTACCGCGACGGCACGCTGACGATGCGTGCGGGCCTGGTCTTCAGCCCGGATTGGAAGACCGCCGGAAATGCGAAGCTCGGATCGTTGATCGAGAGCTGGGGCGGATGGCTCGGTGAGCCGGCGTCCGGCGACGACTGGCTCAAGCTGACCGGCATCTACGCCAATATCGGGCGGCAGCCGGGCGACGACGTGCGCGCGTCGGCTTCTCCCTACACCGGATGGGCCGGCTTCAACTACGATACCGGACTGCCGCGCGAGCGCTTGAAGGAGGTGCTGATCCAGTGCGCCAGAAACGACATCCGCGCGGTTCTCAACTCGAACTCGCCCGGCGTCATCGATCTCCTGGACGAAGTCGATCGGGAAGTACCGCTCAAAGGACGGCGCTGGGTTGTGGTGCACATCAGCATCCTTTCGCCAAGGGATATCGAGCGAATCGTCCGCATGGGCCTCGTCCTCACATCGCACACGAATTCGAACATCTATAAGGAGGGACACACCTGGCAGGCGCGACTTCCGCGCGAGCGGCAACGGGAGAATACGCCGCTGAGGGATCTCATCGACGCCGGCGTGAAGGTCGGGCTCATCACCGACAATGTGCCGATCTCTTTGTTCTGGCCGATCTGGGAATCGGTGGCGCGGCTTTCACGCGTGACCAATGAACGTATCGCGCCCGAGCAGTCGATCACTCGTGCGGAGGCGCTGCGCTGCGCGACTCTGAACGGCGCCTATCTGACCTTCGATGAGGACAAGAAGGGTTCGCTCGAACCTGGGAAGCTCGCTGACCTCGCGGTTTTGAGCGCCGATCCGCTCACTGTACCGGAATCGGCGATCCGCGACATCACCGCCGACATGACCATGGCCGGCGGTAAGATCGTGCATCAAGTGTCCAATGGGTAGAGAAAGCGAAAATTCCCCTCCTCGCAGAGGAGGTGAATGAGGCTCTGCCAAACCAGGAGTCACCGTAATTACGAAACCTAACACTAGGGAGGCCGGCATGAGCGCGATTCGAACGATTTACGCGGCCAACATTCACTCTTGTGCCGCGTTTGTCCCGGCTCGATAGTGTAAGGACGGTTGGCGTAAGAATGCACCCGTATTCAGGTCATTCAATTCACTTGCACCCAACAACGGAAGACGGCGGAGGCGTAGAAATATGTGTTCCGGAAAAACCAAAACCTTCGAGGACGTTTCACTGAGGCACAACCCCTCTCATCTTGTAACTCATCTTGTAGGGGCATGTGTTGTTTTGGGAATCTTGTTCGCCCCTGTTCCCTCACTTTTCGGCGAGGTTGTAGGTGTTACCGCGAGCGCTCACCACATATTTTCTCAATTCGTCGACGGCGTTGGTAGCGGCGGAAGTTATTATCAGACAACCCTGATGGTCACAAATCCAACGGGCTCAAGCGGTGCATGCACATTCCGTCTATACGGATTGACCGTTAACGGCCAAAATGCCTTCACGTTCAATATTGCAGCGGGTGGCTGGCTGATCAACAACTCCATTCACAGCACACAATCACTGAAATCGGGCTATGCCGCTTTGCAGTGCTCCATGACGGTTGAGGCTCAGCTGCTGTATTCAGGTTATTCTCGGAATGGAACGAAGACGTCTGAAGCCACCGTGTTCTCTTCGCCGCTCTCTCACGACGTCATTCTGCCGGCAGACCATCGAGAAGGGGCGAAACTAGGGGTGGCGATTGCCAACGATTCGGATTCTAGTTTGGATCTATACATAGATGCCTGGGACATCGGGATAGAGCCAGCCGGATCGTCGGGAAAGATTACAATAGCTCCTCACACCAACCTCGCGAATTACATCGACAACCTCATTCCTTCCCTCCCCGCAGGATTTTACGGACAAGTTGAGATCTGGAGCGATTCCGGCGACTTCAGTGCGATTGGCGTCCGTTTCACCGGAAACGTCTTTACGACGATTCCAGAAATAGTCGGCATTACATCCAATACCTATCATGTTTTTCCGGCTTTTGCAGATGGGGCGTTCGGTGATGGAAGGCATTATCGAACGACGCTCATGATTGAAAATTTTTACGTTGGGGACGGCACTTGTACCCTCAACCTGTATGGGCTGACGGTTAACGGCAAAAGTGTCTTTACCTATAGTGTGGGGGAAGGCGACGTTGTGATCGATTCTTCACTGAATAGTATGCAACCCCTGAAACTCGGTTATGCCACGCTACAGTGTTCCATAGACGTCGAGGCTCAACTGCTTTATTCGTCATACTCTCAAGATGGTACGAAACTGTCCGAAGCGACCGTCTTTTCTTCGCCTCCGAGACCCTTGGTAGAGGTGCTGGCGGATCATCGCGAAAATGCGCTGCTCGCGCTTGCCATTGTCAACGATTCGGATCAAAGTGAGACTTTCGCGATCACGGCTTACGATACGACCGGGGCGAAAGTAGGCGCTGCAAACGTTACAGTTGACGCTCGAACTACTCGCGCAGCATATCTCAATGACCTTATCC
>WNGK01002689.1_pt1 | contig 19230 bp, 23 predicted proteins | sample 5400601 | NCBI WGS metagenome assembly WNGK01 (sample SAMN13153376, study PRJNA577476) | soil metagenome | isolation source: 60 cm soil or saprolite under Garry oak tree replicate 1 | place: USA:California | collected 2016-06-15
AGCATGCTGACGAGCAGCGCGTTCTCCAGCCAGAGCGCGGGAACGAGCGCCAGCAAAGCGATATCTGAGAACCAAAGGAAATTAGTTGGACCGTACTGTCGCCAATAGATCGGCACCAGTGCACAAACGAAAAGCGTATAGATAATTTTCGGGCCGGGAGGAATCACGGATCGATACTAATCACGAAAGCAGGGAATGGAGGAAATGGGATTTGCCACAAAGAAGCTAAAGCCGCGACGGCAAGAGGCGAGAAAGCGGGGAAGCGAGTGAGTTTCAACGGTGAATGTTCGCAGGAGCTACGATTACATCCGCGGCAGTGTCCGGTTGATTCGATTCACTCTTCGCTCAGCTTCTCAACCTCACTCACCACGCGATCCAGTTCGTCGATGAGGTCGGTATGATCGCCGTGGCGGCGAAACGCAGTCACAAGGGTTCGGTAGTACCAAAGAGTGCCAGCCTTTTTCCCGCTGAACCGATCGAACACTTCGAGACCGTGTCTTCGAAGCTCAGCCAATATTGCTCGTGTGTTATGCAATTTATCTGACGCAGACACCAATCGCGTCGAAGAATCCGACTCTTTGAGGTGCTCGATGTAAGCGCGTTTCCGTTCCAGCCACGGCGGCTTTGGCGTCTCGTATGTGTCGGTGCATCCATCAACGATCATGGCCACATCATCGCCGAATGTTTCCCGAATATCGCGCAACCGTTCCGCGCCACCGCAATCTTCCACCGTATCATGAAGTAGCGCGCCGATCGCTTCGGTTTCGTTCGCGCCGTACTCCATCGCGATGGCAGCCACGCCAAGAATATGCGCAATGAACGGGATGCCCGTTTTTTTGCGCATCTGATCGCCGTGCGCCCGCGTCGCATAAACCAGCGCTTCCTCAAACTTCTCAGACAACTTCATTCTTTGACTTTAAAACGTCCGCCACTGCAGTGACCGTCACGAGGCCGAAATGTGAACGTCCCGGACCGGCGTGGCTATAACATTTCACCCGTTCACCGTGGATGCGTTTTCTTGAATCCATCCTCGTACCCGCGTTCGAACGCAAGGTCCCAATCTTGTTTGTTACCCGATCCCTGCTGGTCAAAATCTTTCTGGGCCATCATGTTTAATTCCGCAGGGGTCGGCAATTTTGCATCGCGCGGCGCTTGCTCTCCCGCTTTCTCGCCGATCCAATACGCCGCCCGTTCCTCCGGTGTTCGGCCGTGAACGGCGCGATGCGTGTAGAACGCCGTCACACCGCACACGACAAATGCCGCCACCGCCATCATTACAAAAAACCGCAGCGGTTTGAACTCTCCTAGCATGACGTTGCAGTCAACCGCTGTCGGGAATCTGTGTCAATGGAGCTGAGGCGACCAGCGACGTGCTTTAGCCAGCTACAGTATGCCAAGCTTACAACGCAAAGCTGCATAGAAGCAGCGACCTAATGGTGACGCGAGCGAGTTTCAATCTGCGTTAATCTGTGGATAGGTTTTTGGCATCTGTGTTTGTCGCCGAAGCGTTAAGTACAGCCCAATGCGGTTTCATATTGAAATTTGGGCTGTTTCCGTCTTGACGGATGCCGCCGATCACCGATTCAATTAACGTCATTCGCGATCTGATGTACGGGGGGCGCATAACCAGCGAGGAACGATCGGCGATCAGCACTTACGTCGGTGCTGGAATCGCGATCGTGCTCGCTGTCGTCGGGATCTACTTCTTCTTTCTGACCCAGAAAGAAAAAAAAGAGACGACAACGTTCGATCCGAACCGGCCCGTACCCGGCGATACCGTTTTGAAAGGCCGGTTAAAGGCTGAGGAATATGCTGTGGTGCGCGGGAACGGCTCGCAAACACCTTTTCAGAATGACTTTTGGAACAACGAGAAGACCGGGATTTACGTCGATGTCATTACCGGCGAACCGCTCTTCGCTTCGGTCGACAAGTTCGACGGCAAGGTGGGCCTGCCCACCTTCACGAAACCCATCTCCAAAGATCTCCTCGTTGAAGTCCCCGATAGCTCAAACGAAATGCAACGGACCCAGGTGCGCGCCAAGCGCAGTAATGCGCGCCTTGGCCATGTCTTTCCCGACCCTAAATCGCCTACCGGACAACGTTATGTGGTTTACTCCGCCGCCTTTCATTTCGTTCCCATCGATCAAATGAAAGACAGGGGGTACGAGGCGTACCTCACGTTGTTGGACAAAAAATAGGGTCTCTCGCGGAACTTTGCTGGCCTGGCCGTTGCTTCGCATCCGTTGCAGCCGGGCCGTGGAAATTTCTACTTGGACGCAGCCGACCTCGGAGAGCGGGAAGAAATTTCCACCTGTAGCCAGGAGGTGCTCGTCGTCTTGAGTCGTCCTTTTCGTTCAGCCTTTGAGTAATTTGCACGGCCGTCATTTTCTTTGGCAACTTCGCACTGATCGCTGGGTTCAATCCGCCAGACAACACAAGGGAATCGACATGGCAAAAAAACTTGTACTGATAACATTGGCGGTGTTCGCATTCGCGTTTGGAACTGCTCTATGCTCGAACGCCGGTACCGATATGGTTGAACCTCAGCGCGCACCCGCGCCGAGTTACAATTATGCGCCTCCACCGCGGCCTGTCGTATACGGTCCGCCAGTTGCCTTCGGCATCGGCGTCGGGCCGGCCTATGGCTTCTACGGACCGCGGTTCGGATTTTTCCGTGGCCCCCGATTCTTCCACCGCCGCGCTTTCTGGCGTGGTCATCCGCGTCACTGGCATTAAGCAAGGGTTGCCGTTTTGTTTGCTGTAGTGGTTACGCGTGTCACCTGCCACGGAATCACAGCCGGTACGGCTGCCGCTACAGCCCCCGACGACTCGATTACTGAGCGTCTGTTCTTACTTCAGGAAGTCCCACTTGCTTTAATTCCTGATTCAACGCCGGAAGATCGGACTCGAGCAATTTGTGCCACGCAGCCATTGTTGGTCCAACTTTGGTTTCAAGATCCGCGACGGCGGCCTTTGTCGCTGCTGTCGGCGGAGCATCTGCGCCCTGAACGTCGTCGAACAGGTGCGTCGTTGATTCCAAGACGAAAAACGAAGGTGGAGCGCCTTGCCGCGGATGCGGCGGCCCAAACGCTCGAAGTGTCTGAGTGAAGCCCTCTAGTTTTTGCGTTACGTCAGGGCGCTCGGCGGCGCGAGCTTTAAGTTTCGTCAGCTGGTGCACGAGGTCCTCAAATTTCTCGCCGATCGGCGCGAGCTTGAGCCGCAGCTGATACAATCGCCACGAAAGATCGAACTGTTCCCGAAGCTCATTGGCCGACGCTTTAACGCGCGGATCCATCGCCACTGTCAACGGCTGGGTGAAAGTTTTGCCGTCAACGATCAATGTTACCGGGTAATCCCCTGCCGCGGCCCAGGGGGACGTCGGCGTCGGCGCCGTGTTGCGATACGTCGCGGAGATCGGGAACTCCGGTTCCACATTCGGCACCGGTGTGTAATGCATGTCCCAAAGAAACCGGTGCATGCCTGTTTTCGTCGAAACCGATTCCGGCGGCCGAATCCAGTAGCTCGGAATTCTGAGCCGCTTCGGATTTGCCTGCACCGGCTTATCAGCGCTCGAATATTTTCTGACTGATGCGCCTTTGGCATCTTTGATCTCGATCGTTATCGGACCACTAGCATCCTTCGAAAGGAAATAATCGATCATCGCGCCATCCGGCGGATTTTCACCGGCCGGTTCATCCGGCGGCAACGGTGTGTCAGGGTTCAGGTTCGCACGAATACGCAACGCGGTCTGCGGCTTGAACAAGCTTGTTTCCGACCGGCGCGGGAGCGCGGGGGCTCCATTGGTGCGGGATGAAATTGGAGACGGCTCGCCCTCGGACCGATCGAGTTGGCGCAGCGGCGTGATGTTGTCGAGTATCCAAAACCCGCGACCATGCGTCGCCGCCACGAGATCGTCACCCTTGACGATCAGATCACGCACGGAACTCGCAGGCAGATTCAATCGCAATGACTCCCAGCTCGAGCCGTCATTGAACGACACGTGAACGCCTTTTTCGGTTCCGGCGAATAGCAAGCCTTTCCGTTCCGGATCTTCGCGAACTGCGTTCACGATTTGGTCCGCGGGTATTCCGTTCACGATTTCCGTCCATGTTTTTCCGCTGTCGTGTGTTGCAAAAATGTGCGGCCGCAAATCGTCGATTCGGAAAGTGTTCACCGCCGCGTAAGCGGTGTTCGCGTCAAAATGTCCAGCTTCGATGAGCGAAATCTTTTGCCACGCGGAAATAGTTGGCGGCGTCACGTTGGTCCACGTTTGTCCGCCGTCGGTGGTGAGATGGATCAAACCGTCGTCGGTACCGCTCCAGATCCGTTTCGCGTCGAGGGGCGAGGGCGCAACGGTGTAAATCACGCCGCGCCGATGCGCCTGTTTTGTTGCGTCGTCTTTGTATTTTCCAACGCTTGCCGGCCGCTCATAATTTGGTCGCGACAAATCCGGGCTGATCTTTTCCCAGTGATCGCCACGATCACGTGTTTGCCAAAGGGTATTTCCAGCGAAGAAAAGCAAATGCGGATCGAACGGCGAAAACACAACTGGCTCGCTCCGCAACATCCGGAAATCCTCCGTTTGCACCGGGACCGGAAGAATGTCTTGCGCCTGACCGGTTCGACGATCGAATCGTGTCAGCTTACCGCCGATGATGATGTCTGGATCGAGTGGATCGGCAACGACGTAGCCATATTCCTCGGCCGCAACCGGTTTCCAGTCGCGGAATGTAATCTCGCCTTCGTCGCCGCGGCTTTTGATTCCGACCGAACCGCTTTCCTGTTGTCCGCTGTAAAGCCGGTACGGAAACGAGGTGTCCGCGCTCACATGATACAACTGCGCGGTTGATTGGTTATACCACGAGCTCCAGCTCTTGCCGCCGTTCACGGTGACAATCGCGCCCTGGTCCGAGCCCAGCAAGATGATGTCGGGATTATTCGGATTGATCCAAATATTTTGGTAATCGTCGCCGCCGGGCGCGCCGCGCCAACCGTCCCAGGTTTTGCCGCCATCAGTCGATTTCCAACAGACCACGCTGGCCGAATAAACAATCTGCGAACTTTTCGGGTCGAACCGCACCACCGGCAGATCGCCACCGCCAATTCCGAGTCCCGGCCGTGGATCATCGGTTGTGCCATGCCATGTCTCGCCGCCATCGTCTGAACGATAAAGTTTCGCGATCGTTTTTGTCCGGACCGCAGCAAAAAGTGTTTTCGGAGCGCTCGGCGCGATAGCGAGGTTCGCCTGCACGATTGTGGTCGGAAGACCCTTGGTCAACTGCCGCCACGTCTTACCGCCATCGACTGATTTGAAAATGCCGCCGCCATCGCCGTTGAACACGCCGTTTTCCCACGGTCCTTCGCGCGATTCCCACAGCGCTGCGTAAACGACCTGCGGATTGCTTGGATCAATCTGCACATCGCTCGCGCCGACGTTCTCATCGCGGTACAACACCTTTTCGAATATTTTGCCGCCGTCGAGCGATCGATAAATGCCACGTTCTTCGTTAGGTCCATACGGATGGCCGGCTACGGCAACAAAGATGCGGTCCGGAGTTTTTGGATCGACTGCCAGCTGCGCGATCTGCTGACCATCGCGCAGTCCCAGATGCATCCAAGTCTTTCCGGCATCCGTCGATTTGTAAACACCGTCGCCGACTGAAAGATCCGGCCGATGCAATCCTTCGCCGCTGCCAACGTAAACAACATTCGGATTCGATGGCGCCACCGCAATCGCACCGATGGACGCCGTCGGCTGATCATCGAATATCGGTTGCCACATGCGACCGTAATCAATCGATTTGAAAACGCCGCCGTTTACCGGTGCCACATAAAAGACGTTCGGCTCCGACGGTACACCGCAAACCGCATGCGTCCGCCCGCCGCGATAAGGGCCAACGTTTCGCCAGCGCAAAGCTTGTCCCAAGCCCTTCGGATCGATTGAATCGAATTGTCCGGCCGCCGCGGTGCCGGTTGCGCAAGCGGCAACAAGGATGATTGCCACGAACATTCGAACTACGCTCATAGTGCTGGCGCATTCTGTTCCGCGATCATGAATGCGGCAACTGTTTGCGGCGGTACGAAGCGCCGGGCCGCCCGGTTTAACCGAGGTGCCGAACGATTCCAGAGCCGAAGGATAGCTTAAGTCCGTAAACGCCTTTGAAGAGTTGCCATCTGTATTCGCTCTCGGAGAGATTGGTCCGTAACGAAGCCTTCACAATGGCCAGTGCGGAATCGAACATCTCTGCTCCCATCACGAAACGTTCCGCTGGCGGCCGGGCCATGATCTGCGAGCGGACCAGTTGTTTGATATCCTGAGGCGTATCAATCATGCAGACACGTTCGTAATAAAGAATTCTTGTCGGTTCATCTTCCCTCGCAACTGCAAAGGTTGCGATCGCCTGCCGCGCGCGAACTCAGTCACACCATTGGGCGGAAGCGGCCGACCACTTCCTGTAGGCGTCCGGTGATTTGGCCTAACGAACAGACTTCCGCCGCTTCCAACAGGGCCGGAAAAATGTTTTCACCGGCGTCAGCGACCTTGGCGAGTTTGTCCAGAGCGCGCCTGGCATTCTCGGCATTTTTCTTTTTGAATTTGCGGAGCCGATCGACTTGCAACTGCTGTTTGGCGCGTGGCGTGCGCGCAAGCTTCACCTCCGGAGCTTCGTCATCGCCGTCGCGGTAACGATTCAATCCGATGATTGGCCGCGTTCCATCGTAGATTTGCTGTTCGTAACGATGTGCTGCGCTCTGGATTTGGCTCCGCTGATACCGCTCTTCCACTGCTGCGAGGACTCCACCCAGCCGCTCGATCGCACGGAACTCGTCGAGGATCGCTGCCTCCACGGCGCGCTCCACCGCTTTCATCCCGGGCGAACCGCTCAACATATTCATGGTGTGTTTGAAAATTCCAGATTCCTCGAGCAGGATCGCCTGTCCGTGCGCGGCAAGCCGGATCCATTCTTCGCTTGGTGTGGTGAACGGTTCGTCAGCGCTGTTCGAATGACACGAGTTCGTAGCGTTCATGTAAGACAGCATCAATTCCGCGGCGGTACGGGTGAGATTGTTTTTGAACTCGGCGGCAATTAACGAGCGGCCGCTGGTTTGCGTGTGCAATTTGAACAGCTGCGCTCTCAAGCCCGCGCCGAACACGTCGCGCATTCCGATCGCCCAGATCCGACGCGACACCCGCGCCAGCGCGATGTACTCCACATCGAGCCCGCAATCGAGAAAGAATGAGAGCCGCGGCCCGAATTGATCGACCGGAATTCCGCGCCCGGCGAACATTTCCACGTAGGCAAAACCGTTTGAGAGCGTGTAAGCGGCCTGTTGCACTGGAGTGGAGCCGGCTTCGCCGATGTGATAACCGCTGATCGAGATCGGATACCAGCGCGGCATTTCGCGCGTGGTGAACTCTACCATGTCGGTGAGGAAACGGAGCGACGGTTCGATCGGGAAAATGGTCTCGTTCTGCGCCTGGACCTCCTTGAAAATGTCGGCCTGAATCGTGCCGCGCAATTTCGGAACAACCTTTGGACCGAATCGTCGTTTCGCCGCGGCGATGTACATCGCCATAATCATCGGTGCCGGGCCGCTGATAGTCATTGAGGCGGAAAAATTCGGCGAGTCGAGATCGAAGCCATCGTAAAGCCGCACCATGTCTTCGACCGTGTCGATGGCCACGCCGCCTTCGCCAATTTTGCCGAAAACGCCGTCGGCGTCGCTATCCAAGCCATAAAGTGTCGGCCCATCGAATGCGGTGCTGAGCCGATGCGTGCGTTGATGGCGGGTCAGGTAGTGGAACCGCCGATTGGTGTCCTCAGCCAGCATTAAACCTGAGAACAAACGCGTCGGTTCTTCCTGTAGAGGTCGCAGTGTCGGCTGCGTCTTAGACTGCTTTGCGGGCGACACGCCCGCCGCTACAGTTCCGCCGTTCTTCTCAAAGCTCTCGATCTCGCGGATCGGCTCGAGATACATCTCCGGATATGCGGCGTTCAAATACGGAAACTCGCCCGGCAAACCTTCGCCAAAGATATAACGCGCGATCTCACCCGGCTCATCAATTTCCGGTAACGCCAGGCGCGGCAGCGAAATAGCAGTTGGCGTACGTGTCACCGGGATTTTCGCTTTGACGTCGTTCCAGCGACCAAGCAGATCGCGCCCGAACTTTTGATCCGTGCGTGCTCGTTTTACCTGATCGAGGACGAACTTGTTATAATTCTCAACCGATTCGACGACTTGCCCAAGTTTGCTCATAGAATTTTGCGTCCTGCTGTAGCGGCGCTCTATGAGCGCCGTTTTTGCTTAGTTCGGCGGTCATAGACCGCCGCTACAGATTCTTTTGAGATTAACTCAAACAACCGGTCCACGCCAGGATCACGGTGCCGTTTCGCAACGGTGTCCACCAGCTGCTGGGTTTGCCGGTTTTGTTCGAGACGCTGCTCGATTTCGGTGTGCGCGGTGCGTGCGCGCTGGAGATCGCTCTTGTTCACCACCACAATGTCAGCCAGGTCGAGCATTACGATTTTTTGCAACTGCAACCGGCTGCCGTAATCCGGATTCATCACCAGCACCGTCACATCGACAATTCCATTTTTTTGAAATGGCATTGCCTCCTGGCCAGTGCCCACCGTCTCGATGATGACGTGCTCGAAATTCGACTGCGCCAGCAGCGCCAGGCAATCGTGCGTCGCGGGCGAGAGTCCGCCGGCTTGTCCGCGCGTGGCCATGCTGCGCATGAATACACGATCATCCTGCGAATTGATCATCGTGGCGCGATCGCCGAGCAGCGCGCCTTCGCCGACTACGCTGGGGTCGTGCGACAAAATCGCGATGCGCCCCTTGGGATTTCGATTGAGAAACCGGAGAACGAGTTCATCAATCAGCGTTGTTTTTCCCGCGCCGCCCGGCCCGGTGAAACCGATGACCCTTGGAATTGCGATCTGCGATTTGCGATTTGCGATTGTGACGTTCTGCATTCGACGTTTGTTCTTCGGCGTCCGGCGTTTTCTGCTTCTAGTTGCATAGTAGGCATCCTCGATCTTCGTGAGTCTGTGCCCGAGCTCCCGATCAAAGGATTTGGGACGCGACCGTTTGCTGCGCGGTTTGCCATAGCGTCGATGGACAAACTTGACCGTGTCGTGAAGCGATGTGCCGGCAAAGAAAATTTCATCCACGCCTCTGCGTCTCATGGCTGCAGCATCGTCATGCGTAATCGTCCCGCCGCCGCCGCCGAAAACTTTGATGTCGTCGGCGCCTTTCCTGCGCAGGAGATCGACAACAGCAGCGAAAAACTCGATGTGCCCACCGTTATAACTCGAAATACCAATCGCGCGGACGTCCTCCTGGATTGCCGCGCGAACGATGTCAGCCACAGACCGGTGATACCCAAGGTAAATCACTTCGATCCCATGCCGGATGAATTCCAAGTTGATCGTGTTGATCGCGCTGTCGTGCCCGTCACAAATCGGGACGGCGGTCAGGATGCGGATTGGTGAAGCCATGTGTCCTAAGAGATAACAACAAATCAGGAAATCAGGAAAACAGGAAAAACTCGTTGGAATCTAATTTCTTGGTTTCGTGATTTCCTGGTTAAACTTGCTCGACATGTCCTATCCGTTTGGATTGCGCCAACAAACTAGCCAAGCCGTATGAACAACTTCCGAGCGCTTCGTGCAATCGTTACCGCTGGTCTGGTGGTCGGCGTCTTGGACATTTCCTCGGCGCTTGCGATTTGGTGGCAACGCGGGATCGCAGTACAGCGCGGATTGCAGGGAATCGCCGCTGGATTGCTTGGCACGAAGTCATTCGAAGGCGGACTCGCTACGGTCGGCTTGGGTCTGGCGATTCACTTCTTCGTTGCATTCGTAGTAGTGTCGATCTTTTACCTGACCAGCCGCAAGATACGGTTTTTGACGAAAAGGCCGTTCGTTTCAGGCGTTTCCCTTGGGATTGGCGTTTACATGGTGATGTACTGGATTGTGTTGCCGACTGCATTCCCAACGTTTCGCCACCGGCTCTCCAATGAGGTACTCGAGCTGGCCATTCACATCTGCTTGATCGGCTTGCCCACCGCATTCATTGTGCGCCGATACTCTGAAGTGACGGATCAATCGTCATGAGCGACCTACTGGATTTCACCGGCAAAGTTGTGCTCGTCACCGGTAGTTCTCGCGGCATTGGCTCAGAAATGATCAAGGCGTTTGGTCAGCGCGGAGCGCAATGCACGGTGAATTATCTCCCGGACGCGCAGGGCCAGAACAAGGCCGAGGCGATGAAAGTGGCGGATGCATTGGTCGACCCGCTCGTAATCGACTGTGACGTCACACATCCGCAACAGGTCGAGGCGATGATGAAGCAGATACAGGAACAGCGCGGCGGGCTCGACATTTTGGTGAACAATTCCGGGGTCATCAGCGATCGCACCATTAGGAAACTGACCTTGGACGATTTCGAGAACGTCATCCGTGTTAATCTGGTCGGCACATTCAACGTGACACAAAAAGCCGCTGCCATCCTGCGCAGTAGCGGCCGAGTCATCAATATGTCATCTGTTAGCGGGCAGATGGGTCTGTTCGGACAAGCAAATTATTCCTCGAGCAAGGCAGGGATCATTGCGTTAACCAAAGTCTCGGCACGCGAATTTGCCCGTCAGAACATCACCGTAAACGCGATCGCGCCTGGTTTCATCGACGTAGGGATGAGCAAGGGTATGCCGGAAGAAGTAGCCCAAAATTTCACTAAACAAATTCCGCTCGGACGCCTCGGCGAAACGCATGAGATCGTCGATGCGGCGCTGTTTCTGGCTTCGCCGATGGCCAGTTACATCACTGGTCACGTGCTTAACGTGAACGGCGGCTTTTACATGGAATAAGCCAAACTTGTCGTGGGGATGCCGCCTGCCCCGAAACGTTTCGGGGGACAGTGCCTCATGCTGTCCCTACCGCGAAGTGAGAGATCAGTCCAGTTTTTGCACAAGCAACCACACCAAAGCCGAAAACATCGCGGCGAACGTCGATAACACGAACGTCACGCGCTTAGTCTGGCGTATTTTGAATGCGGGCTTTGGGATATCGTCGTGAATTTGGCTGGCCTCGAACAGTTTCATCAGGACGAAAGCGACAACAAACCCCACCGCAGCCCACTTGAGGCATCCCAGAATCATGTCGAGCATCCCGCCCAAACCGTAGCGCAGGCCAATGCGACGCTCAAGCGCGGTTGGCCGAAATTGTGACCGCCATCCAAGTCGCGAGGGCGTCCCTACTGCGCCACATCGGCGCTCGGAGAATTGACATTCGTTGCGATAGCTTGCAGCGCGTCGGCCAGCGTTTCGTAGGTAGTGATCGCGATCTCCGGGCCGTAGTGGAATTGCGAGAGAATGTTCAGACCTATGTCCTTGTGCGGATCGGGCATCACACGCGCCACCGAGGCGACCCCTTTTTCCGTAAGCGTTTCCATAATTTTGGCGACATGATGTGCTGCGGCAGAATCCATTGAGTCCAGCCAGCGGAAATCCACCAGAACGCGAAAACCCGGGCCAACCCCCTGCAACAGCTCGTGCACGCGCTCGGCAACCGCCTTGACTTGCTGCGCCGTGACGCGTTGCGCAGCGCTGATCACAAGGAGGCGTTTCGACTGGTCGAGCTCAACTGCGTACATGCTTCGTGATCACACAAACGCAGCGCTGCCGCAACTGGACGAGTTTCGGAGGTCACGCCATTTGTGATCCAGCCGTTACACCGCGCTTTGGAAAAAAGTGTTTTCGAACGTTGACTGAAACGCGCCGGGCTCGGTCTCGCCGACTCGAAATCGTGGACTGATTTCAAATTGAGTCGCGCAATAAGCTTCGACGTCGCGTCTGCCGCACCTCTCGAGCGACGCACGCACGGCGCCTAACGCGAGTGCCGGCGTATTGCAATCCCGGCTGAGATGTCCCAACACGACACGCTCGATTTTTCCCGGTAACAGTTCTTCGATCACGCCTGCCGCAGCCGTGTTCGATAAATGTCCATGCCGAGACTGGATGCGCTGTTTCACCGGCCAGGGACGGTGCGTGTCGTTCTGCAGAAGTTTTTCATCGTGATTGGTCTCGATCACAAGTGTTTGCACATGGCGCAACCGTTCCACGATCATTTTGGTAACGTAACCGAGATCGGTAATAAATCCGAGGCTGCCGGAACCGGCGGAAAACACGAACCCGAGCGGATCGACCGCGTCATGCGGCACGGGAAACGTTTGCACTGTCACGTCGCAGATGGAAAACTCCGCCCCGGTCGCAAAGAGCCGCCAATTGCGACATCGTTCCACGAGCCCGTTGGACCGAAGCGCTTCGGCGGTGAGCCGATTGCAATAAATCGGCAAATCAAATTTGTGGCAGAGAACTTCAAGGCCGCAGATGTGATCGGTGTGCTCGTGGGTGAGAACCACGCCGTCGAGTTGCTCCGGCGCAATGCCGCATTGCTCCAGACGCAATACCACTTGGCGCGCGCTCAGCCCACCATCCACCAGAACCCTGCCATGATCGGTTGCCACCAGCGCGCTGTTTCCCGCACTTCCGCTGCCGAGCATGGTCAAGCTGAACACGGGTCCCAAGATAGCCGCGTCATCGGAATTCACGCAAACTGAATTGTGACGCGATCAATCTGAGCATTTCTCAGCATCGGGTCTCAACGTCCAAACTTATAGAGACGCGGCTACAGGGTCTCCGTTGTTAGAGCCTCAATGAATTCGCGCGCCGTTCCGGCATTGAGCAATCGCGAACGAATCGTCTGATCTTTAACCAATCGCGCCTGGGTGCCGACACAAATCAAGTAATCGTTGATCAAACGTTCCGGGACACCGATCACGAAAATCAGATGCGCGCGCTGCTGATTTTCGCCGAATGGAATGCCAGCCCGGCTACGCCCGACGCCGACCACAATTTCATCGACCAAATCCGTGCGCGTATGCGGAAACGTCACGGTGTTTTCAACCACACTCGGGTGCGTTTGCTCACGCTCGAGGACCTGTTTGAGAAACGCCTGCGGATTGGCAATTTTCCTTGGACCATTCTCGGATCCCAGCATCTTCACGATCTCGCGAATCGCGTTCGCGGGTTTTCGGGAGCGCAACTTAAGGATAACCTGTTTTTCATCCAGTAGATCTGCGAGGGCGATAGGCATGCGGGCGGAGAGATTTATTGGATTATGCTGCAATCGCAGTTATCCAGTAATTGTAAGCCAGGCGCACCGCTTGGCGCGGCAGAATTGTGGCAAATCAAGATACAGCTGTAGCCCCGAAAGAGGAGCGCACAATCTCCTTGCAGCACAGCATCTACGATCCCGGCTATGTCAACGCGATGTCGCATTTTTATCGAGGCGAATTGGGACGGATCATGGTGTGGCGGCAACGGCTGGACATGACCACAAACTGGGCCATCACCAGCAGCACCGCCATTATTACAATCGCCTTTTCCACGCGCGAAGTGCCACACATCATTTTCTTTTTTAATCTGGCGATTGTTGCCGTCCTGCTTTGGATCGAGTCGCGTAGATACCGGTTTTACGACGCGTTCCGCGCGCGTGTCCGCATGCTCGAAGCGCATTTTCTTGTTCCGATGGTCATGGAAAATCGCGAGCTGCTCCAGGGCGAATGGAAAAAACTCGTGTGCGAAGATCTGATTTTGCCCTGCTTCAAGATCACCAAGCTGGAGGCCATCGGGCGGCGGATGAAACGCAACTACATGTTCATTTTCGTCCTGATCCTGATCGCGTGGCTAACGAAAATCTTTTTGCACGCCAGCGCGCCGATTACGGATATCGTGTCGTTTTATCACGCGCTGCGGATCGGGCACATCCCGTCGTGGCTGGTGGCGCTGATTTTTGTCAGCACCTTCATTAGCGTGATTTCAATCACCATCTACGTCAGCAAACGCTCCTCCGGCGAAATTTCCGAGTTCGGCACGCACCGCTCGCTCTGGCGCATTTAAACACGTGCGTTGCGTCGGCCGTTCGTGCTAAGAGAATTCCATGAGCACCTTAATCCGCGTCAGCAGATTTCTTCTGATTCTTGTCTTCTTCTCCGGAGTTTCGTTTAGCAACGCTGCGGCTCAGCCGAGTGGCCGTTTGATTGTGATCGGAGCGGCGAATTTCGGCTGGATGGCCGAACCGTTGGAAACGTTGTCCAGGGTCGGCGCTACGATCATTTGATCCCAGCCGGCCGACATGTGTTGACTGTTTCAGCCGTGCCAAACGTCGAGTTGCGTCAGCCAACCTCGATCACTGTGAACATCCGGCCGGGGGGAACCTACATTTTTACCGCTCTATGGGACTCCGACCACGTGTATCTTCGACCGACGACGTTGTCTCCTGCGGAGATGGGGAAACTCGGGCTGTGAGAAGCGCTACTTAATTTTCGCGAGGATACCTTCCATCTCGTTCCGGCGGAACGCGCGCAAGGTCTGGCCCTTTACGTTGCCTAGCGAGCCCACCTTGAGAATGAATGCACTCATCGTCTCATCATCCGGCGCTTCCAACACAACGACCGCGTCGTAAGCGCCCATCGTCCAGTATTCCTCTACGATTTTCATTCCCATTTTCTCCGCCTCAGCCATTGCAGCGTCGCCGCGTTTGACAGTGTCTTTGATATTCCGAATCCCCTGATCTTGGAACTGAATGAGACAGACATAAGTAGCCATGGTGTTTTATCCTTTCGTATGTTGGAGGCCAAAACAATAGTGCCAATCGGTGCGTTCGTAAAAAGAGAGACTTATTCGTGCTTCCTGCTACAACCAATAACACCATGGAACCAGGCGAAGCCCTTGGCATTGCCGCGCAGATCGCGGTCGCACTGGCTGGTTTCGCCGGCGTGGTCGTCGTATTTCGCCGTGAATCAGTTCATGAATGGTCGGCAGTCGACAAACTTCGGTTACGGCTTTTGCTCGGCAATTCCATTCTGCCACTGGGTCTTTGCATGTTGGGAATGCTTTTGCTGACGATCAAACCTATGCCAGCCGGAATCTGGCGATGGTGCAGCGGTATTGCATTCGTCGTTTCTTTGCTCGTCGCCGTTACGATGACGAAATACTTTCGGCGTTTGGATGTGCGACAGATACCGCGCGAACGCGCTACTGGTTTCGTTTTTTATCTGTTCGGAATGTTCGGCATAGCCGTAAACCTCTTGCAACTGTACAATGCCGCCTTGCTGGGCGTATTCTGGCTGTTCTTCACTTGCATCGTGTTTCAGGTTATTACCGCGCTGTTTCAGTTTGCGCGTATGATCCTTCTGCTGCCCGAATAAAACCGGAAGCGTCTGGACCGGTGCGACATTTACTCCGCAGATTCGGTGTCGTGAAGCCGGCCGTAATCCACGGTGAGCCGACCGCCACCATGCTCGGTATAAATTTCGACGAAGCGGCGGCCAAATTTGATATCGCGCCAGGCGTAATCCTTTTGCGTTTGAACCGACGCCGCAAGGACCGGATCGATTCCAACGACCGATACTAAAAACAACGCCCGGCTGGCTTCGAGAGACTCAACAGTCGCACCAAAAAGCGGGCTGTTGTCGTCGATCGTATGCCGCAGAGTCAGCGCCGCGGGAAAAACCGTCAGCCGATCGAAATGGAGTTTGAGAACATAGAAGTAGCGGAAATCTCCACCTTCGACCAACGGTTCATCGCGGGAGAACATGATCCGGAACTCGGCCTCGACCATGCTGTGCTGATTTTCGTTGCCTATTCGCACCATCAGCGTCGGCTTCCCATTTAACGGCGCAATGACCATGGTATTGCTGAACACAACGCGCGCCATCGGGCGCGAAAAGCGCACGAAAATAAGGCCGGTCATCGCAGCGAGTAAAAATATCCCGGTCATGATTTCGATCGTGCTGATGATGTGGCCGTAAAGCGTTTGCGGATACATGTGGCCATAGCCAACCGTGGCCAGCGTTTGCACGCTGAAAAAGAAGCAATCAAAAAACCGACTTCCGCCAGTGCTGCCGGCGATACTGTCTTGCTGGAAACTGTAAAGCGCGGCGAAAAAAAGGTTTAGCCCGACGTAAAGACTGGCCACAAACGCCGCGAACTGCGGCCACCTTAAACCGAGGAGCCAGCGATAGACATCGCGCCACCGCCACGCGTCTGTCCCGACTTTGACGAATTCGACCTGACCAGAACGGACGGAAACGTGACTCGGCTTCCTAGTCCTGAGTTTTCTCCTCATGTGCATCTGGTCTTTAGTCACAACGCCGCGATCATCAAATCACAGCGTCATCTCTGGCATATTCGGCTGCAAGCTGGCGGACAATTTTCTTGTAATTACGCGCCGGTTCTCTTGTAAACGAGATCATAAAACCCTCATTACTTGCATTTGTGCTGGTAACAATTTTTGCTGCCACCTGCTCGTTGCAGCCGGAGCGCAGCAAGCCAAAGAACACCGGGCCGAGCAGTGAAGATCCCAGCAACAAAGACGCCATCCATCTGGTTGCCAGGTCCTCCCGGGGGACCTCAAACAAATCTTCACGTATTTTCCGTACCCAGACATACCTGCCCAGTATCGGTTTGCTAGAATCAGTGGCACCGGTAACTATCGATTCACATGGTAATGTCGGTGAGATTAAGGTCCTCGAGAGGATGGGAGTGTTTGGGGACTGGCCGGCTGATGTGACCGCACTCAAAACATTGATTCGTTGGCGGGCAAATCCTGGCCCTATTCGAACCGTGGATATCTCATGGAGTATTACTCCGGGCTACCGCTTGATTACCAACGAAGGATCGCATATTCCAAGGCGTTAACGATTCTGTTTCTCTATCAGTCCGGAAATGAATTCTGTGATTGAGCGCAAGATCTGTTGATCGATATCTTCCTGCGTTTCCCCCGTTGCCTGGAGTTGGCGCTTCGGCACCCGCAGAGAATGATCGCCGCCCTCAACGACATGCAAGGAGTTTGGCGCATTCATCTCGGCCCGGACGCGTTCCAGAAGGTCCGGCGGACACAGCGCGTCACGCGTGCCTTGCACAAACAAAATGGGCGTAGTCAGCACGCGCAAAACTTCATCCCGGAGTTTTGTGCGATCGCCCATGGCGCAGAGCGGATATCCAAGGCAAATCAAGCCGTCCGCTTTTTCCCCTAGCGACAGGTGACACCCGATCCGGCCGCCCATGCTTTTGCCGATCAGGATTGTCGAGTCCGGTTGATGTTTCTCGCGCGCAGCTAGCAACGCTTTTCGATGCGCCGCGATTAATTGCGGCAATGGATCGGGCCGTTTCCGCCCCACGCGCATGTAATCGTAATCGAACGTCTCGACGACGCCGATGTCCGACAAACGCTGTTTCCAATTTCGCATCCACGGATGCGACGAAGGCGCGCCAGCCCCTGGAGCCAAAAGAATTAAACGCCGAATTATGTGACTCATGAGCGATCAATCGGACGCGATGCCGAAACAGCTGTCAGAAGTCGCTGGAACATTGGTCAGGGCGCGCATCGCTCAGTCCAAAACCGCTGTCGCTTCAATCTCGATGAGAAATTCTGGAACTGCCAGGGCCGAGACGCCGATCCAGGTACTTGCAGGCGGATTCTCCTGAGAAAAGAATTCTCTTAACACAGTACCAACCGCTGTTCCGCTCTCGGCCTGATAGTCCACGACGTAAATCCGTAGAGCAACAATGTCTTTTAGCGTGCCGCCAGCCGCTTCCATTGCCTTTTCAAGATTACGGAACGCTTGCCTCGCCTGTTCAAGAGCGCTGTCTCCGCCGACGATGTTCTTCCACGCGTCCCAAGCAGTTTGTCCAGAGATGAACACCATCTTTCTCCCGCTGGCAATCACCGCCTGGGAAAACCCATGGGGCAAACTCGCGAAGAGACTATTCGGATTGACGTGTTCCTTCGGCATGGGTCAATACCAGCTACGTTAAGCGAATCGCATCAATAGCACGAGCGAGGCCACAGCCAATATGATTCCGATTACTTCAAAGTAACTTAATGATTCCCGGAACAGCACCACGCCGACGGCGGTCAGGAGTAGCACCAGGGACACAGAGTAGAGGACGCTGATGGTGGCCAGTTTTAGACGACTCATTACGAACACCCAACCGAACGCTGTCGAGGCGTACAGAACAAAGCCAAGATAAAACCAACCCGTCCGCAACGGCTGCTCGCGCGCGCTGGCGAGCTTGAGGAAGTAATCGCCGACCACGCCGATAATGCTGAACCCAAACGTGACGAGCACGGCGATCGTTTTTGTTCCCATCGTCGGGCTTACTACTTCCATTGAGGACACTCCAAAACAACCCGGCGCCATCCCTCGTAGGGGCTTCATCGATTAGATGACATGATGGGGATTGTCGGGTGCGGGTTTTGGACCTACACCCGGCAATTATGAATATTGAGTTGTACTCACTTGAGGAAACCCGCTGCCAGTTTAATGGCGGCACTGGAGCAATCAAGTCCGCCGTGGGACGGATGCGTCCTGTGTGCGCGCTTGGGATTGATGTGCACCAGGACTTCTACGTGGTGGTGATGCAGGAGGGAGGAAGTAATCCCAAACCGCCGCAGCGTTTTAGCAAAGAAGCCTTTCTGCACTGGGCAGCCAGGCTTTAACAAGCTCACGGCGAGAACGAACGCATCGGGTGTAACTTTTTCTTTACGTCGATGTCGCGTGCAGGATACCATCCGCGTTCATGAACTCCCCCCTGGCTAAATTCACCGTCCGTTTAACCATCTGTGCAGCCGCCCTGCTTCTGAGCAACCGGCGGTGTCTGGCCCCAGGACCCTTGCCCGAATGACGGGCAAGTAACGCTCAGTGGTGAGGAGACACTTGCTTCCCAATATCAACCCTATCCAAGCCCCACTCCGCCCGTCTTGCAGCGCTTTCGCTTCGTGCCCCCCGGTGCGTGGCCAGAGAATAAGACGTTCCCGACGGTGCTCATGCTTCCGCCAGACATATTCAAATTGGAATCCGCAGATGACGGCGTTCCGACCGAGAGGCAGGCGAGCTACGACCTCCAGTTCGCGGGCTTCCTCGTCTTTCAGGTTGATCACCGCCTTGCGCCCCCCGGGGGCACTGGGGCATCAGTTGCCGACAGATAAAGGATACGCGCCCGAGCAAACCGACGACCTCAAACGTCAGATTCTGGCAGCGCTTGCCGACCCTCAGTGCAATGGCAACATCTATCTTGTGGGAGGCTCTGCGGGTGGCACTCTCGTCCTTTGGTGCGCGCTGGATCCTTTGCCCACCGTCAGCGGGTGGGATGAGACG
>WNGK01002938.1_pt1 | contig 19230 bp, 19 predicted proteins | sample 5400601 | NCBI WGS metagenome assembly WNGK01 (sample SAMN13153376, study PRJNA577476) | soil metagenome | isolation source: 60 cm soil or saprolite under Garry oak tree replicate 1 | place: USA:California | collected 2016-06-15
GCTTGATGTTGGACTTGTTGATCTGCTTGAGCGGGCTATAACTCTTTCGGTCATAGCCCATGCTGTGAGTGAGAACGTTTTCCGTATTCTTGCCGTCGATCAACTCCTGCATCGTTTGGGTCAACACCGGCGCCGCCCACAAAGCCAGCAGCGTCGTACATAGCCATATTTTTTTCATGATCGGTCTCCCTGAAGTAGCGATGCTTAATGATGCGCGATTATAACCGGGCAGTGTTATGTTCGTCATATATTAAGTCCCAGAGCGGAACTTGAAAGAGAGGATGTTCTGATGAAGGCCAACGAACTCACGCTTGCGGAAGCGTTTCGGAAGGAAGCTGTGTCGGGTTTCGAAAAATATCTGCCGCGCATCGTCGACTGCTTGGAATTGCTGAGCGAAGAAGAGATCTGGTGGCGGCCAAACGAGGCCTCGAACTCCGCAGGCAATCTCGTTCTGCGATCATCTCCGGGCTGGGCGGGGAGCCCGACACACGCGAGCGCGACAAAGAATTTGCCGAGCGTGGCCCGATTTCCCGCCGGCTGCTTATCGGGCGATTGAAGAAGACCGTGGAGGAAGCATGCCAGACGATTAGCCGGTTCCCAGCCGAGGCGTTATCGCGTGAGTTTGATATTCAGGGCTACCGTGCTTCGGGCCTCGTCGCCATCGCCCACGTCTACGAACATTTCGCTTACCACACAGGGCAGATCATCTATCTGGCAAAGCTGAAACGCGGCAACGATCTGGGCTTCACCCGACTGCCGGCCGCTAAACCCGCTCGACCCGTGGCCGCACAACGTCCATAGGCTGAGGCATGAAAATTGAACTTACCGCGCCGATGCAAAAGGTAATCACTCCGCAGGTAATGCAGCGGATCGAACGCACACTCGACGAATTTCCGGAACTCCAGCCCCACACATTAAGAATAGGGTTGGTGGCAAGATCCGGCATGAGTTACTTCACAATTGCGCATGAACTCACTCACTTGCTGCAGAAGCCTGGCCTCGGAAGCATTCCATACGGCGAAATCCAATGCGACATTTATACGCTCGCGCGCAGTTCCTTGTTCACCGATGACATGCCGACGTACCTGCCCGGTTTGTCCTGCAGGAAGCGAGACTGGACTCACCACGCTGCCGCCGTTCGGGACTTGTGCATCGAGGCCATCGAGGTACGAAAGGTGAGAAGAACTTATATCGCGTGGTTGAGCCAGGCTATTGACGAATACTTCAAATTCCCCTCCTAAGTTAGGAGAGGATGTTTACAGACAAAGCCATGCTTGCGCCCTCCCGGTATACTCCATTCTCGTGGATCCATTTGCAATCAACGAGACTGCGTTCCACCCATTTTTGAAGGAATTCTCTCGCTTCGAAACCATCAAGTCTCTCGAGCGGTCGCCGCTTTACCGGAAGGTCCAACCCGACATACAGCGTGTCCTGGGACACGTCTGGCAGGGAGAGTTCGCGCAAGCCGTAGAACCCCGCGGGCCGGAAGACCCGATCTGCGCTGTAGCGTGGAACATCGAGCGAGGTATACGGGGCGACGCCATCGCCCGCCTGCTTCGCGATCATCCCCTTCTGAAAGAAGCGGGCGTTCTTCTCTTATCCGAGCTGGATTGGGGCATGGCGCGTACTCAGAACCGATTTATCGCGCGGGAGCTGGCTATAGTCCTTGGGATGAATTACGCATTTGCACCATGCTACCTGGCATTAACAAAAGGAGCGGGTGTGGAGAAAAACGCTGCCGGCGAAAATACGGAATCGCTGCACGGCAATGCTCTGCTTTCGCGCTTCCCCATGCATCGTGTACATTCGCTGGCCCTGCCGAACGGCAAAGACAAGATGCGAGGCGCCGAGAAGCGAATCGGTTCCCAGCGTGCAGTGATCGCCGATATCGAACACCCGTCGGGGATGTTCCGAACCGTATCGCTTCACCTCGATGCCCATTCGTCGCAGCATCATCGATACCTGCAGATGCGGCGAGTCCTCGACCATCTTCGAACACTCGAGCCGCAACTGCCGACACTCGTCGGAGGTGATTGGAACACAACGACGCACAATGCCAGCCGCGCGTTGTACTCGATTCTCGGATATTGCCGGCGCGTGCTGATGGGAGTCCGTCACGTCGTGGCCAATCACTACCCGTATCCGGACCGGTGGTTCGAGCGCCGGCTGTTCCGCGAATTGGAACGGAGCGGCTACGAATACAGGCAATTCAACATGCCCGGGGAGTGCACGCTGCACTACAACGTCCAAGACATCGCTGCGAATCTGAACATGGGTGAATGGGTACCGCAGTGGTGCTTTTGGTTCATCAACCGGGCCCTCGAGAGAACCGGAGGCGAATGCTCGATGAAGCTGGATTGGTTTGCAGGATCCGGGATTCGAGCACTCCAGCCGGCGTCCGTCATTAGCGGTTTGCAGGAAGGCGGCGGCCGCGTTTCCGATCACGACCCTATCGCGCTGTCGTTCTCATTGCTTCACACGTCGAGTCCGCAGCCTACACTCAGGCGTCCGACACCGTACCTATCTTTATGAAGGCAAAGGGTGAGTTCTGGGACAATCTCGGTTATCCTTAACTGCGGGAGGAGTGATGGAAGACCGAGGTCGAGTTGCCGATGAAACCGAGTTGCGAAAAGCGTATCCCCCCGTGGTCGAACGCGCCCGGTTGAAGACACAAGTCAAGTTGGACAAGCATTGCCTGAACTTCATTGCCCGTTCCCCTTTCGTCTGTCTCGGCACCTCGAGTGAGCGGGGAGCGGACGTCACGCCTCGGGGTGATGAACCGGGATTCGTGCTCGTCCTGGATGATACGACGCTCGCGATACCGGATTGGCCCGGCAACAACAGATTGGACTCATTGTCAAACATTCTCTTCAACCCTCGGGTTGGGCTGCTTTTTTTGATTCCCGGCGTCGAGGAGACGCTGCGCATCAACGGGACGGCCGAAATCAGCACGAGCGCTGAATTGCTGGAGCGCTGGCAGCGGAATGGCAAGCGGCCAAGGGCAGTACTGGTTGTGACAATTCGGGAGGCGTTCCTCCATTGCGGTAAGGCCCTGATCCGTTCCCGGCTGTGGAAAGACGATTACAAGATCGATCGTGTGGAGTTGCCGCCCTATGGTCAGATCCTTAAAGACCAGATCGTCACAAGCGAAACGGCTGAAGCGATTGAAGCCTCCATTCAGAACGGATACGCGAACAGGTTGTACTGATGTTCGTATGCGTTTACAGTTGTGAAGCTCGAGGAGACCGTATGAACGAGATCGCCAAAGTAATTTCCGGCTGCTTTTTAGTGGTGGCGCTTGCTTCTCCCGCGCTGGCGCATCATAGTGCCGCCGCCTACGACACGCAGAAAGAAGTCAGGCTGACGGGCACGATCACGCAATACCGGTTCGGAAATCCGCATGTTTATATGATCCTTCAGGTAAAGAAGGCAGACGGCTCGACCAATTCTGTGGAAGTTGAGGCGGGCGCCGCGTCTGTGCTCAATCCGTTAGGATTTAAAAAGGACTCGCTTGCGGCCGGCGATGTTGTGACCGTTGTCGGCAACCCGGGCCGGGATAATCCCGATAAATTTGTATTGGGGAAAGATCTTTACAAGCAGGATGGCAGTTATATTCCGCTGAATATCGCGTCGCGGAGTATTTACACGTCCAACAGCAATGAAACGGCCTCCAGCATTGCAGGGACCTGGTTCCCTCCTCGCACCGAATTCAACGGCTTTCTTGGCGGCACGAGAAACTGGCCCATCACCGAAAAAGGCAAGGCTGCCATGGCCGCCAACAGTGATCCCAAAGCAACGACTCAGAAGGACTGTATTCCAATAGGCGCCCCAGCGGTGATGTTCTATCCCGTTGCCGATACCATCACCGTTCAACCCGACCGCGTGGTTATGAAGGTGGATTGGATGGAGTCGGAACGCACGATTTACCTGGACGGCCGTAAACACCCTGCGTCCACTCAGACTTTTCTGCACGGCCACTCGGTAGGACGATGGGAAGGAGATTCGCTCATAGTAGAGACTACCAATTTCAAGGAACATCCCATGGGCCTTTCGGCTGCATTGCCCGGCAGCACGCAGAAACGCTTAACGGAACGCTTCCGCCTCAGCCCGGATCACAAAAGCCTGATATATTCCGGCGTCATCGAAGATCCCGTCTATCTTGCCAAACCGGTAGAATGGTCCGGACAGTGGTTATACCGACCAAACATGCCGCACTCGAACGAGAAATGTGATCTGGAAGTCGCAAGAAAATTCCTGCAGAACTGACTAGCGTGCCGTGAGCTTGCTACCGACGGCGCCGACGGTATCAACTCGACTCAGCAACGAGGGAAGACACAGGATTTGCCAATTTCGAAATCTCAGAGGCTCACACCCGATTTTTGAGGCAAAGCCCGGCTGCGCCAGAAGCTAGTGCAGATTGCTTCTGGACCCACTATTCTGGACTTGAAAACTGAAGACAGCCCGGGAGGCATGAATGATCCTACACGTCGGACCCTTGTTGTCGATCCTGTTTGGGATTCTGATCCTGATTTTTCCCCGATTCCTGAACTATCTTGTGGCGCTCTACTTGATTCTCACGGGACTGGTCGGTCTTGGTGTTGTGGTTTTTCGATAAAACGCGCGTCACTCACCGTCACTTTCTTCCTCTTTCGCCCATTCGTCCTCAATCTTCCGGTTCCGCCGCCGGCGCACGTAGATCGCAACCAGTGCAAGCGTCGTTATTGCCAACCAAAGCGTGGTCGATGACGTAACGATCGGTACCCAGGAGGTCCAGATTCGCTGGCGATCCCAGAATTCCGCTTCCGCGCTCGACGGCGTGACGCCCGCGACATCGGCAAACGCAACGTCGAATGGAACGCCGCGACGCACGCGCATAAGGATTTCGCGAAACACCGTTGGCCCGTGCTCCTGCGCCAGGTCGCGAATGAATGCGCCGGCTAGTGCATAGGCTCGAATCTGATCGTTCTGACCGCCCGTGAACAAACGATCCAGGTGTTCCAGATTGGTGCGGCCGCTGGTGATCAACTGATAAAGCAGTTGAGTCTGATCTTGGAAACGCCGCCCTCGTTCCACTTCCATTGCGAGACCTTCGTCGAACCAGCGCGGTATCCGCCGGCCGGCGGACGCGCGCCAAATCAGGATGTGAGCGACTTCATGTCGTAACACATCTTCCAGAGTGTTGTCGGGATAGCCCGGCGAACGAGCAGGAAAGATGACGACTAAGTTCGACTCGCCCATAGCAAAGCCCGAAATCCAGGGTGCAACGCCGCGCGCCACATCCGAAGTCTCGGTGGCTAATTTGACCTGAATTACTGGGCCTGCATCAATGAGGCCTAAAATTTCTGCGATGTCCGCGAAGCGGCCGGCAGGAATCGATTCTAGACGCTTACGAACAGCATCAAGCTCTGTTGGCGCTTCGATTTCCAGTTTCGGGAACTCCGATGGAAGTAATGAAGCGAGAGACCACAAGAATAGGGCAAACCGGTACATGCAGGCATCAGGTTGACCCTACAGGGAGCAATTTGCAAGAGCACTCGACGAGTTTAAGGAACTTGCAAAAATATATAATCACACTATCTGAGAAGGGACAAAGCCATGGCAAAGTGGACTTTCGAACCGGGCCATACTGCCGCAGAATTTTGCGTGCGGCACATGATGGTGACCTACGTCCGCGGACACTTCAAAAATGTACACGGCACGCTCGACTTCGATCCGGCGCAACCGGAAGCCTCGTCTGTTGTTGAAGTGGTAATCGATGCCACGACGCTTTGGACCGGCGATCCGGCACGCGATGCCCACCTGCGAAGCAGCGACTTTCTTGATGTTGAGAAGCACCCGCGGATAACTTTCCGCAGTCATGGAGTGGAGTTGATCGGCGAGCACGATTACCAAGTGACCGGCGATTTGACGATCCGAGGAGTAACGCGCCAAGTCCGATTGGATGTCCGCTATTTGGGGCAGTGGCAAACACCCTGGTGGGAGAATGGCGTCGATAAAGGTCCCAAGACGCGCGCCGGATTTATGGCGACAGTGGCGATCAATCGGCATGCTTTCGGCGTGAGTTGGAATTCCCGCCTTGAGAAAAGCGGAATCGTCGTTGGCGACATCGTCGAGATCACAATCGATGCTGAAGCCATCCTCGAAGACCCAGTTTGACGAGAGCACGAAGCAGCAACCAGGCTCGAGACTTGTTCGCGAATCCGCTCGCGATTTCGCGAACAGTTTCGCGACCTGGACATCCGCAGCGCGCTGCTTCTCATAGATTTCACCGACTTAGTGATTGGCGCATGTGTTGCATCTCATGCGTTCCACAGGAGGAATTCGAAAGATGCAGAAATCAATTTTGGCAACAGCGACGGGCTTGGTTCTTTTTGCAACTACGGCAATGGCACAGGTGGAGCAGCCATCGCAGATTAACATTCAAGGAACTGCGCTAATCACCAAGGATTCCACCACAGATTCAGCGACGCACGGCGCCACACAGTCGGGTGGCCTGCTCGTTGGGTATTCGTATCAGTTCAACCAATGGGCTGGAGTCGAAGGCAACTACGGATACACCCGCAATACGCAAAACTATTTCGGATTGTTCGGCCAATCGGGAATACGGGCGGATATGCACGAAGTCACGGGATCGTTCGTGTTTCACATTCCAGTACGAGTCGCGCACGTTAGACCGTATGCTCTGGCGGGCGGCGGCGCGCTGATCTTCGATCCAGTCGATAACTTCCTGGCGAATGGAATCGATCGGCAAACGAAGGGAACATTCGTCTACGGCGGCGGCTTCAACTTCGACGTCGCGCGCAACTTCGGTGTTCGCGCCGAATACCGCGGTCTGGTCTTTAAGGCTCCGGATTTCACACTGAACGCGCTGAACCTCGACAAAGTAACTCACCTCGCACAACCCTCCATCGGATTCTACTTCCGATATTGACTCTCCCACTCCCCAACCCGCCGGTCGTTCCCAAGGCGGCCGGCGGCCAGTCCGAAGGAGGACATAAATGACCTCTCAGCGATCAATTCCTCTCCATCTTCATTTCTAACCCCGTGTTCTTCGCGAATCCCTTCGCAATTTCGCGAAGCCTTTCGCGATTTCACGGCTACCGGCAGAGCGTTCCTTACCAGATTCAATGATTTAGCGTTGGCGAACGCGTTGCATTTCACGTCAACGTCAAAGGAGGAAGCAATGAGACGCACTATTAAGGCGGGAACTCTTATCGCGATCATTCTTGCGGTATCCGGTTGCTCCGGCACGAGCGCTGCAGACAGCGTGCAGAAGCCGGCACCGGCAGTCGAAGTTGTCCGAGTGCTGCAGAAGGATGTTCCCATTCAGCGCGAATGGATCGGGACTCTGGATGGCACGGTGAACGCAGCCATTAAAGCGCAAGTGACCGGATATCTGCTGACGCAAAACTACGCCGAGGGTTCGTTCGTGAACAAAGGCCAGTCGCTGTTCGAAATCGATCCGCGCCCATTCCAGGCGGCGGTGGATCAGGCTCAGGGACAGCTTTCACAGGCCAACGGACAGCTCGGGCAAGCGAAAGCGCAACTCGTTCAGGCTCAGGCGCAGCTCCTGCAGGCGCAAGCCAACCAGCGTCGTACGCAGCTCGATGTGGATCGCTATATCCCATTGGCGAAGCAGCAGGCCATTACGCAGCAGGATCTCGACAACGCGATGCAAAACAATCTCGCCTCCCAAGCACAGGTAGATGGAGCAAAAGCGCAGATCGAAACCGCAAAGGCGCAGATCCAGGCGGCCGATGCCGCCGTGGAAGCCGCGCAAGCGGCGGTCGAGGCGGCCCGCGTCAATCTGGGATTCACGCATCTCACTTCTCCGATCGCGGGAATCGCGGGTAAGGCGCAAGTGCAGATCGGGAACCTGGTGAGCCCGGCCGGAGCGCCGGTCACCACGGTCTCAACGGTTGACCCGATCAAGGCCGAGTTTACCCTCAGCGAGCAGGAATACCTCAGGTTCATGCGCCGCCCGAGCGAGCTCGAGCGCCTGCAACTCGAGCTCATCCTGGCGGATGGAACAACCTATGCGCATAAGGGGAAATTCCTGTTTGCCGACCGTCAGGTGGACCAGAGCACGGGCGCCATTCAACTCATGGGTCAGTTTCCGAATCCCGGAAACGTGCTGCGGCCGGGCCAGTACGCCAAAGTCCGGACAGTCGTTGGTCTCGAGCACAACGCTTTGCTTGTGCCGCAGCGCGCCGTGACGGAATTGCAGGGTAATTATCAGGTGGCGGTCGTTGACGACGACAACAGAGTTGCAATCAAGAACGTGAAGGTCGGCGACCGCATCGGCCCGCTTTGGATGATCAACGACGGTCTGGAGCCCGGTCAACGCGTCATTACCGACGGCGTGATGAAAGTCCGGCCCGGTGTCCAGGTGCAAACGGAAGAGAGGTAGCCCATGTCGAAATTCTTCATTAGCCGCCCAATCGTGGCGATGGTGATCTCGATTCTGATGGTTATCGTCGGCGCCGTCACCGTCGCAAGTCTTCCTGTCTCGCAGCTCCCGAGCATCGCTCCACCGGAGGTGTTGATTCAGGCCAACTACGTCGGTGCCGACTCCGAAACGGTCGAGCAGTCGGTCGCGACGCCCATCGAGCAGCAGATGAGCGGCGTGGACAATCTGAATTATATGTACTCGCTGAATGCCGCGAATGGACAGATGACCATGATCGTGGACTTCGACGTCAAAACGGATCCGAATACCGATCTGATCCTGACACAGATGCGCGAGACACAGGCGGCGTCGCAACTGCCAACCGACGTCACGAATTATGGAGTAACGGTCCAAAAATCAGTCACCGCACCGCTCATGGTTATCGGTCTGTATTCTCCGCACGGCACCTACGACGCGCAGTTCCTCGCCAACTACGCCTACATCAATCTGAATGATCAGCTCACCCGCGTCCCGGGAATCGGCAACGTGCAGGTTTTCGGCGCGGGCCAGTATGCAATGCGCCTTTGGGTGAAGCCCGACCAACTTGCAAAGCTCGGCATCACGGTCCCGGAAATCCTCTCGGCGATCCAGTCACAGAATGCGGTCAATCCTGCCGGTAAAGTCGGCGGCGCGCCGGTTCCGAAAGGGCAGGAGTACACCTATTCGGTGCGCGCGCAAGGCCGGCTCACCACGCCCGAAGAGTTCGGCAACATCACGCTGCGGGAAATGCCGGATGGCGGCATCGTCCGCGTGAAGGATGTCGCGCGCACCGAACTGGGCTCGCAAGACTACAGCGTGATCGGACGGCTGAACGGAAAACCGAGCGCGATCGTGGCGGTCTACCAGCTTCCCGGCAGTAATGCGGTGCAGGCAGCGGACGGCGTGAAAAGATTGTTGGCGGAAGTGAAAAACCGCTTTCCCCAGGACATGGATTACGTTATTTCGCTGGACACGACGCGAGCGGTCACGGAAGGCATGAAGGACATCGTGGTCACACTGCTGATCGCGATCGTATTGGTGACACTCGTCGTCTATCTGTTCCTTCAGGGTTGGCGTGCGACGCTGATTCCGCTGCTCGCAGTGCCCGTCTCGCTGATCGGAACGTTCGTTCTCTTCCCTGCATTCGGTTTTTCGATCAATACCTTGTCCTTATTCGGTCTCGTCCTCGCCATCGGACTCGTAGTCGATGACGCCATCGTCGTTGTTGAAGCTGTCGAACGCCACATCGAAGAAGGTCTGGCGCCCAGAGCAGCCGCTATCAAAGCGATGGACGAAATCTCGGGCCCCGTCGTTGGAATCGCTTTGGTGTTGTCTGCGGTATTCATTCCGACCGCGTTCATCCCCGGCATCACCGGACGCCTGTACCAGCAGTTCGCAGTCACAATCGCGATTTCAGTGATTCTTTCCGCGTTTAACGCCCTCTCGCTCAGCCCGGCGTTGGCGGCGCTCCTGTTGCGTCCGAAGAGCGAGCGCCGTGGGCCGCTGCAGAAATTTTTCAATTGGTTCAATCGTGTCTTTGGGCGCGCCACGAACCAATATGTTCGTTGGTCGGGAACATTGATTCGAAAAAGCGCTGTAGCGCTGGTGGTGCTGTTGGCGTTCGGCGCTGCCGCAGCCTTCTTTGCCAACAAGGTACCAACCAGTTTCCTGCCCGACGAAGATCAGGGTTACCTCTTCCTCCATCTTCAACTTCCGAGCGCCGCCTCGATCGAGCGTACAGAGGACGCTGCTCGAAAGGTGGAAAAGATCCTGGCCGACACACCCGGCGTGCAATACACCACAACGGTAGAAGGCTTCAGCCTGCTCAGCTTCGTCCGCACGACGTACAATGGATTCTTCTTCGTGACACTCAAGGACTGGAACGAGCGCAAGAGCCGGGACGAGCAGTATCGGGAGATTCTTCAGCACGTAAACCAGGAATTGTCGAAACTCCCTGACGGATTCGCGCTCAGTTTTCCGCCTCCGGCAATTCCCGGCGTCGGAACATCGGGTGGATTCACTTTCGTGCTCGAAGATCGTGCTGGAAGAGACGTCCGATTTCTGGCGGATAACCTGGACAAGTTCATGGCCGCGGCACAGAAGCGCAAGGAAATAGGTGCCATGGTGAGCACATTCCTTCCGGCCGTGCCGCAGCAATTCGTCGATGTCGATCGTGAAAAAGTGCTCAAACAAGGCGTGCCGCTGAACGAGGTTTATCGCACTATCCAGATGTTCATGGGGGGAGTGTTCGTGAACTACTTCAACCGTTTCGGACGGCAGTGGCAGGTTTACGTCCAGGCCGAAGGCGAATATCGCACCGGCCTCGACAGCCTGGGCGACTTCTACGTCCGGAACAACAAGGGTTCCATGGTTCCAATGTCATCGCTGGTCCGGTACGAGCCGCGTTCAGGTCCCGAATTCACCATGCGCTATAACCTGTATCGATCCGCGCAGATCGTCGGTAGCGCAGCGCCCGGGTACAGCTCGAGCCAGGCGATGCAGGCCCTGGAAGAGACCTTTGCCGAAAACATGCCCCGCGAGATGGGTTACGACTACATGGGCATGTCTTTCCAGGAAAAGAAAGCGCAGCAGGGCGTGCCCGCATGGGTGATCTTCGCGTTCTCACTGCTGTTCGTGTTTCTTATCCTCGCAGCCCTTTACGAAAGCTGGTCACTTCCCTTCAGTGTTCTGCTGACCACACCGGTCGCTGTGTTCGGCGCTTTCTTCGTTCTCTGGCTGCGCCGATTCCTGCTGGGATACTTTGTTCCGCCGTACATGATCCAGATCGAAGGCGACGTGTACTCGCAAATCGGACTGGTCATGCTGATCGGTCTTGCAGCAAAGAACGCCATCCTGATCGTCGAGTTCGCCAAGGATAAGTACGAAACAGGTGTCGATCTCATGGACGCGGCGCTCGAAGGAGCGCGGCTCCGCTTGCGTCCGATTCTGATGACATCGTTCGCGTTTATTCTCGGATGCGTTCCGCTATGGACCGCATCGGGTGCCGGAGCCGTCGGCCGCCAGATCATGGGAACCACGGTGATCGGCGGAATGATTGCGGCCAGCGCGATCGGCATCTTCTTCATCCCCGCAATTTTCTACCTTGTTGAAAGACTCTCTGGAGCCCGCAGGCATGGAGTTGAGTTGAACCCTGCTCCGGCACAAGGAGATTTGAAATGAAATATGCAGTCATTCTTCTCACGCTGTTCTTGACGGCATGCGCAGTGGGGCCGACCTATCATCGGCCCGTAGTTCAGATCCCGGACACGTTCCGCGGTCCAGAGCCGGTCGCGGCGCTCGAAGGAGACTCTCTTGCCGACCTCAAGTGGTTCGAGGTCTTCAAAGACGACAGGCTGCAGGATCTGATTCGCACAGCTTTAGTACAGAACTATGATCTGCGGATTGCTGTCGCCAATGTTGAGGCCGAGCGCGCGGTCCTCGGCGTTACTCAATCGAACCAGTATCCGAATGTGGCGGCCATCGGTGACGTCCGCTTCACTCGGCTTTCGCGCGATGGTTCGTTTGCTTTGCCGCCTACGTTTGTGCCCTCACAGAACCGTAATTGGGGCGAAGCTTTTCTGGGCCTGCTTTCGTTTGAAGTCGATATCTGGGGCCGCCTCCGCCGGGCCACAGAGGCCGCGCGGGCGAATCTCCTGGCCGCCGAGGAGAATCAAAAAGCCGTGATGACAACTCTGGTCGCCGATGTCGCCGCCAACTATTTCTCGCTTCGAGAGCTCGATTACGAGTTGGAGATCTCGCAGCGTACGCTGGGCACGCGGCGAGAATCTCTGCGGCTGATTCAAACGCGGCAAGGCGGGGGCGTCGCCACGCTGCTCGACCTTCGGCAGGGCGAGCAATTGGTGTACAGCGCATCCGAAACCATTCCGGCGCTCGAGCAGCGGATCGAACAAACAGAAAACCAGATTACGTTGCTGCTCGCCAGAAATCCCGCCGGCATTGTGCGCGGACGCGGGCTGACCGAGCAGGAACTTCCGGAGGTGCCAGCCGGTCTACCTTCCTCACTGCTCGAACGGCGGCCGGACATCCGCGCTGCCGAAGAAAATCTGATCGCAACGAACGCCATTATCGGAGCGGCGAAGGCCGCTTATTTTCCGCAAATCAGTCTCAGCGGATCTCTTGGTGGTCAGAGCACGCAACTGGCGGAACTCTTCAACGGCCCGCATACTGCATGGAGCTTCGTGCCGCAGATCACGCAGCCGATTTTCACGGCCGGACGCATCAAATCCGGCGTTCGTCTTGCTCAAGCGCAGCAGCAGGCGGCTCTCGCGCAATACGAGAAGGCGATTGAAACCGCCTTCACGGAAGTATCCAACGCGCTGATCGCGCATGCGAAATTGAGAGAGAGCCGTGTTCAACAGGAAAGTCTGGTCACAGCGCTGCGTGATCGGACGCGGCTGGCATACGTGCGCTACGAGGGCGGGGTCGATACGCTCCTGAATGCTCTCGATGCCGATCGTGATCTGTTTCAAGCGGAACTGACGTTATCGCAAATCCGGCTCAATGAGCTTCTCAGTGTCGTTCAATTATACAAAGCACTCGGAGGCGGTTGGCAGGCCTAACCGGAAGGACCTGATTCGACCCGATCTCGAAGACACTGAGACAACAGCGAACATGAAAAGGAGAGGTTTTTAGGAATGGCAAAAGCAAAATCACAAATGATTCCGCCGACAGACGAGAAACAAGCAAACAGATCCCCCTTAATAACCGAAGATGCTATTGCGCAGCGCGCGTATGCTCTCTACCTGGCTCGGGGACGTGAAGATGGGCATGATGTCGAAGATTGGCTCCAGGCTGAAGGAGAACTTCTAGACCGACTTCGGTCTAGAAACAACGAATACGCCCTCATCGGAAAAGACGTTGCGCTTAGCGGGAAAAAGGCGTAGCGATCCCTTGAGTTGATTTTTAGAAACTCAGGGCGACCAGCACTTCAGCCTGGTTCAAATAGGACCGTAATTTTCCGGCAGGAAGCAGCTCGTGAAAATTCTCATGTGCCCACCGCGTGTAGCGCAATTCCGGCGCTGCGCGGAGGCCATGGATACGAAATTCTAATCCGCCGGCAATCACGAAGCCCTCAGCCGACTTATATTTCAGTTCGGCGGGCGGGTTTCGCAGCTTAGCAGGAGGTGTTTGCGCAGCCGGCGCACCTGATGAGGGGGTAAAAAAGGTGCGAGAGAGTTCGTTCGTATTGACAATGTAATTTGTATTGAGACCCGCACTGATATATGGAGTCCGGTAGGCAAAGGTTCGAACCCTGTATTTCAGCAAGAGCGGCAGGTCCCATCGACTCACGATGTTGTGCTGCTGCGGGTTAAACGTGCCGAAAGATGCAGCACGCATTTTCGAACTGAAGTTGTAGTCGAGACGCTTGTACAAAGCATCAAATTCGAGCGCCAGTCCGAACGGCAAAGAAACTTCGACTGCCGGACCCACTGTATATCTTTTCGCTCGGGACGTGTAGTTGATCTGTGTCCTAAAGATATCAGCGGGACCGGAATCGAAATTAGCAGTCTCGAGGGCCTCTGTTACAGGAATACCTGCCTTTAAACCCAATGAAACGGTTTGGGCCACGCCAGCGAAGGGTCTGAGCAAGGCAATAAGGAGCAGGAGTCGTTTCATAATTCTTCTCCCAGGGCTTAGTGCGTGGAAGAAGTTGCGATAACTCAGGCCTTAGCAACCGCGGCTTGTTCGACGATATCGGCTTTCGTGCTCTCGACGAAGGAGAGGATTTCCGACCTTTCGGCGGCGGGAACGCGGAAAGCATCCAGAGTAGCGTTCAGATGCACCAAGAAGGCTGCCCAGTCCTCCTCGTCGATTCGCAGCCCTTTATGTGAAGTGTGCATGTTGCGACCGGTGTAGAACAACGGCCCACCTGCGCTTTGACAGAGGAAATCGATGAGGAGTTGCTTTTCACGGCGGACACTGTCTTCGGCTCGATGTGCCCAAAAGCGTCCGAGCTTTGGATCCGACATCAGACGCGGAAGCAAATTATCTGCGACCGCGGCAAGAGCATCATAACCGCCAAGACGCGCGTACAAACTTTTTTGTTCGCCCATAATCAATCTCCTGTGTTGTTAATTCATGGCACTGGAACCGGGGCAGTATACACCCTTGACGTGATCCGATATATGGCCCTTATAATTGCGCGATTTTTCCGGATGCTTCACAAAAGCCGGCGGCTTAATTTGTGCTAAAACCGATGGAGGCTTCTATGATACGGAACGGATTTGCGGTCGCGACGTTTCTGTTCGCGTCCGTCGCATTTGCGCAAAACGAACGAGGCACAATTACAGGAACAGTGACCGATCCCGATAAAGGCATCGTGGTCGGTGTGCAAGTTCAGGCGAAACATGTAGCAACTGCGATGGTTTACAAGACAGACAGTTCGCGAACGGGTGCTTTCACCTTCTCGCAGTTACCTCCCGGTATGTATGAACTCTCGGTGCCTGTGACAGGATTTACGTTTGCACCGTATATCAAGAAAGACCTTCGTCTCGATGCGGGCCAAACGCTAACTGCCGACATCCGGCTGGAGTGGCCGATCAACTTAGGAACAGTTGGAGATGACACATTTCTAACCCTACGAAACCGCTATGCTGGGCTATCGGGACCTGCGCCTCAGGCACTGGACGGCAAGCCCGATCTATCACGTATCTGGAATGGCAGCCCCGACCCGAATCCGGAAAGGGCATCTGTGCTGCCGTGGGCAGCTACCCTCCAAAAGCAACGAATCGGGAACAATCTGAGAGAACTGCCCTCGGCGTATTGTCTACCTGGAGAGGTGTTTCCAAGCGCGCCATTGCCATACAAGATCGTTCAGACTCCTTCACTCGTGGTGCAACTGTTTGAGGGCGGTTTTCGCCAGGTGTTTTTAGATGGCGGCGGGCATCCGCAAGATCCCGATCCCACATGGCGGGGACATTCGATCGGGAGGTGGGAGGGAGACACTCTGGTGATCGATACCGTCGGCTTCAACGATAAGGCTTGGCTTCCAGCCTTTCTACCCCACACCGAACAGTTGCACGTCGTCGAGCGCTATCATCGGCCCGATCTCTCTCATCTGAATATCGACGTCTCCATCGAAGATCCAGGTACATTCACGAAGCCCTGGCAGCTTCACATGGTCTGGACGCTCGCTCCGGGTGAAGAGATCGGGGAATTCATCTGCGAAAATAACAAGTACTTCGGGGATACGCGTGCCAAGTAAATCGTGTTGAGCTGACCATCAAGGCGCTTTCGGTCATCAGTCGCGAGGGTTCAAAACCCTCCTTTAGGTACAGACCGCGGTCTTTGCCTCGCACTCAAACAGCCCGGCATCTTTCGGGGCCTGTTCTCTAGGGCTCAACTCGGTGCCCCCACGGGCATGAAGTTTCTGATCGGTTCGCTTGCGTTGCTCGGATGGAAGCTCTTTCAGAAGCTCACTACATCGCTGTACCGCTCTAGCGCGGATCCTCATGACCAGGTCTTCGAGCACCGTATCATTCGCTTGCCTGGCATCACACGCCAGCGCTTCCATCCTGGCAGCGCAAGCTTTGCACTCATCGATGCAGTCACAGGTAGCAAGAGCCTGTTTTGCCGCCTTATATCTCTCCGGCAGTTTCGCTTTACTAACATGGGGAAGATTCTCTAGCAATCGTAACCCCTCGTATTTGCTGTCCACGTAGATTTCAAGGCTCATGTGCTGACTCTAACACGTGGTGACGAGCGCAACAGTGGCTCGTAGGTGCCAGTACTCGTAGGTGCCAGTACTCGTAGGTGCCAGTAGATGTTTTGGGATCGCTGAAACCGACTCACGGGAGCCGCATCCCGCGAGGTTGAAAGAAAAAGCAGAAACAAAACGCTACCATTCACAATGGTGGATCATCCTCGCTCACATTCAGCAGACAGATAACGGAACCGGTTTCGCGATTACTTCGGGAAGACTTGGGTCAAAGTCTGCAACTTCGGCTCGTCTCCGGGCGCAGTCGGCGCGTTGGCGGTAATCAGCGCCATTGCGGTGATGCCGTAGTAGGCGGCAAGCCCGATGATATCGGTTATGCCCTTCTCGCCGTATTTCGCGACCGCAGAATTGTAGGTCGCATCCGACACCTTATGGTCGCGGTAGATTTCGCTGAGGAGATTGTAAATGATCGCCTCATCCGCCTTCAGCTTGGTCGGCCTCCTGCCCGCGGCCACGTCGGCCGGCACGCTGGGATCGAGTCCACCTTTCACGGCCGCCGGATAATGGGCGTGCCAGATATAATCGCTGCCCCAATTGCGCGCGGATATGAGGATAGTGAGTTCGACCAGGCGTGGCTCCATTCCGGTTCCCCAGCGCAAGTAGTCCGACATCCTGATGGCTTCCAAGCCGAAATCCGGACTTCGGAAATACACCTTGAATGGCGGGTTATTCACATTGCCGTTGCGCGGACTACTGGCCAGCAGCTTCGCGAACTCCTGCTGCTTGGGCGAGAATTTGTCGGGCGAGATCATTGGAAAGCGCGCCTTGTCCTGAGCGAGAAGAGCCGCCGGCATGCCGAAGGCGAATGCAAGTAGTGCAATGGTCAAAAGTTTCTTCATACGTTCCTCCCGGACCACGATTTCATTACGACAAGTTTTGTCGTGGGTGTTATTGCCGTTGGCGGGCATTATATCCATCGGCGAGAACGTGCACAATGAAACGCAAGGTGCGATCGCAGACTGTCACTGCTATCGAGGACCAGGATGATGGAGTTGAAACACGCGTCCGGAGGATGACAATACTGCGAAGTCTTAGCGTTGACGATCCGAGCGCGGAGGTCGAAGGGTTCCTGGGGCTTCCCCTTGCACGCTGGCAGTAACGCTAATGATACTAGGGCGAGGATCGTGGGTCGCACGGATGCATTTTATGCTGATTTTGCAAGGTCCGGACGGGCATCTTGCGTGAAAACCGTCCATACCATAGAGTGATCGATCACGTATCGTTACAATGCTACTCGAATGCTACTCGACGGTCTATTGCTAAAGGCGGTCAGGTGGAGGCGCAGCAGGACAATTTGGTGTGCCGCCGGGGTTCTTGCTGCCGGGCTTTACGCGGGCCGGGAGCAAGCGCAGGTTCGTGACGATCAAAACACTAGCGAGTTGCGCGTCACGCTGCTTGGCCTCGTGACTCCTCCGCTGGTCGTTTCCGCTGAGCGTGCGCAGCGCGAGTGTATCGAACTTCCAAAGAACCCGCTGGATTATGAGATTCTCGGCCCGCACGGCGACACGGTCATCAGCACGCGCTGCGAAGTGGTGGAGACCGGCCGCGCCAACGGAACGCCGTCGGCGTGGACCGTTAACCGGTATCAATGGACGACGGTGTTCACGGCGGAAGACCCGTCGCGCGGCCAGGCAGCTCGTGACACCGTCGTTGAAGAGGAGGTCGTGCTGTTCGAGGCGCAGGGTCGGGACGTGCGTGCCGTGTGGCACGGGCGATTCGAGACCGGCAGCTTTGCCGTCATACGGTCGATCACGCCGGAGGTCGCGCGAATGCCGGATGGCACGACGGTGCTCAGCGTGATGAGCTGCGTGAACGGCACGGGAGGATGCGACCAGGAATTCCTCCATCGTCATGCCGACGGCAGCTGGTTTCCGGTGAAGCAGACTTGGCTCGAACAACTGCCGGGCAGCTACGCGGGTCGTATCCGTCATGGCGTCCGCATCGACCCGGCCTCGTTGGTCGGTACCGCTGGATTCTATGGGGACGCTGACGCGAACTGCTGCCCATCGCAGGAGCTTGTCGTGAACCTGACCTTGCGCAGCGATGTCCTCGCGCTGAGCAAGCAGCCGCTGGTCCGGCCCGTACAGAAGTGATCCGTAGATTTGCGCTAATTAATGTGGCATGGACCGATCTTTGAACCGACGCCATTGACCAAAAGTCCATCCAAGCGAGTTCCTCTTCACGACACCAGCCGAGAGCGTTCCCCTTGATCGCAAAAATGCGGCATAGCATGGACGTCTCGTTGATGTGCTCATTGCCGCAGTGCAGTGGACGGGGCAAATTCCCAATTTAGGTCCGGCTTTCCCCAATGAGGAATAACCAATTCCTCATCGGGTTTTGGCTCCCCCCTAATTAAGGGCCGTTTGATAACATTGCGGATATAAACCCCACGCATCTAAAATTTTGGAGGACGCTGTTATGCTTCCCGCAGAGGCTCGCGCTCCACTAGAATTCCGTGGTCAAAAGCGAGTCGGTGAATCCTTTTGCGCTAAGTGTGGCGGACGCGTTTATCGGCGGACTCGATTATGCTGTGTGCGGTCATCCTCGGCCTGCTGACGCAATTAGGCAACACCACGTCCGTGGAAGGCGTTGTCGCCAGGTTGGGTACCGGGGAACCTCTCGCTCGCGCAACCGTCACGCTGTCGAACGATCGGTATCCATCCCAGGTTCTCACCACGACGACAGATGCCAGTGGGCGATTCTCATTTTTGAAAGTTCCTCCGGGTGAATATCGGCTGCAGGCATCCCGCCAGGGACCATACATTCCCGCAGAGTATGGCCAACGCAACCAGGGCGAGCGTGGGACCCCTATTACAATCGGGCCGGGACAGAAGATCACCGGAATCCGGCTTGAGCTGGCGCCGACCGGCTCGATTTCAGGCCGCATTCTGGATAGTGATGGCGAACCGCTCGGAAGGGCTGAAGTGCAGGCGCTCCAATCCCTGTATCAGGACGGCCATAGAGGTTTGAAACCTGTCCAGACGGTTCTGACAAACGATCTCGGGGAGTACCGGCTGCGCCTGCTCGAGCCGGGCCGGTATTACATCCGGGCGCGAGTCTTGAA
>WNGK01002690.1_pt1 | contig 19228 bp, 24 predicted proteins | sample 5400601 | NCBI WGS metagenome assembly WNGK01 (sample SAMN13153376, study PRJNA577476) | soil metagenome | isolation source: 60 cm soil or saprolite under Garry oak tree replicate 1 | place: USA:California | collected 2016-06-15
GCGAGGCGGCGAGGAGACTCGCTCCTTCGAACGGACGGGAAGGCACACGAAACCTCGGCAAGTTCGAGGACATTTTCGCTGAGTTTTTGTCCGGCGTTGCGGCTCACGTCAAACCAAGAACGCTCGAGCGCTATCGGGTTTCGGGAAAGAGGCTTGCCGCACATTTCGAGGGGCGGAAGGCGCTTCAAATCTGTAGCAGAGATATTGAAGATTTCAAACGCCTCAGGCTCCAAGAATGTTCCAGTGCGGGAACGAACCGGGATCTGGCCGCATTGAGAACGTTCCGAAACTGGTGTGTGAGGATGGGATATTCCATTGGAGACTTTCAAGTGAGGCTTCTGCGGGAAGGACCGGGAAACATGCGGATCGTTTCTTACGAAGAGGAACGGGCCTACATGGAAGCCGCAGACCAGCTGTTAAGCGACGTTGCCACGATCATTATCGAATGTGGCCTGCGGCCGGGTGAAGTGTTCTCGATGGAAGGGGGTCATGTCAATTTATCTGGAAGATACGTCTCCATACCCTTCGGCAAGACCCGGTTTGCCCGAAGAACGATTCCCTTAACGAATAAAGCGTACGGGGTTTTCGCTAGGCTCTGGAGGCCTGGGAAGCTGTTCGACGGCTCTGTCCCTCATCAAGTGGTCATGCGCCGTCACAAAGCTGTCCGCGAGCGTTTAAACTTCCATTTCAGGCTGTACGACTTCCGCCACACCTTCGGGAGTCGAATGGCAATGGCCGGAGTGGATCTGATGACGCTCCGAGAGCTGATGGGGCACTCCAGCATCACGATCACTCAGCGGTACTGCCACCCGACGCCGGAACACAAACTAGCTGCCGTAGCGAAGCTCGTCGAGTACAACGAAGTAGCCACAAAAAAGCCACAATCAGATTTAACGGTGATTCAGTGAACGTCCGTAAAGTATTGATGGCGGAGAGAGAGGGATTCGAACCCTCGATACAGGTGTTAGCCCGTATAACGGTTTAGCAAACCGCCGCCTTCAGCCTCTCGGCCATCTCTCCGGCTTGCGGAATTAGGAACAGTTTACCACCCGTGTGCTGTCCTTTATCAAGGAGCGGAGATCCCTGTCTCGGAAAGACGGGCGTGTTCGTCCTCGTCCTGCGGCACTTGACCTTATTCCATACACTTATAGACAGGCAGATGGAAATCATCGAACAGGTGTCTCCCGATCCGCAGCCGGTACTTAGCACGAAGATCTGCGACCTCGGGCTCAAGATCGAAGGCTCGCCGGTCGAGGCCCTGGTGCAGAGGCTGTACCGTGAGCTCGAGCAAAAGAAGATCGCGAAGTTCCGGCCAGCGTGTTATTTGACCGATGAGTGGGGATGCCCGTCGGGAGAGCCCGTCATCGGTATTCCGTTTTACTTGGCGCGGCTCGACCTGGCGCAGATTGAAAAAGAGAACAATGATCTCGAAGACAATCGCGAAATCATGAAGTACCTGCGGCACGAGGCCGGGCATGCGTTTAACTACGCATACAAACTGCATCGTACTCCGGAGTGGAAGCAGTTGTTCGGGCCGTATCGACGGCCATATCGCGAGAACTACCGGCCAGTGTTGTTTTCGAAAGATTACGTGCGCTATCTGCCGGGGTGGTATGCGCAGAAGCATCCGGACGAAGATTTTGCGGAAACTTTTGCAGTTTGGATGACGCCGCGCTCGGGCTGGCGCAAGAAATATCGGGGCTGGGGCGCGATGGCAAAACTCCGTTACATGGAGAGAATTGCGAAGGAAGTTGGCAACGTTGATCCGTTGCGCAAGCGGGGCGCGCCGGATATCACTGTCGCGGAAATGGAAATGACGGTGGGCGAATTTTACCGCCACACCACCGAGCAAGTGTCGCTACCCGAAGTCAACCTCGACAGCGACCTGGCCGCCATCTTCAACGCATCGAAACGGCAGAAGACTTCCGAGCATGCGGGAACCTTCCTGCGAAAGAATAGGAAAGCCCTCGCCGACCACATTGCCGCCTGGACAGCGATGCAGCGGCCCATGGTGCGCAAGCTGATGGAGGCGGTCGAGAAGCGCTGCACTGAATTGGATTTGAAAATTGACCGCAGAAAAGAAGCGGAACATTTGTCGGAGTTCACCGTGTTTGTAACCACGTTGGTAATGAACCATCTGGCTCGGAGCAGGTCTTTTCAGGCGTAAGCTGGAGGTAGGATGAGCGACCCGCTAAAACTCGCCGTGCTGTATGACGTCTGGGGTGAGGAGGAAACCCCCTCCTCGGAGGCGGCGGCGGAGACTGGCCGTAAGCGCAAAGAGAAAGAAGACCGGGAAGAGATTTTCGACGCGCTGACCAAGCTGGGTCACGAACCTTTTTATTACGTACTCGATGGGCGTCCGCAGACCCTGCACGGCCTGGCGAAGTGCGGGGCCGATTTGGTCTTCAATCTCACCGAATCTTACGCCGGCGACGATACCAAGGAAATGAACGTGACTGCGTACATGGATCTCCTCGGGTTCAGCTATACCGGAGCTGGTCCGCACGCCCATTTTCTGGCGCAGGACAAAGCCACCGCCAAGAAGATGTTTGCGTTCCACGATATCCGCACGCCGTTTTTCGCGACCGCATATCGCGGAAATATTGACCACGCGCATGACGTGAAATTCCCGCTCATCGTGAAGCCGCAATCTGAAGATGGCTCGATCGGAATTGATGCCGAAGCTGTCGTCACTGGCATAAAAGAGCTGATGGAGCGGGTGGAATACGTGCAGAATGAGTTCGACTCGCCAGCGCTGATCGAAGAGTACATTGAGGGACGCGAGATTTATGCGTCCTGCCTGGGCAGCTACGAGCACACCGAAGTGCTGCCGCTGGTGGAGCTTGATCTGTCGCAATTGCCACAAGGAACCCCGAAGATTGCCAGCCGGGACGTGAAATTCGAGCGCAACTCACGAGCGTACAAAGTGACCAAGTCAAAAGTGGCCGACGATCTGGATGAGGAAACTACGCAAAAACTTTCGGAGACCGCTCTGGCTGCCTATCGCGCAGTAAAGCTGCGCGACTATGGCCGCATCGATATGCGACTAACTCCCGAGGGAGATGTGTACGTAATCGAGGCGAATCCGAACCCATGGCTTTCGAGCAAACACGAGTTTGCGATGGCCGCGAAAAAGTCGGGACGCACCTACACGGAGCTGATCGAGGCGATTGTGGAGATTGCGCTGGAGCGGACGCGGGTGAGAAGCAAATCGACAGGTAGCTGACCTATTAGGGCCGAACGACTTTCTTGATTTCCGGCTCAGTGCGCCGGATGTAAATCGCGTCCAGCGCCTCCGGGGAAACGATCTCGCCCGCCTTGATTTTTTCAAAGCCTAGTCGAGCGATGGTATCCGCGCGCGGGGGCGCGGTCAAAATCACTTTCGAATTGCTCTCACGGGCAAGGTCCGCGACTCGCGCATCCGGCGTGGCGACCATGCGGCCAGCGGCGCCGGCGGCGAACTCCGGTGCGGTCAGAAGCTGGTGCGAAAGCAGAGTCGCACACGACTCTCGAATTTGATACTCACCGCAATAGACGTCGCCGCGTCCCGCATCCAGCACGGCCAGGACGTTCCCTTCGCATCCCGCAGCGCGAGCAACCGCTTCCAGCAAAGAAACCGCCACAATCGGCTTCTGCAGAATTTCCGCCAGGGCTTTTATGGCGGCGAGTCCGACGCGCAGTCCAGTGAACGAACCCGGGCCGGACGCCACGGCGAAACCGTCAATGGCGCTCTTCGCGAGTTTCTGCTTTTCCAGGAGCCCGGAAATCTGCGGCACCAGTTGTGCCGAGAAATTTCCTCCTTCGAGTGAAACAATTTCGAGCACTTGGGAGGACTCGTCCGTAAATTGCACCAGGGCAAGACTGCCGTTTTTTCCGGAAGTGTCCGCGGCCAGGATCAGCATAGGTTTGAACCAACTCTCGTGATGATTCAGAAATCGCGGCTCAGTGAGCGTAACCCATGTGATCCAGAATCGCGACAATTGCTCCCAACAGCACATCTGCAACCATCAGACCAAGTACGGTTGCCCACAACCTGCTATTCCTGAAGATAGCCCCAAGATGAACGCAATCAGGAAGCAAACCGAACAGACGAGCACACCTAGCCACAGAATTGACAGGGCCGATGTCCGTACCGATACGGCCAATGCAATAGCCACTAAATCCCCAACCAGATAGCGATTTCAATGTGCTTCCACCAGCTCCAGCAACACCCCTCCGGTGCTCGAAGGATGGACAAAAATGTATTGATGCCCGCCCGCGCCGGTCTTAATTTCATCGGAAACCAGTCGGATACCGTCCGTCCTAAGCTTTTCAACGGTAGCCGCAAGATCAAGAACGCGAAGCGAAACGTGATGCAATCCTTCGCCCCGTTTGGAGATAAACTTCGCAATCACGGAGTCGTCCGCCGTCGCTTCCAGCAGTTCCAGCCGAGTCTCGCCCACCGGGATCATAATCACCCGCACTTTTTCGCCGGGAACGATTTCTTCAGGCGAGAGAGCCAGCCCAAGTTTTTCGTAGACAGACTTCGCCGCCGCCAGCGAGCGAACTGCAATTCCGAGATGGTCGAGGGCGAACTCCATTTACACAATCACTCTCTGAGTGATTTCTTCTATCACAGAATACGGGTCACGCTTGTTCTCCGCTACTTCCGCCGCCCAGCGCAACAAGTCGCCATCCGGCATTACCGCGCGCGCCCGTTCGAGCAAAGTATCGCGCAACATTTCGAGCAGGCGCGTTTCCCAGTTCTGGGTACGGCGCTGCAATAGCAAGCCCTGCTTGACCAAATACGATTCGTAATCGCTAATCGCCGACGCCAACTCCGCCACACCTTGCCCGTCGGTGGCCACGGTTTTTACAATAGGCGGCGTCCAATTGTCGGAGCGGATCGCCAGCGATTGCAAGGCTCGTATCTCGCGCTCCACCCGCTCCGCGCCCTCGTGTTCACTTTTGTTGATGACAAAAATATCAGCAATTTCCATGATGCCGGCTTTGATGGTCTGCACATCGTCGCCCATGCCGGGGACGAGAATTACCACGGTAGTATCGGCGACGCGCACAATGTCCACTTCATCCTGCCCGACGCCGACGGTTTCAATCATGACCAGATCGCGGCCCGACGCATCGAGCACCATCGCAACATCCGCCGTTGTGCGGGCAAGGCCTCCGAGTGAACCTCGCGTTGCCATGCTGCGAATATAAATGCCGGGATCCGAAAAATGCTCCTGCATGCGAATGCGGTCGCCGAGGATCGCGCCGCCGGTGTAAGGGCTGCTTGGGTCAACAGCGATGATTCCTACTGTGCGATTCTCCTTGCGGTAATGCCTGGCTAGTTGATCCACCAGGGTGCTCTTACCCGAGCCTGGTGCGCCGGTCATTCCGATGGTGCGGGCTTGCCCGCTATACGGAAAAAGCCCCTTGAGCAGATCAAGCCATCCCGGCGCGTGATTCTCGACCGTCGAGATGGCGCGAGCGAGGGCGCGGGCATCACCGGCGCGAAGCTGCGGGATCAAAATATGCCTATCTTGAATCAAGCTTCAAGTGTAAAGCAGATCCGTGAGTGGATGAAGCTTGGCAGTGATTAGTCCGAGATGGGCTCTTACGCATCACCGAGTGCTTTCGGTAGGTCGTCCCCACAAGAAAATGCGCTATACGTGATGGGAAACTTCTACATCAGCGCGTCGAAATCGAATATTGAATGGGATCGAGGCGTCGCTCCCTTGAGGGGTCTCCCACCTTAGCTACTTGCTCCTTCATGCTCTTGAACCAACCCGCCGCCTTGTAATGCTTCAGCGCAGCTTTGGCTTGTGTTGGCAGTAGCACTTCGCAATTCTTTATCTCCCCGGCGTAGACCCGTTCACGAGCTGAATTGATTGAATACAGTAGAACAGTAGAACATCGATGACTTCACCGCTGAACTTCTTGAATGCGTCGCTTACCGGTTGCAGGAAGGCATAGTGATAGCCATCAATTAGCCAGGCAAAATTGAAGAGCCATTCCTCATGACCGAACCCTGAGCGGTTTACATAGCTGCCCTTCTTTTCAAGTTCCTTCGCCTCACCGGTTGGAAATATCCATCCCTGAGAGTTCCAGCAAATCCGTGCACAGTATCGATTCATTGCTTTGCCCTAGTCCCTCAGCAATTGCCGAGCAATCACCAGTCTCTGAATCTCACTCGTCCCTTCACCAATCGTGCACAGCTTAACGTCACGATAGAACTTCTCCGCCGGATAGTCTTTGATGAACCCGTAGCCGCCATGAATCTGCACTCCTTCGTTTGCGACCTTGACGGCGACTTCGCTGGCGAAGAGCTTCGCCATCGACGACTCCAGCGTGGTTTTGAGGCCGGCATCTTTCATCGCAGCCGCCCGGAGCGTCAACAATTTCGCAGCTTCGATTTCCGTTGCCATATCCGCCAACTTCCACTGAATCGCCTGAAAATCGCTAATAGCTCGGCCAAACTGCTTGCGTTGTTTGGAATAGTTGAGCGCAGCTTCATAAGCGCCTTCCGCCATGCCCAGCGACAAAGCGGCAATCGAGATGCGTCCGCCATCGAGCACTCGCATCGCATCCACGAATCCCTGGCCCTCGGTGCCGAGCAAGTTTTCAGCGGGAAGAACACAATCCTCGAAAATTAGTTCCGCGGTATCGCTGGCCCGCAAACCGAGCTTGTCTTCTTTCTTGCCGGGACGAAAACCTTTGGTTTCCTTCTCCACGATGAACGCCGAGAGCCCATGCGTGTGCGCGGAGCGGTCGGTCACTGCGACCACGACCAGCACGTCGGCATAGTGGCCGTTGGTGCAGAAAGTCTTGGTCCCGTTCAGTACCCAAGTCTTCCCTCTGCGGACAGCGGTCATGCGGGCGCTTCCGGCATCGGAGCCGGAGGAGGGCTCAGTCAATCCCCACGCGCCGATAGACTCGCCGGTCGCCAGCTTGGGCAAGTACTGGTTTTTTTGCGCATCGTTGCCAGCCAGGAAAATATGGTTTGAACAAAGTGAAGTGTGCGCCGCCACAATTATTCCAACCGATCCATCGACGCGCGAAAGTTCTTCAATGGCGGTGACATACTCGACATAACCCATTCCAGCGCCGCCCAGCTCCGGCGGAAAGACCACCCCCATCAGGCCGAGCTTGCCGAGTTCTTTGACGGCGGCCAGAGGAAAGTCCCCGTGCTCGTCCCACTTGCGCACGTTCGGTGCAATCTCGCGCTCCGCAAATTCACGCACGCTCTTCTTGAGGTGAACCTGTTCTTCGTTGAGTTGGAAGTCCAAGCAATTCTCCTACTGGGAACGCTTATTACACCACAGCGGAGAGGCAGGAAGAAATCCTCTTACCGACCGGTTGGTTAATTGCTTTGCCCCGCTGGCTAGTGAATAAAAGCAGCTATAGTTGCGCTGATCGCCTGGGCCTTGCTTGCTTCATCACCTTTCGCAAGGCCCCGGCGGTCTCGATTCGGTTCCTGCCGCCTTGCTTGGCCCGATACAAGGCTTGATCCGCCTGCTGGATGACCTCTTCCGCGCGCAAACGCGCTTGAGATTCCGCGACTCCAATGCTCACGGTCATGTTTACGGTCCCGGGTCGGGGATCGGAGTTACGTGCCGGACGCTTTCTGGTCTTGCGCGCACCTGTGGCCCTCCGCTCGGACTCACGCGGAGCTTTGCGCCGCTCTTTGCCGGCACGAATGCGGAACGAGGAGCTTTCAATATTCATTCTCAGCAGTTCGAGATGGTCAGTTACTTCCTCCGCCGCCCGGCCCGGGAACAGAATTGTGAATTCCTCGCCTCCGACGCGAAAGGCTTCGCCGCCGCCGCTGACCCGGGCAAGTCGTGAAGCGACCAGCCGGAGCACCTGATCTCCAGTATCGTGCCCGAAAGTGTCGTTGATGCTTTTGAAATGGTCTATATCAACCGCGGCGATTGCGTAAGGAGGCTTCAGGCGAAGCAACGCATCGTTGAAGGCGCGGCGGGAGGCGAGCCCGGTGAGCTCATCCTGGTAGGCCAGGGAATAAGAATTCTCGATAATGGAGCTGGCGAGGACCAGCGCCGCGGTGCCGAAGTAAGCGCTGCCAATTTTTCCTGCGCCGCCGGCCTGCAGCCCCAGCCAGGTCGCGACGAGAGACCAGAACATACCACTGTCGCTTGCGCGATGTTGCTGCGCCAGGCGCACCAGCAGCAGGCAAAGCGCGACCGCAAAAACCAACAGCGCTGGCTGGGGCACACGCCAATTGTAGGAAGGGATGAGCGACCAGTGAAGGACGCCAATCGCAGGCTGGCTGGGTCTGGAGATGGCGGCCACGAACACCGACTCAAAGAACAGCAGAGCAAGAAACCACCCTAAGATGCGGTTCTCAGATCCTCGCTCGGGGAAAAACGTTAGTAGGATAAAGTTGAGTGGGATGAGCAGCGCAACCGCCTCGAAGGCGGCTCGGCCTGGGCCAACGTAGACGATTCGGTCTTGTGCGAAGAACTCTACTGCGTGATGACCGAGCAGCAGGATGATGGCAGAAAAAAGAATCCGCGTGGAATGAAATCGCCATGCCAGCAAAGCGGCAACAATGAAGACCGCGTAGTAGAAGAAGTTAACGCTGGCGGATGAAAGCGAGACCCATTCTGTCCCGAGCAGCAGGACGGCGGCAAGCAGAATACCACCTCCAGGGAGGAGGATGGACTTGACGGTTCTCTTGGTCAAGAGCTCCATAAAAAAGGCGTGATCCTCATTATCCTCCGGCGATGGTGAGTGGTGCGACGAGTGGCAGGACTGGTTCGCCGACCCAATCCGTCCGTCCCGTTCCATTTCTGGAAGTCTGAGCCATTCGTTCCGGCGTATTCCCTTATGTATGTGATGTCCACCCCTAAGAATGGAGCCATCTCAAGTCATAAGGATGCGTTATGTGCGTACTGATCGCCGAAGACGATGCCGCAGTTGCCAGCTTTGTGCGGAAAGGCCTTGAAGCAGAACACTACGCCGTGGACATGGCCACGGATGGGGAGCAGGCAAAGGCGATGGCCACCGAATTCGACTATGACCTGGGGATTCTAGACCTGAACCTGCCGCGAGCGGATGGGGTGGCGATTCTCCGCCATTTGCGGACGCGCAAACCCAGTCTGCCCATTGTGGTGCTGACCGGCAGAAGCCGAGTCTAAGACCGCGTACAGTGCCTTGATCTCGGAGCCGACGACTTTCTCGCCAAGCCGTTCTCGTTTGCCGAACTCTCAGCCCGGATTCGCGCTTTGCTCCGCAGAAGCCATCTTCCGGCTGCGTCCGTTCTCAGCGTGGCGGATTTGAAAATCGACCGGGTTGAGCGGCGGGTGGAGCGCGCCGGCAAAAGAATCGACCTCACCTCCAAGGAGTTCGGCCTGCTCGAGTACCTTATGTTAAATACCGGAAGGCGAGTGACCCGGGTGATGATCATTGAGCATGTGTGGAATCTTTCCTTCGATACCACCACGAATGTGATTGACGTTTACGTCAATTACTTGCGCCGGAAAGTGGATGACGGCTGCGGCAAGCGCCTGATTCACACCGTGCGCGGCGTAGGCTATGAGCTGAGCGCCCGCGAAGCCGCGTAGGAGCAAGAACTAGCCACGGATTTGCACGGATTTACACGGATTCAGACCGGTCGAAGAGCATCAGACCGGATCCTCTTGAAGTTCGCGTGTAAATCCGTGGCTGGTTCTTGCTGCATCGGATTTGTCGCTAAAGATAGCTAGACACCAACCCAGCCACGGATTTACGCGGATTCACGCGGACAAGACAAATCCGAACAAATTCCAACCCCAACACCTTGATCTCTTGCATTTCGATCCGTATAGATCCGTGTTAAATCCGTGGCTGGTTTTACTTCTCGGCAAGTCCCACTTTTTTCCTGCGTGCTGAACTGGGAAAGATTTTTCCGAAAAGCAACTTCTTAATCTTGCTCTAATCGCGTTCTCAGGTTCGCCACATTTAATCAAGCCATGGTGCGGGCAAGCAAGCGAGCCTACAGCGTGTGGCAGGACGAAGAAGAGCGCCAGCGGCTCCTCACCGAGCAGTTGCCCCAAGTCCGCTCCATTGCCCGCCGCATTCACGAACGCCTGCCCCGCCACGTTCCTTTCGAAGACCTGGTACATGCCGGTGTCGTCGGGTTGATCGATGCACTGCACAAGTACGACAAGGGCAAACACGTGCTGTTCGGGTCTTACGCGAAATTCCGGATTCGCGGGGCGATTCTCGACAGTTTGCGCGAGATGGACTGGAGTCCGCGCGACCTGCGCCGTCAATCGCGCCGTGTGGAGGAAGCCCATGACAAGCTGCGGCTGGACTTGGGACGCAATCCCACCGAGCCTGAGCTGGCTCTCGAAATGAAAATCACACTCTCTGAGCTACAAAAGTTGCTCGGCGAAATCAGTTCGCTCGAAATCGGCAGTCTCCGGACGGTTTCCCCGGAAAACGGGAAAGAAGAGGACCTGTGTGAATGTTTGCCCGATGATCGCGACGAAAGCCCGCTAGCGCAATTCCTGCACTCGGAAATGCGCGAACTGCTGTCGTGAGCCATTGCCGACCTGCCCGAAAAAGAGCGACAGGTGCTGACCCTTTATTATTTTGAAGAACTGACCATGAAGGAGGTTGGCATGGCCCTGGGCGTCGGTGAGTCACGGGTGTCGCAAATCCACTCCATGGCTGTGGTACGGCTGCGAGCACGCATGACAGAACTCCCCGCCAGCCGGGGGAAACTGATGAGCCGGGCCGCCGCAGCTTCGCGGTGACCGGCACTTGAATCGTGCTGGAGGGCGCTACTCCCTCTCGACGACTAGCACGGCAGGCTTCGGCAGATACCCTTTGCGGTGAAACCAGTCCTCCAGCGAGTCCCTCAGTTTGTCCACGGGCACACGCTCGCCGATCTCCATCACTCCGTCCGCCACTGGCAGCGTGTCATCAAAAATGCTCTCGTTAGTGAAGTCTCGCATGGAGAAGCTGTCCAACCATTTCAAGGGACACCGCCGCCGCTTTCCATCCTGCTCGTACTCGACACGAATTCTGCGGGAAAACATTCAGGAGCGATTCTAAATGGGAGACGCCTCTAACTGGGAGAGCCGCAGGGGAACTTACGGCGTTTGAGGCGTTGCGGCCGGGACGTGTTCTGGGGACCCGTTGACCAGGTCCTTCAGCTCTTTGCTGGGTTTGAAGAATGGGATCTTCTTGGCGGGCACTTCCACCCGCTCTCCGGTTTTGGGATTACGGCCGACGCGTGGTTTGCGCTGCCGGGTGCGAAAGCTGCCAAATCCGCGGATCTCGATTTTGTCGCCGGCGCGCAACGAGCGCACCACGCTGTCAAAGATGGTTTCGACAATCACTTCGCTGTCTTTGCGGGTCAGTTCTGCCAGACGGGAGATTTCGTCGATCAAGTCCGCTTTGGTCATAGCTTATTTTCCTCCCCTTTTTTCCCGCGTGATTTCTAGCCGGAAGCTCCAACTCCTCGACCGGGTCTGCATAACCTTCTCAAATTTCAGGGGTTGTTGGCAAGGAGAAGGTTCTTTCCCATGTTTACTTTCTATTTCTCCGTTGTCTATCTCCCGGTCCGCATACTTCCCGGTTGGCTATTTCCAAAGATAGTAGAACCCCATCTGCTGGTCGAGCAGCTTCTCTTTCGTGGGCAGCCACTGAGTGACGTCTCCAAATAACAGATCGAGCAGCGACTGGCGCTGTCTTTCGGGATGTACCAGCACCGGTTCGCCGCTGATCCCCACCGACTTTGCTGTATCCTGCACGGCGGTTCGGAAGTCGGCGATCTGGTCGATGAGGTGCAGGTTGAGAGCCTGTTCGCCGGTCCACACCCGGCCATCGGCTATCGGCTTGATATCAGAGACCTTAGCGTGGCGTCCGTCGGCGACCGCATTCACAAACTGCAAGTACATGTTGTCGATTAGGCCCTGCATGTACTGCCGCTCGGCCGGCGTCAGTTCGCGCGTGGGATCGCCGGTGTCTTTGAATTCACCGACCTTCAGGATCTCAGGCTTCAGCTTCGCCCAGCGCATGAGGTCGCCATAATTCACCCACTCGGCAATGACGCCGATGGAGCCAACCACGCTCCCGCTGTCGGCGTAAATCTTGTTGGTTCCAGCCGAGACATAGTAAGCGCCACTTGCGCCTACCGTCTGGATGGAAGACACAATACGTTTCTTCTTTCCGTCGCGGATGCGCTTCACTTCGCGATAGATCTCTTCCGACGCGGCCACGCCGCCGCCGGGCGAATTTACGTGAATAATGATTGCCTTGATGGAATCGTCGTCGGAAAAGCGCCGGAGTTGGTCAACCACTTCGCTAGGATCGAGAATCACGCCGTCGAGATCCACGACTCCGATCTTGTCGCCGAAGGCATGAAATCCGGCCTGCCGCTCGCCGCCTGCGTGCACCGCGACGTAAACCAGAGTGAACACGGCCAGCACAAAGAGGAAGAATGCGCCTCCCCCAATTAGGACCCAGAGCCAGATGCGCGAATGTCCATTTTCAGCCATAAATGTTTCAGTAGTTTAGCACCGAGCAGGGCGCCAGAAGAAACCGTGTTCCTTAATGCGGCCTGAGGAAGCCGCAGTCGCCGCCGAGGTGAGTGCCGCGTTCCAGCCGCCAAGCGGCCATAGAATGCAGCCCAGGGCGCAAGCCTGGGATAGGGGAGGCGCCAATCGCAAGCCCTAAAGGGGGCGGAAGAATCCGGCCCCAGCTTCTTTCCGCCCCTTCGGGGCTTTCGTCACAGACCTGCCCTTTACCCACGGCTTACGCCGCAGGCTGCATTATTTCGCCGCTTCGCGGCTAATCCCCGCTGAGTCATACCGCGTATGCGCCAGAATGACGCTTGCCCCTTGAGAGACAGTGGGGTGCTACCCCGGAACAATCACCTTGAAAGCATTCCGCGCAACGCCGAACTCCACCGGGGTCTGGCACACGTACTCTCCATCGGCATAGACATCGAGAGGATATCCGGTTTCAAGTCTCGCAGTTTCGGTCTGTGCGTACTCGACCTCGCGAAAGCTGAGATGCCCACCGAAATAAACCGTGGGAAACAGACAGAAGAGTTTGAACGGGTCCATCGCGCGCACTACGCAGACGTCCAGTTTGCCGTCGTCGAGCCGCGCTTGCGGAGCGATCTTCATGCCGCCGCCGTAGGTTGGAGCGTTGGCGAAGGCGGCGAGAATGGTGGGCGCTGCCGGGGCGTCTTTGTGTCCCAGTGAAACTTTCATCGGAAATGGCGCAAAGCGGAGAAACTCACGCGGGGCGCAGAGAGCATACCCACCATGCGAGCGAATCCATTTGGGAAGCGCATTCGCGCGACGGGCTATTTCTGTATCGATTCCCACACCGGCAACGCAGCAGAAGTAGTGTGGGGCGGACGCCCCGCCCGCGATGTTCGCCTCCCTGCCCCCTCTGATGATTCCCAGATCAATCGCGCGCACGTTATTTCCGCCCGCCGCGAATTCGCGCCATGCTCCTAATGAATTGCGCACGCTGAGCAACTTCAGCGCGCGTGCGAGATCGTTTCCGCTACCGCAAGGTACCACCAGAAAGGGGAGCTTGAGACTCACAAGATGCACGAGATATCGGTGAACAGTGCCGTCGCCGCCGAAGATCACAACCGCGTCCGCATCATTCGAAGACGCCGGCAGGCCCGAGACCCACTCTGCGTTTCCAATACGCCCGAATCGCTCCGCGCATCTCGAGATATTTCCCGGCCCGAGAATGGCGGCAGCCCGCATGAGTGACGGAAGTTCTATCAGAACTCCGGGGCCGTGTCATCATTCCTGGTTTACGGCGTCACTGAATTGCCCGCACTTTGGACTTGTTTCCTGTACACGGCGAAGTAGTAGCCGGCGGCCCCGAAACATGCAGTCGCGAAGAACACGATGAACCAGAATATCTTCGCGCTGACCGGGGAGCGGTCCTCGCACGCACAGAAAATCATCATGCCAAACAAGATGATGAGCGAAGCCGGCGCGGCGAGAAGTGCCTAGGGGGACACCAATATCCGCAGAAGGAGATCAGCTCTCGGCAGCGACTCGATTTGTTGAAGCCAGGGGGTCAACATGAAAATCATGAAAATCCCCAGGCACACGACGACCCATGCCGAGTATAAGAACATGGCGAACGCCTTCTCGGACCGGAGCCAACAAGACATCCTCAATCCCCTCATCTTGTGCAGGCGTAGGACTACCAAGTAATAACTGCAATCTTTAGTCGTCTGCCCACTCTGAGTGTCAGTTTCAGCGGGCCCGCGCTGGGCAACAGGATCATCCGCGGATCCGTAACGACTTCATCTTCGACTCGAACCGATCCCTGCTTCAGCTTTCTCACGGCGTCGGTGGTGGACTCCGCCAGCCCGCACTTGACCAGGAGGCGGTCTAGCCGAACCAAGGCACGTCCCTGTGCATCAATAGATCCCCCGATTTCCTCAATGCTGGCCGAAACTTCCTCAACATCCTCTGGCACCTCATCCTTCTGAAACTGCTTCGCCCAGTCCTCCGACGCTTTCGCCGCCGCGTCTTGCGAGTGAAAATCCTTCACAATCCGCGCAGCCAAATCCTTCTTCGCCTGCATGGGATGCGCTTCGCGCTTCATCTTCTCGATGTCGGCGATCTGAACGTCCGTCAGCAGCTCGTAATACCGCCACATCATTTCGTCAGAGACGGACATCAGCTTGCCGTACATTTCGAGCGGCGGCTCTTTGATTCCGATCGCGTTGCCGTAGGATTTCGACATTTTCTGCACGCCGTCGAGGCCTTCGAGGATCGGCATTGTCAGTACTACTTGCGACTCCTGTCCGTAGCTGCGCTGCAACTCGCGTCCCACCAGGAGATTGAATTTCTGGTCGGTGCCACCGAGTTCGACGTCGGCTTTCAACATGACTGAGTCATATCCCTGCGCCAGCGGATAGAGCAGTTCGTGCAACGCGATCGGTTTTTCTTCCCGGAAGCGTTTATGGAAATCTTCGCGCTCCAGCATCTGCGAGACGGTGGTTCGCGCGGTCAGCTTGATCCAATCTGCCGACTTCATCTTCTCGAACCATTCGTTGTTGAACCGCACCTCGGTGGTCCGCGGCGAGAGAATCTTGTACACCTGCTCCATGTATGTCTTGGCATTCTTCATCAACTCTTCCGCGCTCAGCGGAGGCCGCGTCGCCGAGCGCCCGGTAGGGTCTCCGATCATGCCGGTGAAGTCGCCGATCAGAAAAATGACAGTGTGGCCGAGGTCCTGACAATGTTTGAGCTTGCGCAGTAGCACGGTGTGGCCGAGATGCAAGTCGGGTGTCGTGGGATCGAATCCGGCTTTCACGCGCAGGGGCTTGCTGGACGCGAGCGATTTCTCCAGTTTCGAGCGCAGCTCAGCTTCGCGAATGATCTCCGAGCTGCCTTTCTTGATGTAGGTCAGTTGTTCGTCAACGGGGGCGAAGGTGGGCATGGACGAACATTATTGCAGATTTCAGATTTTAGATTGCAGGTGAATCATTTCTAGTGGAAGAGAGGCGACGAATATAGAAACTAGCGATATTTACTTGGTTTGGCGTTTCCCGTCGGCGACAAATCGCCTCCCCGCAAGCCGGGATTCATGGCTCAGCACCAGATTGATCGCTTCCGAGTATGCAATGTGCTCTTGCTCCAAAATCCGCGCCGCCAAGGAACCCTCATCATCCGTATCCAACACGGGCACCGTCTTCTGTACAATGATCGGCCCGTGGTCGAGTTCTTCATCCACAAAATGCACGGTGCAGCCGGAAACCTTCACGCCGTAAGCAAACGCCTGTTCCTGCGCCTCAAGTCCAGGAAACGCCGGCAATAGGGAGGGATGGATGTTTAAGATCTTGCGCGGAAACTGCTTCACGAACCAGGGCGAAAGCAGCCGCATGTATCCGGCCAGGCAGATCAGATCCGCGTTATGCTGCTGTAAGGCCGCGACTACTTCGCGGTCGTGATCTTCGCGAGCTTTTCCTTTCGATGGGATGACGATAGTTTCGATTCCCAGCTTGCGGGCAACTTCCAGTCCTCCGGCGTCAGCGCGATTAGAAATTACTATTGCAATGCGGGCGTCAGGAATTTTTCCGGACGCGATGTTTTTCGCAATGGCCTCGAAGTTCGAGCCGCGGCCGGAGAGCAAGATGCCCAGTTTCTTCATTTTGTCGCTCCCGTGCCCGGCGGCACATCGGCCGGTTTAGAGCTGGGTTGCACCACCAGTAGCGGCGCGGTCGATGTTTCAGTAGAACTCGGTCCGACCGCGAGATTCAAGATCATCCGCATGGCGATACAAGCTAACCTCTCAGGCCGCCTGCGGTCAATCGGGCAGGCGAGACCTAAGCGCCGGGAGCGCCGGGGGCGGAACTTTGGGAGGAACAGGTGGAGTGGTAGCATCAGTCGGCGGGATCCGTTTTATGAACTCACGCTGTCGAGTGATGGGGCTGTTGAGCATACTTTCTATGAGTGTCTTGGCTTCGGCTCAGCAAACTGCGCCCTCGTCCGAGACCCCCAAAGCCCCCGCGCAGGAAAAGAAAATCGAGAAAAAAGAGCAATCACGGCGCATGCTGGGCCTGCCGCAATTTACTGTCACCGACCGCAAGAACGCGCCGCCGCTGACTCCCAAGAGAAAGTTTCGCTTGTTTTACAAGAGTGCGTTCGATCCCGCCGAATTCGTGGTGGTCGGGCTACAAGCGGGAATCAGCCAGGCACAGAATTCATTTCCCGCCTACGGCCAAGGGGCGTCAGGATACTCCAAGCGCTACGGCGCAGCCTTCACCGATCAGGTGACGAGCACCTTTTTCGCCGATTTTGCCTATCCCACCCTTTTTAAGGAAGACCCGCGTTATTTCCGGCTCGGCGAGGGCTCAGTGAAGCACAGGTTTGGATATGCACTATCGCAAGTAGTCATCGGTCATAAAGACCGGGGCGGACGTACTTTCAACTGGTCGAACGTGCTGGCCGCACTCTGCGCAGGTGGCATTTCGAATGCCTACTATCCACCGGCCGACCGCGGCTTTGGACTGACCCTGAATCGTGCCGGAATTTCGCTGCTCTATGGAAGTCTAGGCGGCTTGGGCAATGAGTTTTGGCCGGACATTGAGCAGAAGCTATTTCACCGACGTCCCAGGGCTGCAACTCTACCGGTTAGCCAGCAGACGGAGAAGCAACAGCAAGGAAAGTAGGATCGCGCCCCAGGCATTGATGCGTACCAGCTTATAGGTCGCCGGCCACGGATACATCAGGACAGCGAAAACCTCGACCAACTTCTCCGGCCAGAGCAGGCCCGCCACTCCGAAAGTCAAACATAGTTGTACGGCCACCGGCAAAAGGAAGTAATTCATCCTGCGCTCCAACGCGAGATTCAGAAAAGAGGATTGTTGGTTGAGTCTAGCTCGAATGGGTGCAGGTAAGTCAACGGGAAAGTGGGGGCGCGTGGGGGCGCGAGGAACCAAAGTGAGTAAGGCAAATCACCTATTCGCACGCGGTTAGAAAATTTTTGATAGTTAGCTTTCGCGCTTATCCGTTCCGGCCAGCCACCGCAGCAGCATGTTGACCAAGCTTAGAACAATCGCGCCCCAGAACGCAGAAAGAAAAGTGTCGACTCTGAAGGCCGGAGACAACAGTGCTGAAGCCAGTTCCAGCATCAGCGCGTTGATCACGAACCAGAAAATTCCCAGCGTAAGAATAGTCAGGGGGAGAGTGATGAGCTTCAACAACGCACCAAGCGTGGCGTTGACGAATCCAATAACCAGCGCCGCAATCAGGGCTGCTGCAATTCCCGCGACATGAAATCCGGGCACAAACTGCGAAACCACCCAGACTGCCAGCGCGCTCAAGAACCAGTTGATGAGATGACGCAAGAATCCTCCACAGCTTCCGATTGCTAGACGGCAAGATGATAGACCGCGTAGACCAAACGTGCAATGCGACGCCCCCCGCCGCGAGCATTTCATCCCCGGGTTCTGAAAGTAGTAAACTTTCCCGTCATGCCGCAGCTCACTTATCTGGAGGCGATCCGCCAGGGTATCTGGGAAGAGATGGAGCAGGATCCGACCGTATTCTGCATCGGCGAAGATATCGGGATCTACGGCGGAGCGTTTAAGATCACGGACGGCTTCATTGATCGCTTCGGTCCCGAGCGAGTGATTGACACCCCCATCGCCGAATCCGCGATTGTGGGCGCGGCGTTTGGCGCGTCGCTCACCGGTATGCGCCCGGTCGCCGAATTTCAGTTCATGGACTTCATCGGCTGCGCCATGAACCAGATCAGCAATATGGTCGCCAAGACGCACTATTTGTGGGGAGCCCCTGCGCCTCTGGTTTTGCGCGGCCCCAGCGGCGGCAATGTGCATGGCGGGCCCTTCCACTCGCAAAATCCTGAGATGTGGTTCGTGCACAATCCGGGTCTTAAAATCGTATGCCCAGCTACCCCTTACGACGCCAAAGGTCTGATGAAAGCCTCTATTCGCGACAACAATCCGGTCATCTTCTTCGAGCACAAATACCTCTACCGGCGCATCAAAGAGGAAGTGCCAGAGGAGGAATATGTTGTTCCTCTTGGGAAGGCGCGGGTTGCTCGCGAGGGACGCGACGTCAGCGTGATCACCTACGCGGCCATGGTGCATTTGGCGCTCGAAGCAGCGGAACTTCTCGCCAAAGAAGGAATCGAGCTTGAAATTATTGACCTGCGTACGCTGGCGCCACTCGACCGCGAGGCCATCGTGCAGACGGTAAAGAAGACGAACAAAGTCATCCTACTGCACGAGGACACGCTCACCGGTGGGATCGGCGGGGAGATCGTTGCCATCATCAACGAAGAAGCTTTTGACGATCTCGACGGCCCGATCGTCCGAATCGCAGCACTAGACACGCCGGTGCCTTTTTCGCCTCCGCAGGAGGCGCACTTTCTGCCGCAGTTAAAAGACGTGATGGAGAAGGCGCGCTGGCTGAAGGCCTATTAAAGTTGTAGAGAAGTGGCTGGTTTTTTTCTAGTTTTGAATGCGAGGAGACACGATGCGGAATTTCATCCTCGGGATAATCGTCGCCATTGTTGTGATTTTATTGGCCGGGCTCTTGATCGCCCACTTCGGTCTCATGCCGACTAATGCTGATGCCACGCCGCCCGCATTTGAGCAGAACATCGCCATGAGCGCGCTCGATGCCTCCATGGACCGGCATGCCCCGCGAGTCGCCAATCCGCTTCCGCCAACCGACGACACCCTGATCGCCGGCATGAAACTTTACACCATGAATTG
>WNGK01002692.1_pt1 | contig 19222 bp, 11 predicted proteins | sample 5400601 | NCBI WGS metagenome assembly WNGK01 (sample SAMN13153376, study PRJNA577476) | soil metagenome | isolation source: 60 cm soil or saprolite under Garry oak tree replicate 1 | place: USA:California | collected 2016-06-15
GTTCGAAGCTAACATGGAGCGGCTCGTGGCCCGCGACCCGGACGCGGTCACGCCCGCAGTCATGGAGAGCTGCCGCATCAAGGCCGAAATCGTGGCCGCCGACGAGCGCGAAACGGGCGAGCGGGCGCTCCTCAACTTCGGCCACACCTTCGGCCATGCGATCGAGGCCGGAACCGGGTACGGGACCTGGCTGCACGGCGAGGCCGTGGCCGCGGGGATGGTCCTGGCGACGCGGCTCTCCGTATTGGCCGCGGGACTTCCGATCGAGGCGCTGGACAGGTTGCGGGCACTCATCGAACGGGCACAACTGCCCACCGACGCGCCGTCGCTGGAGCCGAATGCATGGCTCGAGCTCATGTCGCGCGACAAGAAGGTCGACGCCGGCGCGATGCGCTTCGTGGTGCTGGAGGCGTTGGGTCGCGCTGCGATACGTCGCGACATCACGAGCGCGCAGCTGACGGCGGCCCTGGTTCCCTGAACGTGCACTAAAAGCGTCTACACAAAGACAACGGCGCCCGCGGGCGCCGTTGCTTCTCAAATCTGATAGCGTCGTCTATGGTCAAATACAGCTAATTGTAAAGATACGCCCTTGTTGGGGACTGCTCGAGTCGATCACGGTGAACGTCGCAGGGCTTGAGAACCCGGATACGGTAAACGTGTCGCCGGAATTGTTGACCACTGGCGGAGTGATAGTAGCTGGCACCGCTGAGCTTATGTTGTACGGAGGCGTTCCGCCGATAATAACCTCGGTGAAAGTGCCACAGGGCGACCCACTCAGGCTGCCGGGCAGCACCTGAAGCGGTGATGGCGCCGGCGCCGTCGGTGGTGAAGTGAACCCGAGGACATTACGCAAGGTGACGGTCGTCTGCAGGCCAGCCGAGTCACGGATCGAAAAGACCAGCGGATCGACGCAGGCGCCGTTGGTAATCACGGTGAACGGCAGCCCGGAAGCAAGCACCGTCGAGTTGACGAGGATCGCTGAGCCCGGGGCGGTCGAGACGACGGTGTAGGGCGGAGTTCCGCCATAGATGAAATAGTCGATCCGGAAGCCAGTCGAACACGGGGGGACGTTAAACGGTCCGGTAATCGTCACGTCCGACGGAACGACCGACAGCACGGCGGAGCCGTTGATCGTCTGCACGATCGTGAACTGCGCGGTCTGCTGGTTGCCGGTGGTCAGCTCGGTTGCGCGCAGCAGCGCGGGTTGGGTTGGAGCACCGGGAGTCGCCTGGATGATCACCTGCGCGACACCGAACTGATCCGACACGACGGTGAGTGTGGACACCAGCGGGTTCGCCGGGTCGTTGCTCTGGATCGCGAACGCACCCGTGACAACGTCGAATCGGACCTGCCGGTTGGGGAGGCCAACACCCCCGGCGCCGGTGACCGTCACCTTCGCCGTCGCCGTCTGGCCGGAGCAGATGGTATTCGTTCCGCAGGCTGCGGAGGCGGGCGTGATGGTCAGCGCATTGAAGATCGGCGCCGGCTTGACCGTGACGGTCGCGGAGGCTTTGGTCCCAGCCGAATCCTGGACGGTGATGATCACAGCGGTGTCGGCAAGCACGTTGGCCGGCAGCAGCACGATCGTGCCGTTGGTCACGGATGCCCCGATAGGCAGAATCGCCGTATTGCTCGACACAACGAAGTAGGGTGGAACGCCGCCGGTGATGGTCAGGATTGTCGGCGTGTTGGCGAAAACCGTCGGTGCGGATGGCAATATCGATAGCGGGCCCGGTGTGGTCGGGGGTGGCGCGAAGGGGTTGTTGGGCGCACCGCTGCCGCCTCCACATCCGCCCAGGATCGCGAGCGCGCCAAGCGCAACGGCGGCGAGCGCAAGCTGCAACCAGTGAGCATTCAGACGATTCGGCGCCATGAGCGGGTCCCTGATGATATTGTCCTAAAGATTCGGCCACAGCCGTCGGTTTTGAATGCTGCGACAAGCATATAGGCCACTTTGTTGAGATTAAAGCGCAAGTTCTGCAGCGGCGCAAGTGCTTTCGGCGGCCGGAAACTGCCGCTGACGCCTCGGGCCGCCCAAGGTTGCCGCGATGCAACAATATCGTTAACATGAAGAGCTTGACCCGGCCGCGACATTGCGGGCCCGATTCGGGTCAAACTAGGACGCTGGCGGGGTGCGTTCGGGGGCGGTCACGGCAACGAGGAAACTGATGGCGACGGATTCGACGCGTTTTCCGCCGGCGAAACAGGGCCTGTACGATCCTCGCAACGAGCACGACGCTTGCGGCTTGGGGTTCATCGCCCATATCAAGGGCCAGAAGAGCCACGCGATCATTACCCAGGGGCTGCAGATTCTGAAGAATCTCACGCACCGGGGCGCGACCGGCGCCGACCCGCTGCAGGGCGACGGCGCGGGGATCCTGATCCAGATGCCCGATGCGTTCCTGCGTCGGGTCTGCGGTCGACAGGGTCTGACGCTGCCTGCGATCGGGCAGTACGGCGTGGGCATGGTGTTCCTTCCCCAGGAACCGGCCTCGCGCATGGCGTGCGAGCAGGAGATCGAGCGCGCTGTTGCGGCCGAGGGTCAGGTTCTGCTCGGCTGGCGCAACGTGCCGACGGACAATTCCGGCTTGTCGGAGCGGACCAAGGAGGTCGAGCCGGTCATCCGTCAGGTGTTCATCGGGCGCGGCACCAACGACATCGATCACGACGCGCTGGAGCGCAAGCTCTACATCATCCGCAAGCGTTCGGGCCACGCCATCCAGGCGTTGAAGCTCCATCACGGGAAAGAGTTCTACGTGCCGTCGATGTCGACGCGCACCATCGTTTACAAGGGCATGCTGCTTGCGCATCAGGTCGGCGAGTATTACCGCGACCTGCAGGACGCAACCATGGTGTCGGCGCTCGCCATGGTGCACCAGCGCTTCTCGACCAACACGTTTCCCACCTGGGACTTGGCGCATCCGTTCCGGCTGGTGTGCCACAACGGCGAGATCAACACGCTGCGCGGCAACGTCAACTGGATCCGCGCCCGCCAGCAGGCGATCGCCAGCGACGTGCTCGGCGCCGACCTGGACAAGATCTGGCCGCTCATTTACGACGGCCAATCCGACTCGGCATCGTTCGACAACGCGCTCGAGCTGCTCCTCATGGGCGGTTATCCGCTCGCGCACGCGATGATGCTGATGATCCCCGAAGCGTGGGCCGGCAATCCGCTGATGGACGAGGACCGGCGCGCGTTCTACGAATACCACGCCGCGCTGATGGAACCCTGGGACGGTCCGGCGGCGATGGCGTTCACCGATGGCCGCCAGATCGGCGCCACCCTCGACCGCAACGGCCTGCGGCCCGCGCGCTACATCGTCACCGACGACAACTACGTGATCATGGCCTCGGAGGTCGGCGTGCTCGACATTCCGGAGCGCAAGGTGATCAAGAAGTGGCGCCTGCAGCCGGGCAGGATGCTGCTGGTCGACACCGAGCAGGGCCGGATCATCGATGACGAGGAGTTGAAGCGCTCGCTCGCCACCGCGAAGCCGTATCGTGCCTGGATCGATCGCTCGCGCATCGCGCTCGAGGCGCTGCCCGATCCGGCGCCGCCGCAGAAATCGTCGGTGTCGCTGCTTGATCGCCAGCAGGCCTTCGGCTATACGCAGGAAGACCTGAAGATCCTGCTCGCGCCGATGATCGAGACCAGCGAGGAAGCGGTCGGCTCGATGGGCAACGACGCGGCGCTGCCAGTGCTCTCCAACCGGGCGAAGGTGCTGTACAACTATTTCAAGCAGCTCTTCGCGCAGGTCACCAACCCGCCGATCGATCCGATCCGCGAGGAACTGGTGATGTCGCTGGTGACCTTCATCGGACCGCGACCGAATCTCCTGGGCATCAACGAGACCAACCCGCCGATGCGGCTCGAGGCGGAGAAGCCGATCCTCACCGCCGACGAGATGGAAAAGATCCGCCATATCGAGTTGTTCACGGGCGGCGCGTTCCGTTCGCTCGAGCTCGATATCTGCTATCCGGCTGCATGGGGCGCCGCGGGCATGGAGGCGGCGCTGGCGAGCCTCTGCGCGCACGCCGAGGATGCGATCAAGCTCGGCTACAACATTCTCATCGTCTCCGACCGCAAGGTTTCGGCGCAGCTGATGCCGATTCCGGCGCTGCTGGCCACCGCTGCGGTGCACCAGCACCTGGTGCGCAAGGGTCTGCGGACGAGCACGGGGCTGGTCGTCGAAACGGGCTCGGTTCGCGAAGTGCATCAGTTCGCCTTGCTCGCAGGATACGGCGCCGAGGCGATCCATCCTTACCTCGCGCTGGAATCGGTGACCGAGTTGCACGAATACGTGCCGCAAGTCTCGCCCGAGGAATCGGCGAAGCGCTTCGTCAAGGCGATCTGCAAAGGGCTGTACAAGGTCATTGCCAAGATGGGCATCTCGACCTACCAGTCGTATTGCGGAGCGCAGATTTTCGAGGCGGTCGGATTGAACTCGGCGTTCATCCAGAAGTATTTCACCGGAACGGCCAGCAACATCGAGGGCATCGGCCTGTTCGAGGTGGCCGAGGAAGCGTACCGCCTGCATCAGCTCGCGTTCGGGGACAACCCGGTTCTGCGCGGCGCGCTCGACGCGGGCGGCGAATACATGTATCGCGTCCGCGGCGAAGAGCACATGTGGACGCCGGACTCGATCGCCAAGGTCCAGCACGCGGCGCGCGCCAACAGCCACTCGACCTACCGCGAGTTCGCCAAGCTGGTCAACGAGCAGGGCAAGCGGCTGATGACGCTGCGCGGTCTGTTCGAATTCAAGCTCGTCGCCGGCCCGGTGCCGCTCGACGAGGTCGAGCCCGCCTCCGAGATCGTCAAGCGCTTTGCGACCGGAGCGATGAGCCTGGGGTCGATCTCCACCGAGGCGCATACGACGCTGGCGCTGGCGATGAACCGCATCGGGGGCAAGTCGAATACGGGCGAAGGCGGCGAGGACGCGAAGCGCTACCCGCTGATCAAGAAGGGCGAGACGCTGAAATCGCGTCTCGACGGGGTGGTCGCGGACATCGCGCTCAAGGAAGGCGATTCGCTGCGCTCGAAGATCAAGCAGGTCGCCTCGGGCCGTTTCGGCGTTACTGCCGAATATCTGGTCAACGCCGACCAGCTCCAGATCAAGATGGCGCAGGGCGCGAAGCCCGGCGAGGGCGGGCAGCTCCCCGGCCACAAGGTCTCGGAATACATCGCGCGGATCCGCTTTTCCGTTCCCGGGGTCGGCCTGATCTCGCCGGCGCCGCACCACGACATCTATTCGATCGAGGACCTCGCGCAGCTGATCCACGATCTGAAGAGTGCGAATTCGAACGCCTCGATCTCGGTCAAGCTCGTGTCCGAAGTCGGTGTGGGCACGGTCGCCGCCGGCGTGGCCAAGGCGAAGGCCGATCACGTCACGATCGCCGGTCATGATGGCGGCACCGGCGCCTCGCCGGTGTCCTCGATCAAGCACGCCGGCACACCGTGGGAGCTCGGGCTCGCCGAAACGCAGCAGACGCTGGTGCTGAACCGGCTGCGCGGCCGCATTGCCGTGCAGGTCGACGGACAGATGAAGACCGGCCGCGATGTGGCGATCGGAGCGATGCTCGGCGCCGACGAGTTCGGCTTCGCGACAGCACCTCTGGTCGTCGAAGGCTGCATCATGATGCGCAAATGCCATCTCAACACCTGCCCCGTCGGCATCGCGACCCAGGATCCGGAATTGCGCAAGAAATTCACCGGGCAGCCGGAGCACGTCGTCAATTATTTCTTCTTCGTTGCCGAGGAAGTGCGCGAGATCATGGCCAGGCTCGGGGTCCGCAGGTTCAACGACCTGATCGGCCGCTCGGACCTCCTCGACATGCGGCCGGGGATCGATCACTGGAAGGCTCGCGGCCTCGACTTCTCGAGGGTTTTCTACCAGCCGCAGATGCCGGCAAACGTGGCACGCTACAACTGCGAGGTGCAGGACCATGGGCTCAGTCGTGCGCTTGACCATCAACTGATCGCGGAGGCTGCGCAAGCGATCGAGCAAAAGCATCCGGTACGACTGGAGCACCGCATTCGCAACGCGCATCGTTCGGTGGGCGCGATGCTCTCGGGCGTCATCGCTCGCCGCTACGGTCACGAGGGGTTGCCCGACGATACGTTGCACGTCATGTTCAACGGCATCGCCGGGCAGAGCTTCGGCGCGTTCCTGGCCCGCGGCGTCACCTTCGAGTTGCAGGGCGCGACCAACGATTACGTTGGCAAGGGCCTGTCCGGCGGCCGCCTCGTCGTCTACCCTGACCCCGAATCGCCGGCACGCCCGGAAGAGAACATCGTCGTCGGCAATACCGTGATGTACGGTGCGATCGACGGCCAGGCCTATTTCCGCGGTGTCGCGGGCGAGCGCTTCTGCGTACGCAATTCCGGGGCGAGCGCTGTGGTCGAGGGCACCGGCGATCATGGCTGCGAATACATGACCGGCGGCACAGTGGTCGTCCTCGGGCGCACAGGGCGAAACTTCGCCGCCGGGATGAGCGGCGGCACCGCCTACGTGTACGATGAGGACGGCACCTTCTCGCAGCGCTGCAACACCTCGATGGTGGCGCTGGAGCACGTGCTGGCGGAGGCCGACCAGCTTCGCGCCGAAAAGGAATTGGCGGCGTCGGGCAAGGGGCGGATGCTGCACGCGGGACAGACCGACGAAGCGCTCCTGCGCGCGCTGATCGAACGGCACCTGCGGTTCACCGGCAGCACGCTGGCGCTGGCGATCCTCGATCATTGGGAGACGGCGCGCGGCAGGTTCGCCAAGGTATTTCCTCACGAATACCGGCGGGCCCTGAGCGAGCAGTACGCGGCGAAACTCAAGGTAGACGAGGCGACCGCGAGCAGGCAGAAAGAGGCGGCGTGAAGCAGGTGGATCTTGCACGCGGTCTGCCACCATCGCTAGCCCCACTCCCGCCGGGAGAGGGGAAATCATTGCGCGCCTTCGGCGCGACACCTCGGACCGCGTGATGGGCAAGGTCACGGGCTTCATGGAGCTCGAGCGGATCAAGGAAGTCGTCCTCCCGGTCGACGAGCGGGTTCGCCACTACCGCGAGTTCATCCTCACGCTCAAGGACGATGAGGCGGCCAAGCAAGGGGCGCGCTGCATGGACTGCGGCATCCCGTTCTGCCAGTCGGGCTGCCCCGTCAATAACATCATCCCCGACTGGAACGATCTGGTTTACCGGCACGACCTGCGCGAGGCGCTCGATGTGCTGCACTCGACCAACAATTTTCCGGAGTTCACCGGCCGCATCTGCCCCGCGCCCTGCGAGGCGGCGTGCACGCTCAACATCAACAACGATCCGGTGGGGATCAAGTCGATCGAGCATTTCATCATCGATCGGGGCTGGGAGGAAGGCTGGGTCGTGCCTCAGCCACCGTCGGCGAAGACGGGGAAGCGCGTCGCCGTCGTCGGGTCGGGCGCGGCCGGCATGGCGTGCGCGCAGCAGCTCGCGCGTGCGGGTCACGACGTGGTGCTGTTCGAGAAGAGCGATCGCATCGGCGGCCTGCTGCGCTATGGGATCCCCGACTTCAAGATGGAGAAGTATCACATCGATCGCCGGGTCGCGCAGATGAGCGCCGAGGGCGTTGAATTTCGTGTTGGCGTGCACGTCGGCGGCACGGCTCCCGGCTCGGTGCCCGCCCGCGCGCTCGTCGACGAATTCGATGCGGTGGCAATCACCGCGGGATCGGAGCATCCACGCGATCTCGGCGTACCCGGTCGCGACCTCGACGGCATCCATTTCGCTATGGACTTTCTGCCGCTGCAGAACCGGCGCGTCGCCGGCGACGCGGATGTGCCGCCGCTTTCCGCGCACGGCAAGCACGTGGTCGTGATCGGTGGGGGCGACACGGGCTCGGACTGCGTCGGCACCTCGAATCGGCAGGGCGCAACGTCGGTCGTGCAGTTCGAGTTGTTGCCGCAGCCGCCGGAGCACGAGAACAAGCCGCTGGTTTGGCCGTACTGGCCGATCAAGCTGCGCACCTCGACGTCGCACGAAGAAGGCTGCGAGCGCGACTGGGCGGTGCAGACCAAGGCGTTCCGTGGCCAAGGCGGCAAGGTCAAGGCGCTGGTCGCCTGCAGAGTGGACTGGAAGGACGGCAAGCTGCACGACGTGCCTGGCAGCGAGTTCGAGCTCAAAGCCGATCTTGTGCTGTTCGCGATGGGCTACGTGCATCCGGTGCACGAGGGCATGCTCGACGAGCTCGGCGTGAAGTACGATGCGCGCGGCAACGTCGCGGCTGACACGGACTCCTATCAGACGTCGGCGCCGAAAGTATTCGCTGCCGGCGATACCCGGCGCGGCCAATCGCTGGTCGTGTGGGCGATTCGCGAAGGTCGCCAGTGCGCACGGGCGATCGACGAATTTCTGATGGGGGCCTCCGAGCTTCCGCGGTAGTCTGGTAAGGCTCAAGCCGGATGACGGATATCGTCTCGCTGGATTTGACGAGCTGGCGGCCCGCGCTTGCGGCCGGGGCGCAGCAGACCGCGATTCGGACGCTCGAGGGCGGCGGCGTGCTGGTTCTGCCGCGTCTGTCCTTCGAGCTCTCTGCCGATGAGCTTCGCTTCCTCTCCCCGGCGTGGTCGGACGGCCGGTCAAAGAACATCAGCCTCGACGGGGCCGCACTCAGGGGCGCGCACGGACTCGCCCAAGATCTCGGCGCGCTCGCGCGCATGATCGAGCGCTTCGCCGCGTGCGCCGGGGACCTGGTGGCCGCGCTTTTTCCACGCTACGCGTCCTACGTCAAGCGCGCACGCACGAGCTTTCGCCCCCAGCCTGCGGTGGGTCGAGCGCTGTCGTGGCGGAAGGACGACGCGCGATTGCACATAGACGCCTTCCCCTCGCGCCCGAACCACGGCGAACGCATCCTGCGCGTGTTCTCGAACGTGAATCCGATCGAGGACCGCGTCTGGCGCGTCGGCGAGTCATTCTCGACCATGGCGCAGGCCTTTCTGCCGCGGATCCGCAGCCCGCTGCCGGGCGTCGCTGCGCTACTGGCCGGGCTGCGCGTCACCAAGGGCGTTCGCAGCGAGTACGATCATCTGATGCTGGGCCTCCACGACAACGCGAAAGCCGATCTCGACTACCAAAGGCGCTGCGAGCAGCAGACCGTGCATTTCAGGCCAGGGACGACGTGGCTGTGTTTCTCCGATCAGGTCATGCACGCGGCGGTTTCCGGGCAGCACATGCTCGAGCAAACCATCCATCTGCCGGTCACGGCGCTCTACGATCCCGGCAGCTCGCCGTTGGCGATCCTGGAGCGGCTTTGCGGACGGCGCTTGCTACCTGCGCATTGAAGCGACAAGATCGCGTCGTCGGAGCCGCCGGCCAATCGTGGGTGGCTGACGACCAGTCATAATGCGACCCCGAAACGACACGCTGCTTCGCGCGCTGCGCCGCGAACCGACTGACCATGTCCCGATCTGGCTCATGCGCCAGGCGGGACGCTACCTGCCCGAGTACAACGCGACGCGTGCCCGAGCGGGAAGCTTCATGCGGCTGTGCCAGGATCCCGGGCTGGCCACCGAGGTCACCTTGCAGCCGCTCGCGCGCTTCCCGCTCGACGCGGCGATCCTCTTTTCCGACATTCTCACCATTCCCGACGCGATGGGACTGGGCCTTTCGTTCGTCGAAGGCGACGGTCCGCGCTTCGCGCGGCCGCTGTCCGACGAGGGGGCGATCGCGCGTCTGGCAGTGCCCGATCTCGCGCGCCTTGCGTATGTGTTCGACGCGGTTGCCGCGATCAAGCGTGCGCTCGACGGCAGCATTCCCCTGCTGGGGTTCGCGGGCAGCCCGTTTACCCTCGCCTGTTACATGATCGAGGGGCACGGCAGCACCGACTTTTCGCGGGTACGCCGCCTGCTGTATGCGCGTCCCGATCTTCTGCATCGTATTCTCGCCATCAATGCGGACGCCGTCGCTGCGTACCTCGCCGAACAGGTCCGCCACGGCGCGGACGCGGTGATGATCTTCGATACGTGGGGAGGCCTGCTCTCCGCCGGCGCCTATGCGACGTTCTCGCTGGCCTACATCGAGCGTGTGCTGCAAAGGCTGCGCGCGGTGGGCTCTTCGGTGCCCACGATCGTTTTCACCAAGGGCGGGGGTCAGTGGCTGGAGCGCATCGTCGGCTGCGGGTGCAGCGCCATCGGGCTGGACTGGACGATCGATCTGGCCGCGGCGCGCGCCCGGGTGGGCGCGCGCGTCGCTCTGCAAGGTAATCTTGACCCGCAAGTACTGTTGTCGACACCTGCAGCCATCGAGGCGGAGGCCCGTGCGATCCTCAAGGCTGCGGGACCCGAGCCGGGCTTTATCTTCAATCTCGGCCACGGGATCGTCCCCGAGACGCCCCCGGAGCACGTCGCCACCCTGGTAGGCTGCGTGCATGCCCTGTCGGACGTCCGCTCGGGCCGGAAACAGACTTCCCTCGAAGGGAAATCGCCGCGAAGCCGCGTGGAGCCTCGCTCTTCGGGGGCTTGACAAAAGTCGAAAACCTGCTCCTCTGCGCTCCACTTATGCACAAAGCCGATCCGCCCAGGGACGATGCGCGCCCTCACCAAGGCGCATCAGGCATGTGAGCCATAAGTCGATGAAGGGTATGTAGTATTTTTGCCTCAGTCCTAGCCCAGCCGCAGTGCACCGCCGAAACAGACGAGATGCTGCCCGAGTTGAAGCGGTGACTTACGCACAAATTTATCCACAAGTCGAGGGCTGCTCTTTAGGTAATCCTGAAAAAATAATGACTTGGCAAGCAATGCTCCGAACTTTCATCATCATTCAGAACACTACAAGTCGCGCGGCTCGCTGCCTGGCGCGATAGGGACAAGAGGTGGCGATCGTCCGTGTCGCCTTGCCGGTTGCGGTCGACCGACTCTTCGATTACTGGCTCCCTGACGGGCTGGATGTGCGACGCGGCTCCGTGCTCCGCGCCCGCCTGGGGGGACGACGCGTGCTGGGCGTCGCGGTCGAGCTCGCGCCTGACAGCGAAATCGCGCCGGAGCAGCTTGCGCCCATCGATGAGGTCGCCAGCGAGCTGCCGCCCCTCCCTGACGATCTGTGCACGCTGGCGCGCTTCATCTCCACGTATTACCAGCAACCCGTCGGGCAATGCTTCGCCCAGATGCTGCCGCCGATCATCAAACGCAGGCAGATCGCGGTTGCACCCGCAGGGCAGGTAAGCGTTGCGGCGGCGGGCGGTCCATCGCTCAACGCCGACCAGCGGGCGGCGCTTGCCGGCGCCTTATCCGAATCGAGTCGCTTCGCGCCCTCGCTGCTGCAGGGCGTAACGGGCAGCGGGAAGACCGAGGTCTACTTCGCCGCCGCAGCACGCATCATCGCCGCGGGCCGGCAGGCGCTGCTCCTCGTGCCCGAGATCAATCTGACGCCTCAGCTCCAGCAACGCATCGCCACGGCGCTGCCCGGTGTGCGCGTCGCGGTTCTGCACAGCGCGCTCTCCGCTTCCGAACGGCTCGAGCACTGGCTCGCCGCTGCCAGGGGCGATGCGCAGCTCGTCGTCGGCACACGACTGGCCGTCTTCGCGCCGCTGCCGCAGCTCGGCCTGATCGTGGTCGACGAGGAGCACGACGTTTCGTTTAAGCAACAGGACGGCGTGCGCTACCACGCGCGCGACGTTGCGATCTATCGCGCACGACTACGTGACGTGCCGATCATCCTGGGCAGCGCGACGCCGGCATTGGAGAGTTATGCTGCGGCGCGCCGGGGGCGCTACCGATGGCTGACGCTCCCGCGTCGCGCGAGTGCGCGAGCGACCATGCCCGCGGTGAGGCTCGTTCCCAATCGGAGCCCTGACACCCGCGAGGGCCTGGGGCCGGCTCTGTGCGCCGCGATCACCGAGCGCATCGGCAGGGGCGAGCAGACCCTGTTGTTCATCAACCGGCGCGGATTCGCGCCATCGCTGCTCTGTGCAGGATGCGGTTGGAAGGCGCAATGCGCGCGCTGCGCCGCGCGGCTGGTCGTCCATCGCGCCGCGGGTACCCTGCGCTGCCATCACTGCGGGCATGCCGAGCCGGTGCCCCGATCCTGCCCGGAGTGCGGCAATCAGGACCTGCTGCCTCTGGGCTTCGGGACACAGCGGCTCGAGCGCGCGCTGTCGGAGCTCCATCCTGCCGCGCGTATCCTGCGCGTTGACCGTGACAGCACGCTGCGCAAGGGCGCCTTCGCGACGATGCGCACGGCGATTGCCGCGGGCGAAGTCGACATCCTGGTCGGGACGCAGATGCTCGCCAAGGGGCACGACTTCCCGCGGCTGACGCTGGTGGGCGTCCTGGGCGCCGACAACGCGCTGTACAGCGCCGATTTTCGCGCCACGGAGCGACTGTTCGCGCTGCTCGAACAGGTCGCAGGGCGCGCCGGACGCGGCGCGCTGCCAGGCGAGGTGATCGTGCAGACTGACTTCCCGGACCATCCGCTGCATGCCGCGTTGGTCCTTCACGACTATGATCGATTCGCCCAGGCATTGCTGTCCGAGCGTGAGCTTCTCGGCCTGCCGCCGTTTGCGCATCTCGCGCTGCTCAGCGCCGAGGCGGCGAGCCGCGCCTCGGTGGACACATTCCTCGGGCACGCCGTCGAGCAGGGGCGTTCGCTGGTGGCATCGCACGCTCTGCGCTGCGAGGTCTACCCACCGGTGGCGGCGACGATCGCTCGGCGCGCGGGGCTCGAGCGCGGCCAGGTCCTCGTCCAGAGCGCGACGCGTTCCGCGCTGCACGATTTCCTGCCGCGCTGGCGTGCAGAGCTCGAGCGGACCGGCCCGCGGCGCGTGCGCTGGAACCTCGATGTCGATCCGCTTGCATTCACGTGAGCGTGCGATCCGGGCCGCGGCAGCGGGCAGGCTATAATCCCCTGTTTTGCCGGCCGCGAGCTTTCGCGGCGTCGCCTTGATCGAACCGCGTACACACTTCGCCGACTGCCTGCGTGCGGCGCTCGCCCGCGTGGCGCCGGGACAACCTGTCCCGGCGCTGTCGATCGAACGGCCCAAGCAGCCCGAGCACGGGGATTATTCGAGCAACGTCGCGCTGCAGCTTGCCAGGATGCTCAAGCGCAATCCCCGCGAACTCGCGACCGAATTGGTCGCGGCGCTCGAGCCTTCGCCGTGGATCGAAAAGGTCGAAATTGGCGGCGCGGGTTTCATCAACGTGTTCCTCGCGGCGACCGCGCGTCGCGCCGTCGTCGCCCGCATTCTCCACGAGGGCGAAGGCTACGGGCGCCTGGTGTCGGCGCAGCCGGAGCGAGTGATGGTCGAGTTCGTCTCGGCGAATCCGACCGGTCCATTGCACGTCGGCCACGGACGCGGCGCGGCGGTGGGCGACGCGATTGCCACCCTGCTCGAGTGGCAAGGCGCAGGCGTGCATCGCGAGTTCTATTACAACGACGCCGGCGCGCAGATCGCGAACCTCGCACTGTCGGTTCAGGCACGCGTGCGCCAGACCTACGATTCGACGGCTCCGTTCCCGGAAGACGGCTATCGCGGCGAATACATTCGCGATATTGCCGCCGCGTACTGCGCCGCTCACCCCGCAGATCACACCGCCGACGATCTCGATGCCGTGCGACGCTTTGCCGTGGCGGCGCTAAGGCGGGAACAGGACGCCGATCTCGCCGCCTTCGGGGTGCGCTTCGATCAGCATTATCTCGAGTCCTCGCTCTACACCGACGGACGCGTTCGGGGGGTCGTGGATCGGCTGATCGCCAACGGGAAGACCTACGAGAAAGACGGCGCGCTGTGGCTCAGGACCACCGACTACGGCGACGACAAGGACCGTGTCATGCGCCGTGCTGACGGCAGCTTCACGTACTTCGTCCCGGACATTGCCTACCACGTCACCAAGTGGGAGCGGGGTTTTCGTCGTGTCGTCAACGAACAGGGCGCCGACCATCACAGCACGATCGTTCGCGTTCGCGCCGGGCTGCAGGCGCTCGGGATCGGCATCCCGCCGGGATATCCCGAATATGTCCTGCATCAGATGGTCACCGTGATGAAGGGCGGCGCGGAGATGAAGATCAGCAAACGCGCCGGAAACTATGTCACGGTGCGCGATCTGATCGACGAGGTCGGCAGCGACGCAGTGCATTTCTTCTTTCTGATGCGCAAGGCGGACTCGCAACTGGTGTTCGACATCGATCTCGCGCGCGCGCAGAGTGAGGAGAATCCCGTTTATTACGTGCAGTACGCCCACGCGAGGGTTTGCAGCGTGCTCGACAAGGCCGGCATGCCGCTCGCGACAGCGGCGACCTGGCTGAGGGATGCCGACCTGTCGGTGCTGACGAGCCCCTACGAGGAAGCGTTGCTGCGGCGGCTCGCCGATTTTCCCGACGAGCTCGCCGTGGCCGCGCGAGAGCTCGCGCCGCATCTCGTGACCTTTTATCTGAAGGAATTGGCGGCGCAATTTCACAGCTACTATAATGCCGAGCAATTTCTTGTCGACGATCCCCGGGTGAGGCAAGCGCGTCTGGCGCTGGTCGTGGCTTCCGGCCAGGTCGTGCGTAATGGCCTCGGCGTGCTCGGCGTGAGCGCGCCTGTGAAGATGTAACATCGATACCGTGAACCGTAGACAACCCATGCGCCCGTCGCGCACTCCGCCGCGCTCGAGAAGTGCCGACCGGGGCGGCACGCTGCTCGGCGTTTTCATCGGCCTGGTGCTCGGCCTCGCGATCGCGGCGGCGGTTGCGTACTTCCTGGGCCGAAGCGGGCTCACGACGCCGCTGGTGGCGCCGGGTGGCGCCAAAGAGCCGTCGCGCAACGCCAAGCCGGAGCTCGGCGCGGCGGGGCCGGCGACCGAGAAGCCGCGCTTCGATTTTTACAAGATTCTTCCCGGTGGCGAGGAAGCGAAGACGGCTCCCGACCGGCGGGCGCTCGACAAGGGCGGCGAGCGAAGCGTGGAGAAGCTGCCGGACGCCGCGAGGAGTGCGGAGCCGGCGGTGAGGCCCGGCGACCGCTTCTGGCTGCAGGCGGGGGCCTTTGCCAGCGTCGCCGACGCCGAGGACATGAAGGCTCGCCTTGCCCTGTCCGGCTGGGAGGCCGCGATCCAGACGGTCGCGATGCCGGACAGGACACAGCGGTACCGGGTCCGTCTCGGACCGTACGACAACACCGACGAGCTCAATCGAGTCAAATCCGAGCTCGGTGGCCGGGGCTTCGACGTCGCTGTGATCAAGAACCAATGACGCCGCGGTTGAACTTCGACGGCGACGCCAGGCCCAACGTCCAATCTTTAGCACGATCCATTCGAGGAGCACCGATGAAGCGACTGATGATGCCTTTCCTCGCGCTGCTCGCGTGGTTCGCGATGAGTGCGGCGAGCGCAGCCGAGCCCGTCGAGGGTAAGGACTACGTCCGGCTCAAGAACGCCCAGCCGGTGGAAACCGGCAAGAAGATCGAGGTGATCGAGTTCTTCTCCTACGGCTGCCCGCACTGCAATGACCTCGAGCCGATCCTCGACGCGTGGGTCGCCAAGTTGCCGCCGGACGTGCAATTCCGCCGCGTCCCGGTGATGTTCCAGCAGCGCTGGGAGGCGCTGGCCCGGATCTACTACACACTGGACGCCATGGGCGACGAGGCGCGCCTTTCGCCCGAGGTCTTCAAGGCAATCCACGCCGCCGGTTTGCCGCTCTATCAGGACAAGGCGTTCTTCGATTGGGCCGCCGCGCACGGCGTCGACCGGACCAAAGTGGCCGACGTCTACAACTCGTTTGCCGTGAGCAGCAAGTTCAACCGTGCCAAGGCGGTGGCCCAGGCGTACAACATCCAGTCGGTGCCGACGATGGTAATCGACGGCAAGTTCGTGACGTCGTCCGATCGCGTCGGCACGCACGCCGCGATGCCTCCCGTGCTCGACGCGCTGATCGCGAAAGCCCGCGCAGAGCACGCCAAGAGCTGACCGGGTCGCACCCGCGGCGACTGCAGGCTTCCACCTCACCCGAGTTGAAAGTTTTCCTTACCGGCGCATCCTCCGGTATCGGGGCGGCGCTCGCGCGTGAGTACGCACGGGCCGGTGCGCAGCTCGGACTTTTCGCGCGTCGCGCCGACGCACTGTCGGCGCTCGCGGCGTCGCTTGCTCCCGCAACGCCTGCGGTGTACGCGGGCGACGTGCGCGACGAGTCCGCGCTTGCCGCGGCCGCGGCAGACTTTATGCGTCGCTACGGCGCGGCCGACATCGTGATCGCCAACGCGGGTATTTCGCGCGGGACGTTGACCGAACACGTCGAAGACAACGCTGTGTTTCGCGCCATCCTCGACACGAACGTCGTCGGCATGCTGCATGCCTTCCAGCCGTTCCTGCCTTCGATGCGCGCGGCAGGCGCTGGAAAGCTCGTCGGCATCGCCAGCGTGGCTGGCTTTCGCGGGCTTCCCGGGGCCGGAGCGTATTCGGCGTCCAAGGCCGCGGCGATGCGCTACCTCGAGAGTCTGCGCGTCGAGCTCGTGGGCAGCGGTGTCGAGGTCCTCACCATCTGCCCCGGGTACGTCGACACACCGATGACGAAGGCAAATCCGTATCGGATGCCGTTCCTGATGCCCGCCGACAAGGCGGCGCGCCTGATGATTCGTGCTATCGCGCGCGGGCGGCGATTCTACGTCCTGCCGTGGCAGATGGGATGGGTCGGTCGCCTGCTATCGATCGTGCCGCGGCCGCTCTATGATCGAGCGCTCGCGCGCGCGAAGCGCAAGCCGCGCACTTCGACCGGTGAATAGGTGAACGCGTGACTCGGTGAATTAGTGAACGAGAGAACGGGTGAACAAGAGCGTAAACGCCAGCGCCTCCTTCACCTGTTCACTTGTTCACCGTTCACCGCCTCTTACAACGGGACGCGGATGCCGACCGTGACGGCCTGATAATTGCCGTCATTCTTGCTCGCCGTAGCGTTGACGCTGACGAACCCGGTGACCTTGCTGTTGCCGAGCTCGCCGCTCACGCCGACGTCGAACAGCATGTAATTGTCGTCGGGCCGGAACGCAGGCAGACCAAAGCCGATGCCGCCCATGGACACCAGTCCGGCGCGCACGGTGCGATCGTCGTTGTTGTAATCCTTCTCCCAGGTGACCCGAGCATACGGCCGGGCCCAGCCGAAGCTGCCTTCCGCCTGCCAGCCGAGGCTCGAGACGAAAGAATCGCGTTTCTGGTGCCCGAAGGACATGGCCGTGCTGCTCGTGCCCGTTTCCGACCACGCGTAGACCTTCGCTTCCTGATAGGTCAAGCGCACGAACGGCCCATGAATCCAGCTGCCGTAGTTGAACCAGTATCCGCCGAGCACGCGAGCCATCAGATGCGTGCCACGGGTCTCCCCGCTTTCGGTCCGGCTGCCGCCACCCAGCGGGATCGTGCGGTGAATGTTGCGGTAGTCGAGATCGCCGCCGCCCGCACTCGCGCCGGCGTACCACGGTCCGTTGAGGTAACTCGCGTACGCGGTCAGCGTCGCCTCGTCGAGCTTGAACCCGCCGCCATCGTTGCCGAGCGAGGACTTGTCCTCGGTGTAGCCGAAGGCGAGGCCCGCGAGCAGCTGGTCGGACAGCTTCATGTCGCCCCCGAGCACGACCGTGTTGGCCTGACTGTCACCCCCACCGAACTCGCTGCTGCGATCGTAATTGCCAAAGTCGTAGATCGCGTACGCCTCGAACTTGTTCAGCGCGCGCGGCGCGCCGACAGCCGACATCATGCGTCCGTCGAGCGCGCGGAAGGTCGCCTGCTCGACCTGCAGTGGCGCCTCGGCGAGCAGGCCGATCTTCTCCGGCGCCTCGATCACTGAGGCTGCGTAATCGGCGAGCACCTTATGTCCGGCCGTGGTCGGGTGCACAGCGTCGGCGAAGAGATAGGTCTGCGCGGCATTGGGTGCGACCAGCGTCGCCGGCGTGCAGAGCAGCGAGAGCGGTGTGGTGCATGCCGGGCTCGTCACGTTAGTAAGCCCGAAGGCGGCCGGATTGGCGATCACTTCATTGAACAGCGCGAAATCATTGAGGCGAATGATGTCGATGTGCAGAGCGTCGAGTCCGGCGGAGAGCGTGCTGTTGAAGAAGTTGGAGGCCTGAGTGAACGCCGCTGCCTGTCCAGACGAGGCGCCGAACGGCGTCTTGCCGATGTCCCCCAGATTCCATACGATGATGTAGCGCGCGCCCGCGGCATTCAACCGACCGACCTGCTGCACGAGCTGCGTCGCTGCGGTCGCGAGGTTCGCCTGGACCTGAGCCAGTGTCGCCGCGCCTGCTGCGGCGAGCCCGAGTTGAAAGAACACGTCGTTCCCGCCGGCCCACACCGAGTACAGCGCGCTGGAATTGACAGCGCCTTTGCCGAGGAAGGTCTGGACCTGCGTGGCTACCGGCGTTGCCGTTCCTGTCGGCGGTATATTCGGGACGCCGGGCAGCTCAGCGACGCGCGCGCCGCCTTCCGCATAATCGGTGCCGCCCTGGTTCGCGGGCGTGACGATGAAACCGTAGCGTTGCCCGATCACCTCCGCCCATATCGGTCCGGGATTGGTCGTGAATTTCCCCGTGCCCGGGGGGAGCAGAGGCTTGAACGAGCCGGCGTCGCTGAGGCTGTCACCGAAGAAATATAAGCCGCCGAACTGCACCGCGGCTGCGCCGTGACTCAGGCCCAGGCCGACGAATAGCGCCGACGCAAGCAGCGTTCTCTTCATCCTGCGCATGATGAATCTCCTCCCGTGCTGCGTGTCAAAGCGGTTTTTCGTGCATTGTAAGTCAAAACTTCGGAGGGCCGCACGAGCATCAACACGTCGAGAGTGGCTGCGTCAACGAGTTCGGGACGCAGAGGAGCCAACCACAAGATGAGCAGGGTGACAAAGGCGCGGCGTCCCGGGCCGCGGTGGCTTGGTGCGCCGCTGATCGTCGCGCTCTGCGCGGCCACGACGGCGAGCGCCGACGACGATTTGCCGACGCGCGTCGGGCGCGAGCGAGCTTGCCGGTGCGGTCTATCTCGCGCCGCAGGATCGGGCGAGCGACTGGGCCGCGATCGGGCAGACGGTGTCAGTCCAAGAGCGCGGTTGGCAACTCAGTTGGCAATTAAGGCCAACCGGTTGCCTTCGACGATCTTGACGCGATCGCCTTGCTTGAACGCCGGCTTGGCGCCGGAGGTAATCGAACGCTTCGAGCCATTGTCGAGCTTCACGCCCACCAGCCAATAGGTTTTTTTCTTGGCGTTCTTCTCGACCTGGTTTCCGGCATACGCACCCGCGCCGGCGCCGACGATTGTCGCCG
>WNGK01006948.1_pt1 | contig 19215 bp, 23 predicted proteins | sample 5400601 | NCBI WGS metagenome assembly WNGK01 (sample SAMN13153376, study PRJNA577476) | soil metagenome | isolation source: 60 cm soil or saprolite under Garry oak tree replicate 1 | place: USA:California | collected 2016-06-15
TGAGCGAGCCAGCCGGGCTGCCGTTTGCGTCGAAGGTTCCCGGCAAGATGCATTCGTGCGGGCACGATGCGCACACGGCGATCGCGCTTGGCGTCGCTGCGGTCTTATCGGAGCAGTGCGAGCACTTGGGCGGCCGCGTGATGTTCATTTTCCAGCCTGCCGAGGAAACGCTCTCCGGTGCGCGCGCGATGCTGGAAGCGGGTGCGTTCGACGATTCCCAGCCCGATGCCATTCTCGGTTTTCACAACTGGCCACCGCTGGCCACCGGCACCGTCGGCTGGCATCCGGAGGCGGTCATGGCATCGTCCGACGCTTTCGACGTGACGATCAAGGGCGTGGCCGGGCATGGCGCGCATCCGCATCTCGCTGTGGACGCCATCGTGGGTGCGGCGCAGTTCGTCAATCAGGTGCAAACCATCGTGAGCCGTGAGATCGCGCCAATCAGTTCAGCCGTCGTGACCATCGGACGCATCAGCGGCGGCACGGTGCGCAATATCATCGCGCCCTCGGTTGAAATGAATGCCTCGGTTCGCACGCTGGAAACGGAGATCGCTGACAAGATCCAGGTCGCCGTGCGCCGCATTCTGGAGGGACTCAAGACCGGATTGCGCATCGACTACGAACTCAAATGGACCAAGCTGACGCCGGTGCTGCGCAACGACAAACCGACGATGAGCCGCGTGCTGAACGTCGCGCGCGCGATGCTCGGGCCCGCAAACGTCATCGAAATGCCATTCCCGAGCATGGGCAGCGAGGACTATGCGTGGTTCGCCGAGCGCGTCCCTTCCGCGCATCTTCGCATCGGATCGAAGATCGACGGTCACGAGACCGCGATCCATCGCACGGATTACCAGTTGAACGAAAAGGTCATCCCGCTGGGCACCAAGCTCATGTCCCGCGCCGTGCTCGAGCTGATGCGCTAGCCTTTCTGTCTCGCCAGCGACTCTTCAAGCACTTTGGTGGCGCCCGAAATGTCAGGCAACTTCTCGCCGGCATCGAGCCGCGCGCGCGTCTTGGCTTCCGCATCCTGCATCGCAATCGCACGGTCGGCGGCCGCCTCGGCATCGGCCGGGTCCATGACGACCACGCCGCATTCGTCGGCGATGATCACATCCCCCGGGCGTACCGCCACCCCGCCGCAGGAGATCGGCGCGCAGAACGACCCGCCCATGCCGATGCGTTTGGTCGTGATGGCGGACAGGCCGCGGCACCACACCGGCACACCGTATTGGCGAATCTCGCCGATATCCGCTACGACGCCGTCGATGATCACGCCTGCCACCTTGGCGACTTTGGCCGCATAGGCGACGACGCCACCGAATCCCGCATGCCGCGTGTCGCCGCACCGGTCGACGACCAGCACGTCGCCGGGGCGAAGCTGGCCCAGCGCATAGCCGATGATCGTTCCGTCGACCCCCGGTTGATGAACGGTGACCGCGGGTCCGGCAATGCGCACATCCTGCTGCATCGCCCGAAGGCCAGGATCCATGAATCCCCAGTGACGGAAATGGCCGATGGTCGCGGGCTCTGCGCGGATGAGCTTTTGCACAAGAGCGGCCGCGATCTGGGGCGGCAGTGGGTTCAATGTAAACATTCCGTTCGGTTCTCCTCGTTAGTCCACGACAACCACATGCTCACCGCAAGGTAGCGTTCCGAAGAGCCGGGGTCAATCACAGCCCCTGCAACGGCGTATGCGGCTTGGAAGAGCCGAAGCAGTACCAAACGTGCCGGCTTCGCACCGATGCTCCACATCATTCCAAGAGACGGCGGTGGAGGACGGATTGCGAATCACCGAGCCGTCACTACGAGGCGGCCCATTGGTCGCGGGACGAAGATCGCCGCGAGTTTGCGGCTAGGACCGTTGCTACGGCGTTGCTATGCCGTCTTGACCAATTCATAACCAGATAGTTATGAATTGGTATGCGCATCGCGCCTGATCACCTCTTCAAAACCCTCGCCGACCCGACCCGTCGGGCGATCTTCGAGCGTCTGGTCGGCGACGGCGAGCAGACCGTGCGCGCCCTGACCGATCTCGCCGGGGTGTCGCAGCCAGCGGTGTCCAAGCACCTGGGCGTCCTGAAGCTCGCCGGCCTGGTTCGCGACCGGCCTGAAGGACGCTGCGTCCACTACAGCGCCCACCTGCAAGGGCTGGCGCCACTGATCGACTGGATGAGCGTCTATGGTTACTTCTGGCGCGACCGTTTCGATCGCCTTGAGACCCTGTTGAATAGGATGGACCAATGATCAAACCCGCCGCCACGCATTCCCTCGTCGTCGAACGGGAGATGCCGCATCCGCCGGAAAAGATTCTAGCGCGCCCTCACTCAAGGCCCGCTGATCGAGGCGTGGCTGACGAAGAACGACTTCCGACCGGTCCTGGGCCATCGGTTCAATTTCCACGCCACGCCCCTGGCCCATTGGAACGGCGTGTCCGACTGTCAAATCCTGGTCGTCGAACCCAATGAACGGCTCTCCTATAGCTGGAACGCTTCGGGCGAAGAGGCGGCGAATGGACTGAAGAGCGTCGTCACTTGGACGCTGACGCCGACGAAGGGCGGCACGCACGTGCGCATGGAGCAGTCAGGCTTCCGGCCCGAAGAAGAGGCCAACTATCAGGGCGCGAACTACGGCTGGCAGCGGTTCATCGGCGGCTTGGAACGCGTGGTCGCGAAGCTGGACTGACGAGTGCATCTTGAAGCACGCGTATGCCCGCCGTCTTCGGGCGGCCGGCGTGCCGCTCGAGACGCGAAAATTACTCGGGCACAAGAACGGCGACATCAACACGCACCATTCACTGCCGGAATTGCAGGAGCTGCTCGAGGCAGCGGACCGTGTGTGTTACGAGAACTTCGGCAAAAATTCGGTAATGACTTCGCTGAAAAAAAGCGGTCAACGGGTAAGCCGTTAACCGCTCAATATGGTGGTGGAATTTTGGCGCGCCCGGCAGGACTTGAACCCACGACCCCCTGGTTCGTAGTTTGCGCCTTGGGTCAAAAGCGCCATTTTTATCAATCACTTGCGCTGCGGCGGCCCTCGCACCTCTTTCCGCACTGAGCGCCACTGAGCCGGACTGATTTACCCGAATCTCACCATCGAATATTGGCCACTACTCGACGGCTTCTAGTTCGACGTGTACTCGCCGACCAGCTGCGCTCACCAGATTGACGAGTGCGTCAAGCGAGAACTTCGAAAGTCTTCCGCGCAGCAGATCGTTCATCCGTGGTTGGCTGACGCCAAGCCGTTCTGCGGCTTTCGCTTGAGTCCAGCCGGTGTCCTTCACCAGTGCTTGCAGCGCGCGCATGACTTGTGCGCGGGCCGTCAGGTTCGCCGACTGCTGTGCGCTTCCACTGATTGCGTCGAACACGTTGCCGTAAGTCACGGCTTTGGCTTTCTTCTGCGCCCGGCCTGCAGTTCTTGATACCGGCTTCGCGCGAGATCCAGGTCCCCGCGCGGGATCGCCTGCGTCTTTTTTTGAAACGCGTGCAGTACGTATATCGCTGCCGCCAGACGAGTGACGTACAGCACGCGAAACGTTCCTTCGTCTGTCCATATGCGAATCTCCTCGACACCTCTACCGATAGTCGACACGGGCTTGAAATCATCCGGTTGTTCGCCAATTTGCAGCTTATGCAGCTGGTAACCGGCGTCGTGCCGGGCGTCCTCAGGGAACTTGCGCAACACCTCGAGCGAGTTGCCGAGGAAAGTCACCGGCTTCATTGCCGTATGTTATATCAGTTTTGATATAACGCGTCAAGGCCCGGCAGGATCTGAACCCACGACCCCTGGTTCGTAGGTTCTAATTGATTAATCTAAACTGCCCAGGTCCTCGCCTGTTTTTTCACTGCTTTTCACAGCGAGTCCCTCATATGGTCGCACCAATGTCAAGGGGTAGTTGGAGAGTCCTCATGCGCTTCAAATCGATCCGGTGACGCGACGCGGAGCGGTGCAGCGACGATGAATCAGACTCATCTTCGTGGATTGGCTACTACCGTTCATCGATTCGTCGCGGAGTCTGCCTCGCTCTAAAGTCATGGATCAATCCGTTGCGGAATGCCGGTGTAGGGAACCGCGAGGGTTACTCCTCTCGTTGCCCCGTGTCGCATCACCGGATCGATCTGAGATGGGCATGCGCAGCGCTTTAGGTAATCGGTGGCAGCTGCGCTTGCGTCACGGCGATGGATATGAAGCCGGCCAGCTCGCGCGCTACGGCCACACAGACTTTGTTGATGTGCACACCACGGGCGTGCAGTCGGCGAAAGCGCGCGCTCAGCCGCAGCTGCGCCTTCCAGGCAACCGCCCGGATCGCCTGCGGCAAGTGCTCGGCACGCCGCTGCGCCCGATAGCCGATGCGCGGCTGGAAGCGGTAGTTCCACGCGGCCTCGATGAGCAGCCGTCGCGCATGACCATTGCGGGTCTTGGTGATACTGCCACGCACCACGCGCTCGCCGCTGGAATGCTCGGAGGGCACCAAGCCCAGATAGGCCATCAGCTGGCGCGGATGGGCGAAGCGACCGATATCGCCGATCTCGGCCACCAAGCTGATCGCGCTGATCTGATCGATCCCGCGCAGCGCCTGCAGCGCTCGCACCACCGATTCGAAGCGCCAGCCTTCGATCGAAGCGGCCAGCGCGGTGCTGAGCCGTGCCACACGCTCGTCGGCCGCGCTGACCGCTTGCCAGTATTCGGTGAACGCGGTCTGGGTTTCCGCGCGCGCGAAGTGCAACTTTGCCAACCAGCGGTGGAAGGTCTTGCTCAAGGAGGTCTTTGTGCGGATAGCGCACCTCCTGACGCAGCAGGAAGCCTTTGAGCTGCTGGCGCACCTGCGTTCGAGCGTTCACCGCATCCTCGCGGGCGCGGGCCAAGTCGCGAATCGCTTCGTCGGCGTTACCGGCGCATCTATCAGACATGGCGGCATTTGCGCTCGCCACCGGCTTACGGCGAGCCAATGTCACCGGACTGCAGTGGTCGCAAGTGGACTTGGTCCGGCGTTTGGCGTGGATTCATCCCGACCAGGCGAAGGCGCGCAAGGCCATCCGCGTGCCGCTTAACGGCGAGGCAATGGCACTGGTGCGTAAGCAAGTTGGGAAGCATCCGACGTACGTGTTCAGCTTCCGCGGGCAGCCGATCAAGCAGCTGAGCACCAAAGCCTGGTATCACGCGCTCAAGCGCGCCGGCATCCAGGATTTTCGCTGGCATGATCTGCGGCACTGCTGGGCGTCGTGGCACGTGCAGAACGGAACGCCGCTCTGTGTCCTGCAGGAGTTGGGCGGATGGGAGAGTCCGGAGATGGTGCGGCGGTACGCACACTTCTCGGCCGAACATCTGGCCCCGTACGCGGATCGCCTGTGCGCCTTACGCGCCGTGGAGGGTCCTGCCGACGGCACGTTTACGGCACAGTCCGTAAATGACGAAGGGGCTGCATCGCTGCAACCCCTTGAGAAATTTGGCGCGCCCGGCAGGACTTGAACCCACGACCCCCTGGTTCGTAGCCAGGTGCTCTAATCCAACTGAGCTACGGGCGCTTCACGCAAATTATATCAGATGAGTGCACCTCGCCCGGATGCGACCCGCGCGAAACGACCGCACTGGCAATGAATTTGACACCGCGGGAAGCCATGCCTAGCATCATCGCGGGATTTCGATCGTGGACGTGCCCAACATGACAAGAATGCGACGGGGATCGTGCAGCATCGTCCAGTTGGCCGCCGCCATGCTGCTTGGTCTGGCGTACGCAGCGCCGGCGGCCGCACAGCCAACGTATCCCAACCGGCCGATCCGCATCATCGTGCCCTACACGCCGGGCACCGGCATCGACATCCTCGCGCGCACGATCGGACAGAAGCTTTCCGACAAGCTCAACGTCGCGGTCGTCGTCGACAATCGACCCGGCGCGAGCGGAAACATCGGCACCGAAGTCGCCGCCAAGGCGAGCCCCGATGGCTACACGCTATTGGCCACCGCGAGCACGCTCGTCACCAACTTCGCCGTGCAGAAGAGCGTGCCGTACGATCCGGTCAAGGGATTCACGCCGATCGGCCCCGCCGCGATCGGCAATCTCGCGCTGGTCGTTCATCCATCGGTTCCGGCGCGCTCGGTCAAGGAACTGGTCGCCCTCGCCAAGTCGCGTCCGGGCGAGCTCAATTACGCATCGCCCGGCAGCGGAACACCGCACCACCTCGCCGCCGAGCTCTTCAAGCTGCACTTCGGCGTGAACATCACGCACGTTCCGTACAAGGGCACGGCCGGGGCGGTGACCGATCTCCTGGGCGGGCAAGTGCAGATGATGTTCCTTCCGGTCCACGTCGCGCTGCCGCAGGTGCAGAGCGGGAAGCTCAAGATGCTAGCCTCGGGCGGATCGCACCGCTCGCCGGTCACACCCGACATTCCGTCGCTTGCCGACGAGGGCGTGACCGACATCGACGTCGATATCTGGTATGCATTTCTCGGACCGCCCGGCCTCGGCAAGGACCAGATCGCATTGCTTAACAGGGAGATCAATGCGATTCTTCGCGATGCCGACGTACGCGACAACCTGCTCAAGCAGGGGCTCAATCCCCTGCCCGGCTCGCCTGACGATCTTGTGCGGATGATCGACACCGATCTCGAGCGCTGGAGGCGCGTGGTCCGTGCCGCAAAGATCGAGGCTGACTAAACGGTGCGGAGTTCATGAAGCTCGATATCTTCAACCACATTTTCCCGCGCAAATTCTATCAACGCATGCTCGACGTCGCGCCGAAGGGAAAGGACATGCACAAGCGCGTGCGCGAGATTCCGAGCATCGTCGATCTCGATGCGCGCTTTCGCATCATGGATAGATTCGGCGACTACGCGCAGGTAATCTGTCTCGGCTCGCCGCCCATCGAGGTATTCGGCCCGCCGCCGATGTCGACCGAGCTCGCGAGGGTTGCGAACGACGGCATGGCGGAGCTGGTCGGCAAGTATCCCGACCGCTTTCCCGCGTTCATCGCGTCGCTGCCGATGAACGATCCCGAAGGATTGCTCGACGAAGCGCAGCGCGCGATCGGTGATCTTGGCGCGGTGGGCGTGCAGGTATTCACCAATGTGCTCGGCAAGCCGTTGACCGCTCCCGAGACCCTTCCGCTTTTCGACTTGATGGCGCGGCTCGATCTGCCGATCTGGTTGCATCCTGCGCGTGGCGCGGAGTTTCCCGACTACCAGAACGAAAAGCGCAGCCACTACGAGATCTGGTGGACGTTCGGTTGGCCGTACGAGACCAGCGCAGCGATGGCGCATATCGTGTTCGAGGGCTTATTCGACAAATATCCGGAGCTGAAGATCATCACCCATCACATGGGCGGAATGGTCCCCTACTTCGCCGGGCGCGTCGGCCCGGGGTGGGACCAGCTCGGCGCGCGCACCTCCGACATCGATTTCATATGTTCTATGCGGACACCGCTCTGTTCGGCGCGCGCGAGGCCACCGAGTGCGGCTTGAAGTTTTTCGGCCCCGAGCGCGTGTTATTCGCGTCCGATGCGCCCTTCGATCCCGAAAAAGGCTCGATGTATACGCGAACGACCATCGAGATCATCGACGCACTCGATGTCAGTCCCGCGGAACGGCAGGCGATCTACGAGGGCAACGCGCGTCGGCTGATGAAGCTGCAATAGTTGCCGCGCGCCGCCGACACGCGTACGCATCGAGATCGCGAGGGAGAGAGCGCGTTAACGGCGGAAATGTCCGGCTGGGGCATCTGCGGAAAGCAGCTTGACCACGCCCATAGTTTCAGCGGCGCCTGCGGTGTAGCTGGACGAGCCCGCAACTCAATAGTACCGCCAAGATAATCAGCATGCCCGACCACGATAGCGCGGGCACTACGGTGGGAGGCGTGATGATCTCGAGCTTGCCGATCTTGTTCCCGGCGGACTCCACAAACCAGAGATTGCCGTCGGGACCAGTGGCGATGCCGTGCGGCATCGAATTCGCCGTAGGAATCGTGTACTCGGTGATCGCGCCGCTCGGCGTGATCTTCGCGATCGCGTTCCCGTTAACCTCAGTGAACCATAGATTGCCATCCACACCCGGAGCTATGCCATAGGGCCATGCGGACGGCTGGGAGAGAATGTACAGGGTCACAGAGCCGTCCGGCGCAAGTTTGACGATGCGGCTGAGAGGCTGGAAGGCCGAGTAGAGCGTGCCCCATAAGTTTGCATCCGGCCCGGTCGTTATGCCATAGACAGTGTTGTCGAAACCCCCATTGACAAAAAAAGCCAGTTCAACCGCACCGGCCGGTGTCATTCTGTAAAACCCGGCACACGTGGTACCGAACCACAACTTGCTGTCCGGACCCGCCGTGATGTCGGTCGGCGCGGCGCAAGGACCAGGAGTTGGCCCGTAACTGTACTCCGTCAAGGTTCCGGTCGGAGTTATTTTCCCGACTGTGCGCATTTGGCCAAACGGCATAAAGGGAGCGGTGAATTCAGTGAACCATACGTTCCCGTCCGGCCCTGTCACGATGCCCTGAGGGTTCGAATTCGCGGCTGGAATCGGAAACTCCGTAATCACTCCGGCAGTTGTGATCCTGCCGATTCTGTCGCCGATATATTCAGTGAACCAAAGATTACCGTCCGGTCCCGCCGTAATCGCGCGCGGGCTCGAGTTCGAAGTGGGGATCGGAAACTCGGTAATGACGCCTCCCAGAGTCATCCGGCCGATCTTGTTGGCGTTGCCTTCGGTGAACCAGAGGTTTCCGTCGGGCCCTGCCGTGACGCCTTGCGGGCTCGAATTTGCGGTTGGAATCGCATATTCGGTGATCGTCGGCGCTGCTGATACCGACATCGCAAACGCAAGGACCAGCGCTCCGCTAAGGAATTTTTTCCTCTTCGCCCTCATGTCGCCCCAATTCCGTACAGTGCAACATCCACATTAGCACGCGCGGTGCGTTGCGCGTACCGCACTAAGGTGGTTGCTCACGCGTTTGTCGATTGTGCGAGTCGCGACCTCGCTTGCAAGCTCAGCAACCTCTCGCGCTCCACATGCCACTTTTTGTAGACCGATTCCCAGGCCGAAACGTGCTGGTCGATCAGGCGATGCTTGCTCACGTAACGATGCGCTTCGCGCGCGATGCCGTGCGCCAGAGGCTGCTCGGTGACAAGCCGCGTCAACTGCACCCCGAAATCGTCGGCGCTTCCGAACAGCAGGCCGTTGCGGCCGTGGTCAATCGTTCGCGCGTACACCATTTTGCTTGCAAGGACCGGCGTTCCCACCGACGCGCTTTCGAGAAACTTGACGTCGGATTTTGATTCGTTGAATACGACGTCCTTCAAAGGGATGATCGACACGTCGGCTCGAGCCAGCAGCCCCAGGTATTCTTCTCGCGCCAAAACCGGGAAGAATCGCTTGCGTGGCGAAGCGACCGAGTTGAAGATCGCCGCGTCGCCGACGATCCATGATTCGACTGGACGTCCTTTCGATTCGAGCTCGGCAATGGTACGGTTGTAAGCATCCTTCACCGTCGCCCAATCGGGCGCGTGATCAGTGCCTGCCGCGTAGGCGACGATCGGAATAGGGTTTGCCGCTTTCTCGCCGAACGCCGGCACCCCACCAAGCTGATTCTCCAATACAACGATCTCCGAATGAACGCCAGCCAGAGAGACTGCGAGCGCCGGCGTCGCACACTGGACTGCCTGGCACGCCCGGATGCATTTTTCCACCCGCGCCGCGTAGTCGGGAGGATTGAGCGCGGCTTGCCGGGAGCCCGGTTCCAGGTGCATCAGGTCGTCGTCGATGTCGTAGACGACGATGATTCCTCTGCGGTTCAGGGCAGCGATCAGCTCTCCGAGATGGTCGACCATCACCATGCGCTGAATGATGAAGATGTCCGCTTCCTGCAGGAGCTCATCGCATTGCTTCTGCCCGAAATCGGGAAAGAGCTTCACTTCGATATCGGTCAGCCGGTTCAAGGCGTCGCCCGGATAGACAAGGCGATAAGGAGAGCAAACGGTGTTGCTTTCGAGCTGGTAGATTTTCAGGCGTTTGGGGGTCATTGCCGGACGGCGCTTTTACTCCGCGATCGCATTATCGCGGAATTATGAGCGGCAGTAACTGGAACCGCCATGAGCCCGATTTTCACCGACTATGGCATGATGAGCGCCTGATCACCGGAAGAGTGAGCTTGCTCGCCGGATAGGCGGCAGAAGACCGCGAATCGATGGCGCGATCGCTTGCAAAGCGTCCAAGAACGTTTATCGCTGAATGGAGGAGTTCATGAATAGAGTTCTTTGTTTTTCTGCTGCCATGTGGATGATGACCGCCGCGCTACCGTCGCTGGCGCAGCAGGCTCCGGTTCGGATCATCGGATTGGTCGAGCTGTCGGGGACCGGCGCCACATCTGGGACGAATTTCGACAACGGCGTCAAGCTCGCGGTCAAGGAAATCAACGCTGCAGGCGGCATCCTCGGGCGCAAGATCGAGTACACGAGCAGCGACACCCAGTCGGCGCCACAAACGGCCAAGGCGCTGGCACAAAAAGCGGTCGATGAGGGCGCCTACGTCGTGATGGGTCCCGTTTTCTCCGGGTCGATTCTCGTCAGCATGGTCGAGACCCGCCGCGCCGAGATTCCGAACTTCACCGGCGGCGAAGGGGCCTCCATTACACAGCAAGGTAACCCGTACATATTTCGCACCTCGTTCACACAGGCGACCGCCATGCCCAAAGTGGCGCGCTACCTCAAGGACACCGTCAAAGCCAAGACGATTGCCATCGTGTGGGTGAACAACGACTTCGGGAAGGGCGGGCGCGACACGATGATAAAAGCGCTCGAAGCGCAGGGCATCAAGGTCGCCGCGGACATCTCGACCGATCCCGGCCAGGTCGACTTTTCGGGTGCCGTCCTGAAAGTCAAACAATCGAACGCCGACGCCGTGTTCGTGTACACCAATGAGGAAGAATCGGCACGAGCGCTGCGCGAGCTGAAGAAGCAGGGCTATGACAAGCCGATCGTCGGCGAAACCACGCTCACCAGCCAGAAGGTTATCGAGCTGGCAGGTGACGCCGCAAACGGCGCGGTCGCGCACGTTGGACTGACCGCGGACGCGCCACAGCCGACGATCAAGGCCTTCGATGAGCGCTTCCAGAAGGAATACAAATACAAGACGGACCACAATGGATTAAAGGGCTACAGCGCGATGTACATCGTCAAGGCGGTGACCGAAAAGATCGGCAAGTTCGATCCCAAGGCGTTCGCCGCTGCGATGCACGGCGTGACGCTGTCCACGAAGGACTATCCCGGCGTGCTGCTCGATGTGACGTTCGACCAGAACGGCGACCTCGATAGGGAGAGCTTCATGACCACGGTCGTGAACGGCAAGCAGCAAGTTGTCGCCACGTTGCCGACGGCATCGGCGAAATAGGGCCGCCGGTGCGATCGATCACGGAAGCGGAGAAATAACGATGGCAGAACCGAATCAATTTGGCATCGCCGGGCTTGTCGGCTGGCCCGTCGCGCATTCCCGCTCCCCTACAATCCACAACTACTGGCTTGACCACTACAAGATTCCCGGTAGGTATGTGCTGCTACCCGTGGCCCCAGAAAAACTGTCGGTTGCGTTGCCGGGCCTTGCAGTTCTTGGTTTCCGCGGATGCAACGTGACGACGCCGCACAAGCAGGCGGTCATGCCGCTGATCGACCGCGTTGACGAGCTTGCGCGCCGCATCGGCGCCGTCAATACCATCGTCGTCGAGAAGGATGGCACGCTCACAGGGTTCAACAACGACGGCAACGGCTTCGTTCAAAGTCTGCGCGATGCGAAACCGGATTGGCGTCCTGATGCAGGACCGATTGTCGTGCTTGGGGCCGGTGGGGCTGCAAGAGCCGTCGTGGCAAGCCTTGCCGCTCAGGGCGCGCGCGAGATCAGGCTGGTCAACCGCACATTCGAGCGCGCGCAGGGTATTGCCAAAGAATATGGACCGCCGGTCACCGCGTTTCCTTGGGAACAACGCAACGATGCGCTGGCAGACGTGGCGCTGCTCGCGAACGCGACCACTCAGGGCATGGCGGGCAAGCCTGCGCTCGATATTTCTCTCGATCGGTTGCCGCCGCACGCATTGGTTGGCGATCTGATTTACATCCCACCGGAAACACGGTTGCTCGCGGCAGCGCGCGCCCGCGGCAATATGACTGTCAACGGTCTCGGCCTCTTGCTCAACCAGGCTCGACCCGCGTTCCAGGCATGGTATGGCGTGCTCCCCGACATCACGCCGGGCTTATTGCGCGTCATCCAGGCAACTTTCTAGGAAGCGGGAAGCGTCACCGGCGACGAGCGGTTGTTTTGACATCGCCGAAAACCTCCGGCACGCGTTGGCAGCAGCGTGTTGATGCGATGCAGTCCGATTGCAACGCGCATGTTCCGGCAGCGCTATGAACATCTACGACGAACCCAAGATCGACTGTCACAATCATGTGATCGATCCTGCACGGTTTCCGTACGCAGCCGACACGGCGTACCGGCCCGCCGGCCAAGAGATCGGCAGTGCGCCGTATTTTCTGCATGTGCTCGACGCCTACGGCGTGCGGCACGCACTGTTGGTCGGTCCGAACTCCGGATACGGCACCGATAACCACTGCCTGCTCGACGCGATCGCGCGAGGCGATGGACGATTCAAGGGAATCGCCGTCGTGCCGAATGAAGTTGAGATTTCGGCGCTCGAACGGCTCAAGGCTGCCGGAGTCGTGGGCGTCGCATTCAACACGACCGTTAACGGCGTGGAGTATTACGTGGACAGCAGCGAGCTGCTATCGAAACTCGCCGTGCTCGGCCTGTTCATTCAGATTCAGGTCGAGCATGACCAGCTGGTCCCATTGGCACCGATGCTCGAACGCTCGGGCGCTCGAATACTGATCGACCACTGCGGGCGTCCCACGCCGGAGGCAGGTCTCGATCAACCGGGATTCAAGGCGCTTCTCGGACTCGCGCGCACCAAGCGCGCCTTTGTGAAGCTTTCCGGCTATGAAAAGTTCTCCCGCGAGCCTTATCCCTACATCGATGTCCAGCCCTATGTCCGTGCGCTGATCGAAACGTTCACCCTGGACGCCTGCGTATGGGCATCCGACTGGCCCTTTTTGAAGGCGACCAAACGGGTCGATTACGGGCCCCTGTTAAAGCTGGTGGAAAATCTGCTTCCTGGGGAGCACGACCGCCGCAAGCTTTTGTGGGAGACGCCGCAGAAGCTTTTCGGTTTTGGAAACTGAAGCTAGCGCTTGCGCCGGCCCCTGGCTCTACCTAGGAAACGCACCCAAGCCTTTCTAGACAATATTTGCACGAGTTCCTCGAATGGGCAACCGGGCGCGGCCGGGCCAGAGACGTGATGGGCAAGCACAAGTTATTACCTGCTCGCACCGCTAATCACCCGCCGTCGAGCGGGAAGCGTCCGCACTCGCTTGTGCTCGGTTCTTCGCCGGGGCATCGTCTCCGCTGGACAATTCTGGTCTGTGACAAGCCGGGGCAGAGATTGACCGTAGCGGTCACCGCGGCGCACGAGTCACCGGGCGTATGCCCGTTGCTTAGCCCAGACACCCCAATGGCGTGAACCTTGCATTCCCCGCAGTGGATCGTCCCGGGTACCGGACGTGCATGCGCATACCACGGAGGGAATTGCCATGACCAAAACGACCGAACGGATTTTAATTGCCCTACTTTTGATCGTTGCAGTGGTATTTGCCATGCGCGATGCTCACGCTGGAATCTTTGTAAAGTGCGACTCGTTGCTAGTTCAGCAAGCTAACAACCAGACCATCGAATAACACGAGCAGCGCGTGATTGTTGCCGCCAAGCCCGTATACGATCGTGGCTCTAGACCAAACGAATTATTGTCCGCCCGGCCACGACCTGCTAGCTTCATCCTGACCCGCCGTCGAGCGGGATGTACGCGAAACGGCTAGAGTCTCGGTGCCTCCGGCGCTTTGTTTTGTTGTGCCGGTTGGCGCAGGCAAGCTGAATCTTAACGAGCCCATCGCTTCAGTCCTGCTCCACGGCTGCGCGACAGGTAGGTCTCGTGGCGCCCTCATTCGCTCATCGGTCCAAGATTTCGACCGTAAGGTTAGCCAGGTTGGCGCCGCGCCGGTCTGACCTGTTACCGCATGCTCGTGGTCTCCGCAGTCGTTGGGAAGCGGCCGGATGTTGGCAAGCCGGCGTCGCACAGCGGAATGCATGTAGCTTTTTAACGCAGCCGGTCGCCGCTCGCGTGGTCGCGGCGCGATATCGATCAGCGGCCGGGTTTGCGTTTGCCTGCTCGCTTGGGCGAGGCGGGTTTTGGCGAGGGCTGGAGCGGCGCTTCAGCCGCGCTCGCAGCGTTCTGTGCCGCGGCGTCGGTCGCCGGCGCAGGCGGCGGCGCAGCGGCCAGCGCGTTCTGCCGAGCGGTCAGTTCGCGGATCTTGTCGTCCAGAGACTTAATCTGCGCCTCTTGCGCGGCGGCAGTCTCTTTCATCGACCGGAGCACCGACTCCTGCCATTGGTTTGTTATCTGCCTGTTCTCTCGCTCCTCGAAGTAGCTGACGATCGCAGCAGCGGCTGCGATTAAAGCGAAAACTCCTATTGTCAGGACTGTGACCAGCACCGTGCGCAAGGATCTGCGTGTGGCCTCTTCCGCTTTTTGAGTCGTTTCGGAAAACTGTCGAAGAAATCGGGTTGTAGTTTCACTCAGGCTCGCAACGAGGATAGCCGATTGCGTCGTCACGATGCCGATGCTTTGCGTCAACGCCATCTCTTCGTCGTGCGCGCGTTTGAGACGATCGTTCTCCGTGATCTCGGCATCGGAGCTCAACAACGGACGGTTGCCCTCGAGCGACTTCGGGATCTCGTTTGGGCCAAGCTCGGACCGGCATTCCTGCTCGGCGAGATCTTGTCCTTGCATGAAGCTCGTCGCCGCGTCTCTCAGGGACGAAGCCTGCCTGTCGACATCGGCGAGCGTGCTCGAATGCGGTTGCCCGGATCTGTTGCGCAGGGATTCATAGGTTCCCTTGAGATCTTCCATCTGCCGCTCATGATCCGCCCTCAACAGGCGATCGAGATACGCGGTCGCGGATTCGCCGTCTGCGCGCACGATCGGACTTGATAGAGGTCCGGCACCTTCCGCGATCTGCCGCCTTTCCGGCATCGATAGATACGCCTCGGCAATGCGTTCAAGGTCCTCGTCGAGAAGCTGCTGGCTGGATTCCTCGTCGATTCTGGGCCACTCGCCATCCTCGATGAGTGCATCGGAGCGCGCTGCAATGTACGGCAGATAGAGCCTGAGTCGGCTCGACGGCGGCTCATCGAGTGGGAGCTTCGAAAAAGCTCCGATGTCTTCGAAGCGTTGCGGAAACAGCGACAACGTGCCGATGCTGGTCTCGACGCGGACCGGCGTCGGCTGCGATTTGGACAGGTCAGTCATGGTGATCTCGCCCGCTCGCGGCGGCTGGGCCGCCATACACCCTCACGGTGTGGGGCCCCGAATCGCGCGCGATAAGGGCTTCCCGGATCTCATTTTGCTCGCTCCGGTACCCACAGCGCAAAATAGGCAGAAAACGAGCTCTCGTACTTCGAACCTCTATTCCAGGCCCCGGCACGCATCAAAGACGAATCGGTTTCGGCTACGATTACTCCGCGCCGTGCTTTCGGCTAGGCCGCAAGCTGTCGAATTCCGAGAGTTATGCGCTCGCGCCTGGGCTGCGTTTGAGAGCCAACGCGCGCGCATGCAGCTCGCTGATCGTGAAGTCTTTTGGAATCCGGCAACGCGCGCGCCTTGGGCCGACATACAGACGTAATGGAAGATCTGGGGCCGCTGTCTCGAGCGGCTCGGCATCCGCTACCGCGAGCCCTACAAAACTCGGCACACGTTCGCAGTGCGTGCGGTGCGAGCGTTAGGTGGCTACGCCGGAACGGCGCCTACTTAGAGAACATCACGGGGTCCAAGTATGTCGCGCCCGTGCGTACATATGCCGCGCTGAGATGGTTGCCGTCCCGGTCGCGGCAGGCCACGCAAGAGCGCACAATGGACGCGCCGGCTTGAATTAGCCTCGCCACGCTGCGCAGCGAAACGTCAGGCTAGGTCACCATCCCGTTGCTGATCGAAACGGCACCGGACAGTGCCGGCAAGTCCAGGAAGGGAAAGCAATGAAACGGACATGCCTGATGCTCACAGTCGCCTCGCTGGTGTGTGCTTGCACGACGCCGCAAAAGACCGTTGAAACGTATCCCGAGCTCGAGTTAGCGCGCAAGATACTTGCGCGAAATGCCAGCGAACTAAAGGACCAACGTGGGAGCCAATTCAACGATTTGAAGATAGTCGGCTATGACCCAGCGAGGGTCAGATCGTCGCAGAAAGGCGCCGGGATGCGGCAAATGCCGCTTCAGCTTTCTGAGCGGCCGCCGGTGGAATGGGGACCTTTGCTCGAAGCGCGGTATGAGCATAGCTTCTCAGGCAACAAGCCGACCATAAAGGTCGAAGGCGCGTACATATATGCTGACTGTATTCCGGAAGAGCTCGCGGCAATTCTCGAGGATCTAAAGCCCATTGTGTCGCAGACGAATGAAGCGTACAGAGCAGACTTGGCGCGCCAAGCTGCGCAACGGCAGAAGGCTGAGACCGATGCCGTGGCGGAGAAGCAACGGCTCGAAGATGTCAAAAAAGGGTTGAAGTTCGACTAACAACGCTGGTACTCCACGCTGCGCAGCGAAGCTTCAGGGTAGGCGAGCATCACCCGGGGTCCGGTGCCGGAGATTGCCCTCCCACCCGCAGGAGAAGATACCGCAGCGGTAACGGCGAATCGGCCTGATTAGGCTGAGCAAGCGGCGGCGAGCAACATGGCCCCGACACCGAACAGGATGGCGCGGCGACCATTCCTAATTAACGGTGCCGACAAGAGCCGCGAGCGGCACGAGCTATCGACCGCACTCCGCCACGATTCTGCCACGGCGGACGCTAATTTTTCCGAAACTGCAATGGGATCAAAACACTAATTGGCGGAGAGAGGGATTCGAACCCACGCCGCCCAAGGGCACCAAAGGCAAGCGCAGAGGGAAATGATCCCCTACAGGCCCCTGAAACCCCACGATTTGGCCACGGATTTGGCCACGCTACGCGACCTTGAGTCGGTCACGATCGGAGTAAGGATCGATCTCGACGACGATCTTCTTGACGGCAACGATCGGCGCCTTGCGGCGGCCGACCGCCTTCATCGTGATGAAACCGGCAGACGCCATCTTCGCCAACGTGCGCGTGAGATTCGGCTGTGCCCGCCCGCTCATCTCCACGAGTTCGGCAACCGATTGTGGTTTCCGATCGCGAATGAGCGCGAGAAGCTGCCGGTTCTCTGGAGTCAACAGCCGTACCACGGCATCGACCGAATTGAAGCTCGGTTTCCCCGCGTTGGCTGGCGCGGGGCGCTCGCCACGCGCCACCGCCTTCATTTCCTCGCGCAATGAGCGCAAGCTTTGAACCTTGTACTTGGTCATTTCGACCTCCGCGTTTCTTCCACTTCGACAACTGTCGTATCGACTCCTCGCTCGTTTAACACGCGCTCCACTTCGTCGAAAAAGTCGTCGACCAACGTCTCAGCATCCTTGAACTGGTACGGTCGCCCTGGATCGGCTTCCGTCCGGTGCCAATGATCGCTCGCCGGCGGTTTCGGTTTGAACCGGGCACCCTTGGCCGGCACGCCATGGGCATTGTCAAAGCCGACCAGCCGCGTGCCATCCGGTGCGTGCAGCGTAAACCGAGTAAGACAAGCCGTGCGGACGCTTTTTGGTCGCTTCGACGCGCTCGATCTCGCACTTGATCCAGTAGCCCTCTTCGAGATGATGGATGCGTCCATCGAAAGCAAGCAGGAATTCGAGTCCGTATTCGGGTCGTCGGGTCTGACATATCATGTCAGGGCATGATAGTAAGATACTTCACCTACCCGGTCAATGGACAGGTTCTTCAATGCACGGACCTGCAACCCGACCGGAAGCGACCTTGAGTCGGCCACGATCCGACTCAGGTCCAAGCCGTGAGCAAAGGTACGTAGGGCGACTCCGGCGTCACGCGCTCGTGAGTTCACTTCGATATCGTCAGCTGGCGCGGTGGCAGTGTGTCAGTCTTAGGCAGTATCGCCGTCAGCACCCCGTCGCGATACGAAACTTCGGCCTTTTCGGCATCGACGCCATGAGGCAGAGGGATGCTGCGTTCGAAATGCCCGTACGCCCGCTCCATGAGGTGATATCGGCGGCGTTGCTGCGTTGCGCCCGAGCGCTTTTCTCCCCGGATGCGCAGGACGTTTCCGTCGATGTCGATGCCCAGGTCGTGCTCGTTCATACCGGGAATCTCCACGCGGATCACGACCGACTTAGCGGTTTCCCAGGTCTCCGCCGCAAGCAGACTCCAGTGCGGAAATTCCTACGGCGATTCCTTTTTCCCCCCGCCCTCGGTGCCGAAATGGGTGAGCGCGCCACTGCTGCGCGTAAGCAGTTCCCGCCAACCCTCCGTGAGGCCTTCCCAAGCGCGTTCAATGAGGTCTTTGAGGGGCTCCATGATCTTCGTCCCCGCGAGTAGGCCCGGAATCTTGTTGGAGTGCCGATGCCGCTTTTCAACGGTTCAGCACCCCTCCGAGGCGCAACCAGTCAAAGCGCACCAAGGCGTACGACGTATCGATTAGCTCTCCGCCCTAGGACCCAGCCAGGGGAGTTGCTGTCAGCCTTCGAACCAAAGCGTTGTAGCCGAGGGTCCGCGCTCTGCTAGTTACTTCTTGACCTTGGCGGAAGCATTCTCCAGGGCGCGCTTCATCGAGGCCCATGCCGCGTCCACGCCGGCCTCCAAATGTCGCAACGCCGATTCGCTGGAGCCGTGCAGTTCCTCCAGTTTCTTGAATGCGGCATCGCGAGTGGCGCGCATGGTCTTGAGCTGTTCCGCGAATTTCGCGCGCGCCTCAGTGCCCATTTGCTCGCTCTTGGTTCTAAGCTTGTCGACCTCGGCGTCCCATTTCTTGATCTGCGAATCCATCTTCGCAAAGTAATCGTCCTTTTTGCTCATGATATGACTCCATTTGTCCGGCATCATTGCGACCCACTCGTGCCGACCGCAACGGTGGCCCGTCCAGCCGGTCGCGTGCACGAGACCGGCTGGACGCCGACGTCAGGCCGTGCGCACCTCGATCTTGCGCGGCCGGAACTCGGCCCGCTTGGGAATGCGTACCGTGAGCACGCCGTCCTTGAGGTTCGCCTCGATCTGGTTCGTCTCGA
>WNGK01013341.1_pt1 | contig 19203 bp, 16 predicted proteins | sample 5400601 | NCBI WGS metagenome assembly WNGK01 (sample SAMN13153376, study PRJNA577476) | soil metagenome | isolation source: 60 cm soil or saprolite under Garry oak tree replicate 1 | place: USA:California | collected 2016-06-15
GTGGGTGTCACGGCGCCGCAGCCCAACGTCGTGACGAACGGAGGGTTCGAGACCGGGACCCTGAGCGGCTGGACGACCGGCGGCGCGCTGGCCCCGGTCGTGGTCTCGAGCGGCGCCCACGGCGGCACGTACGCCGCGCGGCTCGGTTCGACCTCCGCGTACAACGGGGACAGCAGCCTGAGTCAGACGGTGGCGGTCCCGGCCGCGGGCGGAACGCTCACCTTCTGGTATCAGCCGCATTGCCCGGATTCGCTCACGTACGACCAGGAGCAGATGCAGATCCGCAACACCTCCGGCGGCGTGCTGGCCACGGTGCTCAACGTGTGCTCGAACTCCGGGACGTGGACGCAGGTCACGCAGAGCATGAGCGCGTACGCCGGACAGACGGTCGTCCTGTACTTCAACAACCACGATGACAACTACCCGAGCGATCCGACGTACACGCTGATCGACGACATCTCGCTGCAGTAGGGACCCCGTGGCGGGTGAACGGAGGCGGCGCCGGTGGGCCCGCTTCGGGGGCCAGCGTGACCCGGCGCTCCCGGCCGGGGCCGCCCGCGCGTTCTCCCGGGCCCTCGGAGCGGTGGAGGCGGCGAAGGCGCGGCTGGTCGCCGCCGTGCCGGTCTCCGGGCGGGTCGGCGGCGTGCCGCTGGCGGAGGCGCTGGCTGGGTTCGAGGCGGGGCTCGCCGAGGCGCGGGCGGCGATGTCCGGTTGGCGACACCCGCCGGTCGAGGACGTCTGGTCCGCCTGCGACGAAGGGCTCGCCGAGGCGGCCCGAAGGGCAGAGCGCTTGCGCCTGGAGGGTTCGCCGGGGGCGTACGAGGAGCTGGTGGCGGACCTGGACGATCTGATGGCGCCGCTCGCGTCCTTCGCGGCGGCGGTCGCGGCGATCCGGGGCTAGCTGTGAAACGGAAGGGGCGGTCCCGTCGCCGGGACCGCCCCATCCTGCTACGTCGAACGAGCCGACCCTCCCGAGCTCAGCGCCGCGAGAAGAAGCCGTGTTCGAGGTGGCCGTGCATCCGGAACTCCTTCCGCATGTCGGTCCAGGTGATGTTCGCGGCACCGTTCGAGCCGAAGGCGATCCCGATATAGTCCCCGATGAATCGCGAGCACTGCTCGCAGCCCGGGACCCCCGCTTGGAAGAAGAAGGAGTGCGTGGGGTCGGACGGCCTGGTGGTGACCCGCTCGTAGTGGAACCCGCCTCCGCCCCCCGTCCTGGCGAACGTGAGGTCGTAGAGCGAGGGATCCCCGTAGCCCCGGTCGAAGTACACGACGCCCAGGCGCCCGGTGACCGGGTCGACGTCCATCCACGCCTGCCACTGGTCGGCGCCGTTCGTGGTCACCTGCTGCGGCGCGCTCCACGTGTTCCCCTTGTCGGTGGACGAGGCGACGAAGACGTCGGAGTTCGTCACGGGGTTGCTCGAGTCGTGGACACCGTTGCGGTTGTCGGACCACACGACGTACACGGAGCCCGCCGTGGTACCGGCTACCCCGCTGGTGTTCTGGCCGAGGCGCATCTGCTCCCCGGTCAGGGTCTGGCGGCCGTCCACGTTGATCGGATAGTCAAGGCTGCCGTCCTCGAGGCTCGCGGCCATCGCGGGGCTCGTCCACTTGACGCCACCGTTCGTGGAGTGCACCACCAGGATCTGGTCGTCGAACACCTCGCCCGGCTCCCAGAGCGCCGTGTTCTGCTCGTTGATGAAGTTCACGTAGACCGTGCCGTCGGGCCCGACGGACGGGACGGAGAACTGGTCCTCGTCGCAGGCGTTCGCCGGTCCACCCGCCTGGTACGTGCAGAGGGCCTTGCTGTTTCCCGAGATCATCTTGCGCGTGGTCCACGTGAGGCCGTCGTCGCTGCTGTAGCTCATGAAGATCGGCGAGTTCTGCGCGGCCGTGCCGTTGAAGCGCGTCCAGGTCGCGTAGATCCGGCCGTAGAACGGCGAGGACGGGCTGTTGTCGACGGTGATCCATTCCTTGTCGTTGAACAGCGCCCCCGCGCTGTGATCGACCAGGACCGGCGCGTCCCAGACGAGCCCCCCGTCGAGCGACCGCGACACGACCACGTCGGAGAAGCTCAGGTCGTTCGCGATATTGAGGGAGATGTGGAAGGCCGTGCCGGTCTGCTTGCTGATCGCGGATGCGGGGTCGCTCCCGAAGATGTCGCCGCCCTCGTTCGACATGTCCCCGCTCTGCCACGTGAACCCGCCGTCGAACGTCGTGTAGAACTCGTCGCAGCAGGACTCGTAGTCGTTCGAGCTGGCGATCATGTGGTTCGAGTCGTTCGGGTCGACGGCGATCTGCATCTCGTTGTTCGGTGCGATCGTCGACGCGCAGTCCATGTTGACGTCGGCGTTGGTGCTGTAGGAGCGCGTGCAGTCGACGGTCCCCGCGTTCGGGCTGCGGTTCGCGTGCGACCTGCCGAGCCTCGACTGCGGTGCAAGCGGCTGGAAGTGTGTGAGCTGCTTCGGCGCCTGGTGCGTCGCGGTTCCGGCGAAGGCCCCTCCCGTCGGTACCGTGAGGACCAGGGCCAGCAGCGCCACACTGGTCGCCAGGACCCTGAGTCGGTTCAAGTTCCCACCCCCCTCTGTCGTTCGGCCGTCCGAGCACCCCTTCGAGCGATGCATGGGATACACGCTTATAGACCGCTCGATCCGGTCCGGCAAGTCCGAGTGGTCCGATCCGAGCCGTCCTCCGGCGCCGAGTGTCGCGCCGCTGGAGGTCGTGTACGCTCGGCCGGGTTCGGGGGGGAGGGGCCGCCGAACCCGTTCGGCGAGCCATGTGGACCGCGGTTCCTGGAGGAGGTCGGACCGAGATGGGCAGGGCCATCAACCTGGTCACGGAGATCCCCGGGCCCCGTTCGGCCGAGGTCCTGGCGCGCAAGTCGCGCGTCGTCTGCGATCCGATCGACATCCACGTGCCGGCGGTGATCCACCACGGGTCGGGCGCCCGGATCACCGACATCGACGGCAACACCTTCATCGACTTCTCGGCCGGCCTGGGCTGCCAGCTGGTCGGGTATTCCCATCCGAAGGTGGTCGAGGCGGTCCAGCAACAGGCGGCTCGGGTCTCGCATACCGACTTCTCGGTGATCCCGTACGAGCCCTACGTCGAACTGGCCGAACGGTTGGTCGCGCTCACCGGCGGCGGGGACCGGAAGGTGGCCCTGTTCAACGCCGGCGCCGAGGCCATCGAGAACGCCGTCAAGTTCGCCCGATCGGCCACCGGCCGACCGGCGGTGCTCTGCTTCGAGGGAGCGTTCCACGGGCGAACGCTGCTCACGATGACGCTGACCTCCCGGCACCGGCCGTACAAGACGGGGTTCGGCCCGTTCGCCCCCGAGGTCTACCGACTGCCGTACGCGTACCCGTACCGGAGCCCCGACCCGGAGCGGGCGGGGGAGGCGGCGCTCGCCGCGATGCAGCGAGCGTTCACGACGGTCGTCGATCCCGGATCCGTCGCCTGCGCCGTCGTCGAGCCGATCCAGGGCGAAGGTGGGTTCGTCGTCCCAACGCCGGACTTCCTGCGAGGCGTGAAGGAGCTCTGCGAGCGCCACGGCATCCTGGTGATCGCCGACGAGGTGCAGTCCGGCACCGGCCGGACCGGGAAGTTCCTCGCCTCGGAGCACTTCGGGTTCGAACCGGACATCGTCGTGTTGGCGAAGGCGCTGGCCTCCGGCTACCCACTCTCGGCAGTGATCGGGCCGTCGTGGGTGATGGACGCGCCCGGGCCGTCGGCGATCGGCGGCACGTACGTCGGCAACCCGGTGGCGTGCGCCGCGGCGAACGCGGTCCTCACGGTCATCCAGGAAGAGGGCTTGATGGAGCGATCGGAGCAGGTGGGCAAAGCCGTCCGGGCCCGGTGGGAGGAGCTCGCCGCCGACGTCGAGGAGGTCGGGGAGATCCGCGGGATCGGCGCGATGATCGGCGTCGAGTTCGTCGCGGATCGCACGACGAAGGAGCCGAACGAGCCCTATCTGGGCGCGTTGATCTCTGGCTGCATGACCCGCGGGCTGATCACGGTGTCGTGCGGCATCCACCACAACGTCCTCCGGCACCTGATCCCGCTGGTGATCACCGACGAGGAGTTGGACGAGGCGCTCGACGTGATGGCGGAGGCGGCCCTCGGAGCCCGCGGCGCCCACCGCCCGACGGCGCCGGTTGGCGAGGGCGAGTAGGCTCGGCCGCGGCCCGAAAGGATCACGAGGCGCGATGACCGAACGAACGATCCGTCCCCGGCGGTCCTGCCTGTCCGTGCCGGGTTCGTCGCCGAAGATGCTGGCGAAGGCGCCCGGCCTCCCGGCCGACGAGGTGTTCATGGACCTCGAGGACTCGGTGGCCCCCGGGGCGAAGGAGGAGGCGCGCGCCAATATCGTCCAGGCGCTGAAGGAGGGCGACTGGACGGGCAAGACCGTCGTGGTCCGGGTGAACGGCGTGCCGACGAAATGGTGCTACCGCGACGTGATCGAGGTGGTGGAGAACGCCGGGCGTTTCCTCGACTGCCTGATGATCCCGAAGGTCGAATACGCCACCGACGTGACGTTCGTCGACGACCTTCTCCGCCAGATCGAGGACACGATCGGGCTGGAGCGCCGGATCGGCCTGGAGGTCCAGATCGAGACGGCCACCGGGATCACGAACATCGACGACATCGCGGAGGCCTCGGAGCGGACCGAGACCCTGGTCTTCGGGCCAGCGGACATGAGCGCGTCGCTCGGGCTCCCGACGGTCACCGCCGGGCTCCCGATGCCGGGGTATCCGGGCGACCATTGGCATTTCATCCTGATGCGGATCCTGGTCGCGGCTCGGAACGCGGGGTTGCAGGCCATCGATGGTCCGTACCTGGTGATCCAGGACCTCGACGGGTTCCGCGAGATGTCCCTGCGGGCGCGAGCCCTCGGATACGACGGCAAGTGGGCGTTGCATCCCGGCCAGATCGACGTCTTGAACGAGGTCTTCACGCCCTCGCAGGAGGAGTTCGACAAGGCGGAGGCGATGCTCGAAGCGTACGCGCACGCCACCGACGTCGCAGCTGGCGATGCGCGGACGCGCCGCCGGGATGTCGAGGAGCGAGGACGGGGCCGGTTCCACGGGGTCCGTGGGGTCCGCGGAGTAGCGCCTCATCTCGAGGCGAGCGGCAGCGCGGGTGAGTCCGACCGTTAGGGGCGAGGGCGGCGGATCCCGGTGGTGCCGCCCTCGATGCGGCGCGCGTTGGTCATCCGCGACGGTCGGTGCAAGTTCCCCGGATGTGCTCGTCCCCACGGCTGGTGGGACGCGCATCACGCCCTGCCCTGGTCCCGCGGGGGTCCGACGGCCCTGTCGAACCTCGTGTTGCTGTGCCGCCTGCACCATCGGCTGGTCCATTCCGGCCGGTTCCGGCTGAAGATGGACGACGGGGTCCCAGCCTTCGCCCGGACGGACGGGTCGATCCTGGAGGATCGGGCACCACCATAGCCGCAGTAGATCTCAGGGTGTCGCGGTCGCCGTCTCCGTGGTGGCTCCCTCAGGCTCGGGCTCGATGTGACGCCTCGACTGGACCACCCGGAACCTGCCCGACACGAACGCGGGATCGGTCAGGCATGCGTTCGCGGCCGGGTTCGCACCCGTGGCGTGGAAGTCCGAGAACGCGGCCGACTGGTTCACGAACACGCCACCCGTCAGGTTCTCCGACAACGCCACGCCCGTCTCCCAGGCGATCTCCTCGGCCCGCCGCAGGACCTCCTCGTCCGTCGAATAGACCGACGCCGTGATGGCGCCATGATCGCGCGTGGTGCGCCGCCACAGGTCCAGCGCAGCGGCCGTGTCGTCGACCGGGATGACGAACGAGATGGGGCCGAAGTGCTCGTCCAGGTACACGTCCTGGGCCTCGGCCGGAACCTTCACCATCACCGGCGTCCGGACCACCGCGTCGGCGAACTGCGGATGCTCCATAGACCGTGACTCCAGGACCACGTCGCCGAGCTTCGGCGCCTCCTCCAGCCGGTCCAGGATCCCTTCGTTGGCGATCGCGCCCAGCACCTCGACGGCCCGCGCCGGGTCGCCCAGCAACGTCTCCACACCCTCCGCGATGGCCGCGGCCACCTCGTCCGCGGACAGAACGGCGTCGCCGGCTCGGACGCCCTCTCGGGGCACCAGGATGTTCTGCGGCGTCGTGCACATCTGCCCGCTGTACAGCGAGAGCGAGAACGCGATGTTGCGAACCATGCCCTTCAGGTCGTCCGTGGAGTGGATCACGATCGAGTTCACGCCCGACTTCTCCGTGTAGACCAACGCCTGTCGGGCGTTCTCCTCCAGCCAGTTCCCGAAGCCGCTCGATCCCGTGAAGTCGACGATCCTCACCTCCGGCCGGACGGCCAGCGAGGACGCCAGCCGTTCGCCGGTCCCCTCGGCGGCCAGGCACACCAGGTTCGGATCGAAGCCGGCCTCACCGAGCACCTCGCGGGCGACCTCGACGGTGACGGCCAGCGGGAGCACCGCCCGGTGCGACGGCTTCACCAGCACCGGGTTGCCGGTGACCAGGCTGGCGAAGAGCCCCGGGTAGCCGTTCCACGTGGGGAACGTGTTGCATCCGATCACCAGCGACACGCCGCGGGGAACCACCGTGAAGCGCTTGCCCATCCGGAGCGGTTCGTTCTTGCCCTGGGGCTTCTCCCACCGCGCCTCGCCCGGATGGCGCGTCATCTCGCTGTACGCGTACGCGACGGCCTCCAGTCCGCGGTCCTGCGCGTGCGGGCCACCGGCCTGGAACGCCATGACGAAGGCCTGCCCGGTGGTGTGCATGACGGCGTACGCCATCTCGAACGACCGCCGGTTCAGCCGCTGGAGGATCTCCAGGCAGACGCCCGCGCGAACGTCGGGCCCCGCGTCCCGCCACGCCGGGATGGCAGCCCCCATCGCCGGGAGCAGCGTGTCCACGTCCGCGTGCGGATAGGTCACCCCGAGGTCGAACCCGAAGGGCGACCGCTCGTCGCCCGACCAGCCGTCCGTCCCGGGCTGGTCCAGCTCGAACCGCGACCCCAGGCGTGCTTCGAACGCGGCCCGGCCGTCGTCGTTCGCCGTCTCGCCGTAGATCTTGCCGCTGGGGATCTCGGGATAGGCGCTCCAGTAGCCGCGCTCGCGGATCGCCTGGAGCGCTCCGTCCAGCGTCCCGCGGTGCCGGTCTCCGTACGGGCCCTGCTCGTCTGGTGCGTTCGTCATCGTCATGCGGCTGTCGTATCAGTCCCCGCACCGCCTGGCAAGCCGTGGCGGACCGGGCCGCGTGTACGATGGGCCGGTCGCCGGGCCCCGACCGCTGGAGGAACGACATGGCCGAAGCGCCCACCGCCGCCGGGTTGATGGAGCTGACCGACGAGCAGCAGGCGATCGTCGACACCGTTCGCGACTTCGTGGAGCGGGAGGTCATCCCGGTCGCGGACGAGCTGGAGCACCGGGACGAGTTCCCGGAGAAGATCGTCGAGGGCATGAAGGAGCTCGGGCTGTTCGGCCTGACGGTGCCCGAGGAGTTCGGCGGGGCCGGGCTCGACCTGATGACGTACGCGCTGGTCGGGGTGGAGCTCTCGCGCGGGTGGATGTCGCTGTCGGGGATCATGAACACCCATTTCATGGCCATCTACCTGCTCAAGAAGTACGGGACCGATGAGCAGAAGCGGCGGTGGCTGCCGAAGATGGCGACGGGCGAGCTCCGCGCGGCGCTCTCCATGTCCGAACCGGGCGCCGGTTCCGACGTCCAGGCGATCCAGTGCCGCGCCGTCCGCGAGGGCGACGACTACGTCGTGACCGGCACGAAGATGTGGGTGACGAACGGCCTCCGGGCGGGCCTGGTCGTCCTGCTCTGCAAGACGGATCCGCAGGCCGACCCGCCGTACCGGGGGATGACCACCCTGTACGTGGAGAAGCAGCCCGAGGCCCGCCGGATCGGCGGGATCACGATCCCGCCGAACATCGAGAAGATGGGCTACCACGGCGTGGAGACCACCGAGCTCGTCTTCGAGGGCCATCGGGTGCCGGTCGCGAACCGACTGGGAGAGGAGGGCGAGGGCTTCCGACAGATCATGGACGGCATCGAGGTCGGCCGGGTGAACGTGAGCGCCCGCGCCGTCGGCCTCGCCACCCGGGCATTCGAGGAGGCCATCCGGTACGCGCAGGAACGGAAGGCGTTCGGCAAGCCGATCGCCCAGCACCAGATGATCATGGAGAAGTTGGCCGACATGGGCACGAAGCTCGAGGCGGCTCGCTTGATGCTCCTTCAGGCGGCGAAGAAGAAGTCGCTGGGCGTGCGAGCGGACCTCGAGGCCGGGATGGCGAAATACTTCTGCACCGAGGCCTGCCACGAGATCGTGACTGAGGCCCTCCGGGTCCACGGGGGCTACGGCTACAGCGCCGAGTACACGATCGAACGGCTGTACCGGGACGCGCCCTTCCTGCTGATCGGCGAAGGGACGAGCGAGATCCAGAAGCTCGTGATCGCGCGGCAGCTGCTCGAGCGCCATAAGGTGCAAGGCTGATGGACGGGCAGGAGGCGGGGTCGTCCGGCCCGGGGTGGGAGACGCCTCCCGATCCGCTGGCGGCGCTTCGCGTCGAGTGCCACGAGGTCTCGAAGGTGGTCCTCGCTCTTCCCGAGGAGGACTTCACACGTCCAACGCGGTGCCCCGCGTGGAACGTCAAGGAGCTGCTCGCCCACATGTACGGGGACGTCGACCGGACGAACACCGGCCTGGCGGAGGCTCCGCCGGAGAAGGCCGACGCCGACGCGGTGTCGTACTGGCGCCGGTACGACCCCGCCGTGGGCAGCGCCGACGTGGCGGATCGGGCGAAGCGGATCGCCGCGGAGCGCCCGACCGGTTCGGCGATGGCCGCCGACTGGGACGCCATGTGGCGGGCGGCGCTCGACGACGCCGCCGCCACGGACCGCCGGAGGGTGATCGCGACGTGGGGACCGTCGCTCGAGTTCGACGAGTTCCTCAAGACGCGGGTCCTGGAGATCACGGTTCACCGGATGGACCTGGAGCTCGCGCTGGGACGCAAGGGATGGGGGACCGACGCGGCGGTCTCGATCGTCGACGACATCCTGGTCGGATCGCTGGGCAAGGAGCCGCCGGACCGGCTCGACTGGGACGTGGTGGACTTCATCGACGCGGGGACCGGGCGACGCGAGCTGACCGAGCGCGAGCGGAAGATCCTGGGCCGCGCGGCCGACCGCTTCCCCCTGCTCGCCTGACGTCGGTGCTCGGACCGGTCGATCACCTGGTGGCGGATGGCGTCCGGGCGGGCCCGGTCGATACGTGCGGGGCCGAGGTCCCGACCGGCTAGGCTTCGGCCGGGCGCACGCACGAGGAGGTTCTGCACCGATGGGCGAGGCGAGGCCGTTCGGCCGGTACTTCGAGGACTTCGAGATCGGCGACGTCTACAAGCATTGGCCGGGCAAGACGATCACCGAGTACGACGACCATCTCTTCTGCATGATCACGATGAACCACCACCCGCTGCATACGAACGCGCACTACGCGGAGACATCGACGCAGTTCGGGAGGAACGTGGTGGTGGGGAACCTCGTGTATTCGCTGGCGCTCGGCATGAGCGTGCCGGACGTCTCGGGCAAAGCCATCGCCAACCTCGAGGTCGAATCGCTGAAGCACACGGCGCCGATGTTCCACGGCGACACGCTGTATGCGGAGACGACGGTGCTGGACGCGAAGGAGTCGTCGTCGAAACCCGACCGCGGCGTCGTGACCGTGGAGACGCGCGGCTACAACCAGGACGGCGTGGAGGTGCTGTACTTCCGGCGCAAGGTGCTGGTCCCGAAGCGCGGGACCGTCGACGAACAGCCCGGCCGCCCGGAGCCGCGCCCGCCCCGAGCCTGAGCCTGCTGCTGCCGTCCGCAGGGAGTGGGACTAGCGGAGCCGGAACCGAGCCTCGGCGACGGTCCGGCCGGCTACCTCGCGGACCGTGAGCTCTCCGTCGCACGACTGGCAGAGGCGCGACGACACGAAGAGCCCGAGCCCGAACCCGCCGGCGGTCCGCGTTTCGGACATGTCGCGCTGGAAGAATGCCGTGAAGTCCTGGGCGTCGGCCGCCCACCCGCCGGAGTCGCTCACGCGGAGGACCCCGAACCCGTTCTCGTGCCTGCTCGAGGCCTCGATCGGCGGCCTGCCGTGGCGGACGGCGTTCGACAGGAGCTCGTAGGTCACGCGGTCGAGGTATCGCTGGGGGACGCCTTCCCATGGCTCCGGCGCGACGTCGACGGCGTCCGGCCGCGTGCCCAGGCGATCGCCCGCCGAACGGACCGCCTCGAACGCGTACCCGACACCCTCCTCCATGTGACCGCTCTCGATCAGCTCCAGCCCCTCGATCAGGAACTCGAGCTGGTCCGCCCGCCGAACCGCGCTCTCGAGGATCGACGCGTGCTCCTCGGGAACGCCGGCCGCCGCCTGGAACATCTTGAGGGTCCCGGTGATGACGGTGAGCGGCGTGCGCAGCTCGTGGGAGAGGATCTGGACGAACTCCGACCGAGCCCGCGAGAGACGTTCGACCTCCTCCCGCCGTTCCCGCTCTTCCTCGAGCAGGCGGCGAAGGTCCTCCATCGCCGCCGGCAGCACGCGCTGGTCCAGCTCGGGCTCGCCCGATCTGGCGCGTTTGATGGCCGAACAGAGCTCGTCCATCGTGCCACCCTTGACCACGTACCCCATGGCTCCGGCCGAGAGCATGTCCCGGACGGTGCTGGGGTCGTCGAGCCAGGTGAGCGCGACCACCTTCGTCGTCGGGTACTTCGAGGTGATCTCGCGGGCCGCCAGGACGCCGTCGCCGTCCGGCATCCGCACGTCCATGAGCACCACGTCGGGGGCCAGCTGCCCCGCCGAGGCCACCGCTTCGTGGCCGTCGTTGGCTTCCCCGACCACGGTGATGCCGCCGGCGAGCGCCAGGGCTGGACTCGAACGGGCTCGCTCATCTCGTCGGCTCCACCAACCCCCAGCTCTGTGGTCGATAAGTGTGACAAAAAACCAGGTCCGCTGGACGCGATCCGCTCCAGAACATTCGACACGATCGAGCCGTCCCTGAAGCGGTCGGAACAGCGGATTCGGCGAACGACATCCGCGGTCACCCCGCCGGCTCGCCACGCGACCGCTCGTTGATACCATCCGCCGGATGCCTCCGACGCAGTCATCGGCGCGCCGCGCCCACGACCTTCGGGCGCTCGCCGAAGAGGTCGCCGCGTGCCGCCGGTGCCCCCGGCTGGTCGCCTGGCGGGAGCGAGTGGCGGCCGAGAAGCGCGCGGCCTACGCCGATCAGGACTACTGGGGCCGTCCGGTCCCCGGGTTCGGCGACCCGGCCGCGAGGATCGTCATCGTCGGGCTCGCGCCGGCCGCGCACGGCGGCAACCGAACCGGGCGCATCTTCACCGGCGACCGGTCGGGGGACTTCCTCTTCTCGGCCCTCCACGCGTGTGGCATGGCGAACCAGCCGACGTCGGCGTCGCGGGACGACGGCCTCCGGCTGTTCCGCGTCTACGTGGCCGCCGTGAACCGCTGCGCCCCTCCCGGGAACCGTCCGACGCCGGTCGAGCGCGACGCCTGCCTCCCGTTCCTCGTCCGCGAGCTCCGACTGTTGGACGACGCCCGGGTGGTCATCGCGCTGGGCGCGTTCGCCTGGGACGGGGCGCTCCGGGCGCTGGCGGCGCTCGGGCACCCGGCCCGGCCGCGGCCGGCGTTCGCCCACGGGACCGAGGCCGAGCTCGGTCCGTACCTCGTGATCGGATGCTTCCACCCAAGCCAGCAGAACACGTTCACGGGCAAGCTCACGGCGGAGATGCTCGAAGCGGTGCTTCTTCGCGCAGCCGCCGTATCCTCGTAAGCATGCGACGAGGCGGCGCGGTCAGCGGTCCCCGGGCGGGGGCGCACGGGCACTGGTTCCCGCCGGTGGCCGACCCGGACGCCCGTCCCGTCGACCGCGGAACCGTGCGCCGGGTGGTGGCGTCGTTCCGCCCCTACAAGGCGAAGATCTCCGTGGTCGGCGCCGCCATCGTGCTCACGTCGGCCCTCGGCGTGGTCAACCCGCTGCTGATCAAGGTCATCTTCGACACGGCCATCTTCCCTTGCAACAGCACGTGCCCCCCGGACCTCCCCAGGCTGTACCGGTTGGTCGGTCTCATGATCGCCATCCCGATCGTGTCCGGCGTGATCGGTATCGGGCAGACCTACCTGGCCAACGTGGTCGGCCAGCGGGTGATGCAGGACTTCCGGAACGCGATGTACCGGCACCTCCAGCACATGCCGCTCCGGTTCTTCACCGCCACCCGGACCGGCGAGATCCAGTCGCGCCTGTCGAACGACGTGGGCGGGGTGCAGACCGTCGTCACCGACACGGCGTCGGGCATCCTGTCGAACATCGTCACCGTGGCCAGCACGCTGGTGGCGATGTTCATCCTGTCGTGGCAGCTCACCGTCCTCTCGCTCGCCCTGATGCCGGTGTTCCTCGTGGCGCAGCGGAGGGTGGGGAAGGCACGGCAGGTGGTGGCGGCGCGGACCCAGGAATCCCTGGCGGACCTCTCGTCGATCGCGGAGGAGACCCTCTCGGTCTCGGGGATCCTGCTGTCGAAGGCGTTCGGCCGGCAGCGCTTCGAGATCGACCGGTTCAGCTCGGAGAACCAGCGGCTGGCGGATCTGCAGATCCGCCAGCAGATGATCGGGCGGTCGTTCTTCGCCATCGTGCAGATCTTCTTCTCGATCACGCCGGCACTCGTCTACCTGGTGGCCGGCGTGGTGATCGCAGGAAACCCGACCGCGCACATCTCGCCCGGCACGATCGTGGCGTTCACCACGCTGCAGAGCCGGCTGTTCTTCCCCATCGGGTCGATGCTGCAGGTCTCGGTGGAGATCCAGTCATCGATGGCGCTGTTCTCGCGGATCTTCGAGTACCTCGACATGCGCCACGACATCGTGGACTCGCCGGGGGCGGTCGACCTCCGCGCCGACCAGGTCACCGGCCGGATCCGGTTCCGCGAGGTGTCCTTCCGGTACGAGGAGCCCCGCCCGGCGCCGGAGGCCGACGGCGACGGCGGCGGCGGAACGGCGGCGCTCGCCGCGTGGGCCGTGCCGGGGAACGGGGAGGGGCGACGCGAGTGGACGCTGGAGGCCGTCGACCTCGAGATCGCGCCGGGACAGCTGGCCGCGCTGGTCGGCCCCAGCGGAGCCGGCAAGACCACGATGACGTACCTGGTCCCGCGGCTGTACGACGTGAACGAGGGCGCCGTCGAGATCGACGGCCGTGACGTGCGCGAGATCAAGCTCGAATCGCTGGGGGAGTTCATCGGCATGGTCACCCAGGAGACGTACCTGTTCCACACGACGGTCCGCGAGAACCTGGTGTACGGGCGGCCCGGCGCCACGCAGGAAGAGATCGAAGCCGCGGCCCGCGCGGCGTTCATCCACGACCGGATCGCCGAGCTGCCCGACGGCTACGACACGGTGGTCGGGGAGCGGGGCTACCGCATGTCGGGCGGCGAGAAGCAGCGCCTCGCCATCGCCCGGGTCGTCCTGAAGGACCCGCGCATCCTGATCCTGGACGAAGCCACGTCCTCGCTGGACACCACCAGCGAACGGTTGGTCCAGGAGGCCCTCCGGCCGTTGATGAAGGATCGGACGACGCTGGCCATCGCCCACCGCCTGTCGACGATCCTCGCCGCCGACGTGATCTTCGTCGTCGACCGCGGCCGGGTGGTCGAGCGAGGGACGCACCCCGAGCTCGTCGAGCGGAGCGGCGTCTACGCCCGCCTGTACCAACAGCAGTTCCACGGCGGCGAGGTGGAAGCCGAATGCGAGGACGGCGTGGTCCTGGCGAGCGGCGAGGTCGTCCCCGCCTCCGGCGTACGTCCGACCTGATCGGCCGCTCCCCGGCTGGAGCTCTTGCCGCGCCTGCCGGCCGAGCGTACCCTCGGAGCGGTCCGGCTCCAACGAGGAGGATCCCATGCGTCGCACGTTCGTCGCCGCGCTCGTTCCCCTGGTCGTGGCCTTCTTCGGCGGCGGTCCGGCCGCACCGGCCTTCGCCGCGTGCGGCTTCTCCATCGTCCCGAACGAGCCGGTGCCGAACCACGACAGCGACTTCTCGTCGGTCGTGGCCACGTCGGCCACCGAAGCCTGGGCGTTCGGCGACTACGACCGGCGGGACGGTGGCAACTCGCTCCTCGCGGAGCGGTGGGACGGCACCGCGTGGACCCGGACGCCGATCCCCGACGCCGGACCGCGACAGAACTTCATCAACGGCTCGACGGCGCTCTCGGCGAACGACATCTGGGTCGTCGGGGATTGGAACGACACGATCTACCACGGCCTGATCGAGCACTGGGATGGGACCTCATGGACGGTCGGGTCGGACGGCGAGACCGCGGACCACTTCCTGCAGGGCGTGTCGGCCGACTCGCCGTCGGACGTGTGGGCGGTGGGCGGCGAGGTGGGCCTGCCGTCGGGCGGCGCCCTGATCCTCCATTTCGACGGGACGTCGTGGAGCCCGTCCTCCGCGGCGTTCGCCACGCAGAGCGTGTTGAACTCGGTCGTGGCGCTGGCGCCGGACGACGTGTGGGCGGTGGGCTCGACCCATTTCCGCCACCTGGAGCACACCCTCGTCGAGCATTGGAACGGATCGGCGTGGAGCGTGGTCCCCTCGCCGACCCCGAAGACCACCGGGGGCGACCTGTGGTCGGCCGCCGCCACCGGGCCCGACGACGTGTGGGCGGTCGGAGAGAAGTTCGACCACAGCGGCCTGTCCGAGCACTGGGACGGGACCTCCTGGTCCATCGTGAGCACGCCCACGACCGCGTCGGTGCCGCATCTCCACAGCGTCGTCGCGCTCTCCCCGACGGACGTGGTGGCGGTCGGCTACGTCTACGGGCCCGACTACACACCGCTCACCGAGCGCTGGGACGGATCGAAGTGGCGGGTCATCCCCAGCGAGACCCAGGGGATCTTCGTGTTCCTCTACGGGGCTGCGGCCATCCCCGGGACCTCGCAGGTGTGGGCGGTCGGGAACCAGGAGGCGACCGGGCAGCCGTCCCAGCCCTCCGTGGAGCGGTCCTGCTGAACGAGCCGGTCAGGCCGCCCCGACCGGTCAGACCGTCCCGAGCGGCAGCCTGAACGCCAGCAGGTGCAGGTCCGGGAAGAACATGTCGTGGTCCGGGTCGCGCCGGAAGCTCATCGCGGCGTACATCCGCTGGGCGACGAGCATCCGGTCCGTCGTCCGAAGGGTGAGGTCGCGCTTCCCTCTCGCCCTCGCCAGGTCGACGCACGCCTCCATCAGGGCCCGGCCCACCCCCCGACCGCGGGCGTCCGGATCCACCCCGAGCATCCGGACGTGGGCGGTGCCCGGTTCGAGCTCCCCGTCGTCGTCCCCGATCGTGCGGTCCACCTCCAGCGTGACGCAGCCCAGGAGGCGCCCGCCGGAGACCGCGACCAGGACGACCGTTCGGTCGACCCGGCCGGCCACGTCCGCGATCGAACCGAGGTACGCGTCCCAGTCCTCCTCGCCCGGCCGGACGAACTCGCGGTAGGACAGCGCGGTGACGCGGCCGGCCTCCGCGTACTCCTCGGGCCGGACCTCACGGATCTCGACGGGCTCCCCGTTCACGCCCTCAGCCTAGCGGGGAACCGGATCCACGCGGAGCCTGCCCGATAGTAAAGATAGTTGACGAAACCTTCGCGGACCGGCAAGATGGCCGTATGGTTGACACCCAGTACCTGAACCGTTCGTTGCTCGAGGCCTGGCGATCCGTGGACGCGCAGGTCGCCCGCGCGCTCGAGGCCCGGGGCGCTTCGGACCTGAGCCCCCGTCACGCCGCCGCGCTGCTCCTGGTGGAGCGGAACGGCAGCCGGCTCACCGACCTCGCCTCCCGGGCCGGCATCACCAAGCAAGCCATGATGCAGGTCGTGGACGACCTCGAGGTCATGGGCCACGTCCGGCGGACGGCGGACCCGTCGGACGCTCGGGCGAAGATCGTTCGGCTTACCCCGAAGGGGCAGAAGGAACGGACGGAGGCGGGGCGGGCCGTGTCCTCGGTGGAGACGCGGCTGCGCCGCCGTCTGGGCCCCGATCGCTTCGAGCAGCTGAAGGCCGCCCTGGCCAGCCTCGCCGGGTAGCTAGCCCGAGACGCTGACGTGGAGGAGACGGCCGGCCCCGAACGTGACGGCGGCCGCCACCGCACCGATCAGCAGCATGCGGACCCCCGACCACCAGGCACGCCTGCCGGTCAGGATCGACATCGCCGACCCCACGGCGAACAGTGCGACCGCTCCCGCTCCGATGGCGACCAGGACGGCTGCGGTCCCGGAACCGAACACGAACGGCAGCAGCGGGACCGAGGCCCCGAACGAGAACGTGACGAACGACGAGATGGCCGCACCCCACGGCGAGCCCAGCTCGTCGGGGTCGAGCCCCAGCTCTTCGCGGGCGTGGGTCTCCAGCGCGACCTCGGGGTTCTGCATGATCACGGTGGCCGCGCGATCCGCGAGGTCGGGCGGGAACCCCTTCCGCTCGTAGATCAGGGCCAGCTCCCGGTGCTCCTCCTCGGGCTCCGTGGCCAGCTCATGGGCTTCGATGTGCAGGAGCCGTTCGAACAGCTCGCGCTGGACGCGCATCGACACGTACTCGCCGGCCCCCATCGAGAACGCCCCCGCCAGCAGGCCGGCCACCCCGGCGAGCAGGATGACCTTGTTCGTGACGGACGCCCCCGCGACGCCCATGAGCAGCGAAAGGTTCGACACCAGCCCGTCGTTCACACCGAAGATGGCGGCGCGGAGGGCTCCGCTCTTGCCACCCGGCCGGCGGACCAGGTCGGCCTGGTGCGTCGGGCCGGGATGGGGGACGAGGTCGCGCACGCCCCGCCCCATCAGCCGGTCCGCCACGGACCGGAGGGCTCCCTCGTCGCTCACGTCCGGTTCAGCATCTCTCGGGCCTCGGTTGTTCCCATGGCGTCGGGCGGCGCTCCGCCGGTCAGGGGCCAGATCCCTCGCCGCCGGCCCGCTCCTGGAGGTAGCGTTCCAGCTCGGCGGCGATCGACTCGCCGCTGGGAACCGGTCCTTCCGGCGACAGGCCCTGTTCGTCGGCCGCTTCGGCCGCGGCCTCCAGCCTCCGGACGTACTCGCCGAGTTCCTCGTTCTCCTCCAGCACCCGCGCCACGCCCCGCTCCCATCGCTCCGCCATGCCGGCCAGCGGTTCCGTCTCGAGCGGCACGCCCAGCAGCCGTGAGGTCCGCTCCACGAGTGCCAGCGCCGCCTTCGGGTTCACCGCCATGGGGAGGTAGTGTGGAACGGCGGCCCACAGGCTGACGGACGCCAGCCCGGACCGGTTCGCCGCGTCGTGCAGCACCCCGACGATGCCGGTCGGTCCCTCGTAGCGGGAGTGGGCCAGTCCGAGCCGGCCCGCTTCGTCCTCGTTCCGGGCGGAGCCGACGACCGGGACCGGCCGGGCGTGCGCGACATCGGTGAGGAAGCCGCCGAGCGTGACCATCAGGCCGATCCCCAGGTCCCGGCAGGCGTCGAGGATCGTCTCGGTGAACGTCCGCCACCGGACGTTCGGCTCGGGGGCGATGAGCACGACGACGCCCCGGCCCCCGACCGACGCCGCGAACAGCTCCGGACGGGGCCAGTCGATCACGCGGCTCACGCCCCCCTCGAGCCTGACGGTGGGCCGGTTCACCTGGAAGTCGTAGAACTCCTCTGGGTCGATCGTCCCGATCGATACGGCCTCCCACTGCTCGACGAGGTATCGGGCGGCGCTGGTGGCCGCCTCGCCGCCATCGTTCCACCCCTGGAAAGCGACGACGAGCGCGCCGTCGACGAGGTCCGGGCGTCGGTCGAGGCGGACGTACGGGTTCATCGAGGCGAGCCTACATCATGGGCACGAAGCGGCCGGAACGGCCCCGGACCTGGGGGACGGGGCGACACCCTCGTCCATCTTCGTGTCAGGTTCGTCCGGAAAGGGCGGATTCTGGGACGGAACCAAGGACGTGGAATAGGCCGAAAGGCTTGATTCTGTAGTCCCCCGACCGATGTAATGCCTGTGCAGAGGCTGCGCGCGATGTCTCGGACTTCCCCTCCGGGCGGTCCTCAGGCGTCTTCCAGGTGCAAGGAGGTTGGATGACGCAGGCTCGTTCGATCAGATTGGGTCGAAGACCCACGCCGAAGCTCGGCTTCGTCCAGGGGCACGGCGGGACCGAGGGGGGGCATGCCGACCGCCTCCTGGCCGAGATCACCGATCTGCTCGTCTCCGAGGGATCGCCCGACCGGGTCCTGGAGGCCGTTGCCGACGCGCTCCGCCAGATCGTGCCCCACGACACCCTTACGATCTACGAGGCCGACGTCCCGCTCCGCGTCCTCCGTCCGGTCCTGGTCCGGGACACCTGGGCCGACGAGATCCTGTCGATGGGGCCCATGGTGTACGGCGAGGGCATCACCGGGGCCGCCGCCGAGGCCCAGGAGCCGCAGCTCGTGAACGACGTCTTGAACGACCCCCGGCGCCGCCAGATCGCGGGGACCCCGGAGGAGGAAGAGGCCCTGGTCGTGATCCCGCTCGTGGCACACGACGCGCTGAAGGGCGTGCTCTGCCTGTACCGGCTCGGCCCCGGGAACGTCTTCACCGAGGACGAGTTCCGCTTGGCGATCCGGTTCGGGACGATGGCGTCGCTCGCCATCGACAACGCGCAGATCCGCGCGCGGCTGGAGACCGAGGTCGTCACCGATCACCTCACCGCGCTCTACAACCACCGATACTTCCACGAACGGCTGGCGGAGGAACTGCGCGAGGCCGTCAGGAAGAAGCGTGTCGTCAGCGTGCTGCTGTACGACATCGACGACTTCAGCAAGGTGAACGCGTCGCACGGTCACATGGTGGGCGACCAGGTCCTGCAGGGTGTGTCGTCGGCGGGACGCGAGGTGTGCCGGCAGGGCGACGTGGTCTGCAGGATCGGCGGCGAAGAGTTCGCCGTGATCCTCCCCGGTTGCTCGGCCGACGACGCCGCCGGCCTGGCCGAACGACTCCGGTCCGTGGTGGCGAGCGTGGTCGCGGCCGACGGCGACACCGTGACCGTGAGCGTCGGCATCGCCCAGGGGCCGACCCACGCGAGCGCGCCGCGCGACCTCCTCGCCTGCGCCAACGCCGCGCTCCGCCAGGCGAAGGCCGACGGCAAGGATTGTGTCCGGGTCTTCTGGATGGAACAGCCCGGCCT
>WNGK01002698.1_pt1 | contig 19197 bp, 14 predicted proteins | sample 5400601 | NCBI WGS metagenome assembly WNGK01 (sample SAMN13153376, study PRJNA577476) | soil metagenome | isolation source: 60 cm soil or saprolite under Garry oak tree replicate 1 | place: USA:California | collected 2016-06-15
CGTGAACATGTTCGCCATGGCCGTGGTGATGAAGGTGGTGCTGGGCTGGAACTTGAACTTCAGCATCATCGTGTCGTCGCTGGCCGTGGCCGCCTATGTGGCGCTGGGCGGGTTGCGCTCCGCCATCTTCAATGAGGTTCTGCAATTCGTGCTCATCTGGGGCGGCGCTCTGCTGGTGCCGATCCTCGGCCTCATCGAGGCGGGCGGCTGGAATGGCTTCAAAGCCCGGCTCGCAGCGAACATCGCCAAGGGCGCCATCGCCCCCGGCGACTACACCCACATGTGGCGCAGCCTGGGCCACTTTACCGATAATCCGATGGGCATTCACTGGACCGGCATCGTCTTCGGCCTGGGATTCGCCATCAGCTTCGGCTACTGGACGACCGACTTCCTCGTTGTGCAGCGCGTGCTCGCCGCCAACAATCTTCGCTCCGCGCGCCTGGCGCCCGTGATCGGCTCCTTCTTCAAGATGGCCGTGCCGTTCATCGTGATTCTGCCCGGCCTGCTCGGCCTTGTGGTTCTGCAGAATCCCGACGGCAGCCTGATGCACCTCGTGGGTCAGGATCAGGTGAATGCGCTGCATCCATACAGTTACAACGAAGTGCTGCCGCTGATGCTGGTGCGCTATTGCGCGCCTGGCCTGCTGGGCCTGGGTATCACCGCCCTTATTGCGGGGTTCATGAGCGGCATGGCCGGCAATGTCAGCGCCTTCTCCGCGGTGTGGACCTACGACATCTACCAGCCGCTCATCAACAAGAATGCCAAGGACGAGCACTACGTCACCATCGGCCGCTGGGCAACCATCCTTGGCGTCATCGTCTCTATCGGCACGGCCTACCTGGTGATGAGTGCGGCCGGCATCATGGATTACGTGCAGGCCCTGTTCAGCTTCTTCATATCACCCCTATTGGGCGTGGTGCTGATGGGCATGTTCTGGAAGCGCGGCACCAAGGAAGGCGGCTTCTGGGGCCTGCTGATGGGTACGCTCACCTCCATCGGCCTGTGGGCATGGGTCAAGGTCAACCCGTCCGCGCTGCACTACGTGGCAATCTCGCCCAACGCGAAGGCAATGGCGGAGGATATGTATCGCGCTCTCTGGTCGGTGATCGTTTCGGTGCTTGTTACGTTCATCGTCAGCATGTTCACCAAGCCCAAGACGCTTGCGGAGCTTGAAGGCGTGGTTTACGGCGTCACCAAGCTGCCCGCTGAAGAGCCCGTTCCGTTCTACAAGAACGAGTACTTCTGGATGGTCATCGCCATCATCGTGTTTCTTGCCCTCAACATTTATTTCTGGTAACGGAGGCTGACGGTGCATTCAGGACACATCTCAATCTGGTTCTTCATCGGGGTGCTTCTCACTGTGTACGGCGCGCTCATCCTAGCCTACGGTATCTTCGAATTAGCGACGGGGCAGACGGCCAATGTGGTCCTCGCTAACCTGCACGCGCCAGTCTGGTGGGGCGGTTTGATGCTTCTCTTGGGCCTCTTTTACGGCCTGAAATTTCGTCCGGGCCGCAACGGCTAATCAACTGCGGAATAGAAGGAGCTTTCAAGTCATGTCAGCAAAGCAAAGAACGATGACCTTCGGGATTGTCGTAGGCAATCGCGGTTTTTTCCCTGATCACTTGGCCAAAACTGGCCGTGAAGAAATCATCTCTACCCTTCAGGCAGCGGGCGCAAAAGCAATCGTCCTCGGCCCCGAAGAATCGAAGTACGGCGCGGTCGAAACCTACGACGAGTCCTTGCGCTGTGCCGAGCTGTTCAAGAAGCACGCGGACGAGATCGACGGCATCATTGTTACGCTGCCCAACTTCGGCGAAGAGCGCGGCATCGTCGACGCCATCCGCCTTTCCGGCCTGAAGGTGCCCGTCCTCGTGCAGGCCACACCCGACCGCTCCGACAACATGACCATCGCGGTCCGCCGCGACAGCTTCTGCGGCAAGATGAGCGCCTGCAATAACATGATGCAGTACGGCATCAAGTACTCGCTGACCACCCTGCACACCGAGGCCGTCGACTCGCCGGAATTCAAGGCAGACCTCGAGTGGTTCTCCGCCGTCTGCCGCGTCGTGAAGGGCCTCAAGAACCTGAAGATCGGTGCCATCGGCGCGCGTCCCGCGGCCTTCAACACGGTCCGCTACTCCGAACGCCTCCTCGAGACCAGCGGCATCTCGGTTGACACGCTCGACCTGTCGGAGATCTTCGGCCGCATCCATCGCATGAACGATCACGATGACCTCGCCCAGTCAAAGCTGGCCGCCATCAAGGGCTACGTCGCGACAAAGGGCATTCCCGAGGAAGCGCTGCTCAAGATGGCCAAGCTTGGAGCCGTCATTGAAACGTGGATGAAGCAGACTCATTGCACCATCAGCGCCGTCCAATGCTGGACGTCGATGGAAGAGTATTTCGGCGTGGTGCCGTGCACGGTCATGAGCATGATGAGCAATGACCTCATCCCCTCCGCCTGCGAAGTCGACGTACCCGGCGTCCTGTCGATGTACATGCTCGCGCTCGCAAGCGGCACGCCATCCGCACTCCTCGACTGGAATAACAACTACGGCAGTGATCCAAACAAGTGCGTGTGCTTCCACTGCTCCAACTTGCCCAAGCACTTCTTCAAAGACGTGAAGATGGACTACCAGGAGATCATCGCCGGCACCGTTGGCAAGCTCAACACATTCGGCACCTGCGTTGGCCGCGTAAAGGCCGGCGCGATGAGCTACGCGCGCTACTCCTCCGACGATCGGCGCGGCGTCATTCGTGGCTACACCGGACCCGGTAAATTCACCGACGACCCGCTCGAGACGTTCGGCGGCGCCGGCGTCGCGGAGATTCCGCAGCTGCAGAAGCTGCTCAAGTACATCTGCCGCGAAGCCTTCGAGCACCACGTCGCCGCCAACTTCAGCGACGTCTCGAAGGCCGTCCACGAAGCCGCCGTCCGCTATCTTGGCTGGGAGAGCTACTACCATCCGGAGCTGGAAGACTGACGTCTGAGGGAGCAGAGATCAGGGGTCAGGGATCAGGAACACGACGGCAGAGCACTCGGGTCGAGCGCATTCTGACCCCTGATCCCTTTTTGAGGAAGACAATCATGAGCAGGAGCGCAATCATGAGCACAATTACGAGCAAGAGAATCGGAAAGAGCCTCGTAGCCGGCGGCAAGACGCTGGTAACCGAGGGCGCGTGGAACGACGAGCTGGAGTCGAAACACCGGGCGCTGGTCCAATGGTTGCAATCGCAGCACTTGGCCGGCGTTCTTATTCGCCGCAATGAAAACGTTGCCTGGGTCACCGGCGGCGCCGTGGAAATGCGCGTGCTCACTCCCGGCGAAACCGGCGTCGCGTCGATCCTTGTAACCGCGGCGGGCGAGCGCTACTACTTCACCACAGAGAACGAAGCGCCGCGCCTGCACGATGAAGAATTTGGTGCACTCGATTTCGAGCCTGTGATCTTTCCGTGGTACGCCGATGAAACGCTGCAGACTGCGAACAAGCTAGCGGGCGGTCCGCTTGCGTCCGACACTCCGCTGTCCGGTACTACGCCCGCAAATCTGTATCCGCTGCGCCAATCGCTGAGCGACAGCGAAATCGCGCGCTACCGTTGGCTGGGCGCGCAAACTGCCGCAGCCACTGTTGAATCGCTCCATCAAGTCGAACCCGGCCTCACCGAATACGATCTCGAAGCTATCACCGCAGCCAATCTTCTGCGCCGCGGCATTCTGCCTTCGGTCTATCTCTACGCGGTCGACGAGCGCATTTACAAATACAAGCATGCAGTCGCGCGCGGCAATCGCCTCAAGAACTACGCCATGCTCAACCTCTGCTCGCGCAAATGGGGCCTGGCCATATCCATTACGCGCTTCGTCCACTTCGGGCCGCTGCCCGACGGGCTCGCCGAGCGGTTCCAGTCGGCAGCGCAAGTGAACGCGGTGTTGCTCCATGCCACGCGCGTGGGCGCCACATCTGCTGAACTGTTCCGCGTGGCGAAGGACGCCTACGCAGCCGAAGGATTCCCCGGCGAAGAGCGTTTCCATCACCAGGGCGGACCCACCGGATACGGCGAGCGCGAGTGGGTTGCCACACCCAACGGGACACAGACCGTGGTGAACAACCAGGCCTTTGCGTGGAACCCCAGCATTCGTGGCGGCAAGGCAGAAGACACCGTGATCCTGCGCGACGGCAAAATCGAAGGTCTCACCGCAACGCCCACGCTGCCCGTAATCGAAGCCAGCGTGAATGGCAACATCTACCCGGCCGCCGATGTGCTGGTGAAATAAGGCAGGGCCTGGCGGCTAGGGTTTTTCTAGTCCCTAGACCCTAGTCCCTAGTCCCTGCCTTTACCGGTTCCAGCGTCACCCTCGCCGTAAGCACCACCAGCGCAGCCCACAGCACATCCGCTCCCAGCAGGTGTGCGACCTGCACCCACGTGGGCGCCAGCAGAACCACATCCAGCAGACCAAGCACATACTGCCCCGCCAGCAACACCAGCACCAGCGCCACTAACCCGCGATTGTTCCAGTGCGCAGTGCGCTTCGCAGCTCGCGTCAGTAGCCAGATCAAGAACACGCTGGCAAACAGCGCGATGGCAGGGTGTGTCCAGCGCCAGCGCACCAGCCAACCACTCGTAGCTGAGAAATCCTGCGTCAGCGCCGCGCCAAACGACGTCGCCGGAAAGAGCGTGTCGCCCAGGGCCGCGAGTGATCCCGTGACTCCCACAACCAGCACGGCAAAGATGGCAGCGAGCGCACCAATCGGCGCCTCAATGCGTATGGTCTTTCGCGTGTAGCCATAGTGCCGGTCGAGCAGATGGGCCGTCAGCGTAAGCACCGCCAGCAGCAAAAGTGTGTTGGTCAAGTGCAACGCAAGATAAGGAGCGCGCAGCGGTGACTGGCTCTGCGCGGTCAACCCCAGCTTCACCAGCAGCGCCCCGAGAATTGCTTCCACAAGCGTGAACGCAACCACTGCGATCGACGCCGCACGCGCCAGATGTCCCCGCGCCGTCCCAATAAACGTCCACACCAGCAGCCCAACCGCGGAGAAGAACGATAGCCCGCTGGTGATGCGGTGCGTGAATTCGATCATCGTGTCCAAGCGCGGCGAGTGCTGCATCACGGTGCCGTTGCACAGCGGCCAGTGGTCGCCGCAGCCCGCTCCCGAGCCCGTTGCGCGCACCAGGCTCCCCCACAGAATCACTGCAATAAAGTACGCCAGCACGCCCCACGCAAAGCGCCGCAGGGCGGGGGAGGGAAGTCGCTGCTGGTGAACGGGAACGGCTGCAGAAGGCATCAATGAAACTCCAAGCCAACCTACCAGTGTAGAACAGGCCGCGCATTGCACGCTTGATCGCGAGTGGCGGACGGCGTACACTAACGTCTTACATGAAGGTAAGAACAATGGCGCATATAGCTACCATTAGCTCCAAGGGGCAGTTGGTGATCCCGGCTGGCTTGCGGAAGAAATACAAGTTGAAGGCGGGAAGCAGGGTGGCCATCGACGATCGCGACGGAGAGATTCGTGTCAAACCGAATCCGTATGATGCGCTGTTGGCGATGCGCGGCATCTTGAGCGCCGCCAATGAGGACATCGAAGCCTGGTGGATAGCGGAGAAACGCAAGGAACGTCAGAGAGAGGATGCCAAATTCGAGGAAGTCTTGTGAAAGAGTACGTCTTTGACGCAAATGCACTCATTAGGCTCTTCTGCAACGCTCCCGGAGCTGAGGTCGTAGAAAATCTGGTTCGGCAAGCGAAGGCGGGACGGGCGCACTTGGCGATCTCTGTCGTGAATCTGGCTGAAGTTTTCTATATTCTCGCCCGCTTTTTGGGCCCCGATAAGGCCCGCATTTGCATCGAGAATGCGCGTTTGGCTTTCGAATCGATCACGGTGAATGAGGAAGATGCCCTCAACACCGCCACTCTCCGAATTCATTACAAACTAGGACTGGCAGATTGTTTCGCCGCCGAGCTCGCCTTGCGGAAAAGTGCGACGCTCGTTACCGCCGATCCGGAATTCGTGAGATTCGGCAAGCAATTGAAGGTCCTGGCGCTGCCGCGTCATGGACAATAAATGCCAAAGCAAGCGTCAGACTTTCCGGGTTCCAACAATCGCAGCACATGGTTCACGATGATCAGGTCTTCAGCGGGCGGAATCACGCGCACCGTCACCCGCGAGCCTTCGGCCGAGATCGTCGCCTCACCACGGACGTTGTTGCGCTGCGGGTCGATCACAATACCAAGCGCTTCAAGCCCGGCGCAGATTTCCGCACGCGAGGCAATATCGTTTTCGCCGATTCCGCCCGTGAACACAAGCATGTCCAAGCCGCCTAGTTCTGCGACGTAGCTTCCGATCCACCTCTGAATCGTCCATACAAACTTGTCCACGGCCAGGCGCGCCTTGGCGTTCCCCGCCTTGATCGCCTCGCGCAGATCGCGCATGTCGTTGGAGAGTTCGCTCACCCCCAGCAGCCCCGCCTTCTTGCTGGCCACAACCTCAAGCTTGTCCGCGGCCTCCGACGCGCACTTCGCCGTCTCCGCAATCTTGCGCAAGATGAACAGCAGCACTCCGGGATCGATGTCGCCCGTGCGCGTGCCGGAGATGATGCCCCCGGTCGGCGTAAGTCCCATCGACGTATCGAGACACGCGCCATTGCGGATGGCCGTGATCGACGCGCCGTTGCCGCGGTGCGCGACAATCAGCTTTTCCGGAGCGTCATTCTTGAGCTGATACACGATCGATTCGTAAGAGATGCCATGCGCGCCGAAGCGTCGCACACCCATCGCCACGTACTCGGCCGGAATCGGCATGTGCGAAACAACCTCCGGCATGGTGCGATGAAAGTACGAGTCGAGGCACACAAAGTTGGGCACGCCGGGAAACAGCCGCAGCGCCTCGCGCATGATATACACGGCAATCGGCGTGTGCAGCGGAGCAAATGCGGTGTAGCGCTCCATCTCGTCAATCAGCGCTGGTGTAATGAGCTGGTTCTCCAGCACCGTGGGGCCGCCGCACACCATGCGATGGCCGATTGCCGTGGGAGCAGGGAATTTGCCCGAGCGCAGTGCGTCGGTCACCAGGCCAAAAGCCACCGCCCTCGTGGGCAGTGCGGGCGTCTGGTCCACCAGCTTGTTGCCTTCGGCGTCCTTCATCCAGAACTTGCCTAGATCGGTGCCAATGCCGTCGACCGCTCCTTCAAAGAGCCTGTCGCGTTTACCGTCGGTTGTTTCGTAGATGCCGAACTTGATGGAAGAGGAACCGCTATTCAAAACCAGTACAGGGTGCGATGACATCGATCGAGAGCCTCGTGCTTCTTGCAAATTGGTGCAAAGGAGAAACTAGGTTTAGGGGCATGATCCGCACACGCGGACCATGCCCGTTGAATATCCTACCGGCTATCGCTCCAGCGCCAGTCGCGAACATCAGGCAGATCGTCGCCGTTTTCGGCCACATAAAGCTTGTGGCGCTGTATCTGCTCGGAGTACCACTGCCGCGCGGCTTCCACCTGCGACGCCAGCCTGGGCACGCGCGTGATCGCATCCAGCGTCAATTGGAATCGATCGATGTTGTTGAGGACGCACATGTCGAACGGCGTGGTCGTGGTGCCTTCCTCCTTGTAGCCCCGCACGTGAATGTTGTCATGATTGTGCCGGCGATACGTGAGCCGGTGAATGGCGTAGGGATAGCCGTGAAATGCGAAGATTACCGGCTTGTCCTTGGTGAATATGAGATCGAATTCCTCGTCAGCCAGCCCGTGCGGATGCTCCGACTGCGGCTGCAGCGCCATCAAATCGACTACGTTGACCACGCGGATGCAAATGTCCGGAATGCGTTCGCGCAACAGCGTCACCGCGGCCAGCGCTTCCAAGGTCGGCACATCGCCGCAGCATGCCATCACCACGTCGGGATTGCCCTCATTCGACGCCCACTTCCACACACCCACCCCAACCGTGCAATGGGCAATGGCTTCATCCATAGTGAGCCACTGCGGTGCTGGTTGCTTGCCGGCCACAATCAGATTGATGTAATTGCGGCTGCGCAGGCAGTGGTCTCCGACCGACAGCAGCGTATTTGCATCCGGCGGAAGATAGATGCGCACCACGTCGGCCTTCTTGTTCAGCAGGTGATCGATGAACCCCGGGTCCTGGTGGCTGAATCCGTTGTGATCCTGCCGCCACACCAACGAACTCAATAGGTAATTCAATGACGCAATCGGCTTGCGCCATGGAATCTCGCGTGTCACCTTCAGCCACTTCGCATGCTGGTTCACCATCGAGTCCACAATGTGAATGAACGCCTCGTAGCAGGAGAAGAAACCGTGCCGCCCCGTGAGCAGGTAGCCCTCGAGCCAGCCCTGGCACATATGTTCGCTCAGGATTTCCATCACGCGGCCCGTCTGCGAGAGGTCCTCATCCACCGGCAGCGTCGCTTCCATCCACGTCTTGCCCGTTCCCGTAATCGTGTCGCCAATGCGGTTGCTCGCCGTCTCATCAGGGCCCACCACGCGGAAGTTGTGATGATCGAGATTGGCTTGCATCACGCCATGCAGCAGCCGCCCGAGGACGCGCGTTGCCTCCGCATCCGTCTGACCGTGCCCCTCCACCTTCACCGCAAAGTCCCTGAAGTTCGGCACACGCAGCGGCTGCAGCAGGAGGCCGCCATTTGCATGCGGATTCATTCCCATCCGCCGCCGGCCCTTCGGCGCAAGCCCGGCAATCTCGTCGCGAAATGCGCCCTTCTCATCGAACAATTCTTCCGGCTTATAGCTGCGCATCCAGTCTTCCAGCAGCTTCAGGTGGTCCGGCTTCTCGCGCAGTTCGGAGAACGGAACCTGGTGCGCGCGCCACGTGTTCTCCACCGGCTTGCCGTCCACGAACTTCGGTCCGGTCCAGCCCTTGGGCGTGCGCATAATCAGCATTGGCCATAGCGGGCGTTCCGTTGTGCCTTCAATCCGAGCCGCTGTCTGAATGGCCGCAATGCGATCGAAGATCTTGTCGAAGACCGCCGCGGCCTTCTGATGCATCACGGCCGGATCGTCGCCTTCCAGCGTGAACGGCTCATAGCCGTAGCCACGCATCAAGTCCTCGAGCTCGGTATGCGGAATGCGCGCCAAAATCGTGGGATTCGCGATCTTGTATCCATTCAAATGCAGAATCGGCAGCACCGCGCCGTCAGTCACCGGATTAAGGAACTTGTTGGAGTGCCAGCTAGTCGCCAGCGGCCCCGTCTCCGCCTCGCCGTCACCCACCACGCATGCCACCACCAGGTCAGGATTGTCGAAAGCCGCGCCGTACGCGTGCACCAGCGAGTAGCCCAATTCGCCGCCCTCGTGAATTGACCCAGGCGTTTCCGGCGCCACATGGCTGGGAATTCCATACGGCCAGCTGAATTGCCGGAACAGCCGCTTGATGCCATCGCCGTTCTGCTCAATGTGCGGATAAATCTCGGTATACGAACCTTCAAGGTACGTGTTTGCCACCAGCCCTGGACCGCCGTGTCCCGGCCCGATCACAAAAATCATGTTCAGGTCGCGTTCGCGGATGAGCCGGTTCCAGTGCACGTAAAGAAAATTCAAGCCGGGCGTGGTGCCCCAGTGCCCCAGCAGGCGTGGCTTCACGTCGTCCAGCGTCAGCGGCCGCGTCAGCAGGGGATTGTCTTTCAGGTAAATCTGGCCCACAGAAAGGTAATTGGCGGCGCGCCAATAGGCGTTCATCCGGTCAACTTGCTGTTGAGTCAGCGAAGAGTCATGTTGGCTTTCCGTGCTTGTCGTCTGGATGGCAGTCGCTTCGCTCACGGTTCACCTCCCGCAAATCTGCGGTCCTTTCCAGCCTAGCAGTGGCTGGGACCGCGCACGGGTGACTCATGTCACAATCAGGTGAAGACTGCGCCTAAACAATGCGGCGCCAACAGCTTGCCTCACCGCGTGAAAAAACGTTTCAACTTAAGGATGCGCGACTCAAACCCGTACCACAGCAAGCTGGCTGCCGCCACCGCCGCTGCCAGCCGGAACGCCACCACCGCCAAATTTCCCGCCATGCCATAAGCGTCCATACGCTGATCGAACCAGCCAAAGTATACGAACACCATAATGTGAACCATGTACATGCTGTAGCTGATGCGGCCCAAGTACGCCAATGGGCCGCGCCGCAGAATGGCATTCAGTGGGTTGCGTGCGCCGGTCGATGCGATCGACGCCAGCACCGTACCGCCGAAACCAGTCGTCAACGCGGTATCCAGCCAGGCGGTTCCACCCGCCACCGTCCCCGCAGCGATGAATCCCGCCACCAAGCCCGACACCCCGATCGCCAGCCAAGCGCGCCGCGGCAATTCCAGCGAATAGAGCCCCAGGGCAAGCAGGCTCCCCATCGCGATGCCATCAAGGTGCGTGAGCGTGTGCGTCGGAGTGATCCACGCAAAGTGGCACATGCGGAAGAGTGGCGAAGCGACCATCGCCGCGCCCAGCACGGCCGCCATCGTCCATCGACGTCGTAGCACCCGCACCACGGGAGCCCAAACAAGGTAGTACTGCTCCTCGATCGCCAGCGACCACGTGGGCCCCATCGCCGGTGGCAGCGCCAGGTGAAACAGGTTCTGCACAAAGAGCAGGTAAGCCCACCACGGCGCGGTGCGAATCGCGTGCCCTGCCGGCATGCCCACAAACCAATCGGCCTTGAGATAACAGATGGCCAGTACCAGCAGGTAAACGGGCCAGATGCGCAGCGCGCGCCGGGCATAAAAATTGCGGAAGTAATGCGGCTTGCCGCGGGCCTCCAGCAGGATCGAGGTAATCAGGAACCCCGAGAGCACGAAGAACAGGTTCACGCCCACCCATCCCCACAGCGAGGCAGGGTAAAACCACGTCCCTTGAAAGCGCGGATGCGAGTGATACAGCACCACCGAAATGACCGCGACTCCACGCAGACCCTGCAACTCAGGGATGTACGATGGCAGCCAGGATGGGCGTTGGGGTTGTCTCAAGACGTCTTCAGTGCGTGTGATGGACGAACCCTTCCAGTATCCATCCGCCGACCCACAGAATGCCGCCCACTGCAATGGCCACGGAGCAGAACCAGATCACAGTGACCAGCAGCGGCAGCACGATTGTGAAGACCTCTGAGACGTGGAGGTAGGAAGGGAGGAACGCATAAACCGCGGCGCCGATGGCGCACAGGGCAAAGGCACTGAGAGCGATAATCACCAGCGCCCGACCCGCGCGCTGCATCCGCCTCGCGCCCTCGATTACGTTCATCGATCCCTCCGCGGCGTCGCTCGATCCTGACCGAACCTCAGAAGCTAACCTTGCGCTTTGGATACCAAGTGACCTGTACGTTTGTGGTCGTCACCGTCTGCTGTCCCGGCAGGTAGATAGGCGCCTTGTAGTGCTCGAAATTAAAGCTGCCATTCACTTCGACGTCGGGCCGGATGCGCTTCACCACCTGGAACCCGATGTCGTTCAGCGTGGTTCCGTACTGGATGGCTGGCGTGCCCGGGCTGGTCGGCGTCGCCGGGATAGCTTGTGCGACGATAAAGTCCTTCGCCGCCTTCTGGTTGCGCGCGTTCACCTGGATCCACTCGTTGCCGCTCAAGTGATACGTCACCCACGCCTGGCCGCCCTTGTCTTCGCGGCCAATCCAGTCTCCGAAGAGTTGTCCGTTGTTGGTGTAACCCTGCTTCTGGGCGCTCTCAAAGTACATGAAACGCCCGCCGTTGCTGGTGGAAATCGGCGGATCCGTCCAAGCCACTTCCACACGCGCGTCAAGCTTGGGCGCGCCGGGAACGTGCGAGAGGTACAGGCCCGGCCTCCACGAAGCGCGCCGCGGAGCATCGATCGGCGATACGTCGTCGTGCACCTCGCCATCCGTGTAGAGCGTGAGCCAGTTGCGCACGAACGGCAAACGATAAGAAAAGTCGAATGCGCCAAATCGCGCGCCGGGATCGTTCCGGCTGAACTTGACGTTTGGTTGAGGCGCCGTAACGCTGAAGAAGCTTTTCAGGAAGGAATGCAGAGTGATCGGAACGTGTCCCTTGCCTCCCCAGATAACCGTGCGCTCAAAGCCAAACTCGAGATTATCAGTGGGGCGAAAGCTGACCTTTTCCACGTGCACCCAGGGAGCTCCAGGGTTGATGGTATTGATCGGATTGGGATTTGTGGCATAGGCCGGGTTGGTTATGAAATTGTGACCATGCAGGCTGCCTACCAGAAACTCGTAACGGAAGGGGCCCGTAATGCGCGAAAGCAGCGGGATGCGAAGCGGCTCCACCCGATTAATCTCAAATCCGTAGATGTTCTCGGCGTTGTTGGAGTATGCAAACGATGCGCCTTGAGCCGGCCCGAGCCACTGGTCCTGCTTGCCGAACGAGACCTCGTGATTCAGGACATGCGCTGAAACATAGGCTTCCATCACGCGACCATTGGTAGTGGTACCAATAGGGCCCACCGGGATAGTGCTCTGGGGAAGGTTGTACAGGATTTGAGTTGTGCCCGGAACGCCATAGGCCGTCTCGTCAATCACGGAGAGTGCATCGGCCAAGGCCGCGGAGTATCCGGTAGCGGACGGCGCACCCTGAAATTCACCGCGCGCATAGAACGTGAACGGGCCGGCTGTTGCGTATCCACTGGCGCCGGAGTAGTTGTTGATCCCGCCCTCATAAGGACGGCCGTAATCGTTGATGACGGTTGAACCCAAATGATAGCTGTCGCGCAAGGGCGTTCCAGACATGCCCCGCACCACCGTGTAAACCGACTCGATACGCGAATGCCCCTGATAGTGCATGCACGGCCCTGTCATGTCAGGCGAGAGTTCATGCTGCAGGGACTTGTAGATCTCCTGGGCCTCCTCGGTCATCGGTCCGGCAGTCGCATCCTGAAGACGATCGCCGGCATCTTCCAGCATGTGCGCGACGCTAGCCCGCGTCCACGGCCGCATGCCCAGAAAAACGTGGTCGATGTATCCGAGAGAATAAAGGCGTAACACGGCGGGATAGATCCAGCTGTCAACCGTAATGTAGGGCGAGCCGAGGGAGCCCGGCTCACAAACCGACGCGGTCTGTGACGTGTTGCCGCTCTGCGAATCCGCAGGCCCGGATTGTGTCTCAGCGAGGACGGCGAAGGGAGTCAGCAGCAAACTGCCCGCCACAATGGCCAGTCCTTGTATGAATTTCTGGCCAGAAAAATGGCTGCATTTCATACGGCCAGTCTAGCATCCCGCCTGGGTCTTCCAGCTTTCTGGCGTCAGGGCGTTGCCCCTCAAACCATGAGCGATAATCCCACGACAAAGACCAGCGCCGTAACCGAGATGATGGTCTCGCATACCGACCACGTCTTCATGGTTTCTGTCACGCTCATGTTCAGATACTCCTTCACCAGCCAGAATCCGCCGTCGTTCACATGCGAGAAAATCAGCGAGCCCGCACCGGTGGCAATGGCGAGGAGTTCCGGGTGCACATTCCCTGCGTGAAGAGCAATGGGCGCAACGATTCCGGCGGCCGTGGTCATGGCCACCGTTGCCGACCCGGTGGACAGCCGCATGAGGGCAGCCAGGAGCCACGCCAGCAGCAGCACCGGCACGTGAGTCTGCAATGCGATGGCGACCAGCGCTCGCGACACTCCGCTGTCGAGGAGAACGCGCCCAAAGCCGCCGCCCGCACCTACAAGCAGTGTGATAGTGGCGGTGGGCGCAAGACACTCGTTGCTGAAGCGCAGAATCGTGTCGCGCGTAAAGCCGCTCAGCTTGCCCAGCGTGAAGAAGCTGAGAAGTACGCCGATCAGCAGCGCCATATCGTCGTTACCCACCAGGCGCAGTACCTGGTTTGCGATGCTGCCGGGCGCGAAGACCGCATCGGCCCAGCTGCCCACAAGCATCAGCGCTACCGGCAACAGGATGGTGAACAACGTCAGCGCAAAGCCTGGAAGTTTTTTCTCCGTGCCGTGGTCAACAAAATCGTCGGCCATCGGGTTCTCATCGGAGAGCCGGACGAAGCGCGCTATGAACTTCGCATACAGCGGTCCCGCGATCACGGCCGTCGGCAGGCCAACGATCAGCCCGAACAAAATCGTGCGCCCTACATCCGCTTTGTAAATGGTGGTGGCAAGCAGCGCAGCCGGATGCGGCGGCACCAGTCCGTGAACCACCGAAAGCCCCGCGACCAGCGGCAGACAAACCAGAATCAGCGGCGTCCGCGTCCTCCGCGCCACCGTGAAGGCAATCGGGATCAGCAGCACGAAGCCGACCTCAAAGAACACCGGCAGCCCGATCACAAAGCCGATCAACATCATGGCCCAGGGCACGCGCTTCTCGCCAAACCAGCGAATCAGGGTGTTCGCAACGGCCGTAGCCCCGCCGGACTCCGCCATCATTTTGCCGAGCATGGTGCCCAATGCGACCACGATGGCGATGTGTCCGAGCGTGCCTCCCACTCCGGCTTCAAATGAATGGATAACTGCCGACAACGGCATACCCGCCGCCACCGCAATGGATAGCGAAGCAAGAAAGAGGCTCAGGAACGGGTTGAGCTTGAAGACCGCAACCAGCAGGATCAGCCCCACCACGGCAGCGAGTGTGCACAGAAGCAGAAAGATGCTGTGGGGATCGATCATTCGTTCGGGATAACCTCGACGCGGGTTGGCGTTGCGTGACTCGACGCGCACTTTTGCCGGGCCAGAAAACGCCCCGCGCGATTGCCCGTCGGCCCATCCGCAGTGTACGAGAGCGCTCCGTTGACCCACACATGCGAGATTCCCTTCGCCGCGCGCACGGGGTCGGCAAACGTCGCCGTGTCGATCACCGCCTCGGGGTCAAACAACACGAGGTCAGCCGCGTAGCCCCGCCGAATCATGCCGCGATCTGCCAGGCCAAACCGCTTCGCCGGCATCGCCGTCATCTTGTGCACCGCGGCCGGCAGCGAAAACAATTTCTCCTCGCGGCTATAGCGGCCGAGCACGCGCGGAAACGTGCCCCACAAGCGGGGATGCGGATGCGCGTCATGCGGCAATCCATCCGACCCGATCATGGTTGCCGGATGCGCAAGGATACGGCGCATGTCGCTCTCCGCAATGCTGTGATAAATAGCGCCGGCCGGCTGAAGCCTCTTCGCCGCATCGAGCTGTGACACGCCCCAACCCTCCGCAATCCGCGCAAGTGACTGGCCCGCGATTTCAGGATACGCAGTGCACCACGTGATCGTGATCTCGACGCGCTCATCCACTTGCTTCAAATCCAGCGTGGTCGAGCCTGCCGCGTACGGATAGCAATCGCAGCTCACAGCCTGCCGAGCACGCGCAGCATCAAGCGCCTGCAACACCTCGCCGCTGCGCCCCCAGTTGTCAATGCCCGCGCACTTCAAATGCGAGATCACGACCGGCGCGCTGGCCACTTGTCCAATCGCAAACGCCTCCTGCATCGCATCGAGAACACCCTCGGTCTCCGTGCGCATGTGCGTCGCGTACAGCGCACCAGCCGCATGCAGCAGTGCCGCCAGCGCCTGCACCTCTTCAGTCGATGCGGCATTGGCCGATGCATACGCAAGCCCGGTGCTCAGCCCAATCACTCCCGCATCCAGCGCCTCCTGCAGATCGACGCGCATGCCCTCGATCTCAGCAGGAGTCGCGGTTCGGTCAAGGCGGTCCATGTGGTTGTTTCGCATTGCGGTGTGCCCCGCCAATGCTGCCAAGTTCACCGCTGGCCTCGCGCCGCGGATCGCCTCCACATAGCTCGCGAACGTCGGATATCGGAAGTACTCCGCTTTGCCCAGAAGATTCATCGGATCCGGCGGAGCGCCCTTCAAGCGCACCGGCGCCGCGCTGATGCCGCAGTTGCCCACAATTACTGTCGTCACGCCCTGCGAAAGCTTCGGCAGCATCGCCGGCGTCTCAATCACGCTGGTATCGTCGTGCGTGTGCGTGTCGATGAACCCCGGCGCCAGGACCAGTCCCTCCGCGTCAATCTGCTCCAATGCATTCAGTTGCAGGCGCGGTCCCACATCCGCAATGCGTCCTTCGCGGACAGCAACATCCACGGCCTCAGCGTTTCCGCCGCTTCCGTCCAGCACGCGTGCATTCCGTATCAAGGTTTCGCAATTCAGCATGGCAGGCATTCAGAATAGACTAATGCGGGTGCGGTCGCATCGCGCCGCCGCCCGATCGAAACTCCAACGGAGAGGCATCCCTTGAAGACAAAAGACGAAGCCGGAACGACATCGCTGATTGGCGCATTAAACAAGGGGCTCGGCTCCTTTGAGGGTTCGCATGCGGCCGGAGAGCTTGTCGAGCGCCGCTGGAACCTTCTCCGCGAGGACCTGAGCCTGCCCTCCGCGGTTCTCTATCAGGAACGCCTCCTCCACAACCGCGATTGGATGCGAACCTTTATCAGCGAATACGGCGTTCGCCTGGCGCCGCACGGCAAAACCACCATGGCTCCGCAGCTGTTCCAGATGCAACTCGACGGCGGCGCATGGGGCATCACGCTCGCCACCGCGCATCAGACTCAGGTCGCCTACGAGCACGGCGTGCGCCGCGTCCTTATGGCCAACCAACTCGTCGGCAAACAGAACATGGCCATTGTCGCCCGCCTCCTGCACGATCCCGACTTTGCCTACTACTGTCTGGTCGATTCGGCGGAGCAGGTCGATCAGCTCGGCGAGTTCTTCTCCGCCGCCGTCCGCCCGCTCAATGTGCTGCTAGAACTCGGCGTTGAAGGCGGCCGCACCGGCGTGCGCAATCGCGATCAACTGCAAGCCGTTCTCGAAGCAATCGAGCGTTGCAAGCACGTCATTCGCCTCAGCGGTGTCGAACTCTACGAGGGCGTGCTCGACGACGAGGCCGCCATCCGCGCCTTCCTGCAACGCGCCTGCGATGTAACCCGCGAGCTCATGGCACAAGGCAAATTCAATGGCAAGCCGATCCTTTCTGGCGCCGGCTCCGCTTGGTTCGACGTGGTTGCTGAAGTTTTCACCGGCGCCGGCTTTGGAGATGCCGTCGAGATCGTCCTGCGCCCCGGCTGCTATCTCACCCACGACGTCGGCAACTATCGCAAAGCCCACGAGCGCATGAGGTGTACCAACCCCGTCGCACACCGCATGCACTCGTCGCTACTGCCCGCGCTGCATCTCTGGGCTTACGTGCAATCCATCCCCGAACCCACGCGCGCCATCATTGCACTCGGCAAGCGCGACGCCGCATTCGACTCCGGCTTCCCAGTCCCGGCGCTCCATTACCGTCCCGGAACCGCGGCCCCGCAGCCGTCTCCGCCGCATTGGGAGATCACCAAGATGATGGATCAGCACGCCTACCTCCGCATCACTCCCGGCGACGACTTGCGCATCGGTGACATGATCGCCTTCGACATCTGCCACCCCTGTCTCACCTTCGACAAGTGGCGCACCCTGCCCGTAGTCGACTCCAACTACAACGTCATCGATATCGTGCAGACGTTCTTCTGATGCGCGAATTGACCGCGCACCCTGGACCACCCACAGAATTGTCTTCCTGAGCGAAGGCGCTCGCGATTCTGCGAGCGGCGCAGTCGAAGGATCTGCGGTTGCTCTTGCTGTTGCTTTTTCCGAAGCCAATTCACCACAAACCTTGGGTGCCCCCGGTTCGGCGCGTCTTTGTTTTTGCGCCTAACCTGGGATACCACGAACCCCAACGCGAACAAATTCAGACCTAATACATCAGGTACTTCGCCCGCAGCCCCTCGAATCGCTCAAGTCCCTCGCGCCAATCTTCCGCAATACGCCGCGGATCCTCTCCGCGCTTCAGCGCATCCAGGCTCGCCCGGTTCAGCATCAGCGTATCGATGTCATCGACCTTGTACTTGTCCGGATATAAGGTATTCAACGCGCCCGCCACTTCCACTCCGAGCTCGGGCGCGTCCAGCGCATTCCGGTCCGTCACAAAAACATTCACGCCGCCGCAATCCTCATGCGCGTAGATCGCCATCGCGGGCGTAAAGTGCACCGGTACAAATCGCACGCCGCCAATCTCACGAGCGTTCAGATACCGCGCCAAATCGACAGCATTCACCCACGGCGCGCCTACCACCTCAAATGGAGTATCCGTCCCGCGACCCACTGACACATTCGAAGTCTCAATCATCCCGATGCCCGGATAGATCGTCGCCTCCGTCAGGCTGCGCATGTTCGGCGAAGGATTGATCCATGCCGCTCCCGTCGAATCGAACCAGTCCCCGCGCATCCATCCCTCCATCGGCACTACGGTCAGCTTCGCGCCAATGCCTCGTTCCGCATTGAACATCCGAGCCAGCTCGCCCATCGTCATCCCGTGCCGCACCGGCGTCTGCCAATAGCCGACGAACGACTCGCGCCCAACATCCGCAACCGGCCCCTGCACAAACGCGCCATTGATCGGATCAGGCCGATCGAGCACCACAAGGTCCTTGCCACCCTTCGCCGCAGCCTCAAGAAAATAGCCGAGCGTGCTCTCGTAGGTGTAGAACCGCACGCCCACATCCGCGATGTCGAACACCAGCACATCGAGCCCTGCCACCACCGCAGGATCGGGCCGCCGCCTCGCATCCGTGCCTCCATACACGCTGTAGATCGGGGCCCCCGTCGCCACATCGCGCGCATCCGCAATCTCCGCCGTATCCACATTGCCGCCGATGCCGTGCTCCGGGCTGAAGATCGCCGCCATCTGCACGCCTGCCGCATGTGCCAGCACATCCGCCGTGCGCCGGCCTTGCGCATCCACCCCAGTGTGGTTCGTAATTAGCCCCACCTTAACGGGCCGGTCCGCGTCGGGATGAAGGTCGCGAAACTCGTGGCTCTCCAGCACGTCGATTCCAGCCTTCACATCGCCATTGCGATGCTCAATTCGCCGCGACGCCATCAGCGATTCGTTATACCCCGTAATGCGCGCCAGCCTGAGCTTCTCGTGCTCGCCAATCGTCAACCTCAGTCCCTGCACAACCGCCGTCGCCACCCGCGCGCGCAGTGACACCACCGACTTCCCGCCGCGCGGATGCACCGCATTCGTGAGAAGAACAATGTAGGTATCCATCACCGGATCGATCCACAGCGACGTCCCCGTAAATCCCGTATGCCCGAACGACCCCACCGGCAGCAGCTCGCCGCGGTTACTCGCGAACGGCGAATCGATATCCCACCCCAGCCCGCGCACGCTGGCCGCATTGGCAGGCGTCTGAGGCGTTGTCATCTTCTCCACCGTCACGCGTCTCAGCACCTTTCCTC
>WNGK01004797.1_pt1 | contig 19190 bp, 15 predicted proteins | sample 5400601 | NCBI WGS metagenome assembly WNGK01 (sample SAMN13153376, study PRJNA577476) | soil metagenome | isolation source: 60 cm soil or saprolite under Garry oak tree replicate 1 | place: USA:California | collected 2016-06-15
CTTACCGAGCGCCATGTGGGCTGGAAACTCCGTCATCATAGGCGGAATCCCGCGGCAAGAACGATTTCTCAGCGGCGTCGCTCAAATATCAGCCGACGACCTCCGTGGCATCCCGAATTCGGAACAACGGCTGAGCGTTGTCATCCAGAAATTCCTGGAAATGCGCGAGGCCTTTCATGCGCCCAACCTCAGGTTGTCTCAGATGATCACGACTCCTGCTAATCCCGCAGTGCAGGAAAGGCAATCGGTTCCCCACTTGCCGATAACACTCCCCGTCCGCCTGTACTGGGGGTACTTAGTCGTCGTTGAAGGATCAATTGGCGATGTCCAGAAGCTGAATTTCCTGGTGGACACCGGGGCCTATCCAAGTGTAGTCGACCGGAAAATCGCGCTCAGTCTTGGCCTGGCCGAACAACCCGGTAGAGTGAACCTGTCGAATAAGGTTGTCCAGACGCACCGCGTTGTACTGCCTTCCCTACTCCTCGGCCCGGTTCGTGTCGAGTCCCTTCCTGTTCTGACGGAAGACCTCTCGTTTTTTCAGAAGGCGCTGGGCCACAAGGTGGATGGGATTGTGGGTATGGATGTCCTAAGGAAAAGCAGTTTTACCATCAACTATAGAACTAGGGAAATGCTCTTCGGTCCAGTCGAGAGCCTGACTTTCTCCGCCCCGTTCGACACCGATACACCTGTCGTGACCATTCGACTGGGATTCCAAAATCAAAAGCTACGCCTGGTGGTCGATTCAGGTGGCCCGGACCTAATGCTGTTCCAAAGTCGAGTGCCCGACTCCACCGGCTTGCAAGCGCTCGGGACCGAAAAGGTTGCCGACGTGAGTGGAACATTTCAGCGCAGAAAGGTGTGGATTCCTGAGGTATATCTAGGCAAAGAAAAAATCGGTGCGCAAATTGTGTTTGTCGTGGATGACCGGAAAGATGACGGGGACAATTTTGACGGCGTTTTGGGCGTTAGGGGGCCTCAGTTCTGGAAAATTGCATTGGACTTTGAACACCGCAGGTTCTGCTGGGAACGGTAGTGCCATTGTCCCAGGTGGCGACTCGGCGAGCGTGCAGGCCATAACGTGAGTGAACGCTGAGCAGGCCTCGAAAAAACAATTGCAGGAGCCGACCTGACTGTTACACAGGGAAGGCCGCGGGCGATGGAGATAGACGAGCGAACAAGCTCCATCAAACCTGCCGGGGTAATGGCGATGGCATGTACGCATAGGAGACCAGAGGCAACACGGGAAGCCCCAGCGGTGATCGCGGTAGGGATCAACTGGCAACTCGCGAGAGACAGGCCGTGTGGGGTGGCGGAGAGGTCCGTAGTACCGATGAAGCCGGGTAACTCTGGCGGAGGGAAGGGATCTCAGTTAAAGACAGACGCAAGAAGCGACGAAGGACATGGGGATTGACGATGAGTCTAGCCACCCCGCTTGTGTTCAGGAGTTGCAGACGGTGTCACACGCTTCGTTTATGAGGCGTGCGTCTTTTCCGAGAGCCGGATGCGGGAAATCTGCCTGTCCGGTTCGATGAGCGGGAACAGGAAACAGAGCCAGGCCAAACCGGATTGAGGCGGGTGAAGCGAAAGCCCAACCCAACAGCCACCGGGAGACTACAGTCACTGCGCCTGTTCTCGACTCTACTCTCAATTACGCTCACTGACAGCCGCGGCGAGTCGGCATCCAACGGCGGTTCGACTTGGGCGCGCAACGCGGCCTTGACATTGGCCGGACCCCGGGTATGCTCTGGCTATCCAGGGAATGTCTGTCGGAAATGCAGATCTCACAGACTTAGACCGAAACCCTGAACGATCTCATTCGTATGCGCGGGCTCTTGCCCGATCTTTTGCACCACTGGCTCCGGCTGAATCGCGGGAGAATGGGACACGTCGCGGCCGAGTTCTTGCCCGATCGTCGACGCATTATCCGTATAGATCTGGGCGTCATAGCGTCCACGCGAAACCGAGACATAGGCCATGCGGCTGTTGAGCAGATCCTTCGCGCCCAGTTCCGTATCCACATGAATCAGGACACGGTCGGCAGTCTGCCCCTGGCTGGAGTGGCTGGTCATGGCATAACCATGGTCGAGATGTGGGTGCTGGCGCGGATCGAGTTCGACCGCGCGGCCACCGTCCATGTTCAGGCGCAAGCGCCCGTCTTCGCCGATGCTCTCGATGGTCCCCAACTCGCGGTTCGCAACTTTCAGTTCGTTGGCCGGGGCGGTGAATTGGATGCGGTCGCCCACTGAAAAACTCCGCATCTCCTCCCGAAAGACCGAGACTCCTTGCTGTCGGCGCGGATCGTAAGTGCGCTCCGTCCCGTCTTGCCGTGCAACCGTGAGCCGGTTGCTCGGAGCATCAATGCTCTTTACTTGTGCGTACTCGCCTTTCCCGATGCCGGTCTCTTTCGACGTGCGCGAGTAGCGCAGCACATCGCCCACCTCATACCGCTCGGCCCAGGTGCGGTCGGCTCCGGTGAGGTCTTGACGTGGTACCAGCGTCCTGACGACGTGCTCTTCACTGCTCACGAGGCCACCCCGCTGCAGTTCCGCATGGATGCGGCCGTTGATCTCCGTGCGAGAGCGATTATCGGGAGAAATCACCAGCGTGTTCTCCGGCAATTTCGCATAGTCGCGAGCGATGGCCGCGATGCGCTCGTCGTGGTCGTGAATTTCATGGACGCGGCCCTGCCGGTCGAGATTTTGTATTGCTTCGCGCACCTCGCCCCGTGCCAGCTGCTCGACCACCTGTTTTAGCTCCGGGTCTTTCTGACGCACGATCTCTTCGAGCTTGACTGTCTTCATACCGGCGTCCTGGAGCTGCGCGAAGGGCCGGCCAGCCTCGACCGCCTCATGTTGCCGCCGGTCGCCGACGAGCAACACCCGATCATTCGGATGGCGCCGGTTGAGGAACTCATGCACTTGCCGCGTCGATGCCAGCGAGGATTCGTCGAGCACATAAAGCCGTTTCTCGCCTGCATCTGGCTGCTGTCCATGTGCCAGATGCTTCTGTAACGTGGATGTTTCGATGCCTGCTTCGCCGAGTTTCTGCGCCGCGCGAGATGTTGGTGCGAAACCTTCTACCCTGTAACCCTCGGCCTCCGCGCCTTCGCGGACGACGGACAGAGTTGTTGTTTTGCCCGTACCTGCGATGCCATCTAAGGCGACAACCTTCTCCCGCGAGAGAAAGATCTCGTCCACTGCTTGACGCTGTGAAGCATTCAACTCCGGGTGACGGTCTTCCGTAGAGATGCGCACCTGCGACGAGACCAGCATGGGATCGCTGTAGTCGCGCCGACTGCCTTCTTGCATCGCGACAACGATCTCCCGCTCCATACGTACCATCGCCAAGGTTGTGTATTGTCTCCCGGCGCCCACGTGGGAGACTTCCCGGAACTCCCCGGTCTCGATCCGGCGCTCGAACTCCTGCCGGATCTGGGCGTACGTGGTTTCTCCCAGTCCGCGCCCGAGCGCTGCTTCGAGGATCGCGCGGCGGTCTTCTACAGCCGATCTCTCGAAGACATGATCGCGCGCCCAGGTCACGGCCCGTTGCGCCTCGACCTCCGGGTCCCGCATCTGGTATTGCCCATGTTCGCGCGCTTGAGTGACCACACGGTCGGCCTGATGGCCATACTGGGCGGCCAGTTCGCGGTGTCGCTGTAAAACTTCTTCAGGCGACAGTAGTTCCTTGCGGTCGCGCGTATGGTGGGCCGCGATCTGCGCCGCTGCGGCTCCGTCGATTCCCTGCTCTCGGAGATGGTCTTTAATCTGTTCACGGCGCGGACTGGAAGCCTCCAGATATTCCTTCGAGTAGCCGCGGATTTCCGGCTGTCCATGCTTGCCGCGCTCCAGTTCGTAGCCCAGCTTCTCGAGACGCAGTGCCAACTCGGATCGGTAGACGGCCGTGACGTAGCGTTGTGACACAAACATCTCGTGTGGCTGCAAAGCGCGCATCTGTTTCCCGTTTTCGAGACCGTTCCCCCGCTCCGTCATATTGAAGATCACGGCATGGGTATGAAGTTGCGGCGCCGCGTAGCCATCGACGGGCCGCGCGGTATCGTGCTCGAAGGTGGCGGCGATGCATTTCCCCGTCGTCTCCGGGGCATGCACATTGCCGATCCGCGCCTGCGTGTAATGCTCAAGTTCCCGCAGTGCCACGCGCACGCTCTCGCGATGGGCTCCCCGCACCCGGTCATCGTCGCCCACAAGCGCGGTGAGCGACACCGACTTCGGCGCGGAAAACGTGGCGTCCCACCCGGCGCGATGCTCGGCGCTGGTCACCTCCTTGCCAAATTTGCCTGCGTAGGTTCTCGAAACCTGATGCCGGACGAGCTGCTCTTCGGTATGCGGATGCTGGCCTTCACTCAGCCGCGCGAAGTGCTCAGACTCAACCTGCTCGGCGAGCCTGCCTTGCCACTCGCTGTGGCCCTTCTGATCGCGGCTCCAGTAGTTCTGTTCCTGCGCGGCAAACTCCCGCGCATGGTAAGTACGCGCCTGGCTGGCTGACAGCGGTTTTGAGATCGTAAGCATAGGGATCGCTCCTCAGACGGGGCAGCGGAACGATCACTGCACCGAAGGTTCATGGATTAAGACCGTATTCTTGGCAATTCGTTTCTCATTCGATTCCCTTCGTCTCCTCCCAGCGGAACCCTTCTTTGGGCTCGCCATTGGGCGCACCCTTCGCCGAACCAAAGAGCGGGAGCGCCGGCTGGGTGGGCTTCTTCGGCGGCTCGGTGGGAGCGGACGCTGGCTCCGGTGGCGTTGGCTTCGGCAGAATCTCCGGTATCCTCAGCTTCACAAGTCCCGACAGTCTCAATCGAATTCTGCCCATCTTCATCTTGGTTTTGGTTCTTGTCCTTGTCCGCCATCTCTCGAGCAAACTTGGCGGGGGTCTGCCCCAATCGATTGTCTCCTTGTCCCACCGTTTATATGGACACCGGCTCTGCCACATACTCCACCCCGCCAGTAGCAAAAAGAACATCGCGGCTCCCCAAAGCAGAGGCGTCAACAGCACTCTCCAGATGCTGTCTCCGGCATAGAACAGGCCCTGCAAAAACGTTTGCAGCCAGGTTGCCCTGAACCACTCGCCCTCTCCCTGCATCAGGTCGGTCCAGCCGGCCTGCCGCGCCGCTGGCGAAAGCTCCATCGGGATGCGACGGTCGCCGCCTGCCGATGCCGGAACCACATCGGCTTCCAGTGCCAGGTCTTGTTTCCCGTGCGGTGCGGTTTTGTAGAGCCATCGGACCTCGGCCCATGAAGTTCGGTCAATCCCAAGCAAGGAGCACTTCAAATAGGTTCCCAGGTAGTAGCGTTCGACGGGCGTCCAGAGCAGCCAATTGCACAGAACGAGCGCTCCAGAAAAGGTCAGTATTCCCAGGGCAGGCAGCCACGGAAAGCTTCTCGGAAAGGCAATGGCGTTCATGGCTACCGGCCCTCTCCCTTACCCTCCGGGGCCAGGAAGTCCTCGAGCAGTTTGCGAGCCTGCTGGCGCTTGCGCGCATCGGACTGGTCGCGAATCTTGAATATGGAATCGGGCAGCAATTGTCTGCCTTCCGCTGCTGCCTGAGCGGCGGCGTGGAAAAGATTGAGAAGCGTGAAACGCACCGCCCAGAGTTCGGCCAGCACCAGTTCGGCGGGATCGGCGGGCCGCTGGCGCGCAGCGCACAGAGCGGTCCCGCGCAGCCACTCGGAGAGAGCCTGTCCCGCTCTTTCGGCGGCAGCTTCTATTTCTCCCAGTTCTTCGGGAGTCAGTCGCGTGGCCGCAGTCTTGGTGCGAAAGCCGGGCTTCGCCTCTTCTCCGAATGGAAGACTGGACTGCGGATTGGCTTGAATGCCGGGACTACTCATTGGGAAACCGCCTTGTTCGTCTATGCTGCGCTCAGCTTCACTGCTACTAACCATCGGAACCGGGGATCGCGAGAAGTTCTTGCGCTTCAACGCGTTTACGTGATCGACCCTCTAGTGCAACTTGTCACGAGCCGACGTCATCGCTCGATAGCACGCTCATGGAACGATTGACCCAATCTGTTGACGCAGCGAAAGTTAACCTGCGTAAACATCGAAGCGCCGTTTGGCGTTCCGCAGTTCCCAACTTGGGGGTGACGTGTCCACATTTCTTCCGGTGCGAAGCACCGTTCTTGCTCCGACACGGACTTGAATGCTGGATCATGCCTTCAATACCTGCGTAGAACCTGTGGACTCCACCCCAGCAACAGGCTCCTTTGGTCACCACTCCGATGCGCCATTTACATGGGCAAAGCGCGTCCAGAGTCCACGCCAAATCCGTGTTCGGAATTCGTGTACTCGCCGAGACCCTTTCGCAATGGGATTGCGCGAGACGAAGGCATGGAGTTCGTTGCTGAAATATCCGACCGACGGCCATCGGGATTCCAAGTGGAATCGCAAGAGTGTTCGACGGTAAATGGATACGCCGGATCGTACTCGCAATCCGGCAATCCTTGCAGTTGGAGAATCCAGTTGCAGCCGGCGCAATCGAGATCGCGGCCGAAAACGACGGTGCGCAGTTTAAGCGTGCTTTCCTGGTGCGTAAAGATAAAGCCCACAACGCGCCGGAGGATCTGATATTTGCCGAGCGATGCCGAGAGGATCGCGGTTGGCGTGGCAACTCTATCGGAGGCCGGCAGCGAAGTGACGTCGGCCTCCCCGATATCGAAATCAAGGTGCCGATGACCCACCGTGTCAATGCTCTCTTTTGTGCGGTTGCGACTGCCAGAGCGCAGATGATTGGCAGCAACGTAGGTCTTGGTTCCGCTGAGACCGAATTTGAGCCAGCGTGATGACGTTGTGCGCCTCCGGGCAGAGCAGCCTAGAACGACTGTTTGTGGCGCAAGGCTAGTCGCACTCAATCACGCCGTCCAATGAATTCTGGGCAGTCTGTTATTCCTCGGAGGAATAACAGAATTAAGTCAGAGTGATTCGGGCGGCAGCATTGTTGTCGCGACTCGCAGCAGAAATCTTTATCCACCTCTCGGCAAGAGACATAGCAGTCATCGTTTCGCTAAGCTTTCGATTACTCACACGCCGTCTGGACGAGTCGCGGCGATGGTCCGAATCGGCACCGACATGGCCACGAGAAGGATCGCGCGAGTGGTAAATCAATGTCTCGTAGCTTTTTCTTAAATGACAGGCGTCCCCGTAAGTCACATGCTCTGAGGATGATTGCTCCGCAAATTTGCGAGTTCACCGACGAATTTAAGGTGAGAATCAGCGCCTTGCCGTCTGTTATTCCCGACAGGAATAACGTTGTTCCGAAAAGTCATTGGACAGGGCGGCAAGACTGGGGTCAAGTTGGCTAAAGAGGTGATGTATGCCAGCCAACTCTACGATTCCGTTCCCACGCTCATCTACTGAAACTGCATCAATGCCTGCCACCGAACGGGGCGCTGTCTCCAACGCTCAGCCCGAAAACCCAAAGAGAGTTCTTCGCGCGGGGTACGGGCAAGACGGGGATCCTCTGCTCACAGCGGAGGATGTCGCTCAGCGACTGAATGTCACGAAAGACTGGGTGTGGGACCACTCGTCACGCAAGGCCCCGTACCTTCCGGTTATTCGTATGGGTGATGGGACTCTCCGCTATCGGGCGAGCCGAATTGAAGAGTTCATTGACGAACGGGAGCGCCTCACTCAAATCCGCCGCAAGCGCGCGTAAAATGGGTGCAGGCCCACTTGTTCCCCCGCAGAAACTGAGGAATGAATGGGTAAGTCGTATCAAAGGGGTTGGGTCGTTTCCCGTGGAAAGAAGTGGTACGGGTACTTTCGCAAGACGGTATTCGATCCGACTACGAATCAGCAGAAAGGTGATGTCATCTCGGTAGTTCTCGGGCTGAAGTCGCAGATGAAAGCGTCTGAAGCGCGCGAAGTACTCGAACGTGAAATAACCAAGCAAACCGGACAATCCGGACCAAACGCCGGCAGAGTGATGAACGATAGCTCTGTCACGTTCGGATGGTTTGTTCGGAACCGCTTTTTCCCTCTCAAAGAGGCGCACTGGAAGGAAGAAACAGCAAAGGTGAAGAAACTCCTCATCCAAAGGGATCTCATTGATCCGTTCGACAAGACTCCTCTGGAGAATTTGGACAAGTTCACCCTGCAAGTCCACCTTAACAATCTGGCGAAAGCCAACTCCAAGGACAGAGTGCTCCAGATCAGGGCTTACCTCCGCGACATCTTCGCGGAGGCGGTGGATCAGGACTTCCTCGTCAAGGACCCGGCTCGAAAGGTCACGGTCCCGACTCAGCTGCGCGACACTGATCGGACGACCTTGACCTGGTGGCAGTTGCGAGGTGCGCTCTCCAAGCTAGATCTGAGAGACCGCGTTCTCTTGGAACTTGACATGACGAATGCACTCCGTCCCGGCGAACTGTTCGCGCTTCGCTGGCGGTGTTTCAGCCACACCGAATGCACCATGCGGCTCGTGGAAACCGTATACAAAGGCAAAATCCGACCCTGGGGTAAGACTCGAAAGAGCTTGGGATCCGTGCACGTTCCGAAAGAACTGGCCGACGATCTGTGGCTCTGGAAGCAGCGAGGCCCCAACCCGTCTTCGGATGCGTTCATCTTCCCGAACAAAAAAGGCGGGTTCATGGACAGCAACAACTACCGGAATCGGGTTCTGCACGGATTGGCGCAGGAACTTGAGTTGCCCAAGCTGACCTTCCAAGTGATCCGGCGCACGATTGCGACGCTGGCGCAAAAGAAGGGGACAGTGAAGGACATTCAAGGCGTGCTCAGGCACTCCCGCATCGCAACGACAACTGACGTTTACATGCAGGAGATTCCGGAGAGCGTGCAGAAGACGGTCGACGCCATCAGTGGCGAGCTTCGACTCCTTCCTAATTTGGAAGAGGTCACGTGCGCGACGAGCGTTTTGCTACCAAATGCTACCAACCGATCGGTCGGGAAATTCGTAAGTGATTGAAAATATGGTGGACCTGGCCGGGATCGAACCGGCGACCTCTTCCATGCCATGGAAGCGCGCTCCCAGCTGCGCCACAGGCCCACTTTGAGGAAGTATTCCTAGAGATCAGATTCGCGGGAAAGCCTCAATTATTCTCGCCTACATCCCTGCGTTAGTCAACGTGCCGTGATTTCTGCCGTTTCTTTCCGCAGCTTTTTCTGCCATAATTGATCGTGCACCCCACCTGCACAATTTCTCACACACAATTTAGAGCGAGGACGAGATGCCCGCGAAGTACATCTTTGTGACCGGCGGAGTTGTGTCTTCACTAGGCAAGGGATTGGCCGCAGCTTCGATCGGCTGCCTACTTGAGAGTCGCGGGCTGAAGGTCAACATCATGAAGTTTGATCCCTATCTCAACGTCGACCCTGGCACGATGTCGCCGTTTCAGCACGGCGAAGTCTTCGTTACCGACGACGGCGCCGAGACTGATCTCGACCTAGGCCATTACGAACGCTTCACCCATGCGAAGCTTTCTCGCGATAACAACTGGACGACCGGTCGCCTCTATGAACAGATTATCGCCAAGGAGCGCCGAGGCGATTATCTCGGCAAAACCGTGCAGGTAATCCCTCACGTCACCAATGAAATCAAAGCGGCCATGAAGAAGGTGGCGCAGGATGTCGACGTCGCCATCGTTGAGGTTGGCGGTACGGTGGGAGACATCGAGTCGCTGCCCTTCATGGAGTCCATCCGCCAGATGCGCCAGGAGTTGGGTCGCGACCACACGACGTTCGTGCATGTCACATTGGTGCCCTTCATTGCCGCCGCTCAGGAGTTGAAAACGAAGCCCACGCAGCACTCAGTGAAAGAGTTGCTCAGCATTGGAATCCAACCCGACATTCTTCTTTGCCGTACCGATCGCTTCCTCGCGAAAGACCTTAAGTCGAAAATCGCGCTGTTCTGCAACGTTGAAGAAGAAGCTGTGATTACTGCGAAGGATGTTGCTTCCATTTATGAAGTCCCCCTCAATTTTGCTCATGAGGGGGTGGACACCCTCGTCTTGAAATATCTGGGCATCGAGGCCCCCAATCGCGACCTATCGAAATGGGAAGATATTGTCCATCGCAGCTACAATCCGAAAGACACCGTCACCATCGGCATCGTGGGCAAGTATGTGGAGTATGAGGATTCCTACAAGTCGCTGAAGGAAGCACTAGTCCATGGCGCGTTGGCGCACAACTTGAAGCTGCAGCTCAATTGGATCGAAGCTGAGGGCCTTGAGACGGGCGACAAGAGTTACGAATCTCAATTGGAAGATTACGACGGAATTCTGGTTCCCGGGGGCTTCGGTAAGCGTGGCATTGAGGGCATGCTGATCGCGATCCGATATGCTCGCGAGAACAAAGTCCCGTACTTTGGAATCTGTCTCGGGATGCAGACGGCTTGCGTCGAGTTTGCCCGCAACGTGGTCGGACTTGCAGAAGCGAACTCCAGTGAGTTTGATCCCGCCACGCCTCATCGCGTGATCTACAAACTGCGAGAGCTGCGCGGAGTAGAAGAGCTTGGCGGTACCATGCGTCTGGGCGCGTGGACCTGCAAAATTGAGCCCAACACGCTGGCCCACAACATCTATGGCGCGCTCGAAGTCAGCGAACGCCACCGCCACCGCTACGAATTCAACCGCGAATATGAAGAGCCGATGACTGCTGCGGGCCTACGCATTTCCGGCTCAACTCCCGATGGGACGTACGTCGAAATGATCGAACTTCCGGAGCATCCACACTTCATCGCGTGCCAATTTCATCCCGAGTTCAAATCCAAGCCTCTCGAGCCGCACCCATTATTCAGGACATTTATTGGCGCGGCCTATGAATACGGCCAGAAGCGACAGACTGAAAAAGAATCTACAGCCGTCGAGATGTTCCATCGGCCGGAAAAAGTAGGAAGAAGATAATTCACCGCCGAGATCGCCGAGCACGCCAAGAAAAACAGGAGAAGAATGGTTTCGCACCACCTTCCATCCCCGGCGGACTTGGCCTCACTCGTCGGTGGAGCGCTCTTAACTGAGACCTTAGAGCCGAGAACGGAAGCCTGAAAACTGAATTCCAAGTCGGCGATGTCCGCATCGGCAGCGGCAGTCTCTTTCTCATTGCCGGCCCTTGCGTCATCGAAAGTGAAGAGCACGCTATCCGCATGGCGGAAATTATCAAGGGTGTGGCTCGCTCGCTCGAATTCCCATTCATCTTCAAAGCCAGCTATGACAAAGCCAATCGCACTTCGATTCGCAGCTTTCGCGGTCCAGGCATTAAAGAAGGCCTGCGTATATTGAAAAGAATCAAAGATCGATTGAGCCTTCCAATTCTCACCGACGTGCACGAAACCGCCGACGTAGCCAAGGTGGCCGAAGTCGTCGATGTTCTCCAGATCCCCGCGTTTCTCAGCCGCCAGACCGATCTGGTAGTCGCTGCCGCGCTCAGCGGTCGGGCAGTCAATCTCAAGAAGGGCCAGTTCATGTCTCCGTGGGACATGCGACATGCCGTGGAAAAATGCCGCCAGGCTGGCAACCAGCAAGTCTTCGTTACTGAACGGGGCGCCAGCTTCGGCTACAGCAATCTGGTCGTGGATATGCGATCGCTCCCCATCATGCGGAAGTTTGCTCCTGTCGTGTTCGATGCAACGCACTCCGTGCAGCTGCCATCCGCTTCCGAAGGGACTGCTGACCATCCCGCGGCGAGTGGTGGCCAACCTGAATTTATACCGGTGTTGTCGCGTGCCGCCGTTGCGGCCGGCGTTGACGGCATCTTCATGGAAGTCCATGACAATCCTAAAGAGGCGAAGTCCGACGGGGCAAATGCGCTCGAGTCCACCAAACTGCGAGGATTGTTGAAGGAATTGCAGGCGGTAAAGAACGCGCTAGACCTGGCACACGTCGCGCCATAAGGTCTGCGCGATCGGCAGCTCCTGTCGCTGTGGTAGATTTGATTCTCTCCCCCATGAACCACGTCGCCAACTGGGCCCTGAACGTCGCTACGCTGCGCGGTGCAACTTACGCCGACGCACGCATCGTCGCTCAGCGCAGCCGCGCACTCGGTACCAAGAATGGCAAAGTCAGCAGCGCTTCGGATTCCGAATCGATAGGCATGAGTGTGCGCGTCATTGCCGAAGGCGCTTGGGGATTCGCCGCCTCCGACAACCTTTCCCGCGCTGCGGTCGAAGCTACCGCCGCGCACGCTGTTGAAATTGCCCATGCTTCGGCCCGGGTGAAACAGCACGACGTACGCCTAGCGCCGGAAAAAGCCGTCACCGCCGAATGGACGACGCCGCACAAAATTGATCCGTTCGGTATCTCGGTAGAACGGAACATCGATCTCCTTCTAAAGATTGACTCCCAATTGCGGGCGGTGAAGGGCATCACGCTGGCCGAGACCAACTTGAACTTCAACCGCGAAGAACAGTGGTTTATCTCTTCTGAAGGAGCAGGTATCCATCAGACAAAGTACTCGACTGGCGCGGGCTACGCTGCCTACGCCTTTGCGGGCAATGAACTCCAGAAGCGTTCATATCCCAACTCTTATGGCGGCCAGTGGCAGAACAAAGGCTACGAACTGATCGAAGAGTTGACGTTGGTCGACAACGCGCGGCGCATTGCCGAAGAAGCCGTGGCGCTTCATCAGGCAGATCAATGTCCCGAAGGCATGTTCGACATTATTCTTGACAGCTCGCAACTTGGCCTGCAGATTCACGAATCCGTCGGACATCCAATCGAACTCGACCGCGTCCTCGGCATGGAGGCCAATTTTGCGGGTACGTCGTTCCTCGCTATCGACAAGCTGCGCAGACTTCGCTATGGCAGCGACTTAGTCAATGTGGTTGCCGATGCCCGCCAGGAGCATGGTCCGGGGCTTGGTACTTTTGCCTTTGATGACGAAGGAGTCGCGGCGCAATGTACGCCCGTCATCACGAATGGACTATTCACCGGTTATCTCAGTTCGCGTGAAACCGCGCACACCATCGACGCCGAACGTTCGGGAGGAACTCTGCGCGCCGAAGGATGGAACCGGTTGCCCATGATCCGCATGACTAACATCAGCTTGTTGCCCGGAGAAAAGCCACTCACTCTTGAGCAACTGATTGCTGCGACTGACCATGGCATTCTGATGCAGACCAACCGCTCGTGGTCGATTGATGATAGACGCTACAACTTTCAATTCGGCTGCGAGATGGGTTGGGAGATCAAGAACGGCAAGCGGGTCCGCATGTTGAAGAATCCATCTTACTCGGGGATCACGACTGAATTTTGGAATTCGCTCGACGCTATCTGTTCGCGTGACCAATGGACGCTCTGGGGCACGCCGAACTGTGGCAAAGGTCAGCCGCAACAAGTGATGGGCACGGGACACGGGGCTGCACCGTCGCGGTTCCGGAACATAAAGGTCGGATCGGCATTTAAAGGAAATTAAATTTATCGCCATGAGGCTCGACGCGGCGGACATAGAGACACGAAGAAGAGCTAAGGCAAGATCAAGTGGATGCTAACTCAAGGTAAAGCTGGCGAGATTTTCGAGCGAATCAAAAAGTTTTCTACGGCGGAGAGAGTTGAAGTTCTGTTCTCCGGCGGCAAGTTCGCGCTTACACGCTTTGCCAACAACACTATCCATCAGAATGTTGCTGAAGAAAACTACACCATCTCGGTCCGTACGGCGTTCGATGGACGCACGGCGCGGGCCACGACCAACAAATTTGACGATGAGAGCTTGCGCCGGGTTGTGACTGCCTCCGAAAGCCTGGCGAAAGTGCAGCATCGAGACCCAGATCTGTTGCCCATGCCGGACGCCGGTGAAGCTGCCGCTAGTGCGGCAAAGAAAACCAGGCAAATCCCTTCGCGATATTTTGCTGGTACTGCAGCCATCACGCCCGAGTTGCGCGCGGACGGCGTTGAGAAGATTGTCGGTATCGCGCGAAAGCACAACCTCACGACCGCGGGGATTTTTTCAAGCTCCGAATCCGTGGAAGGTATCTTCAACTCGCATAATCTAAGCGATTGGTATACACAAACCGCTGCCGACATTTCGGTCACGATGCTCGCGGCGGATTCATCAGGTTGGCAGAAAGCCAACTCGCCCGACGTGGCCAATCTCAACCCATCGAACTTGGCTGAGATCGCGGCGAAGAAAGCGCTCGATTCAGCACATCCGCGTCAAATTCCGGCAGGGAAGTACACGGTGATTCTGGAGCCCGCTGCAGTTCTCGATGTTGTGGGCTTCATGTTCTGGGATTTCGGGGGCATGGCGATTCTCGACCAGCGGTCATTCCTGACTGACCGCATCGGTACGAAATTATTTGGCGAGAACATCAATATCTGGGATGACGTAGCGCACCCGCTGCAATCCGGCGCTCCATTCGATGGCGAAGGTATGCGTCGGCAGACCCTGCCGTTGGTTGAAAACGGTGCGGTTAAGCGTGTGGTCTATGCACGGTCGACGGCTGAAAGAATCAGGCGATCGGAATGCAAGGACAAAGTCGGCCCCATTGAAGCCACCGGTCATGGTTTCCCGCTACCCAACGAAATGGGAGAGATGCCCCTTAACATCGTGTTTGCACCGCCGCAAAATCCGCAGACGGTGGAGCAGATGATTGCTTCCACCGAACGTGGCGTGCTGGTCACGCGACTTTGGTACATCCGCGAAGTTGAGCCCTACGAGAAAATTCTCACAGGCATGACCCGCGACGGTACTTTCTTCGTTGAGGATGGACGCATCGAAGGTGGGATACGTAATTTTCGCTTCAACGAAAGCCTCATCCACATGCTCTCGAACGTCGAAGCCATGAGCACTCCGGTCCGATCGAGCGGGGAGGAATCGTTCGACATGGTGGCTCCAGCAATGAAAGTAGGCGAGTTCAACTTCACGGAAGTGACGAAGTTTTAGCTCGTAATCTGCGAGGCGATGAGTATGCACCGTATAATGAGAGAGCCCTTCGACAGGCATTCAAATAGCGTTCGGAGAAAATCTCGTGAGCAATCATATTGGTTTCAAAGCGTGCCTTTTGCTCGCAACCATGGTTGCGGCTGCGAGTCTCCTCCCCCAGGAGCAGACTGAGAAAAAAATTGCTGCATCCGCCCTGCCGCCGGCAGTCCGAAAAGCCGCCGCCGAGCAGAGCAAAGGGGCGACCGTCCTCGGTTATTCGAAGGAAACCGAAAAGGGCAAGACTTACTACGAACTGGAAATGAAAAGAGATGGTCTATCAGAAAACATTCTGATGGATTCCACCGGCGCCGTCACGGAGATAGAAAAAGAAGTGCCGACAGATTCTCTTGCTCCGGCGGTTCGCGAGGGATTGGAGAAAGCTGCGGGCGAGGGCAAGATCGTTAAGGTTGAATCGCTGACCAAGCACGGCACCCTCGTAGCTTATGAAGCCCAGGTACGAAAGGGCAGCAAGACCAGCGAAGTCCAGGTAGGGCCTGACGGCGGTACTCTCGCACGCGAAGAGTAGAGCGCTCGTTCCAAACGCAATTCCGCTGATCGGATTTTCGCGGCCGGACCGGTTGTGATTCGCTGGCCTCAGTTTCACCTCGTAATTTCGCTCTAATCCATTCACCCACAAGCAGTTAGAACCCCCTTCGTTCCATGACTTCCGTAACTTTGCACCCCTGGTTCCCCGGTGTACGCTGCCTTCTGAGTCCATAGAATTCCGGACCAAGTGTACGAGGGTGCGCCGCGAATGAGTTTCATAGATGCGGCTACCCGAGTGGGATTTCGCACTTCGGAGCGCCCGGAAGGAAGGTTTGCTCGAACGGTGGCAGCCGACTTCAGCAACGATCCGACGATTCAGCCTCCGACAGAAGGCAAGCACTTTGCGGAAATGCAGAGTGCGCCCCGATTTCCCCTGCAGTTGGCGGTATCGCTGAAATCGCAAGACGGCGCGCAGACAGCTGAGACGCGGAACATCTCGGCTAACGGCGTGCTTTTTGCGATGGATAGCGATGTGCCCGTCGGGTCCATGGTGGACTTCACGATCGTGTTGCCGGGCGACGTCGTAGGCTCATCGAGCGATGTGCAGATCGACTGCCGCGGCCGTGTGGTGCGCAGTTTCGAGGAGAGTGGCCGCCGCGGCGTGGGCGTAGTGATCGATGAATACCATTTCGAGCGAGCGTAAGGCAGTAAGGAAACCGATGGCAAGCATTCCGGTGAGCGTGGAAGAAGACTACGGTGCCCGCGAAGAGGGTGGCCAAGGCCACTTCATTCGTGTGATCGTGGCCGATAGCCAAGCTATCTTCCGCGCCGGCCTGCGCAAAATCTTTGCCCTCGAAGACGACATTCGTGTAGTCGGACAAGCCGAAACACTCGCGCAAACAGTTTCAGCAGTGAAGAAGTTCTCAGCCGACGTTCTGCTACTTGAGTCCGCGATGGCCGCAAGCCCGGCAGAAGTGGTGGCAGACCTGCTCCGCCAAGCGCCGCAACTTCGCATCGTGGTGGTTACGCCCACATCTGATGAAGAATTAACACTGGAGCTGTTCCGACGCGCCCATGGAATCCTATCGCGCGAGGTGGAACCTGAATTGTTGGTCGATTGCCTGCGCAAAGTCGCCGGCGGTGAGAGTTGGCTCGACAGCCAGGGAATCCACTGGGTGTTAGAAGCCTATCGAAATCAGAATACTAGGCCGGCAGGAGCGCGTCCCAAGGTTCAACTAACGCCTAAAGAAACCGTCATCGTTTCCTGCGTCACTCAAGGCATGAAGAACAAGGAAATCGCACTGCGCGTGGGCACGACTGAGCAGGTCGTAAAGAATTACTTGCGCAAAGTGTATGACAAGCTGGGTGTGGCGGATCGTCTGGAACTCGCTCTCTATTGCCTTAGCCACCGTGTCGTCGACGCCAACGCTAAGGTGCCCGCCGTGCCCGCCGTGCCCGCTGCGCCCGCTGTGTCTCCTGAGAATGGCAACGCAAGCGCCGCTGCGGTTGCAGCTTCAGGTAGCAGTTCGACCGGAAAACCCTCATAAGTTCCTGTGGTAATCTCTTCAATTCCCTCATTCATCCCCACTCGCCTGCATAGAATTTCCTGACTTGCCTGCAAGAATGCACAATCGGCACGTTTATTAGCGTTAAGCCCGCCTTAGAGATCGACGCCGCCTGGCCACAAGTTGCCATTGCGGGAAACCATCCAATAGAATTGAAATCAAGCCCACTTGTTGCGCGAGCGAGTTGTTCCTAGCTTCTAGAAGATTTCCGACAATTCGTTTCCGACGGTGATCTTCACCGGAGAGATGGCCGAGTGGCTGAAGGCGCACGCTTGGAAAGCGTGTTTACTCGAAAGGGTAACGTGGGTTCGAATCCCACTCTCTCCGCCATTACCTTTGTAATCTAGCACTTGCAAGCTGGTGATATCTACACTGATATCAACGCGGAGGATCACCAGTGAACCGCCAGTGCAACGTCACCAAACGAATCCAAACAAGCAAGGGGCCACGCTATTGCCCTGTGGTGCTTTCCGCCAACGGGCGAATCAAGCCAGATGTGGTTTTAGTCAGAGACCGGGAAGAGCGACACCCCGAAGGGGCGTACTACATTTCCTGGTACGAGGGAAAGCGTCTTATCCGGCTCTCAGTGGGCAAGGACGCTGCTACTGCCACTGCCCGACGTCTTCAAAAGGAAGCCGAACTGAACGCCCTGAACAATGGCGTCGCTGTCCTGCCTGACGGCCAGAACGGAAGTAGGTCAGTAGCCGCAGCGGTCACTGATTTCCTTGACGAAACCAAGCTCACCAAGAAGCCGAAGACGCTGGCCGCCTACACAACGGCGCTGAGCTACTTCACCGAGTCCTGCCCCAAACTTTACCTCGAAGACCTTGAACGTAGGGACCTGCTCAAGTTCGCAGCGTTTCTCCGTGACGAAAAGGAGCAGGCACCACGCAGTTGCTGGAACAAGTTCTCGAACGTGATGTCATTTCTGAAGGCGAATGGGATTCGTGGGCTGGCCAAGAAAAACGATTGGCCCCGGTACACGGAAGAGGAGCCGGAGATTTACGAGGACGAAGAGCTTGACACACTTTTCGCCGCTTGTGACGCAGAAAAGCGGCTGTGGTATGAGTTTTTTCTGATGACTGGTGAACGCGAACAGGAGGTCATGTACACCTACTGGTCTGACATAAATTTCAAAGCTTCCACCGTTCGCGTCAGCCACAAACCAGACCGCGGCTGGACGCCAAAGGCGTACAAAGAACGAGAGATTCCGATCCCGGCAAAGTTGGCAACCAGCCTCAAGGCGTGGAAGGCGAAAGCGGACAAGACGTGCGCCTTAGTCTTCCCCACCTCTGGCTGCAACGTGAAGATGAACTTCCTTGACGATCTGAAGGCCATTGCCGAGCGTGCGGAACTGAACCCTGAAGACTTTTGGCTTCACAAGTTCAGAGCGACGTTCGCAACTCGGTGCCTCTGGGCAGGCGTCGATCTTCGCACGGTGCAGCAGTGGCTCGGTCATTCTGACATGGAATCGACAATGCGCTACCTGAAGCCGTCACGCAGCCAGCATTTGCGGGATAAGGTCAATGAAATTTTCGGAGGTCAAAAATGAACAGCGTACTCGACAGCCCAAATCCGCATCGGCTGATGAGCTTGGCATCGCGCATCAAGAGCATCCATCGTGCTTTGACCGCTGAAGAGCTTGCGGAGCTACTTCAGATGTCCCGCATAACGATTCTCCGGCGGGCGAAGCGGGGCAGTATACCGTCGTTCCGGGTAGGCTCCTGCGTCAGATTCGACTCCGCTGCAATCGCCAAGTGGCTAATGCAACAGGGTGTGCGGTCGATGTCCAAGGGTTGAGTCGCACCGCCGTGCGGCTACTAACTACTTTAGCCGACAATGTTTTGCGAGCGGCGCCGGAAACACGAACGGTAGCCCACATACTCACTCACATCGCCGTTGGGCAGAGGATGCCGGAACAGATCCACGCAATCGAGCGGCGCACCACGCTTGAAGCATTCGACTTTCCCGGGCTGATGCGGAGCATCGTGGCCGAGGAGCAGAGGCCTCGCAGCAAGGCGCAGATCATCGCGCTTCTGCGCGACGAAGGGGAGCGCTGGGCAAAGTGGCTGGAGAGCCAATCCGACGACTTTCTCGCGGAGCGTGTCAAGTTCCCCGCCGGCATGACGCCACCGAGTAAGACCCGCTTTGAGATGCTGCTGAGCACTAAGGAACACGAGATGCATCACCGCGGCCAACTGATGCTGATCGAGCGGATGCTGGGCATCGTGCCGCACCTGACACGCCAGATGCAGGA
>WNGK01004111.1_pt1 | contig 19188 bp, 21 predicted proteins | sample 5400601 | NCBI WGS metagenome assembly WNGK01 (sample SAMN13153376, study PRJNA577476) | soil metagenome | isolation source: 60 cm soil or saprolite under Garry oak tree replicate 1 | place: USA:California | collected 2016-06-15
CCGGGTATCCAGAGATAACCGTCGCCGGGCACAAGCGGTTGCTCGTACACTGGCAGCGCTGGCGGGGCGAATGCAACGGAGATGCTGATTTGGGCGAACGATGCCGCCGACAGGACCAGCATCATGAGCGCGAAATACAGCGAACGCATGGAAGCGATGAGACACATTTTATTTCCTCTTGAGCGACCATCCTTCGCTTACCCGATAATCCTTCACCGCCGGGTTGCGTGAATGGAACGGCACGATTTTCGGACGAAACGTACTTGCGGACCCGTGAGCACGCAGATGGTTTGGCGGCTTTCATATCTAGATTCCTCCAGCTTAATAACAGATCAGAGTTGCAATAGGCATCCGGTTTTCTGGGTAACCGGAACCGGGCCTTCGGGTATGATCGTGCCTGTTTCGTGTTGCAAAATTGCCTCACCGAGTCTCGTGGAGATGCGCCCAGCCAACCAAAGACTCGCTCGCAATCGCACTTCTTTGTCACCCCACACACCTATTGCAGTTACTCTCTAGCCGCCGTCGCGGAGCGAAGCCCTACACCGCGCAGTGGAGCGGAGGCGGCGCCACATCCCCAGCTTTGACCTCTTAAAGTGGGGCGCTCTTTCATAATGCATTGACCTTGGTCGTTGACTCCGACAGTTAAGCGACTCGTCATACGATCCCGGCCGTGCCGTGCCTCGCTGAGATGGCAAGATTTTCTCGGCCACAGGGCAGAATCGTTCTACAGGGAGAGTGCGGTATGCGCTACAGGCTCCAGCGCCCGCCCGGATAATCGCTGAAAACTGAGTAGTATTGAGCAGTTTTTGGCCAGGAAACATTCGGTCTCGCGAAAACCAAGGAACTCACCTGCGACAAGCTGTTGAACATCGCCTCGGTCTTAGGAAACGCTATCCCCGATCCCCGCATCGGAAACTCAGCCGTTAAATAACATTCGCCATCTTGTCAGGCTGTTGCTAGCTGAGGTCAGAGCATGGCCAAATCGGTTTTAATAGTGGACGATAACGAGATTATCCGGCGGGCGCTCCGCGAACTATTTACGTCTGAAGCGGACTTTGACGTGTGCGGCGAGGCAGAGCATGGACAAGAGGCGATTGAAAAAGCTCAAGAGTTGCACCCGGACTTGATTGTGCTGGACCTCTCGATGCCGGTGATGAATGGCATAGACGCCGCCAGGATTCTTAGACAATTGATGCCTACAGTGCCGTTGATTGTCTTCAGCGAGCACAGTGACGTGTTCTCTGAGGAAGAAGCGCGCTCCGCGGGCGTTTCCGTTCTAGTCTCGAAGTCGGACCACGTGTCTGTGCTCGTCGCAAAAGCCCGCGCTTTGCTCTATCCAGTAGCTGCGTGATGCTTACTTCTTTTCCCAGTCAGGAAACCCAAGGCTGTCCCTCTTGAGAATCCGCAGCCTTTCCACCGCATTTTGAATTGCGTGCCGTTCAGCTTCAGGGGCTCGGTTCTGCGAGATGGCCTGAAGGCGGTTGAAGATAGCGTCTTCTGTCGCCATCACTTTCGCCAAGAGTTTTTCCCGGTCATGCTCTAACAGCGCAGCCTCGAACTCGCGTTGCCACTCTTGGTAAAGGATTTTGGGCGATGGGCTCGGGTCCGTCATGATGGCCTCCGCGCAGTGGCTTTTTTCATAAAGCACCTAGTTTTCTCTCTAAACGGGTTGAGCCTAAACTCCGCCCGGTACAACTGAGATCACGTTAGAGTGGTATCGACCTGTGGGATACGGGATTCGCGAGTTGCTCGCCCTAAACCGCCACATCCCGTTTGCACTACGCCTTGCCCACCTGACTACAACCCCTCCATAGCCTTAAAGTTGTTGAGACAAGCCGAATCTTTCGCCGTCGGGGAGCTTAGCCGGTGACCTCTACTCCGACGCAAAACAAAAACGCCCCAGGCTCAAAGAGTCATGGGACGTCAGTCGAGCAGCCCTCCCCCGAAGCCTACTCAAGTAGGAGGTTATCTTTTGCCCAAGAACTTGGGAATGGCACTCTCGTGGGGGTGGAAGCCCGCCATTCCATCAATGAGTTCGATGTGCCGACGCCGAAATCGCGTCCGCATGATCCGGCCGTTGTTCCTGATGGTTCGCTCTGGTATACGGGGCAGATGGCGAACAAACTCGGCCGGCTCGATCCAGCGACGGGAAAATTAGGGAATTCCCACTTAAGACTCCGGATTCTGGACCTCACGGTCTCGCGGCAGATCCCCAAGGCAACATCTGGTTCACGGCAAACTTCAAGGGATACATCGGCAAGCTAGATCCCAGCAGGTGACCGAATACCACATGCCCGATCCTCGCGCCGAGGATCCGCATACTCCGGTATTCGACCAGCAAGGGATCTTGTGGTTCACTACCCAGGAGTCGAACATGGTGGGGCGCCTTGATCCCAAGACTGGTGAAATCAAGCTGAAGCAGGTCCCCACATCCCACGCAGAACCGTATGGAATTGCTGTCACCCACTCCGGAGTTCCGTATTTCTGTGAATTCGGCTCAAACAGACTGGCGAGTGTTGACCCGAAAACATTGGTCTCTTCCTTGATCACCTGGAAAGCACTCGCAAAAACAGTGCTCGCACGCGGAACGTCCGGCTGGGAGCCGTCCACTCTTTTTTCCGATACGTGGCTTTAGAGGAGCCCGCGCATGCCCTGCATTGCCAGCGCATCCTGGCAGTGCCCAATAAACGCCACGTACGAAAACCGATCGAGTTTCTCAACCGACAAGAGATCGATGCACTGCTCGCGGTTCCGAATCGTTCCACCTGGGTAGGGCGTCGCGATCGAACCCTCCTCCTGGTCGCGGTCCAGACCGGTCTACGAGTTTCCGAGCTGATCGGGCTGAACTGCCAAGATGTCCAATGAACGGTGCATCGAGGTCCTCGATCCGATCTGAGAGGGCATTTTGTCGAGCCGTTTTTTGGCAAACTGCAGAAGCAGGCGGAAGCAATCGCGATATCCGGCAATCGTATGCGGGCTCGCTTGTTGTTGGCGAAGCAGGCGATCGGTGAAAAAAGATTGAAGAAGCGAGGGAAAGCTGGCGGAAATCATGGCTGCACCTCCCGATGGATCAGTCGGTCGGTAGCCAGCTGAAGGAGTTCGGGCACGGCTTCCAGATACCAATAGGTATCGTTGACGTGGACGTGTCCTAGATGCGTGGACAACTTGGGGAGTTCTCGTTCGACGTCGACTCCGGCGCGATACCAGTGGATCAAGGTGCGGGCGGCAAATCGATGACGCATGTCCTGCAGCCGCGGACCGTGGCCGTGACCCTTGGCCGATGCGCGTAGGCCGATTCGTTGGGATATTTTGGCGAAGGTATATCGCGCTATCCATTCTGTGATCCGACTACCCTTCTCGGAGATGAAAAATGCAGGAATGAGTTGCGATCCGGATCTTGGATTCGGCAGGGCATGGCGACCGCGCCATAGTGCGCCAGCAGGTCGCGGTAGAGCGGATTCAGGGTGTGATCGTGGATGTCAGGGACGAGCACGCCCTCGCGCAGGTTGTCGAGCACAACGATGCGTGTACAACCGCCCAGCCGGCGAAGTGCTTTCTCGGGGAGTGCCGTCAGCTCATTGAAAACAAAAACCTAATTTTTGGTGGCGGCGGGAGGACTCGAACCTCCGACCTACGGATTATGAGACCGTCGCTCTAGCCACCTGAGCTACGCCGCCACATTGCTGATTGTAAAGGGAACGCGAGAGGCATATCCGAAAATTGCGTTCGCGCAGGCTGCCCGGCCCGAGCCATCAGCCAGTATGGGTTTACCAGGCGGTGCGCTCGTCACCCCGGCTGGACGACGTCATCGTAGCCACCGACTCCGCGGAAATTCTCGACGCCTGCAGAAAGCACTCTTGCAACGCGCGCGTGACTTCCAGCAAACATCGCAGCGGCACTGAGCGCGTCCACGAAATCTCGCAGTCAGTTGATGCCGACATTTATATGAACGTCCAGGGTGACGAGCCCATGATCCAGGCCGCTCACGTCGCCACCCTGATAGAGTTGATGCAAACCCAACATACAAACGTTCCCGTGGGTACGCTAAGAACTCCGGCCACCGCCGAAGACATCGCCAATCCTAATGCGGTCAAAGTGGTAACTGACCTGCACAATCGCGCGCTTTATTTTTCCCGCTCCACAATCCCGTTTGACCGCGACGGTTCGCAGCCTCGCTATTTCAAGCACCTAGGCATCTACGCGTATCGTAAAGCCGCCCTGGAACAGTTCGTGACTCTTGCTGAATCTTCGCTGGAACGTGCCGAGCGCCTGGAGCAACTGCGCTTCCTGGAAAATGGCATCCCCATTTACGCCGCCGAAACTCCCTACGACAGCATCGGAGTGGACACGGAAGAAGACTTCACGCGGGTGCTGAAGACGCTCATAAACGAAACTTAGAATCCAGCGTCTCATCGACCAACCGTTCATCCCCTGGGAACCAGTACAAAGCGACTGATGGCGATTTTGGCGCTCTGGTCACCGCGCCACCATTTCAGGCGGAAGCGGATGGTGAGCTCATCGAAACCGCGTATTTTAAGGTGGTTTGGAACGCGGAAGGTCAGCGTTTGTTCAATGACCGGGAGCTCCGGCGTGGGCGCGCGGACCAGCAGTTGCTGCATTCCGAGCGATTCCGACGGTTCACCCGGAGCAGTGGTGCTACGAAGCATCAGTTCAATAGCCACGGTTTCCGGACGGGAATCGGCGTTCTCAACTTCGACTTCGACGGCACCACAGCACTGTAGATTTATCTGCGATCCCAAGTCTTGTCGGGCTTCCATCCACAACGGAGCTCCGTCGGTTGAACGGAAGGTCAGTTTCGCAGGGCTGCCGTGTTTTATGACTGCGCTCTCCGGAGGATGGTCGGCTGGTGGCCGCCAGAACCAGTACACGCCATCGAAAGGTATGGAGAACTGCCTGGATGGCGAAGCCGGAAAGCCTTCAGCCCAGCGAGCCGGGGGAGCTATCAGCTTAGTACGTGGCTCCACTTCCGGATACAAAATCACGCCTGGGAATACCGCGCCTAAAACGATGGGCGTTGTGCCTTGCGCACTCTCCAGCCTCTCTTTTTTCGTACTTACAAAGAGAGTGTGGTGTGTGAGGCTGAGGCCCAACACCCCTTGATCACCACCCAAGATGCCGCTTCCGCGAAAACTACCTGCACGTGGCAACCAAGCGAACGCAACCAGCAGGGCAGTGATCGCGACCACGGCAAGCGACCTCTTCCGTAAATTCATTTCCTTCCGTGAAGGCGAGTCCCGAAGCATCTTCCAACCGCGCGTCACTAGGGCAATCGTGCAACCGACAAGAAAGAAGCAAGCCAGCGCGAATCGCGAGCCTGCCGCCGCGCATACGGCTGTCTCGAGACAAAACGATCCCACAAGGGAATCGACACTACAGCCCCAGCCCTGACCGAGAATTGTGAATAGCGGATCCCGCGATTTGTCCTGCCGGTCTTGGCCCGGCTCTTCCTCCGCCAAGTTGCTCACATACCAACTGAGGCGGGCCACTTCAACGGCTGCTATCACCCACAGAGCAAGGGTCAGCCACGATCTCTGGCCGGCAAACACCATCAGCGGTGCAAACCATGCGGCCGCCAGCGCGGTACGCACCCCTAGTTGGCGCGGACTAGCCAGGCCCACGATTCTTGACGTCAACCGCACCGAAAGAAGGGTAACGGCGAATCCTACCAGCGACGATCCAGCTGCCCTCGCTAACAGACCCGCGGCCGTGCCTAGACGGTGAGAGACAGGTGCGAAATTGATTATTACCGCAGCGGCGGCTGCTATAAGAAGCCCGACCACCGCCGGTATGGCGTGTCTTCGGAACGGACTGATCATGCGAGTAGGCTCTCGCCATCATAGACACCGCGATGTGTTCTGAGGTTTCCACAAGCCGCGCACTTCAGAAAAATGAGAAGCCTTTGGATGGCAAGTCTGCTAAGCGTTGGTTCTACCCCACGCCTCCGCAGTAGCCACTCTGCGCGCGATTGCGGGATGCGAATGGAACCACCACTCCACCCAGGCCGAGGGCGTGCGCTCGGCCAGGTTCTGCTCGGCCAGCTTGTTCATGGAAGAGACAAATGGAGCCACGTTTGCGATGGACTCAAACGCATAGCGGTCCGCCTGCCGCTCGTTGTACCGTGAAAACGCGTTCAGCGCCGGCATCAGAAAAAACGACAGCAAAGTAAAAATCAGAATCAGCAAGGGAAGATTCGCAAAATCGGACATCGTGTCAAACATGTGCCAGCGGTCCACCGCATAATGCAGAGCCCAGTTCGCGGCCCAGAAGCCTACGAACGTAACCCCAGCCTGAACGCCAATGCTCTTCAGAATGTGCTTGTGCACGTGGTGCCCGAGCTCGTGGGCGAGCACGGCTTCAATTTCGTCCGGCGAAAAATTGTCCAGCAGCGTGTCCGCGAGGATGATCCTTCGCGTATTCCCCAGCCCGGTTAGGGCAGCATTCGCCTTCTTGCTTTTCTCAGACAAGTGCCACTTGTACACTCCGCGAACGCGAGTGCCGGCACGCTCTCCCAGCCGCACCAGGCGGGATTTCAATTCTTCATCCTGCAGCGGCTCGAACTTGTAGAAAATGGGAAACAGAATTACCGGTGCGAGCTGCGCCAGCAGGATCGCTACTCCTAGAAATCCTACCCAGGCCAGCAGCCACCAATGCTCCGGGAATTGGCGGATGATGAAATAGAGCAGCTCGACCATCAGTCCCGCTAGAACCGCGGTGACCAGCAAACCCTTTACCTCATCCAAAATCCAGCCGCGGAATTTTTGGTTGGAGAGGCGATACCGGTGCTCCAGGCGGAATCCGTAATAGTCGAGCCCCAGACCAAGAAGTTTGCTGATGATGATCAGCATCATGACATAGAGGAAGAGTGCGAGCGAGTAGCTCTGAATTCCGCCTCCTAAATAAGCGAGGTTCTGCAACCGTCCTGTCAAGCCGGTGACCAGCAGCACCAGAAGCAAAGCCAGCCCAAGCACAAATTCACCGATCCCCAGCCAACGGCGGATGCGGTTATATTTTCGTGCCTCGGGTGAATCCGGCGGCGCAACTGTGCTCGTAACCATCCTCTAGATTATTGCACTGCGCCTGAAACTGCGCGAGATCCAGAAAGTACAAGTGGATATTGGCCCATAGATTAACGTTAGAAGATTAACTCAGACCAACGTCCCATACTTTGGCAAAAAAGTGGCCGGCTGCGCCGACAAACCAGACGCGCGACCATTCACGCGTTGTGAACGAACCCCTCCGCCGACGCCAGTACCTCCTCCACCAGCTCCGGCGCAGCGGCTTCCGCATAGATGCGCAGCAGAGGCTCCGTTCCCGAGGCTCGGAACAGCACCCACGGTTCCGCGCCGTTTCCGTTGGTTGACGCGTCTAGAAAAAACTTGATTCCGTCCATGCCCTGCTTCTTCAGGACCGCATAGATTCCCAGCCGCGTGGTTCGCTCCGATTGAGCCCGCTCGATGGCACTGCGCTTTACCTCGTCCGGAATACGCAGGTCGCGCCGGCCATAATAGTGCGGCCCATATTCCTTCTGCAGCCGGGCAACCAGTTCTCCCAGCGGCCTTTTTTCTTCCGCCATCACGTTCGCCAGCAGCAGGGAATTAAGAATCCCATCGCGTTCCGGCAGATACCGCGAGTATCCAATTCCGCCCGATTCTTCGCCGCCGATTAGGATGTCGCGCTCCATCATCAGGTCTGCAATGTACTTGAATCCAATCGGGCACTCATTCAAAGTGCGCCCATACTTGGCGGCTATACGATCCAACATACGCGTCGTATTAAATGCTCGCACCACTTCACCCGGCCATTGCTTGCGCCGCAGCAGCCATTCCAGCAGCACCGAAAAAATCTTGTGCGCATCTACAAAAGTGCCGTCTTCGGCGACCGCCCCAATGCGGTCCGCGTCGCCGTCGGTCGCAAATCCCGCGTGGCACTCTTCGCGGATCACCATTTCCTGCAGCATGCGCACGTGCGGCTCGATCGGCTCCGGGTTGATGCCGGGGAAAAGCGGATTCAATTCTTGCCGAATCGCAACATGCTCAACGCCATGCTCGGTAAATATGCGTGTCAACACTCCACGTCCGGAGCCGTACATGGAATCAACCGCGAACTTGAAATTCGCTTTGCGAATGAGGTCCAGATCCGCAAAGCCGCAAATGGCCTTAATATACGCAGGCTTCAGATCCACTTCCTCGATTGCGGCGCGATTGCCCTTCGGCATCGCTGCTGCGGCGATCTCCGCTTCGATTACCTTCATAATCGCGGGAGTCGCCGACCCGCCAAATTTCGCTTTGAACTTTACGCCGTTCCAGTTCCACGGATTGTGGCTCGAGGTAATGACCACACCGCCCGCAGCTCCTAGCTGCGTGACGGCGAGAGAGACCGCGGGAGTAGGAAGGTAGTCGTCCGCTAACTTCACCGGAATCCCGGCAGCCGCTAGCACCTCCGCAGCAGACCGCGCAAACCTCGGCGAACCGAACCGTGTGTCGTAGCCAACAATCAATCCGCCTCCGGCGTCCTCGTGTTTCAGAACATAAGACGCAATCGCCCCGGCAACACGCCGTACGTTGTCGAACGTAAAGTCGTCCGCGATAACTGCGCGCCAGCCATCGGTACCGAACTTGATTTTGGCGGTTGCCTGTTGGCTGTCGGTCGTTGGGGGCGGGGTCTTATTCATTTAAGTAGGTCTTGTCGTGACACCGAGGGCAGCATTGCATTGGCCAAGAACTAAGAGCCAACAGCCAATAGCCGTTGTTCTTACACCAGTTTCTTCAACTTCTTCTCATCCAAATGCTTCACCACTTTGCCCACGTCCTGCGAGTTCTCGCGCGTGGTTACAAGCAACGCGTCCGCGGTCTCCACCACGACAATGTCATTCACGCCCACCACTGCGACGAACTTTCCCGGCGCGTGGACGTAATTCCCGCTGGCGTTCGAAGTGAAGATGCCCTGCGCAGAGATCAGGTTGCCGTCCGGCGGAACCTGCCTCGCTAGTTGATGCTCGTGCAGCGCGGTCCACGAGCCCAGATCATTCCAGCCAAAATCCGCCCGCAAACAAAAGATATTCGACGGTTGCTCTCCCTTCGCCGATCGCGGCTCCAGAATTGCATAGTCAACGCTGATGTCTTCGCACTTGGGATAGAGCCTACGAAACGCGCTTGTGAACTTGCGGGTGCCGTAGTCAGCAGCGATTTTCTCCAGCAGGGACGCGGTTTTCGGTAAGTGCTCTTTCAGAGCGCTAGTCAGCGTTCTCGCGCTCCACAAGAACATTCCACTATTCCAATAAAAATTTCCGGTCCGAAGAAATTCTTCAGCCCGTTCGATATTCGGTTTTTCCGTAAACCTGCGGACATGGCGCGCATTGCCGCTCGCCAGCGATCCAGCTTCAATGTAGCCGTATCCAATCTCCGCGCGGGTGGGCTCAACTCCCAGCACCACAATGTTCTCGCCCGAACCGGCGATCTCGATCGCTTCTTGCAGGATTTCCCGGTAGCGCTTGTCATTCTCAATGACATGGTCTGACGGGAACAGGCCGAGGACTGCATCGGCATCGATGCGCTGCAGAATGAAAGCTGCCAGCCCGATCGCCGGCGCCGTGTTGCGGCCCGCTGGCTCGGCAACGATTTGCTCGCGCCGGAGCTTCGGAAGTTGCCGCAGAACTTCCGGTCGCAAGTCGTCATTGGTAATCACCCATAACCGCTGTGCTGAAGCCAGCGGGAGCAAGCGCGCGACCGTCTGCTGAATCATCGTCTGCTTGCCATCGAGCACAAGCAGTTGCTTGGCGCGCTTCTTGCGGCTAAGCGGCCAAAAGCGAGTGCCGCGGCCTCCAGCCAGAATTACGGGGTAAAAGTTAGAGGGCATGAAAGAAATTTCAGATTATAGATTATAGATTCTAGATTGCAGATTGAACCAACTCACCGAAATCTGCAATCTGAAATCATCAATCTGAAATCATCAATCTGAAATGATCTCTGGCTCCGGAGCCGAAACCCCGGGCACAAACGATTTCAGAAAGTCCACTCGCGGCTGCGGTTGAATTCTAAACTGCGGAATCGCCGACGGAACAACAATGGCGTCACCCTTGGCGAAACGTACAGGCTCACAGTCCGGCGCGTGCAACAGGCCCGCGCCCTCGACTGCAACCACAATTTGCACCGAACTATGGTCGCGCGCGGAAAACTCGAAGATCCCGTCCTTCTCCAGGTCGAATCGCTGGACCACAAAGTAGGTCGAGGCAACTAGCGTGTGCGGTCGGTTGCCGTTCCTATCTAAATGCGCAAAGGGCTGCGGCTTGACTTTTCCCGACGCCACCTTTTCCTTGATCACGCGCAAACCTTGCTGCAGATGCAGTTCGCGCGGGCGTCCGTAGTCATAAAGCCGGAAGGTTGTGTCGGATTGCTGCTGGGTTTCGACGATGATCGATCCCGGCCCCAGCGTGTGCACCGTGCCCCCAGCCACATAGATCATGTCTCCGGCAAACACTTTGATCCAGTTGAGCGATTCTTCGGCGCGGTTCTCGCGGATCGCAGTCTCGAACTCAGCGCGCGTCGTTCCTGGTTTTAGCCCTAGCCCGATTTCCGCGCCCGGCTTCGCATGTGCCACGTACCAACATTCGGTTTTGCCCCACGGCTGGCCAATCGCGCGCGCGTCATCGTCATCGGGATGCACCTGCACCGATAGCTTCTCGTGCGGAAATAAGAATTTTGCCAGCAGCGGAAACCGGGAATCGTCAGCCGGAGCCTCTCCCACCAGTTCTCGCTTGTATTGAGACGCCAGTTCCGCCAGCGACTGTCCCGCAAGCGGGCCGTTTTGCACTTTGCAATGATCGCCGGTAAGCCAGGATTCGCCAATCTTTTCTTTGAACTGCTGCGCATAGATCGGCGACAGATCGTGCCCCCCCCACGGACGCGGATCGAACAATGGGGTCATCAGAAATGGATAGAGATCGTTCATGAGTAATGCCTGCGGACGCCTCTCGCCTGGCCGCCCTAGCAGCCTAACTCGACCGGGGGACACTGTCGCAAAGAATGGAGCCCCCAGAGGACACAGAGGACCAGAGAGAACGAATTCCTGATTCTCCTCTCTGTGATTCTCCGTGTCCTCTGGGGTAAGGATTTTGACTTAGAGCGACCCCAAAAATCCGCGCAGCCGCTCCAGCCCGCGATCTAGTTCTACCTTTGAAGTCGCGTAAGACATCCGCACATGCTCGTTCGTGCCAAACCCTTCACCCGGAACAGTCGCCACATGCGCCTCGTGCAGCAATTTCTTCGCGAAGTCCGCCGGAGAATTTATCCCGCCGCGCCCGAAGAACGCAGACACGTTCGGATAAACGTAGAACGCTCCCTCCGGCTTCGTGCACTTGACTCCGGAGATCGAGCGCAAGCCCGCCAGCATGTGATCGCGAAGCTCAATATATTCAGCCCGCATTTCAGCCACGCAGGCTTGCGAACCCTTGAGCGCAGCCACCGCTGCCTTCTGCACAATCGAAGTCGGATTGGACGTGGACTGGCTCTGCAGCTTCTGCATGGCACCGGTCACAGCCGCGGGAGAGAGCGCAAACCCCATGCGCCATCCGGTCATGGCGTAGGTCTTCGAAAGTGATCCCACAACGATGATTCGATCGCGCTGCTCCTGCAACGACCCGAGCGAAAACTCGCGGCTGCTGTAGTTCAGGTAAACGTAAGTCTCGTCCGAGATCACCCAAATCCCGCGCTCCGCCGCCAACCGGGCAACTTCTGTCAAATCCTCCGGCGACATCACTGCGCCGGTCGGATTCGACGGCGAATTCAAGATGATCATCTTGGTCCGCGGAGTTACCAAGCGCGCGACCATCTCCGCCGTCACGCGGAATCCGTCTTCTTCGTCGCTCTGCAGCAGCACGCAGTTGCCGCCGGCATAGCGGACGATGTCTTTGAACGAAACCCAGTACGGCACCGGCAGGATGACTTCGTCTCCGTGATCCACCAGCGCCTGAATGGCATTGAACAGCACGTGCTTGCCGCCGACCGAGGCCATCGCCTCTTCCCGCTTGTAGGCCGAGCCGAAATCCTGCGCGTGGCGCTGGACGATCGCATCCTTCAACTCAATCGTGCCGCCCACCGCCGTGTAGCGCGTGAAGTTATTGTTGATGGCCGCAATCGCCGCGTCCTTGATGTGCTGCGGGGTATGAAAATGCGGCTCGCCCACGCTCAGGTCCACTACGTCGACGCCCGCCTGGCGCAGCTTCTCGGCTTCGGCAACCACGGCCATGGTGGCGGAAGGTTCAATGCGGTTGATTCGGTCGGTGAGTTTCAGCGCCGCTTTGGTCACTGGCGTCGCGATAGTTTCCGTACCTGGCGCCGCGGCGGTTTCAGTAAGTGAAGTCATGCTCGTCCTGCCTTTACTTTTCGATTTGCCAACTTGAATGCCGGATCAAGTTTTTCCTTGAGCCGTTCTTCCACCATCTCCGGGACCAGCCCGCTGATCGCGCCGCCCAGTCGCGCCACTTCCCGCACCAGCCGCGAACTCAGATACGAATACTGCTCCGCCGGCATCATGAACACGGTCTCCAGATCAGGACGCAGCTTGCGGTTCATCATCGCCATCTGCAGCTCGTACTCGTAATCGCTCAACGCCCGGATGCCTCGCAACACCGCGCTCGCCTTGACTCTGGCTGCGTACTCCACCGTCAGCCCGTCGAACACGTCCACGCGGACATTCTTAAAATTCGCGGTCAAGTCCTCCAGCATCCGCCGCCGTTCGCCCACGCTGAACAGCGGAGTCTTCTCGGCATTGCGCAGAATCGCCACGACCAGCTCGTCAAAAATATTGCTCCCCCGCTCGATCAGATCCAAATGCCCATTCGTCGGCGGATCAAACGAGCCGGGATAGATGGCAGTAACCTTTTTCATGCCCCTCTTTTTTATGAAACTCGTAACCTCTATAGAACTTCGTAACCGTCAGCTATTCGTTTTTCCACGCTGAAACAGGGCGGCCGGAGATGCATTGATTTTATTCGGCAGGGGAGGGAATGGCAATTCGGGGTTAGGCGACAATCGTAGTCCTTACCCACACATTCCATACGAACAGTGCGAGATAACTTGCCGCGAGAAAGCAAAACAAAGCTGTTAGCAGCGCGTGGCCCACCGCGAACTGCTTCCCTTTCGGCCAGTCCGCATGGGAGAAATAGAACGCGTCCACGAGGACGCGCGTCGTCCAATAGATTCCAACAAAAGCTGCAAGTCCTAACGCTGCACGGTCTCCACGCAGCAGCTCCGTGTGTAAGACCAGCGTCAGCGTGCCAAAGGCAAAAATCGTTAACACGGTGAACCCGCTTTGTACCCAGAGCAGCTTGCGATTGAATGGGATTAGTTGTTGAAGGTCTTGTTTCCAGCCCAGGCGGTATGGCACCTGAAAACTAGCAATCAGGATCACGAAATGTCCCGCACCGGCCAGCCAGAGATCGAGATCGAAGAACCGCTCCGCCAAAGCATTGGTCATAGGGCGTGGACTGCCTTCATGAATGGAAGTATCACATTACGCACAAAGGGCGGGTGAAAGAGCCAGAATGCCGGTGCCGCGGTAGTCACCGCCATAAAGAGCCAGCCCCGGACACCCTGGCGCAGGCCAAGGTGCTTGCCGAGGCCAGACCTCTCGACCGCCACGCCAAGTCCTTGGAGCAGGAAATAGAGTGTTGGAAGTCCGTAGCCACCTCGTGCCGGCACCGAAATTACAAGATCATGTATTAGGCCAGACAAAACAAACACCAGAAACCCCGCGCTGACGGAGCCCAGGCTCCTGTGCAGAGGACGAAAAATCAAATCATGCGAGAGTTGACGAAATCCGAGGTTCCAGCGCTTTCCCCAGAATTCGCTTAGCGACGTCGACCGCAGAGGAGCAGACATGATGGGCGTTGCCGCGATTCCGCAACTCTGCCAGATCAGGGCTAGAATCTGGAAGATGCCGAAGTGAAGCAAGAGAATCAATCCCAGCATCCCGATCCATCCGCGCAACAGCGATGCGCCTTCGGGGATCTCTCGCGCGATGGCCCACAGACAGGTCGCGCCCAACGCGGTTTCGAATGTCGCCCAAAACCAGGCGCGACCAGCAACGCATTCTACGCCCTTGCTTCGATCCAGGAATGATTCCGCATCCATTCCAGGCCATGCCAACAGGTAGGCCGTCGAACGCCACCTTGCCCGACCGAACCGCGCCCGCCACCAAGTCAACCACTTGAGGGCCGCATAGATGGCAAATGCCAAAACCCACATGAACCCCCAAGGCGGCAATGTACTGCGGACTACGCAGGCGCTCACCGGAAGCACGATCAAAGGCAGCCAGCCAATCCACTCCCGAAACTGAGCCTGTTCGCCTGCTTGCACATCTCCGGCGTTTGTCGGGGGTGGCTTACGAATATTCATCAGCTGAACGGTAATCTACACTGAGACGACGACCGTGACCGGACCTCACGATTCCCCGAACGAAGCGAACATCAAGGCGACAGCGATTCTCGACGTCGGCCACCAAGAAATCCAAAGAATGGCCGCTATGCTACTACAACCATTTACGCCCGGGCTGGCATTCTTGCGGAATGCTCACCTTCAGTTGGTGAAAACTCTTCGCCCGGTGTATAGCGTCGACGAATGGCAGCCCGCTTCAAGAACTCTCCAGAACGGACAAGGCTCTTGCAGCCAGCGCACCGCGGTGTTGGAAGCGATTGCCCGGGCCGCCAGCATTGCCACCAGAGTGCATGCTCTCGCCATAAATGGAAGCTTTTGGTATCCGCGCTTTCGGGTTACGCGAATGGTCATTCCTAAAAGCGTTCTCCTGGTTTGGCCGCAGTTTTATGTCGGGAATAGATGGGTGGACTTCGATGAGCTGCATGCTCCCGTCGATCAGATGGCAGCTAACGCGGCAGGCGGGTTCACAAACGCTGGTAAGTCGCTCTTCGAAGCAGTAAGGAGTACGCCCGTCGACCCTCTGGGTAAAACGTGCGGCCTCGCATGCTCCAAGCCGGAGCACGATTTGTCGAGGTTCGTCGCAACTAACCACGGCTTCTTCGACACGCGTGATGAAGCCTTTGAGCGGCGGGGATCCTTTCAGCACACGCTTCGGGGCCAGGCATTCGAACTCCTCTTCGGAGGACGAAAGAGCTCGTAATGCGAGCTAGCGTCGCGCCGGCGCTTTTCCTTCCGTCCCTGTCGGCATAGCGGTGACTCGCGCCCCCTGGCTCGCAGCTGGGGCGGCCTGGGCCTGCGGTGCGACTGCCGGCGGCGCCGCCTGTGCCGCTTGTGGCCCGGTTGCAGCCAGTCCCAGGTTCTTGCGCACTTCCGCTTCCAGCTTAACCATGGTGTCCTTGTTGTCTTTCAGGAACTGGCGGGCGTTTTCGCGGCCCTGGCCGATGCGTTCGCCTTTGTAGCTGTACCAGGACCCGGATTTCTCTACCATATTCTGATTCGCCGCCAAGTCGAGCAGATCGCCTTCCCGCGAAATCCCCTGACCGTAGAGGATGTCAAACTCGGACTCACGGAATGGCGCCGCGACTTTGTTTTTCACGATCTTTACTTTGGTGCGCGATCCGACGACAACGTCGCCCTCTTTGATGGCGGCAATGCGGCGGATATCAACTCGGACTGACGCATAAAACTTCAGCGCGCGGCCGCCGGTCGTGGTTTCAGGATTCCCGAACATCACCCCGATTTTTTCGCGAATCTGATTGATGAAAACCAGGCAGGTGTGCGACTTCGAAACAATGCCGGTAAGTTTGCGCAGCGCCTGCGACATTAGCCGCGCCTGCAGCCCCATGTGGCTGTCGCCCATTTCGCCGTCCAGCTCGGCTTTGGGGACCAGAGCAGCCACGGAATCCACCACCAGCACATCAATCGCTCCCGAGCGCACCAGCGCTTCCGCTATTTCGAGCGCCTGCTCGCCGTAGTCGGGCTGCGAAACCAGCAGATTGTCCACATCCACGCCCAGCTTTTTGGCATAGCCGGGGTCGAGCGCGTGCTCGGCGTCCACGAATGCAGCCATCCCCCCCTGCGCCTGCGCCGACGCAATCACCTGCAACGCAATGGTGGTCTTGCCGGAGGACTCCGGCCCGAAGATTTCGACCACGCGTCCCCGGGGAAAGCCACCCACGCCGAGCGCGGCGTCAAACGAGAGCGCTCCCGTCGGAATTACCGAGATCGGGACAATCGCCTCTTTCGACCCCAACCGCATGATGGAGCCTTTACCAAACTGCTTTTCGATTTGCGCAAACGCCAGATCAATCGCCCTGCTCCGCTCGTCGGCCATGAATGCTTCTCCTGTAAGTACGATGTTGAAACTGGCTGGAGTATACCGCTTCCGCAAAGCGAATAAAAGGCGAATCGTGAAATATTTCCGAAATTGTTCCCGAAAATGAACTGCAAAGCTTTTTACCGCCGAGTACTGTCGAGAGCGCCAAGAGAAGCGAAACCGGGTCACAATGCGTCCGCGCCAGATGGCGTCATCCCGAAGACCCGCGTTCTCACCAGCGGGGCGAGGGATCCAGCGTGCAGCGGCACCGAGCCGGCGGAAATGTTCAGCCGTCACAGACAGACTGAAGTACACCTGCTACAAACAATCCCGTTGCGATCCTCGCGAGATCCCTCACTCGCTGAAGTACGCCGAGTTTCGGGACGACGCATTGCAGGGGCGGGTGAGTATGAGGAAGTCCAAACGATTCCACGTTTACCTAATGACGAATCGGCCCCGTTCGCATGTGCTGTACACGGGCATTACTGGAAATCTGAGCCGTCGCGTTTTTCAGCACAAGAACAAGCATGTTCGCGGATTCACCAGCCGTTATAACCTCACGCGCCTGGTCTATTACGAGTGCTTCGTTTATCCCGACGCGGCAATCGCTCGCGAAAAAGAAATTAAGGGATGGCGCCGCAGCAAGAAGATTCGCTTGATCGAATCCATGAATCCTCACTGGCACGATCTGGCTGAATCATGGACGGACGTGTATAGGCCGCTTGGGGAAGGTGCTCGGCGGTAAAAGGTTTTCTCACTCTCCAACGTGCTACAATCTCTAAGTTTTTCCCCTGCCGCACATCGTAAACGGACGCACGTGACCCAAAATTCCAAACCCATTACTTACGCAGACGCGGGCGTCAACATCGACCAGGCCAACCGGACCAAGCAGCGCATCAAGTACCTGGCTCACAAAACCTTCACTAAAGGTGTCCTGAGCGAAATCGGCGGATTTGGCGCGCTTTTTTCCATCGACAAAGCCAAATATCTAGATCCCATCCTGGTTTCAAGCGTGGACGGCGTGGGCACCAAACTCAAACTCGCTTTCGAGATGAAAGTCCACCACACCATCGGCGCCGATCTCGTTAACCATTGCGTCAATGACATCGCCGTCCAGGGCGCTGCGCCCATGTTCTTCATGGATTACCTCGCGACCGGCCGCCTGCAGCCCGAAGTCGCCGAAAAGGTGGTCGAGGGCCTGGCCGACGCCTGCAAGCACAACGGCTGCGCCCTGATCGGCGGCGAAACGGCCGAAATGCCCGGCTTCTATCCCGACGGCGAATACGACCTCGCTGGATTCATCGTCGGCGTGGTTGAGCGCGACCGCATCATCACCGGAAAAACTGTCGAAACCGGCGACATCATCCTCGGTCTTCCCTCTACCGGCCTGCACACCAACGGCTACTCGCTGGCCCGCAAGCTGCTGTTTGAAGTCGCCAACTACGAGCCTGAGACTTACGTCAACGAAATCAAGGGCAAAGTTGGAAACGAGCTCATGCTGACCCACCGCAGCTATTGGGCGATCATTAAGAAACTGATCGCCGCCGAATGCGTTTCCGCTCTGGCGCACATCACCGGCGGCGGCATTACCGAGAACCTGCCGCGCGTCCTGCCGCGCGGAGTTTCCGCCATCATTGAATACGGCACCTGGCCGGTGCAACCGATCTTCCTCCACATGCAAAAGCTGGGCAACGTCCCTCACGAAGAAATGATGCGCACCTTCAACATGGGCCTCGGAATGTTGGCGGTGGTTCCATCGAAAAAATTCAAGAAGGCACAAACCGTTCTCGACCGCGCCGGAGAGAAATATTACGCAGTGGGACGGATTGTTAAGGGCGAGCGCAAGGTTAGTTACAGCTAGCGCGCACCGGGTCGGGTCACAGGCTCGGTCTTAAGCAGCACCAGCCGTGACCCGTCCCACGTGTAAAACTTTCTCTCGCAGTTCTTGAGTCCATAAACCTCCGGTGGTGGACAGCTCGCAACAATCATGAGAGTGCTATCCGGTCGAAACTCCGGGCCAGCGACACCTAGATCGATGCCCTTTGAGATTTTTGGAGGCTCGAAAACCTTGCCCGTGCGCTCGTCTACAATTACGTAAACTCCGCATGAGGTCCCACACCCCCACTCGACAACCGCGTAGTGACCCGCAAAATTTGCACCGCGCAACACTGCCTTGCGAATAATCGTTCCATGCTCTTTCGCAAGCGGCGTTTCCAGCTTGGGAACCGCAGGTTGCCCGTGGAAGACTGCGGCTGAATATTTCCGGAACGGCCACGATTCCGGCGCGGCCGGTCCGTTTAGCACGGCAACTAACAGTATTAGGGTTCCGAGCCTCACGTCAGATCTCACCGCTTACCGAAATTTCCACAAGGGCTGCAATCTATTGCCCAAGGATAGTACGTCTTAGTGGCCTGTATTATTGGGTCCGGATTGCTGCCGTCAATATTGAAAATGGGATGTGATCGGGAATGCTGTTCCGTCAGCGTGCAGAGCAAAGCGTTCGCGAGATGCACATCGGGGAAGGGAATGCAGCAGCGGATGCGAGGAGCACGGCTTCCTTCAGAAATTCCGATCCAAGCCCCTTGGTTCGGTCATCAAAAGCTAAGGCGAGTTCCTTGGGTTGTCAATCCATCGGTGTGTACTTTGAGGATTCATGCAGGATCAGATGCTAGGCAAACTGACTCTTGGCGGGTTGGCCCACCTCGTGATGCCCAAACCGAGGCTGCTCCCCTTCGCGGTTTTCGAAGGGTGGACACCACGACCGTGCGCGTCATGAGCTCTCCTAGACATCACAGAACAGCAGGTTTCTCAACTACGCGGATCGTTTCACGATCCGCTGCGCGCGACATGGCAGATTGTAAGGAAGTCACGGCTCATCGTTTTGTGATACAGAATAATAGATTGGTATATTTACTGCAT
>WNGK01002702.1_pt1 | contig 19183 bp, 30 predicted proteins | sample 5400601 | NCBI WGS metagenome assembly WNGK01 (sample SAMN13153376, study PRJNA577476) | soil metagenome | isolation source: 60 cm soil or saprolite under Garry oak tree replicate 1 | place: USA:California | collected 2016-06-15
GCCGCCCGCGCGCCAAATTTCTCTCGCCACCCGTTGGATCGTTCAATATGCCGACACGCGCAAAGGCATGCCAATGGCGCAAGCCCTTGCTCAGGAGATCAAGGACGCAGCCGCCGGTCAGGGCAACGCGATCAAGAAACGCGAAGACACACATAAAATGGCGCAGGCGAACCGCGCGTTTGCGCATTTCCGCTGGTAATTTTATGCCCGCGACGCTCGAAAAGAAAAAATCGGCTGCGGCGGGCCCGAACTCGCCGAATCGGAAATTCCCGCTCGAGCGAACCCGGAATATCGGCATTGCCGCGCACATTGACGCTGGCAAGACGACGATCACCGAACGCGTTCTGTTTTACACCGGCATGATCCACAAGATGGGCGAGGTGCATGAAGGCACGACCGTCACCGACTGGATGGAACAGGAGCGCGAACGTGGAATCACCATCACGTCCGCGGCGACAACGTGTAGTTGGTCGCAGAAAAAGGAAGAAGGCGTTTACAAAACTTTCGAAGGGATCAAACAACGGATCAACATCATTGACACGCCGGGTCACGTCGATTTCACGGCGGAAGTAGAACGTTCGCTGCGTGTGCTCGACGGCGCGATCGCAGTTTTCGACGGCGTCGCCGGCGTTCAGCCGCAATCGGAAACGGTTTGGCGGCAGGCGACGAAATACAACGTCCCGTGCTTGGCGTTCATCAACAAAATGGACCGTGTGGGCGCCAACTTCGAAATGTCGGTCGAGAGCATTCATAAAAAACTCGGCGCGAACGCGTGGCCGGTGCTTCTGCCTCTTGGCAGAGAAGATCAGCTCAAAGGGCAGCTCGATCTTATTAATAAGAAGGCAATCATTTATTCAGACAGCGACCAGCTTGGATCGACATACGAAGTCACGGACATCCCGCAGGAACACGTTGCCGCTGTCGACAAGGCTTACAAAGGTCTGGTCGAGCAAATTTCCAATCTCGATGACCAAGTCGCGGAAGTTGTTCTAGAAGAGAAACCGGTCACGCCGGAGATTTTGAAAGCGGCCATTCGCCGGCAAACGATCGCGAACAAATTCGTGCCGGTGATCGGCGGTTCGGCGTTGAAGAACATCGGTGTGCAGTACTTGGTCGACGCGGTCGTCGATTATCTGCCGAGTCCGCTCGACATTCCGCCGGCCAAAGGGATGGAGCCCGACACCCACGAGCCGATGGAAGCGCTGACGGACGATAACGGGAACTTCTGCTCCCTCGCGTTTAAACTTTGGAGCGATCCATTTGTCGGCAAACTCGTTTTCTTCCGCGTTTATTCCGGCACGCTTTCGAAAGGCGACAACGTTTACAATCCGCGCACCAACAAACGGGAACGGATCTCACGGTTGATTCAGATCCAGGCCGACAAGCGCGAAGACATCGAAACTTGTTATTCGGGCGACATCGCCGCGATTGTCGGAATTAAGAATATCACAACTGGCGATACGCTTTGCGACGAGGACCATCCGATCCTGCTCGAACCGCCGACGTTTCCTGATCCGGTTATTTCAATGGCGATCGAGCCGAAGACGAAATTGGACCAGGAAAAGATGGGCGTGGCCCTGCAGCGGTTGTCCGAAGAGGATCCGACTTTCAAGGTTTATACCCACGAAGACACCGGCCAGACGATCATCGCCGGCATGGGCGAGCTCCATTTGGAAATCATTCGCGACCGGATGTTCCGCGAATTCAAAGTGGACGCGAACGCGGGCAAACCGCAGATCGCGTATCGCGAAACAATCACTACCAACGCGCACGGTGTCGGCAAGTTAATCAAACAATCAGGCGGTCGAGGTCAATACGGGCACGTTGAAGTCGATTTACGGCCAGGCGAGCGGAGCAAAGGCCTCGTCGTCGAAAACAAGATCGTCGGCGGCGTTATTCCGCGCGAGTACATCCCGGCGGTCAAGAAAGGCATCGAAGAAGCGGTGCTCGATGGAGTGCTTGGCGGCTACCCGGTTGTCGATGTTGAGGCGGACATTGTTTTCGGCAGCTTCCACGAAGTCGATTCCAGCGAGCTCGCGTTCAAGATGGCTGCGATCTTCGCGATGAAAGACGGTTTCCGCGCCGGCAAACCAATTCTGCTCGAGCCGATCATGAAGGTGGAAAACATCACCCCGGAAGAATATCAGGGCGACATTATCGGCGACTTAAACCGGCGTCGCGGCCAGGTGAACAGCATCGAGTCGCGTGGAAACCTGACCATCGTTCACGCTGAAGTTCCGTTGGCAGAGCTGTTCGGCTATGCCACCGCGATTCGCTCGCTTTCGAAAGGCCGGTCGAGTTACTCGATGGAGCCGTCGCACTTTCAACAGGTGCCGCAGAATTTGGTCGCGGCGATTCTTGACCAAAGGGAGGAAAAATGACCGACAGCCAACGTATTCGCATTCGCTTGAAAGCATTCGATCATCGCATGCTCGACCAGTCCGCGGTCGAGATTGTGGAGACGGCGAAGCGCACCGGCGCTCGGGTGGCCGGGCCGATCCCGCTGCCGACATTGATCGAGAAGTTCACCGTGAACCGTTCGCCGCACGTGGACAAGAAATCGATGGAACAATTTGAAATCCGCACGCACAAACGGTTGCTCGACATTATCGAGCCGACCGCGAAGACGGTGGATGAGTTGAAGAAACTGAATTTGCCTGCGGGCGTTGATATTACGATTAAGATTTAGCCGCTTGAGAATTTTGCCACGCCGCCAACATGAGTATCGGGTTACTAGGACAGAAAATCGGCATGACCAGCGTCTACGATGCCAACGGTCGGCTGCATCCTGTGACCGTCATTGCGGTCGGCGATAACGCTCTCTTGCGTCGCCTGACTAACGACAACGACGGCTACTCGGCCGTGCAAGTTGGGTTCGGTTCACAAAAGGAATCGCGTGTGAGCAAAGCCGAGCTCGGCGTCTTCAAGAGCGCGAATTCGGAACCGAAGCGCTTCGTCCGCGAATTTCGCCTAACGGCCGATCTCGGTGATGGCGAAGTGAATCTCACCGTCACGCAATTCCAACCGGGAGATTTTGTTGACGTCATTGGTCGCTCCAAAGGAAAGGGCTTCCAGGGCGTGATGAAGAAGCACAACTTCGATGGGCAAGGTGCGGCGCACGGTTCGAAGACGCATCGCCGCAATGGCGCCGTCGGCAATCGTTCCACTCCGGGTCGCATTTGGAAGAACATGGGGATGCCCGGTCATCTCGGCGACGAGCGCGTCACTGTGCAGAACCTGCAAGTGATGCAGGTGCGCGAGGCCGAGAAAGTAATTTTGATCAGTGGCGCAGTTCCCGGTTGTAACGGGAGTTTTGTGGTCGTTAGGCCGGCGATTAAGAATCCCGCAGCTCAGATAAGGCTGCACCAACAGCACGCAAAACAAGATAAGGCCGTCGCGAAGAAGCACGAGGCTGAAAAGAAATCGGAAGAGAAGAAGCCTGAAGCAGGGAAGAAACAAGAAGCCGAAGAAAAGCCTGAGGCGGCAGAGAAGAAATGAGTGCAAAAGTTTTAACGAAAGCCGCGGCCAAGGAAGCGAAGATCGACATCATCGAGGATGGTCGTGGCTCGCAAGCCGTTCACGATGTAGTGGTCGCGATGCGCGCAGCGCGGCGTTCGGGTTCAGCGAATACGAAAACAAAGGCCGAAGTCGACATGTCGGGCGCAAAACCGTGGCGGCAAAAAGGAACGGGCCGCGCACGCGCCGGTTATGTTGCATCGCCAATCTGGCGGGGAGGCGGCGTCGTCTTTGGACCAAAGCCGCGCGATTATTCTAAGAAAGTTTCCAAATCAGTCCGACGCCTGGCATTGCAAAAAGCTCTGAGCGAGCGAATCAAAGCCGGCGACGTCCTGACGATCGACAAATTTGCCGTTTCGGAAATCAAAACCAAGACGTTTGTCGATCTTGTCCGGAAACAAACCGACGCGACGAAGGTGCTGATCATTTCCGATTTTTTTGATGATAAGACCCACAAGTCCGCGCGGAACGTGAAGCCGGTGAAACTTGCGACGGCGGCTGACGTGAACACGGAGCAATTGCTCGCGTTTCAGAAAATTTTAGTGACGTCCAAGGCGCTCGAAAAGTTAGCGGAGAGAATCTATCCGCCTTCGCCGGAGGCTACGGCGCGATAAAATGAGAGAGCCGCACGAAATTGTCGAGACCGCCTCGCTCACCGAGAAATCGACGCTGCTGAGCGAAAAACAGAACAAATATGTTTTTCGGGTCAACCCCCGCGCGAACAAGATTCAAATCAAAGACGCGGTTGAGCGTTTGTTCCAGAAGAACGTCGTGAATGTGAACACGTGCAACTACGCCGGAAAAGAAAAACGCGTTCGCGGACCGCTCGGCCGGCGCCCGCATTGGAAGAAAGCGATCGTGACACTGGCGGAAGGCGAGAAGATCGAACTGGTGTAATTTATGGCGCTCAAAAGTTATCGTCCACTCACGCCGATTCAGCGGTTCAAGCAGACGCCTGCCTTCGATGAGATTACGAAGTGGCAGCCAACGCGCAGTTTGCTCGAGCCGAAGAAAAAATCGGGCGGCCGGAACAACCACGGCCGGCTCACGTCGCGCCACATTGGCGGCGGTCACAAGCAAAATTACCGCAAAGTCGATTTCAGACGCCGCAAGCACGGCGTCGCGGCCGAAGTGATGGGGATTGAGTACGATCCGAACCGTTCGGCGCGAATTGCTCTTATTAAGTACAGCGACGGCGAACTGAGCTACATCCTGGCGCCGAATGGCCTGCAGGTCGGCGCCAAAGTTGTCGCCGGTAACGACGTCGCGCCCGATCTTGGCAATTCATTGCCGCTGCGCGCGATTCCCCTCGGCACCAACATTCACAACATCGAGCTCAGCCCCGGCCGCGGCGGTCAAGTTGCGCGCAGCGCCGGTCAGCAAGCGATCCTGAACAATCTCGAGGGCGGCTACGCGCTCGTGAAAATGCCGTCCGGCGAAGTCCGCCGAATTCACGAGAACTGTTTCGCCACCATCGGCCAGGTGGGAAACGTCGATCACATGAATGTGGCCAGCGGCAAAGCTGGGCGCACGCGTTGGCAGGGACGTCGTCCGCACGTGCGCGGGATGGTGATGAACCCGATCGACCACCCGATGGGCGGCGGTCAGGGCAAATCAAAGGGCGGCGGCGGACGTCATCATCCAGTCAGCCCATGGGGGCAGCTGGCCAAAGGATTTAAAACACGCAGTAAACGCAAGCCGAGCGACCGATTCATTCTCGAGCGCAAGCGAGCGAACAAGAAAAGTTGATTTTTATGGGAAGATCACTAAAGAAAGGACCCTTCGTCGAATCGCATCTTCTGGAGAAGATCGACAAGATGAACGCGTCGGGCTCGAAAAAGGCGATCAAGACCTGGTCGCGACGCTCGATGGTAACGCCGGATTTTGTCGGCCACACGTTTTTGGTGCACAACGGAAAGATATTTAATTCCGTTTTCATCACCGAGAACATGGTCGGTCATAAGCTCGGCGAGTTTTCGGCTACCCGAATCTTTAAGAAGCACGGTTCGCACACGGCGAAGGTGACCAAATAGTTGAGAATTTTTTTGGCAGTGTTGGGCTGCGTAACGCTGGCTCGAGGGCTGGCGGCAGAGGGAAATAGTTCTTTGTCAGAATCCAAAATTGAAAGCGCGGAGCAAAAGATCACCGCGGAATCGCTGCTGGCGCAGAACGAAGATTTGCGCAGGCAATTGTCGATTCAACAGGAGTCGCTCAAGACAGTGACAGCGAGCCTGGCGGAATCGAACGCGGAAGCGGAAGTGTTTCGCCGCAAATATTCCGACTTGGAATCGCGGATGGCAGCGTTGGGGCTGGCGTCGGCGAGCAAAGATCGGGCAAAACTCGAGCAACGTTTGCTTGCCGCAGTAAGTGATCTTCGGTTGGGGCAAAGAGAGCGCGATGAGCTTCGCGATCAACTACTTGGTTTGAACGAGGCCCTGTTGCGATATTTGCAGACATCGCAGGGTGGCGACGCGCAGGCGCGGATGGACGTGGAAACGCAATTGCGCAAAACGAACGAGCTGGTGGGAAGATCGATCCCGCCGCTGCGGGACGCGCAAGAGCCGCAACCGAGTTTGATGGACGGCAGTGTCCTGAGCGTGAAGGACGAATGGTCTTTTGTGGTTGCGAACATTGGCGAGCAGCAAGGCGTCAAGATTGGAATGCCGCTGCGAGTAATGCATGGGGAACAAAAGATTGCGACCCTGAGGGTGGTGGACGTGCGCCAGCGAATTTGCGGTGCGGTAATTGAGGATTCTGGAAAAGAGAAAATAAAAGTGGGCGACCGCCTCCAGGCGGATGCCCGCTCGAATGTGACTTTAAAATAGATGGAAGTTAGATCGATATATAAGTACGCGCGGATTTCGCCATTCAAGGTGCGCGAAGTCACGCGAGAGATTCAGGGTCTGCCGGTTTCGGCGGCACTCGACATTCTTGCTTTTACGCCCAAGAAAGCGGCGTTCCTGATCAACAAAACGCTCAAGAGCGCGATCGCGAACGCGGAAAACAATGCGAACTTGAAAGCCGACGGTCTGGTGGTCAAGGAAGCGGTCGTGGGCGAGGGTCCGACTTTCAAACGAATGACGCCGCGCGCTCGTGGCAGCGGCAGCCGGATTTTGAAACGGACGAGCCATATCAGGATCGTCTTGACGGATGACGTGGCAATTGAGACTCGCGAGACTCGAAAAGCGAAACGCGAGCAAGAAAAGAAAACCGGAGAGGCCGGAGCAAAATCGACAGCGGCGAAAAAAGGTAAAAAGAAGACCGCGAAAGCGGCCAAGAAATAAATTTTATGGGACAAAAAGTTAATCCGATTGGATTCAGACTCGGTGTGAACCGCGACTGGCGCTCGCGCTGGTACGCGTCGCCCCAAGAGCTGCCCGCGTTTTTGCACAGCGATCTTGAGATTCGCGCTTACGTGAAGAAGAAGCTGCAATTCGCCGCGGTCTCGAAAATTGTGATCGAGCGCGCGTGGAATTCAATTCGCGTGACAATTCACACCGCCCGTCCCGGCATCGTTATCGGCCGCAAAGGCGCCGAGATCGAGAAGATGACGGAAGAAATTTCCAAGATGGCGCAGGGCAAACAAATCAAGATCGACATCCAGGAGATCAAAACACCGGAACTCGACGCGCAGCTCGTCGCGGAAAACGTGTCGCTGCAAATCGAGCGTCGAATCGCTTACCGCCGGGCCATGAAAAAAGCGGTGCAGGTAGCAATGGATTTCGGCGCGGAAGGGATTCGCTTGCGTTGCTCGGGCCGATTAAACGGCGCAGAAATTTCGCGCTCGGAATGGTACCGCGAAGGGAAGGTTCCACTGCACACTTTGCGCACTCCGATTGACTACGGTTTCGCCGAAGCAAACACCGTTTATGGCAAGATCGGCGTGAAATGCTGGATGTGTAAGAAGGAAGAAGCGCCGAGCGAAGCCCCACTTGCAATGGCTCCGCCACCGCCGCCAACTGAACCGGTCCAAGCTTAGGAATTTTTATGCCGTTGATGCCCAAACGAGTGAAGTATCGGAAGTCCCAGCGGGGAAGCCGCAAGGGGACTGCTTCGCGCAATTTACGAATCAATTTTGGCGAGTTCGGGTTACAAACGCTCGAGCGCGCCTGGATCACGAACACGCAGATTGAAGCGGCGCGCGTGGCGTTGACCCGCAACATGAAACGCAAAGGCAAACTGTGGATCCGGATTTTTCCGGACAAATCAGTCACGGCGCGTCCGCCGGAAACGCGAATGGGCAAGGGAAAAGGTCAGCCGGAGTTCTGGGTCGCGACGGTGAAGCCCGGAAACATTTTGTTTGAGCTCGACGGTCTGACCGAATCGGTCGCGCGCGAGTCGCTGCGACTAGCGGCGGACAAATTGCCCGTGCGCACAAAATTTATTAGCCGTCACCACGTGGCCGCGGCCTAACGAACATGAAAATTAAAGAAATAGTTGAGATGAGCACGGACGAATTGCTGACAAAACGGCGCGATCTCCGCCAGGAACGTCTGCATCTGCGTTTGCAACAGCAGAGCGGCCAGCTCGAGCAGCCAAGCCGGCTGCGTTTGCTGCGGCGCGATGTGGCGCGGATCGACACGATTCTTTCCCAGCGGGCCAAGCAACCACAGGCCATTCCCGCCGCAGAACCAAAGCCGAAGAAGAAGAACTAATTTATGGCCGAGCAAGCAACCCAAGATCGACAATCTACGGCGCAACCGCCACCGTTGCCGGCGAAGTACACGCGGGCGGCGCGCAAGACGCGCGTCGGCGAAGTCATTTCCGAGCGGATGAACAAGACGATCGTCGTCCGGACGATCACGCGCGTGCCGCATCCGAAGTTCGGCAAGATTGTGAAACAGATCCGAAGATTTTACGCGCACGATGAGGAGAACAAGGCGAAGACGGGCGACACCGTCCGGATTATGGAAGCCCGGCCGCTGAGCAAATTGAAACGCTGGCGATTAGTAGAGGTGCTTCAGAAGTAATTGTTATGGTGCAGCTTCGATCCAGACTTGACGTCGCGGACAATACCGGCGCGCGGATGGCGACGATGATTGGCGTGATCGGCAAGGCCACGCTTTACGCTGGGATTGGGGACGTCATCACTGCGAACGTGAAAGAAGCGAGCGCGACGGGCACGGTGAAAAAGGGCGAAGTCGTGCGAGCGGTCCTGGTTCGCACGCGGCAAGCGATTCGTCGCGATGATGGCTCTCTTCTGCGATTCGACAACAACGCGATCGTGATCATCGACAAAGATTTGAATCCTCGCGGGACGCGCATTTTCGGTCCGGTCGCGCGCGAACTGCGCGAGCGCAATTTTATGAAAATCGTTTCGCTGGCCCCGGAGGTTTTATGAGCCGGATGAAATTTCATGTTAAAAAAGGAGACGAAGTAGAGGTGATCTCCGGGAACTTCAAAGGTTCGAGCGGCAAAATTCTCGAGGTGTTGTCAAGCAAACAGCGAGTGCTGGTTGAAGGCGTGCGGATTATTAAAAAGCATCTGCGCAAATCGGAAGACAATCCGCAGGGCAAAATCGCCGAACGCGAAGGACCGATTCATATTTCGAACGTGAAATTGGTCGAGCGCGAGAAGAAGGCCGAAAAGAAAGCGAAAACGAAGCCGAAGAAAGAGGCTGAGAAGAAGGCGGCCTAATGGAAAACGAATTTTACCGTCATTACAAAGACCGCGTGGTGCCCGCTTTGCGCGAACGGCATAAGTACAAAAACGTCCACCAGATTCCGCGGGTCCACAAAGTGGTGATTAACACTTCGGTTGGTTCGCAGCCGGACATCAAGCAGGCTTTGGACGAAGCAAAAATGGAGCTGGCGCTCATTACCGGGCAACAACCGGCCGAGACGCGCTCGAAAAAGAGCATCGCCAATTTTAAATTGCGCAAGGACCAGATTATCGGCGCGAAAGTTACACTGCGTGGTGATCGGATGTACGAATTTCTAGAGCGATTGATTAAAGCTGCGCTCCCGCGGATTCGAGATTTTCGAGGTGTTTCGCCACGCTGTTTTGACGGGAACGGCAATTACACACTCGGTGTCCCCGATCAGACAATCTTTCCCGAGATCGAGATGGACAAAATCAAGCGCAACATCGGTTTTGATGTTACAATTGTGACCACCGCGCGAACGGACGAGGAGGCCAAATCGCTCTTGAGCGAACTGGGAATGCCTTTTTCCGATCGCGCGAAAAAGCTCGCCACGGCGAGTCCGTCCGAAGGCGGACCGGCTGGGCAAGAGCAAGCCGCCTGAATTTCATGAGTACTGTTACAGATCCAATTGCAGACCTGCTTGCTCGCATGCGCAACGGCGCGCACGCGCAAAAGATCGAGATCTTCGTGCCCTACTCCAAGCTGAAAGCCGAAGTTGTCCGGATTCTGAAGAATGAAGGTTACATCAGCGATTACGAAGTCGACACGAAGGCGGCGCATCCGCGCATCAAAATCACGAACAAGCTGGTCGATCACACTTGCGCCATCACCGGATTGAAACGGGTCAGCCGGCCCGGTCTACGGCGTTACGTCGGGGCCGGCGAAATTCCGCGCGTGCTCGGTGGAATGGGAACGGCGATTTTGTCGACGTCGCGCGGTATTATGTCCGGTCGTGAAGCCAAGAAACAAAAAGTGGGCGGCGAACTGCTCGCCTACGTTTGGTAAGTTTTATGTCGCGAATTGGAAACAAACCGGTCGACATTCCCGACAAAGTCAAAGTCAACATCGACAATGACGGCGGCGTTTCAGTGGAAGGCCCGAAAGGCAAACTCAACTGGAAATTGCCACGGCAAATCACGGGCAACGTGAAAGACAATCATGTCTCGCTCGCGCGCGGCGCGGAAACTCGCAGCGTGAAAGCGTTGCACGGACTATCCCGTGCGCTCGTGCACAACATGGTCGTCGGCGTGAGCGAAGGTTTCACGAAACAGCTTGAGATCGAGGGCGTCGGTTTTAAAGCCGCAGTGCAAGGAACGAATCTTAATCTTAGTCTCGGTTTTTCGCACCCGATCCTGTTTCCGATTCCAAAGGACATCAAAATCACCGTCACCGATCAGACCAAGATCATGATTCAAGGCGCGGACAAGAAAGTTGTCGGCCAGGTTGCGGCGGACATTCGCCGCTATTACCCGCCGGAACCGTACAAGGGCAAAGGCGTGCGTTACGCCGGCGAGCAAATCCGTCGCAAGGAAGGCAAGACGGTCCAGTAATTTCATGGCGACGTTCAATCGAAAAGCTGCGCGGGAGCGATTGCATCGGCGAATCCGGAAAAAAATTTCCGGTACGTCGACGCGTCCGCGTTTGTCGATCTACTTTTCTGGTAAACACGTTTATGCGCAGGTAATTGATGATGACGCGGGCAAGACGTTGATCGCAGCTTCAACCGCCGAGAAGGACGTGCTTGGGAAAAGTAAAGCGGCCGCCAATCGTGCGAGCGCCGAAGTTGTCGGCAAAGTGATTGCCGAGCGCGCTCTTGGAAAAAAGATCGACAAAGTCGTGTTCGATCGCGGCGGATTCCAATATCAAGGCAAAGTAAAAGCGCTGGCCGATGCGGCCCGCGAAGGTGGATTAAAGTTTTAATTTCATGGCAGCACCAGGACAAGGCAGACGACCAGACTCCCGTCATCAGGACAGAACGCCGGCGGCAAGAGGCGACACGACCGAGAAGGTCGTGTTCATCAACCGCTGCGCAAAAGTCGTGAAGGGGGGACGGCGTTTCAGTTTTAGCGCGCTAATCGTGGCTGGGGATCACGACGGCAGCGTTGGTGTCGGCTTCGGAAAAGCAAACGAAGTTTCGGAAGCGATTCGCAAGGCTTCCGAGTCAGCGCGGAAATCGATGGAAAAAGTGTCACTTCACGAAAACACGATTCCGCACGAGACGATCGGCGAGTTTGGTGGCGGGCGCGTTCTGTTACGACCGGCTTCACCGGGAACCGGGGTGATCGCGGGCGGCGGTGTGCGCGCGGTCGTGGAAGCGGCGGGAATTCGTGATGTGCTCGCGAAATCTCTCGGCTCGAGTAATCACGCCAATGTGGTGAAGGCGACTATCGCAGCGTTGAAATCGTTGCGCCGCAAAGATGAAATTTTCAAAGTGCGCGGAATCAAAGGCGGCGGCGACGGAAAAGCGGCCGCGCAAGTGACATGATGCGGTTGCATAATCTTAGGCCGCGTCCGGGCGCTCGGCATCGGGTCAAGAGACTTGGTTCCGGCGAAAGCTCCGGCCACGGAAAAACGAGCGGCAAAGGCCACAAAGGTCAAAAGGCGCGCTCCGGCGGCAGCATTCGTCTTGGATTCGAAGGCGGACAGATGCCGCTAATTCGACGTTTGCCGAAGCGCGGCTTCAACAACGCCGCTTTTCGCGCAACCTACGCGATCGTGAATCTGAGCGATCTGAACGAATTTAAAGCCGGCACAGTGGTGAACGAAGAGTTGCTGCGCGAATCGAAGCTCGTGCGTGGCGACGTTGCTGGAATCAAAATTTTGGGCGACGGAGAATTGAAGCACGCGCTGAAGATCGAAGCGGACAAAGTCAGCGAATCGGCCAAAGCAAAGATCGAGAAGGCTGGGGGAACGATCACGATGCGGGAAGCGGCAACGCGAAAGCCGACGGCGGGCGCCGACGATGTCGATCAAACGGCCAAAGAACCTGAAGCCGCAACTAAGCCGAAGAAAAAATCGACAACGGCGAAGGCAAAAAAGAAGGCTTTCAAGAAGCGGTAGCGCCGGCGTGAATTTCTAAATGGTTTCGGCCTTTCTCAACACGGTCAAGATACCGGAGTTACGGCGGCGAATTTTGTTCACGCTGGCGATCGTCGTTGTTGTGCGACTTGGCGCGGCGATCACCACGCCCGGAGTCAATCAGGCGGTGTTGCAGGAATGGTTTCGAAGCGCGTTAACCGAAAAATCCGGCGGGAATCTCGCGGCTTTGTTGAATTTGTTCAGTGGCGGCGCATTGGAAAATTGCGCGATATTTTCACTCGGGATCATGCCCTACATCAGCGCATCGATCATGATGCAGCTGCTTTCGGCGGTAATTCCGCAATTGGGGAGACTCGCTCGCGAAGATGGCGGCCGGCAAAAGATCATGCAATACACCCGGTTCATGACCGTCGGCCTTTGCATTTTTCAGGGATATCTACTCGCAATCTCATTCCAGCATCCGGAAGCTTATCGCGTCGCGTTGCCGGGAATTTCGGAGACGATTGCGCGGTTGGGCATTCCTCTAGTCGACGATCCCGGATGGGTTTTTCGCGTCGTGACGGTGATTTCTCTCACCACCGGAACATTGATGTTGATGTGGCTGGGCGATCAAATCACCGAGCGCGGCATCGGGAACGGCATTTCGTTGATTATCACCATTGGTATCGTCGCGCGATTACCGGCCGCGCTCGCCCAGGCGTGGAAAACGTTTGTCCCGAGCGGCGGCGCGGCGACGCAAGTCAATCCGATGGTGCTCGTACTGATGATTTTGTTTCTCTTTTGTGTTATCGCCGGAGTCATTGCGATTACGCAAGGTGTGCGCAAGATCACGGTCCAATACGCCAAACGTGTGGTCGGTCGCAAACAATACGGCGGCAACACGCAGTACATGCCGTTGAAAGTGAATTATCCCGGCGTGATGCCCATCATTTTTGCCTGGGCCCTCCTGTTATTCCCGAACCAGATCGTGAGCTGGGCCTTCCCAAACAGTCCGACCGCGCGGCAACTTTCAGAAATGCTTTCGACCGGATGGCTGCATTACGTCGTCCTGGCTGCGATGATTTTCTTCTTCAGTTATTTTTGGGTCGCGACCCAGTTTCAACCATCGCAGATCGCAGACGATCTTAAGAAATATGGCGGTTACATTCCGGGCGTCCGACCCGGGAAGCCAACTGCGGATTTTCTCGATTACACCATGACGCGTCTCACTTTCGCGGGCGCGATCTTCCTCACTTTAATTGCGGTGCTGCCGAGTTTGCTCAGCCAGGGTTTGCATGTGCCGACTGTAACCGCGCAATTTTTCGGCGGCACAAGTTTGCTCATTATTGTTGGCGTGATGCTAGACACGATGCGTCAGGTTGAAACGCATTTGATTCAGCGGCATTACGACGGATTTCTGCGCAAAGGTCGGGTGCGCGGCGGATTCACCGGCCGCTCTGCTTATGTTCGCGGTGAAGCCGCAGCGCAACGCACACTGATGTGGCTGTATGTTGGCATCGCCATTATTGTGATAGGCGGAGTGGCGGCGTTTTTGGCGTCGAAGTGAAACGGCGACTCGTTTTGCTCGGCGCTCCCGGTTCCGGTAAAGGAACACAGGCGGAAATGATCACCCGCCAATTTGGAATTCCGGTCACGTCGCCCGGCGCGATTTTGCGCCGCGAGAAAGATTTAGGGACGCCGCTTGGATTGGAGACGGCTGAAATCCTGCAGCGGGGCGATTTAGTGCCGGACAAAATCATTGTGAAGTTGATCGAAGATTGGCTGCGCTTGCATGGCGGATACGGTTTCGTGTTCGATGGATTTCCGCGCACACTGCCGCAGGCGGAAAGTTTGGCATCTATTTTAAGCGGCCTCCGCACGTCCCTCGACGCGGCGATCTGGCTGGAGGTTTCGGAAGAAACGGTCCGCGCTAGAATTTCGGGGCGGCTGCAATGCCGGACCTGCGGTTTCACGACCAGTATGGACAGCGCAAAATTTGCTGACCGTCCGATTTGTCCTTATTGCGAAGGGCGGCTCGAGCGTCGAAGCGATGATGATATGAGCGTATTGCAGACACGGTTGCGCGAATACAACACCAAGACACAGCCACTCGCGGATTTTTACGGGAAGATGTCGATCTTGCGCCGAATCGATGGAAATCGCGATCGTGAAACGGTGTTCGGCGATATTTCGCGAGTAATCGAAAATAAAGTGCCGGCATGATCCCAATCAAAAGCGCAAAAGAAATAGAAAAGATGCGGCAATCATGCCGCACGGCGAGCGACATTCTGGATCGCGTGAGCGAACTGATTCGTCCTGGAATTACAACGAAGGAAGTGGACGAAGCCGCCGCGGATTTCATGAACGAAGCGAAGGTGAAGAGCGCGTTCCTCGGTTATCGACTGGGTCATCGTGTTTTCCCGGGTAACATTTGCATCTCGCTGAACGATGAAGTTGTGCACGGCATCGGTAGTCAACGCCGGATTCAGTACGGCGATATCGTCAAACTTGATATCGGTGTGATTCAAGAGGGTTGGGTGGGGGACACGGCCACAACGGTTCCGGTTGGAATTGTCGACGAACGGACGGATCAGCTTTTGCGCGTTACCGAAAAAGCGCTCGATTGCGCGATCAACATCGCCGGGGAAGGCGTTCGGCTGGGTGATATCTGCGCAGAGATTGAAGATGAAGCTGCGCGCAACGGGTTCTCGGTTGTGCGCGAGTTTGTCGGACACGGTGTAGGTCGCAAATTGCACGAAGAGCCGCAAATTCCCAATTACGGCCGGCGCGGCAGCGGACCCAAACTGAAATCCGGCATGACGCTGGCGATCGAACCGATGATTAACATCGGCAGCGCAGAGGTTCGCCTCCTCGATGACGGGTGGACGGTGCGCACGGCTGACGGCACCCGATCGGCCCATTTTGAACATACGGTCCTGATTACCAAAGACGGGCCGGAAATCCTGACATGGCGCGGAAAGACGCAATTGAAGTAGAAGGCACTGTCGTCGAGCTGCTTCCGAATACCATGTTTCGGGTCGAGCTGCCGAATGGCCACCGGGTTTTGGCCCACATTTCCGGCAAAATGCGTCTCCATTTCATTCGTATCTTGCCCGGCGACAAAGTTATGCTAGAGGTATCTCCCTACGATTTGTCGAAGGGGCGGATCACCTTCCGCCAGAAGTGACAACGCGGAAATGGCTCCGCGTTTTTTGTTTCGACCAACATGAAAGTGCGACCGTCAGTTAGAAGACTTTGTGAAAGCTGCAAGATTGTGAAGCGCAAGAATGTGGTGCGCGTGATTTGCAAAAATCCGCGCCACAAACAGCGCCAGGGCTGATTTTTAAAGGATTACCAATGCCACGATTACTCGGAGTTGAAATCCCAGCGGACAAGCGCATCGAAGCGTCACTGACCTATATTTATGGGATCGGATTCAGCACCGCGCGCAAGATTTTGGACCAAACCAACATCGATCCCAATCTGCGTGCCAATAAACTGACTCCTCAGCAGATCAACGAGATCATTCACGCGATCACCAACAACAAAATCAAAATCGAAGGCGACCTGCGGCGCGACATTCAGGGAAATTTGAAACGGTTGCAGGCGATCAATTGTTATCGCGGGCAACGACACCGTCGCGGTCTACCCGTGCGTGGACAGCGAACATCGACAAATGCGCGGACGCGCAAGGGGCCGCGCAAAACGGTCGGCGTGATCCGTAACCCTGAAGCAAAAGCAGGCAAGGTTTAATCAAGATGGCTGAACACAAAAAACCAGCGAGGCCCAAAGCGGAGAAGGCAACGAAGAAGCCACAAGCGGAAGAGCAGTCTCCGACAGCCGACGTGAAAGAAGAGGCAGCGCAACCAACGCCCACTCCTGAAACGGCGGCGCCGGTCGCGGCTGCGGCAAAACCGGCGAAAAGGCCGGCGAAGCCAAGTAAACCAGAAACAGCGCCGGCTGAAGCCCCACGCGAGAATCTTTCGCTAGATGCCGACGACGTCGAGAAGCCGAAGATAGTTAAGGCAAAAGGGGCCAAGAACATTCATTCCGGCATCGCGCATGTTTACGCGACCTTTAACAACACCATCGTCACGATTACGGATTTGAACGGAAATGTGATCGGCTGGTCGAGCGCCGGGAAAGTTGGTTTTAAAGGTTCGCGCAAGAGCACGGCGTATGCGGCGCAATTGGTCGCACAAGATGCATCGCGACAGGCGATGGGCCACGGGCTCAAAGAGGTCCAGGTCCTTGTTAAAGGTCCCGGTGCCGGACGCGAGTCGGCAGTGCGTGCGTTGCAGGCGATCGGCCTCGATCTCACCTTGATCCGCGATGTCACGCCGGTTCCGCATAACGGTTGCCGGCCGCCGAAACAACGCCGCGTCTGATTTTTATGGGTAGATACACCGGACCGAAAACAAAGATCAGCCGCCGTTACGGCGTGCAGATTTTTGGACCGTCGAAGTCGCTCGAACGAAAGAATTATCCACCCGGGATGCATGGGCCCAAAGGCTCGCGGCGCAAACAATCCGATTACGCGATCGCGCTCGGCGAGAAGCAAAAGCTGCGTTATCAATACGGCCTGCTCGAACGACAGTTCCGCCGGATTTTCCAAAACGCGCTCCGCAAGCGCGGTGTCACCGGTGAAACGCTGCTGCAACTGCTCGAGACGCGTCTCGATAATGTGATTTATCGGCTAGGTCTGGCCAACACTCGCAACGCGGCGCGCCAGCTCGTTTCGCATGGGCACGTCCAGGTCAACGGTCGCAACGTCAACGTCGCTTCCTTCAATGTGAAAGCCGGCGACGAGATCGCGATCAAAGACAAACCGAAATCGCGGCAGCTCGCTCTCCGCAATCTCGAGCTCACTCAAATTGTACCGGTGCCGGATTGGCTGACTGTCGATCGCGACGCTCTCAGAGGAAAAGTCGCGCATATCCCGTCGCGTGAAGAAATGCAGCCGATCGTCAACGAACAGTTGATCGTCGAGTTGTATTCGCGCTAACCGCGCTCTTTAGACGCGGTTGTTTTCCAAGAATTCCAAGGCTTTGTCGTAGCTTTTGCGCTGGAGAAAGTGGGCGAGCTGCGGGTCGATTGGTTTCGGTAACACGGCTTCGAGCTTCTCGATTTTCTCTGAAACGGCTCGCAACCGGGCGGCGTGCGCTTCCGGATCGCGCCGACTGTTTTGGTCGCTGATAATGGCAAGCCGCTCTCGTAAGGCGGCGGCAAGATCGGCAATCACATTTTCCATCTGGTTAAATAAATACGAATGCATGGTTGTAGGGCAAGCGCTCCGCTTGCCATCTTAGAAGTCGGCCGGCGATGCGCCTGCCCTACAATTCATTCGTGCTTAGTCGCGTCCATTCGTGGTAAATGAACGCCGTGGCGGCCGAGCCGAAACGCATTTTGATGGTAGACGATGATGTCGCACTTCTGCGCGTGGTGCGTGAAGCGTTGATGGCGTCTCTCCAGTGTGAGGTCGATACCTCGCCTAAGCCGGAGTACGCGTTCGAACTGGCGCTCAAGAAGAAATACGACCTGTTCATCTTCGATTTTCAAATGCCGATGATCGACGGCTCGATGTTATTTTTTTTGATCGCCAAGGTTTATCAAAATATCCAGCCGATTAGGGAGCTGCCGCAGCTTATCCTTGTTTCCGGCAAGGCTGAGGAAAAGCGGGCACAAGAGCTCCTCAAGGAACCTGGCGTAGCCGGTTTAGTGGCCAAGCCTTTTGCAATCAATCGCCTGCTCGAAAAAATCAAAGCAGCTGTTCCCGCAATCCAGTCGGCCACATCATCCTAGCCGGCGGACGTTTCGTCCCCCGGCGGCGGACGCGGCTACAACGCTAGTGGCGTGTTTCGGATAGAAGCTGTCGCTTGGCCTCCAGCCAATCGGAATTTGCGTCGCCCGGAAAGTCGAATCGGCGGCGTCGCTCGGATATGAAATAAGCGCGGGTCTGGATCTGTTCATCCGTTGGCTCGGGGCCGAGCTGAGCTGCTGTTGGCTGGTCTGTCTTCTCAGGAGCCAGCTTTTTTCGCGGCGGAGATTTTTTCCGTGGAGAGGTCGATCCTCCGCCCGCCTTGATTTTGTCCACTTTGCCGTCGCCGGCCATCGAGACCGCGTCAGACACCAATTGTTTTCCAATTCCCTTTTTCCTCTTCGCCACAACTAAAATTCCTTCCCAAAATAACGCTTTAGCGAGGGGCGTTTGCTTGACAAGCAGTTTCTGAACTTTGCTTGGCGAAAAGATAAACTTCCAATAACGTGCCCCATGCGGCATTTCGTTTTTCGCTGGTTCGTCACGGCGTTTGCCGTGTTTGTGGCGGCGCCAATCGTGGGAATTGATTACACCGGGATCGGCTGTTTGCTCGGCGCATCGCTGCTCTTGGGAATCATCAACGCTTTTGTTCGACCGATTCTACTGTTCCTGAGTATTCCATTGATTCTGGTAACGCTCGGCTTCTTCATTTTGATCATCAACGCGCTGATGTTGAAGTTCGTGAGCGAAATTGTGCCGTGTTTTAAAGTGCATGGGTTTTGGAGCGCGATTTTTGGCGCGATCATCATCTCGATTGTGAGCTGGCTTCTGAGCGCATTCTTTCGCGGCAGTGACGGACGGGTCCACGTGCTGACGCATCACAGCCAAATCAAACAGGTTCGCGGTCGGGTGATCGACCCCGGCGAATAATCGCGAGCATGTTTGGCGGTAAGTTGCGCTCAGGCGGCCGCGTTCGCGTCAAAATCTGTGGGATCACGAATGAGCCAGACGCGCTCGCCGCGATCGAGGCCGGCGCGGATGCGCTCGGATTCAATCTCGTTCGCGGAAGCAAGCGTTACATCGATATTCGGGCGGACGCCGGCTGGATCGACAAATTGCCGAAGGAAATCTGCAAGGTCGCGGTGACGGTGAACCCGAGTTGGGACGAGGCGTTTCGAATTAGTCATCTGCCTTTTATCGATGCTTTGCAATTGCACGGCAATGAATCGGCGGAGTTTTGCGGGCGT